>Ga0308171_1000354_pt1 | contig 110001 bp, 116 predicted proteins | sample PhyGR1_FD_202135 | JGI IMG/M metagenome (GOLD analysis project Ga0308171, IMG submission 202135) | Phyllosphere microbial communities from UC Gill Tract Community Farm, Albany, California, United States - DLSLSG.R1 | ecosystem: Host-associated > Plants > Phyllosphere > Unclassified | place...
CAACTCGCCCGCGATCACCGCCTCGGCGTCATAGGTCATGGTCAGATAGGGGTTGGCCCAGTCGCCCATGATGCCCAGCCGCTCGAACTGCGCCTTTTGCGTGCCGACCCAGGTGTCGGCATAGGCACGGCACTCGGCGCGGAACTGCGCGACGGGCACCTCGTCCTTGTTCAGCTTCTTGGCGCGATAGGCCTCCTCGACCTTCCACTCGATCGGCAGGCCGTGACAGTCCCAGCCGGGGACATAGGGCGCATCCTTGCCCAACAGGGTCTGCGAACGGACGATGATGTCCTTCAGCACCTTGTTGAGGGCATGGCCCATATGAATGTCGCCATTCGCGTAAGGAGGGCCGTCATGCAGGATGAACCGCTCGCGCCCGGCCCGCTCGCGGCGAAGGCGGTCGTACAGCCCCATCCGGGCCCAGCGATCCAGAATCGCCGGTTCCTTGGCGGCAAGCCCCGCCTTCATGGGGAAATCGGTCTTCGGCAGGAAGACGGTGTCGCGGTAATCGGGCGCGTCGGTCATAAGGGACACGCCCTTAGCGGGTTTGAATTACCGCGTCATGCCGGATTATGCGTGGCGAGCAGAGCGCGCGCGCGGGCGCAATCCGCATCCATCTGCGCGACCAGCGCGTCGAGCGAATCGAACTTCGCCTCGGGCCGCAGATATTCGATCAGCTCGACCGACAGGCCCTGACCGTAGAGGTCACCCGTGAAGTCGAAGAAATACGGCTCCAGCAATTCCTTGGGCGGATTGAAGCTGGGCCGGATGCCCAGATTGGCCGCACCGTTCAGCACCCGCCCATCGGCCAGTCGCCCGCGCACCGCATAGATGCCGTAAGCGGGGCGCAGATACTGTCCCATGTCCAGATTGGCGGTCGGATAGCCGATGGTACGCCCCAGCTTGTCGCCATGCTGGACCACCCCCTCAATGGTGAAGGGCCGGGTCAGCAGGCGCGCAGCCTCGCGCGGCTGTCCGGCGACCAGCGCGGTGCGGATGCGACTCGAGGATATCGTCTCCCCGTCCAGCATGACCGGCGCGACGGCATCGGCGGAAAAGCCGCGTGCGATGCCCCAGGCGCGCAAGGCGTTCACGTCGCCGCTCCGCGCCTGGCCGAAGGTGAAGTCCTCGCCCGTCACCACCCCGCCGACACGCAATGCGGCGAGCAGCCGCTGCTCGACGAAATCCTCCGCCGACAGCGCCGCCAGTTCGGGGTCGAAGCGGAACACCAGCATCGCATCGACACCCGCCGCCGCGAACAGCCGCTCGCGCTGGTCGAGCGTGGTCAGGCGAAAGGGCGCCGCGTCGGGCCGGAAATAGCGGATCGGATGCGGATCGAAGGTCGCGACCAGCGCGGGCCGTCCCTCCGCCCGCGCACGCGCGACCGCAGCACCGACCACCGCCTGATGACCGAGGTGAAATCCGTCGAAATTGCCCAGCGCGACGATTCCGCCCGCCAGATGCGCCGGGATCGGACCCGCGCCATCAACTCGCTGCATGGGCGGGCGCTATAACAGGCCGCACCGAATTGGCTAGGCGCGCGACATCACGCGATTGCCGATGCCCTCGCTCGCCATCATGCGCAGCGCGTCGGCCCGGTCGAACGCCTCCTGCATCGGCACGCCGATCCCGACCGCGACCCCGGCGGACATGGTGACCACGCCGATCGGCTCGCCCGATCCCCGCAGGCGCAGGGTCCGCGCCTGCATCGCGGCGCGCGCATCCTCCATCATCCCCGCCACCATCGACAGCGGGCGACCGCGCAGCACGACGACGAACAAATTGCCCTGCCAGCGGATGATCTCCGCCCCTTCCGCCACCTGGCGAAGCGTCGCGACGAAGGCGCGCAGGACATTGTCAGCGACCGACCGGCCATAGCGTTCGTTGATCCCCTCCAGATCGTCCAGGCTGCACGCCGCGACGACATAGCCATGCGAATCGCTGGCCAGCCCCTCGATCAGGGTACGCGCGCCGGTCCGGCTCATCACCCCGGTCAGCTGGTCGATATCGTCATTCTGCGGCACCGATTCGATCCGGCTGCGCAAGGCGGCGATGCTGCCTGACAATTCCTCCAGATCGCGTTCGGTCTTCGAGATACGCGCGATCAACTGTTCGAGCAGCAGCGCGATCGCGCCCGAATCGGGGCCCAGGTCGTTGCCCAGGGTCCTACCGTGCCGATGCGCGTGCGACAGGGCGGCGACGTCGCTGGTGAAGTCGCTGGTGATCTGGCGCGCGTCGCTGGTCAGCGAGTCGAGCGCCTCGGCATGGTCGCTGAGATCGCGCTCCAGTTGCGCGCGATCGCCCGCCGGTCCGATCGCCTCATGCTCGCGGACCAGCGGCATGAGTTCGCCGACATCCTCCTCGGTCAGGCGGACGCCGCCATCGGTGCGGCGCGCCACGTCCTGTCCCAACGGGCCATAGGGATGCAGCACGGTCTGAAGCGCCAGCGCATAGCTGTTCGTCGTGCGGGTCAGCCGATGATGATCGAGGAACAGCAACGCCTCGCGGCTGGCGTCGAACAATCCGGGAGGATCGATATCGGGCCGGTTCTGACCTTCGCTCTCCCAATCCATGATCATCGCGTGGCGCCCCACCTTCGCTTCGACCGCACCGCGCCATCGCAGTCGCAATCCTTCTCTCAAGCCCGACCTTTACGAGCCTTCCGATCGCAAATGAAGATGGGCGGCGGACAAAATTTTCACAATGTTATTAACCGATCTTTACCCACCATTTCTTCTGTCACTTGGTCAGCGTCACAAAGGAATAAGCCGGGCGACCGTCCAAGGCAGGATAATGCTTTCTGTTAACTTCGCGCCAACCGATGAAGGGGGCGACGATCGTCTCGCCTTCGGCATCCATATCTATCTCGGTCAACTCGACCCGATCGGCAAGGTCGCGGAACAGTTCGAAAATTTCCGCACCGCCGATCACCGAGACCGCACCCTCGCCCGCCAGCGCCAACGCCTCCGCGACCCCGTGCGCGACCTCCGCCCCCGTCGCCGACCAGTTCGGGTCGTGGGTCAGCACGATGTGACGCCGCCCCGGCAGCGGCGACGGAAAGCTCTCGAAGGTCTTGCGGCCCATGATCATCGGCTGGCCCATGGTCAGCGCCTTGAACCGCTTGAGGTCGGCGGGGAGGTGCCAGGGCAACTGGCCGTCGCGCCCGATCACGCCGTTGCGCGCGCGCGCCAGGACCAGCGTGATCATATCGCCACCGCCGCCTTGATATGCGGCTGCGCGACATAATCGTGGAGCACGAAATCCTCGGGCTCATAGCCGTCGATCGCATCGGGGCGACGCAGGATTTCCAGCCGGGGCAGCGCGCCGGGTTCGCGCGCCAGCTGCGTCCGCGCCTGGTCCAGATGGTTCAGGTAGAGATGGCAGTCGCCGCCGGTCCAGATGAATTCGCCCGCCTCCAAATTGCATTGTTGTGCAATCATATGCGTCAGCAAGGCATAGGACGCGATATTGAATGGCACCCCAAGGAAGATATCCGCCGACCGCTGATAGAGTTGCAGCGACAATCGGCCATTCGCGACATGGGTCTGGAACAGGCAATGACAGGGGGCCAGCGCCATGGCGTGCAGGTCGCCGGGGTTCCAGGCCGACACGATCTGACGGCGCGAGGCGGGCTGGGTGCGGATCTGCTCCACCAGCTCCGCGATCTGGTCGATATGGCGACCGTCCGACGTCGCCCAGTCGCGCCACTGCTTGCCATAGACGGGCCCCAGATCGCCCGCCTCGTCGGCCCATTCGTCCCAGATGCTGACCTTGCGCTCCTGCAACCAGCGGACATTGGTGTCCCCGCGCAGGAACCACAGCAGCTCGACGATGATCGAGCGCAGATGGAGTTTCTTGGTGGTCAGGACGGGAAAGCCCCTGGCCAGATCGAACCGCATCTGGTGTCCGAAAACCGAAAGGGTGCCCGTGCCGGTCCGGTCCATCTGCCGGACGCCCTGGGTCAGCACCCGGTCCATGAGGTCGAGATATTGCCGCATGGTCCCGGCCTAGCGCCACAGGGCCCCGCCGCCAAGCCGCACCGGATCGGAGCGGGACGAAGATGCCCGGACGCGCGCCGCGAGGCAGACCGACCCATGCCGCTCGTTCCCACCCGTCCGCGTCGAATTCAAACCCTTGAGGATGCGTTTCAACTGTTCGCCGGCCTGGCTGTCGGTCGGCAGGAGGCGATCGGAGTCGCCTTTTTATGTCCGCAACGAACCATATTGGGATTGCGTCATGCCTGGGGCCGGGAAGACCGGGTGACGATGCCCATCGCCCGGATCACGCGCGACGTCCTGTTGCTGGCGGCGCGGGCGGTGCTGATCGCGCACAACCATCCCGATGGCGATGCCCGCCCCAGCGCCGCCGACCTGGCGATGACCCGCCGCCTGTCCCAGGGGCTGGCCGCACTGGACGTGGCGCTGCTCGATCACCTGATCGTCACCCGCGCCGGGATCGTCAGCCTGCGCGAACAGGGACTGGTGTGACGCCGTCGCGCCAATGAGGACGATCCTCTTGCCCCTCTTCAAGGGAAGAGGGGGGGACAAGGAACCGAATGGAGCTTCGATCCGTCCTAAAAACCCAACCGTACCCGACCGACGATCCGATCGCCCGAATGCCGCGCATCGGCCAGGGCAAAGGCGGAAGAGGTCCGCTCCGACACGTCGGTGCCGACATAATCCAGGCCCAAGGTCACCGGCCCCGTCACATGCTCGACGCCCAGGCGCCAGTCGCTATAATCGCCAGCGGGACGCAGCCGGGCGGCGCGGAAACCGTTGTCGGTGCTGCCCGAGGAATGCCCGATTCCCGCCAGCAGGGTCCAGGGCGTGCCGGGAATCCCCGCCTGCGCACCGGCATGGAGATAGAGATTGTCGCCGCCGATCGCATCCTGTGACGGCGCATAGTCCGCGCCCGCCTCGACGTTCACCGGCCCCAGCGTATAGGCCGCCGATCCACCCAGCTCGACATAATCGGCGTCGAAGCCCGCCCCGCCGAACAGATGACCGGTCACCCGCCCGCGCACCGTGACCAGGCCCAGCGTCGTACCGGCGCCCAGCATCAGGTCCCCGACCACGCCCGCGCCGCCATGCCGATCCGATTCGCGCAAAGACACGATCCGCCCGCTCGCCTCGAACGGGCCGCTGGTCGCGAAGATATCGGCGGAGGGCGAAACCCGCCCCCCGCTCCAACTCAGGCCGCGACGATTCTCGTCGCTGTTCAACTCCACCCCGATGCTGGGGCGTTGTTGCGCGATGGCGGGCGTCGCGGCCAGCACCGGAGCCACCGTGACGATGGCGGCCCATATGGTCTTCATGTCGATCGTCATCCAGCGCGCGTCTCGGCATGGAGGCGGTCCATCTCGGCGCGCAGCAAGCCATGGTCCTCCTGTGCGACCGCCTGGAGGTGATCGCGGACCGATTCCCGCCGCCTGGCCACTTCCTGCGCAATCGCGGTGCGGTTGGCGCTGCACCAGCCAGGACGGCTGCCCTCGATCACGCCGTCACGGCTCGCGCTGCGCATCAGGGTCGCGCCGCTATCCGCCCGCGCCTCGCGGTGCACGGTCACGTTCGCGCTCCACTGGCACCGCAGCGTCGAGGGACGCCCGCCGGTGGTCACCGCGCCGATCTGCTTGTGGGTCACGCCGACATCGGCGCTGTAACGGACCGCGACCGGTCCCGAATGATGGTCGATCCGCACCCGGTGTTCGAGCGCGCCGTCGGACGCCGCCACCCCACCGAGTAGCAGTCCGGCGATCATAAGCGTGTTCATCATCATCTCCTTCTGCGATGCCCCGACCCATGCTGGCCGGTGGCCTATCGGCACCCTGCGGTTCCGATACCGGATCAATGCATGACAAAGCTGTCAGGTTGCAAATCTGTCACCCCAACGACGACGTTTTGACGGCGTCAGTCGCCCTGCATGCGACAGGGGCGGATCGCGCCGGGTTCCGGCCGGGGGCCGCTCGCCCGGAAGGTCGCCAGATAGCCGCCCGCCGAGGGCATGTTCTCGATCGAGACCTGGGTGAAGCCCACCGCCTCAAACTCGCATTTGAGCAGCGCGGGCGGAGTGCCATGCGCCTTGGTGCGGCGATTGGCATCGACGACCACCACCAGACCGTCGCGCTTCAGCGCCGGGAACAGCCGCCACAGGAATTCATAGGGCTGGTCGATCTCGTGATACATATGGACCATCATCACGCGGTCGAAGCTGTTGGGCGGCAGCTTGGGATCGGCGGGTTCGCCCAGCCGGACGCTGACATTGTCCAGCCGTTCGCGCGAGACGCGCTCGGCCAGCTGGTCGCGCCAGGCGGCGACGATGTCCTCGGCCAGCACGCGGCCGGTCTTGCCGACGCGCTGCGCCAGGCGGACGGTGTAATAGCCCTCGCCCGCGCCGATATCGGCGACCGTCATGCCGGGGCGGATCTTCGCCCGGTCCATGACCTGATCCGCCTCGCGCAAGCGATCGCGGGCGTCCTCGCTCGACCAGCGCGACGACACGACATCGGCCACCGGGCGATCCGCCGCCGGGAAGGGGCCGGGCCGTTCCTCCTCGTCCTTGTGCGGAATGAGCGGCTTGGAGCCGTCGCACGCCGTCACCACGCCCCCCAGCGCGATAAGCAGCACCGCCGCCAGCATGGACCCCCGCTTCGACATCTTACTCGACGTCTTCCACGGCGACGGCTTCACCGGTGACCCGCTGCGACAGCGCCGCCGCCATGAAGGAATCGAGATCGCCGTCGAGCACATCGCCCGGCGCGGTCGAGGTCACGCCGGTCCGCAAATCCTTCACCAGCTGATAGGGCTGGAGGACATAGGAGCGGATCTGGTGACCCCAGCCGATATCGGTCTTGGTCGCGTTCTGCGCATTGGCCACCGCCTCGCGCTCGGCCAGTTCGCGCTCATACAGGCGGGCGCGGAGCTGGTTATACGCCTCGGCCTTGTTCTTGTGCTGCGAGCGCTGGTTCTGGCACTGCACGACGATGCCCGTCGGCAAGTGAGTGATGCGCACCGCCGAGTCGGTGGTGTTGATGTGCTGCCCACCCGCTCCGCTCGCGCGGTAGGTGTCGATGCGCAGCTCGCTCTCGTTGATCTCGACTTCGATATTGTCGTCGATCACCGGATAGACCCACACGCTCGAAAAGCTCGTATGGCGGCGCGCGGCGGAGTCATAGGGGCTGATGCGAACCAGCCGGTGCACGCCCGACTCGGTCTTGGCATAGCCATAGGCGTTCTCGCCCTTGACCAGCAGCGTCGCCGACTTGATCCCGGCCTGTTCGCCCGCATGGAAGTCGATCAGCTCGACCTTCATGCCGTGCCGCTCGGCCCAGCGCGTGTACATGCGCTGGAGCATCCCGGCCCAGTCCTGGCTCTCGGTGCCGCCCGCGCCCGCGTTGATCTCGATATAGCTGTCATTTGCGTCGGCTTCACCGGCCAGCAGCGCCTTGACCTTGTCGGCCTCGGCCCGCTTGGCGAGTTCGCCCAGGCTGGTGACGGCTTCCGTCTCCAGTTCCTCGTCGCCCTCCATCTCGGCCAGCTCGATCAGCTCGATCGTGCCCGACAACTCGTTCTCGATCGCACGGGTGGCGGTGATCGCCTCGTCCAGGCGACGACGCTCGCGCATCACCGCCTGCGCCTGTTTGGGGTCGTTCCACAGCGCCTGGTCCTCGACGCGCGCGTTCAACTCGTCCAGGCGGCGCAGCGCGCGGTCCCAGTCGAGGAAGCGGCGCAGCAGCTCCAGGGCATCCTTGATCGTGTCGACATGAGCCTGCGCTTCAGCGCGCATGGGTTTTCTCCAAAATTCGGTCGTGCCTTGGCCGGATCGGGCCAAGGAGAAAATTCATATGGGGAGCGGGCTAGTAGATTCCGCCTTCCCTTTGCAAGAAATCGCTGTCGCGCGGCGGCGAGGGGGTCGCCGGACCGGCGGGAGTCGCGGGGGCCTGGCTCGCCGCCTCGGCATTGCGGCGGGCGCGGCGGCGCGGCTCGCTCTCGGGCTTGAACGCCTCCCAGATCACGGCGGGCTTGGGATCGTCGCCGGTCGGGAAGGTACCATAGACCGGCCGTCCGCTCGCCCGGTCGATACGGACCATGCGAATGCCCGGCGACGCGCGGAAGGGCAGCTTCTCCAGCCCCTCATAGGCCTTTTCGGCAAACTGGCGGAAGATCGGCACCGCGATCGTGCCACCCTGGGCATAGCCGCCCAGCGAGCGCGGATGGTCATAGCCGATATAGAGCCCGCCGACGAATTGCGGGGTGCCGCCGACGAACCACACATCGGTGGGTCCGTTGTTGGTGCCGGTCTTGCCGAACATCGGGCGATTCAGGTCGCGCAGGCCCGTCGCGGTACCGCGCTGGATCACGCCCTCGGTGATATGGACCATCTGATAGGCGGTCATCGCGTCGAGCACCTGGCGCTGGCGCGAGATCGGGCGCGGCATCGGCTTGCCGTCATAATCCGCCGCGTTGCACCGGTCGCAGGCGCGCCAATTCTCCGGCCAGATCACCTTGCCGTGCCGGTCCTGGACGAAGTCGATCAGCGAGGGATCGCCGCCCCGCCCGTTATTGGCGAGGATCGCATAGGCGTTGACCATCTGCGCCACCGTCGTCTCGCCCGCGCCCAGCGCATAGGCGAGATAGGGCGGGAAATCGCCGATCCCCATCTGCTTGATCATCGCGACGACATTCTTCATGCCGACGGTCGACGCCGTCCGCACGGTCATCAGGTTGCGCGACTGCTCGATGCCCCAGCGCATGGTATGCGGCCCGGCGCCCGCCGAATTGCCAAAGTTGCGGAAGCATTTGGTGCCCAGCCCCGCCCCCTGGTCGACGCAAAACGGCCCGTCGACGATGATCGAGGCGGGCGTCATCCCGTGGTCGAGCGCGGCGGAATAGACGATCGGCTTGATCGTCGATCCCGGCTGACGCTGCGCCTGGGTGGCGCGGTTGAACGCCTGGAGCCGGGCGTCGAACCCGCCCTGCATCGCCAGCACGCGGCCGGTCGCCGGTTCCTCGACCACGAAACCGCCCGAGATGCGCGGCACCGAGCGCAGGCCGAAGCCGCCGCCTTCCGGCGCGACCGCGACGATATCGCCCACCTTGAGCGCGCTGAATGCGGTCGCGGCGCTGCCCCGGCGCGGCATCTGCGCGCCCGAGCGGGGAAGCGTGCCGGTGCGGCCATTGGCGAAGCCGATCATGGCCTCGCCCGAATCCTTGGCGGTGACGATCCCCGCCCGCCAGTCGCGATAGTCGAGCCCGATATTGGTGTTGAGCAGCGCCTGCTGCCAATTGTCGCCGTCCAGATCGACATGCCGGATCGGCCCGGCCCAGCCGCGCCCGCCCTCGAACCGGACGAGGCCGTCGCGCAGCGCCTCGGTCGCCAGATCCTGCAACCGCGTATCCAGCGAACTGCGCACCCACAGCCCGCCCTCATAAACGCTGTGCGGCCCGGTCTTGGCCGTCTCGCCGAACTGCTTGATCAGCTGGCGGCGGACCTCTTCGACGAAATAGCCGCCGACCTGCGCATATTTGGGGGTCCGGCGCAGCACCGTGCCCAGCGGCTCGGCCATCGCCGCCTGATATTGCGCGCGAGTGATGAAGTCGTTGCGCAGCATCTCGCCCAGCACATAGGCGCGGCGTTCGAGCGCGCGGTCGGGATGGCGGACGGGGTCGTAGTTGGACGGCCCCTTGGGCAACAGCGCCAGATAGGCCATCTGGCCCAGCGTCAGTTCGTCCAGCTCCTTGTCGAAATAGGCATGCGCCGCCGCCTCGACCCCGAAGGCGTTCCGGCCCAGCGCGATCTGGTTGAGATACAGCTCCAGGATCTGCTGCTTGGTCAGCGCATCCTCGATCTTATAGGCCAGGATCGCCTCGCGCACCTTGCGCGTCGGGGAATAGGCGTTGCCGATCAACAGGTTCTTGGCGACCTGCTGCGTGATGGTCGATCCGCCCCGCGCCCGCCGCCCGGTGCCCCATTTCTTGGCATAGTCGAGCACCGCGCCCGCCAGCCCCGGATAATCGACGCCGCCATGCTCGAAGAAGCTCTTGTCCTCCGCCGCCAGGAAAGCGCGGATCAGCAGGGGCGGATATTCCTGGAACGACAGCTCGACCCGGCGTTCGCGGGCATAGGACTGGATCGGCGCACCGTCGAGCCCACGGACATGGGTGGGCAGCGGCGGCTCATAGGCCTTGAGCGCATCGACCGAGGGCAGGTCGCGCATGAACAGCAACCAGAACACCCCCGCCCCGATCGCGGCCAGCAGCGCGAGCACGGCGAGCAGCCTCACCCACCAGCGTCGCCACAGGGGGCGGCGCGGCGCTTCGGGGGTCTCGGGCGGGGAAAAAGGTTCGACGGCCATGGCTTTGCGCGGGCTCGTGTAGCAGGTTCGCCCCCGCTTGCCACCCGCTTGGGATCAGTTGCGCATCACGGCTCGGGCGGTTCGTCGCGATCGGGATAGCGCGCGCCGACATGCGCCACCCCGCGCGCCGCCGCCAGCGCCTCCTGCCGGTGCCGCTCGGCATAGGCCGCCAGCCGCTGCGCATCGCGCGTGCCGTGACAGGCGGGGCAGCTCACGCCCTCGACATAGAGCGGCGAGGCCATGTCCTCGGGCCCGACCGGCATACGACAGCCATGGCACAGCCCGTGGCTCCCCTGCGCCAGCCCGTGCCCGACCGCGACGCGCGCATCGAAGACGAAGCACTCGCCCTGCCAGCGGCTCTCCGCCTCGGGCATCGTCTCCAGATATTTCAATATGCCGCCGTCGAGGTGGAAGACGTCCTCCACCCCCTCGGCCTTCAGGAACGCGGTCGCCTTTTCGCAGCGTATGCCGCCGGTGCAGAACATCGCGACCTTGGACTTGCCCGCCATCAATTCGCCCCGATGCGCGCGGAACCAGGCGGGGAAGTCGCGAAAACTCTTCGTCCCCGGATCGACCGCGCCGTCGAACGTGCCGATCGCCACCTCATAATCGTTGCGCGTGTCGATCAGCAGCGTGTCCGGATCGGAGATCAGCGCATTCCACGCCTCGCCCGAGACATAGGTCCCGACCTCACGGGTGGGGTCGATCCCGTCGACTCCCATCGACACGATCTCACGCTTTACCCTCACCTTCATCCGGTGGAACGGCATCGTCTCGGCGGTCGAGTCCTTGTAATCGAGATCGGCGCAACCGGGCAGTGTGCGGATATGGTTCAGCACCGCCTCGATCCCGTCATGGCTCCCCGCGATCGTCCCGTTGATCCCCTCATGAGCGAGCAGCAACGTGCCACGAATGCCGTTCGCCTCGGCGACGCCAAGCAGCGGTTCACGGAGCGCGGCGGGGTCGGGGAAAGGTGCGAAACGGTAAAGGGCACAGACGCGGATCATTCGGCGGCTTTACGCCGATCGGGCGGAGGGGGCCAGATGGGTTGCCCCAGGTTCCCGAACGGGGGTGCCGCCTTTGCTAGGAACGATGGTCATTTGGGAAAGGGAATGAAAACGGCCGACGTAAGCGATATGGCAGAAGCATGGAGACCAGGCAGAATCAGAGGCGTTTATGCCGGTTACGTTGAGGCTGCAGAAGGTTACGGAAGCTGACCAGGAACGTGGTTGGGCACCGGCCAAGTTCTATGACATTATTGTTTGCGGTGAAGCGGTTGGCACGATCCAACTTCGCCTCGGAAACACAGACTATATGCGCCTGTATGGTGGGCATGTGGGATACGAGGTCGAGCCGGAGCATAGGGGGCACGGGTACGCGAGCGAAGCACTGACAGCATTGCGTCCGATCGCTCGGGATCACGGTTTCGATGAAATCTGGATCACCGTTCGGCCGGATAATGCCGCCTCTTGCCGCACGCTTGAAAAGGCCGGGGCCAGCTTTGAGGGGACAGTAACAGTCCCGGCCGATAGCGATCTGTATGCACGGGGTGATCTCTACATGCGGCGATATCGCCTACCCGTTTAACGGGCTACAACCTCTTCCAGCAAGAGGTTGGTCAAAGAGACGGCCGGAGCTTTCCCGTTGGGGTCTGGTTCGGGAAACCGTCGCTATGGCTTGCAGGCCACTACCGTCTGCATACGGCCAATAGGTGCGTCGAACTCCACCGAATAGCCTGCGCCCCGCAGCATATCCACGACCCACGACGGCGCGAGCCGGAGCTTTCGGTAACTGCTCTTTTGAAGCTGCCATCCGGCCTCGCTTCTTAGATGGATGAGGTCTGTCACAACGACATGATCGGCTTCGTACTCCAGCACGCAGGTCATGATGCGCTGATCGTCCGACCGCACCGGGATGAATCGATCGGTTCCGGTCAACTCCAATGAGAAATCGCGGTAGGTCAGCGCGAGCCGACCGCCGGAGCGTAAGGCGCGGTAGGCGTCGTCCAGCAACCTCGCCACGTCGTCGCGGTGGTCGAGATGCGTGATCGTGTCTCCCATACACACGATCGCATCCGCTGTTCCCTCGCCGACATGGTTCGCGATGTCACGAAGATCGGCGAGAACGGGGGTGATAGACTGGCCCTGGCTGGCGATGCGTAACTCGTTGAGCAGGGCCTCGCTGGTATCGAGGGCGATCACGTTGCTGTAGCCGAGCTCGCTCAGCGCCACTGCCTGATAGCCTGGGCCACATCCCAAATCGACCGCGCAACCCCGGCCACCGTCAGCAAATCCAAGGTTATTTAGAAGGTTATGCTGCTCAGCCACCTTCTCCGCAAAAGTGATCCCGCTCATCCATGAGTAATGAGCCGCTAATAGATCATCATAATGTTGCTGAACGTCGCTCACCATTCGCCCCTCATGATAGCGAAGATTTAATCGATAGCTCCCTTTTGCGCCAGAATCATCGCCAGCACCCGGCATCTTCCCGATTAGGAACAATGACGGGATTCCATTCACTGCGATCGCTGACGGTCGTCTGCGGGTTTCGCTTTCCCAAAACTGCCTATTCCTACGAAAAAGCAGGAAAGACTGCGGCACCTCCTACCGCGCCGCCATCCGCCGCGCGAAGTGTACCTCGACCGCCTGCAACACCGCCTTGGCGATCCGGTCCTGTCCGTCCTTGCTGTCGAGGAACGCCGCGTCCTGCATGTTGGAGATATAGCCCGTCTCGAACAGGATCGACGGCATGTCGGGGGCCTTCAGCACCATCAGCGAGGCCATGCGGTGGAAGGTCGGCTTGACCGGGATCAGCGACTGCGCCTCGCGGCCCAGCAGGCGGGCGAAGCTGGCCGAGGCGTTCATCGTCTCGCGCTGGGTCAGGTCGATCAGGATCGAGGAGACGTCGCTGTTGCCGCCCAGGTCGACGCCCGCGATCACGTCCGCCTTGTTCTCGCGCGCCGCCAGCCGCGCGGCTTCCTTGTCGGAGGCGACGTCGGACAGGGTATAGGCGGTCGCCCCGCGCGCTTCGCCCGCGCCCGCGCTGTCGCAGTGGATCGAGATGAACAGGTCGGCATGCAGCCGCCGCGCGATGCCGTAACGCTCGCGGTGGAGGATATAGCGGTCGTCCTCGCGGGTCAGCGCGGCGCGGACCCGCCCGCTGGCGACCAGCGTGTCGCGAATCGCCTTGGCGATGGCAAGCGTCAGGTCCTTTTCGCGCAGGCCGGTCTGCGGGTTGATCGCGCCGGGATCGACCCCGCCATGCCCCGCATCGATCACCACCAGCGGGCGATTGTCCGCGCCCCGCACGCGCGGCAGGGGCAGGTTGCGCGACGGGCTCGGCACCGGGACGGTCAGCGTATAGGCGGGCTTGCGCTGGAAGTGGAACGGGAAGAAGTCGAGCCCGCCCGCGAAGCTCGCCTGGGTGAAGCCCTTGTTCAGCGGCTTGAGGGTCAGCGACAATTGCCGCGCCTCTTCGTCGAAACCCCCGTCGAAGATCGCGGCGTCCTGCGCCAGGGTGAAGGTCAGGCGGGTGACGCCGGGCTTCATCCGCGTCTGGGTCAGCCCGCGCACCGCACCGTCATGGACCGACAGCGCGCCCGGCGAGGCCCCGGTCACGTCGATCGCCACCCGGCGCGGTTCGTTCAGCATGACGCTGCGCGCGCGCTTGACCGGTGAATCGAACCGGATGATCAGTTGCGCGCCCTTCACCACGACCTTTTGCACGGTGGCGGCAAAGGCACCGACGGGCGCGAACAACCCGAACAGAAAAGCGAACATCATCAACACGACGCGGACATGATGCCGCGTCCGCCCGCCGCCGGTCCAGCGAAAAGCCATCACCTCAAACCCCTTTTGGCGATCCTGGGATCGACCATTGGGGATAACGCGCCATCGCTGACGCGGGCCTTTCCGCCAATGGTTAACCGGCAATTCGGCATTTTCCCGCCAGGGAAACGGCAGATTTCCGCCTGTTGCGCAAACGTTCCGATGATGCTAGCTATCCAGCGGACCCCGGCCTCGATCACCTCTCCCAAACGATCGGGACGGGGCCATCTCTAAAAGGACCGGGACGGCGATCCGATTCGCGCCCGGGCCAACCCAGGTTGACGCTCGCATGACGCATATGATCCACCCCGCAGACCGACCGGCCTTTGCCGGTGGGATCGCGGTGTCGTGGGTCCGCACCGGCCCCGTTGCCGGTGCTGCGGCTGTGGCCGACACGACATCCGTTCTTTCCAGCGGACCGGCGCCCCGCGCCGCCGCCCCTATTTACCGCGCGCGACGGCTGCCACAGGGCCCGACGCGCGCGTGGAGACTTCATAATGACCACGCGTATGCTGATCGACGCACGCCACCGGGAAGAAACCCGGGTGGCCGTCGTCAAGGGTAACCGGATCGAGGAATTCGACTTCGAATCGGCCGAGCGCAAGCAGCTCAAGGGCAATATCTACCTCGCCAAGGTGACCCGGGTCGAACCGTCGTTGCAGGCGGCATTCGTCGATTACGGCGGCAACCGTCACGGCTTCCTGGCCTTTTCGGAAATCCACCCCGACTATTACCAGATCCCCAAGGAGGATCGCGAGGCCCTGCTCCGCGAAGAGGCCGAGCATGCCGCCGAAGAGGCCGCGCTGCGCGCCGAACTCGACGCCGAGGATGACGAGGATCATGACGGCGAAGGCTATGACGGCCACGCCGACGACCATCATGACGACGAGGATGGCGAAGGCGCCCCGCGCCCGAAGAAGTCGACCGTCAACGACGACCAGGTCGAGGCGCTGCGCCAGCGTCGCCAGAATCTGCGCCGTCGCTACAAGATCCAGGACGTCATCCATCGCCGCCAGGTGCTGCTGGTCCAGATCGTCAAGGAAGAGCGCGGCAACAAGGGCGCGGCGCTGACCACGTACCTGTCGCTGGCCGGCCGTTACTGCGTACTGATGCCCAACACGTCGCATGGCGGCGGGATCAGCCGGAAGATTTCCAACGCCGCCGATCGCAAGCGGTTGAAGTCGATCATGGCGGACATGGCCTTGCCCTCGACCATGGGCTGCATCGTCCGCACGGCGGGCCTTCAGCGCACCAAGACCGAGATCAAGCGCGACTTCGACTATCTGGCGCGCCTGTGGGACGGGATTCGCGAAAAGACGCTGCACTCCTCGGCCCCCGCACTGATCTATGGCGACAGCGATCTGATCAAGCGTGCGATCCGCGACATCTATAATCGCGAGATCGAGGAAGTGATCGTCGAGGGCGAGGAAGGCTATCGCCAGGCGAAGGACTTCATGCGGCTGCTCATGCCCGCCCATGCCCGCCGGGTGAAGCAATATGCCGATGCGGTCCCGCTCTTCCAGCGCGCGCATGTCGAGGACCAGCTTGCCGCGATGTACAATCCGGTCGTGCAGTTGAAGTCGGGCGGCTATCTGGTCATCAACCCGACCGAAGCTTTGGTGTCAATCGACATCAACTCCGGTCGCTCGACCCGCGAGCATAATATCGAGCAGACCGCGACCGCGACCAATCTGGAAGCCGCGCAGGAGATCGCGCGCCAGTTGCGTCTGCGCGACATGGCGGGTCTGGTCGTCATCGACTTCATCGACATGGACAACAACTCCAATGTCCGGAAGGTCGAGAAGGCGATGAAGGAGGCGTTGAAGAACGATCGCGCCCGCATCCAGGTCGGCCGTATCTCGTCCTTCGGGCTGATGGAAATGAGCCGCCAGCGGCTGCGCACCGGCGTGCTGGAGGCGAGCACCCGCCCCTGCCCGCATTGCGAGGGCACCGGCCTGGTCCGCACCGCCTCGTCGGCGGGCCTGTCGGCGCTGCGCCTGATCGAGGACGAGGCCGCGCGCGGTCGCGGCTCGATCCTGACGCTGCGCGCCAGCCAGGAAGCGGCCATCTATGTCCTCAACCGCAAGCGCGCCGATATCGCCGAGATCGAGGATCGCTATGGCGTGACGGTCGAAATCCTCCCGGACCGCGAGGAAGAGGGGGCGCGCATGACGGTCGAGGCCTCGGGCCCACCGCCTGCCTATGCGCCCAAGATCGACACGCTCCTGCCCGTCGAGGAGGATGAGGACGATCTGATCGACGAGGTCGAGGAGGAAGAAGAGGAAGAGGTCGAGGAGGAATCGACCGAAGCCGCCGCGCCTCGCGAGCCGCGTGAAGAGGGCGAAGGCGGTGGCCGCAAGCGCCGTCGCCGTCGTCGTGGTCGTCGCAACCGTGGCGGGGCCGAGGACGCCGTAGAGGGCGAAGAGGCCGAGAGCGGCGAGGACGCCGAACCCGACGAGACAGACGAAGGCGAGGAAGACGCCGCCGAGCCGGTCGAGGCGAGTGAGGCCGAAACCGAGTCGGGCGAACCCCGCGAAGGTGGCCGCCGTCGCCGTGGCCGTCGCGGTCGTCGTGGCGGTCGCCGCCAGGACGGTGGCGCGGTGGAAGCCGGTGAGGCTTCGACCGAGGTGGATGGCGACGATGACGCCGTCGAAGCCCCGCTGTCCATCGAGGAGCCGATCGAGGCGGGCGATGCCGCGCCGGTGACGACGCCGCTGGTCGTGGCCGAGGTTGAGGCGACCGACGCTCCCAAGACCCGCCGCCGCCCGCGCGCTCGCAAGGCCGCTCCGGTGGTGACCGAGACGGTCGAGACGCCGGTGGAAGCGCCCGTCGAAACGCCGGTGGCCGAGGAAGCTGCGCCGGAAGCCCCCGCCAAGCCCAAGCGCGTCCGCAAGAAGGCCGCACCCAAGGCCGCCGCCGAGCCGGTCGCCGAAGAAGCCGCACCCGTGGTCGAAGCCGAAGCGGAAGCCCCGGCCAAGCCCAAGCGCGTCCGCAAGAAGCCCGCGCCCAAGGTCGCCGCCGAGCCGGTGACCGAGGAAGCCGCTCCCGTCGAGGACGAACCCGCCCTGGCGGCGGAATCGACCGAGGCCGACGCGACCACGAGCGAGGCCCCGCGCCGCGGCTGGTGGCAGCGCACCTTCGGCGCCTGATCGCTTCCCTGATCGACGCGAAACGCCCTCCTTCCCCAGCGGAAGGAGGGCGTTTTCGTCTGGGAACGGATTGTTCGGCCGGGGAGGCGATTGGAGAGAAGTCGAAACCAGGCTTTGATAGCTGTTCCTACGACCCCGCTCGCGAGCCAAGGGGGACTATTCAGGGAAGGATTGATCCACGAAGCTGATACGCCATCGTGCTATCCAATGTGATGTCCCGGATGCCCCATTATATTTCGCTGCCAGAGGCGGCGAATCGGCTAGTTACATCAAATCGGATACTTGTGATGGGATGCTCGGGAGGAGGAAAGACCACGTTGGCGCTGCGCATAGCGGAACTCTTCGGTCTCGAGTATCAATCCCTTGACGGAGATGTACGCTGGCTGCCGGGATGGAAGGTCAGAAATCGTGAAGAGCAGCGTGCTCTGACGGCCGATCTCGTCGCGCGGGATCGCTGGGTGGTGGACGGGAGTGGTCCATCGACATTCGACATACGCGTTCCACGGGCAGACCTGATAATTTGGGTCCGTGTCCCACGCAGATTGGCTTTGCTTGGCTTGGCCCGTCGCGTCGTGCGAAATTATGGCAAGGTCAGGATCGCCATGGCGGAAGGATGTCGTGAGCCAATTCCCGACCGTGAATTCCTCTCCTACATCTGGAATTTTGAGAAAGAGTCGGCTCCACGCTTTGTCGAGCAGCTTGAGCGATTTGGTCCCGACAAGCCGGTTGCCATGATCAAAAGCCGAAGGGACGCAAAGGCGATTCTGGGAAATGAGTAAGGCCACGGCCTGTTCTCAAACGGGTTCCCTTCCCGAAATCTTCGTCATGGAAGTGCTCCGACTGCGATGTCTGGCAAGGCGTTGCTGGAGGCGCCGACTTGGGCGAAACACCGCTGGAAGTCGCCAAGCGTGAATTTGAGGAAGAAGTAGGTTTGGCCGCAACAGGTCGACGCTGGATATCGCTTGATGCTCATGCGACGGTCCCAGCTCGGATTTTTCGAGACTGGAGACAATGGAGAAAGACGACGTACGTCGTGCAGGAATTGTCTTTTGCAGCCCAGGTACAATTCGATGAAACAATACAAGTGTCGAATGAACATCTGGCCGCAACCTGGCTTTCATACGAGGCCGCGCATAGTATGTTGAGATTCGACAGCAATCGCACTGCACTATGGGAATTGCATACTCGTCTGATTGAGGAGGTTTGACCGGGGCCGCTTCCATCGGTTTTCCTAAAATCGATTCCTTGCGAATATGGCGACCCAATGCGCCTGGATGATCGGACGGAGCACGGCCACGGGAACATCGGCGGCGGGTCGATCGTCACCCTGTCATGCCATGCTTTCATTCGTCCGGCGTTCAGCCACCCCGTGCCAGGGCCAGCCTGTCGCCGCGCGGGACGCAATGCTTGTGTCCCGACACCGACCCGCCGATAGAGGAAGCATGAAGCGACTGATTGCCGCCTTCGCCGCCACGATCCTGCTCTGGGCGCAACCCGCCGCCGCGCAGTCGATCCTTCGCGATGCCGAAACCGAATCGCTGTTCGCCGACATGTCCGCGCCGATGATCAAGGCCGCCGGCCTTTCCCCGCGCGATGTGAAGATCGTCCTGATCAACGACGATTCGATCAACGCCTTCGTGGCGGGCGGGCAGATCGTCTATGTCCATTCGGGGCTGCTCCAGGCGGCGGACAATGTGAACGAGGTGCAGGGCGTCGTCGCGCACGAGCTGGGCCATATCGCCGACGGCCATGTGATCCTGAGCGAACAGGCGATGAAGCCCGCGATGAAGATGCAGCTTCTGTCGATGGTGCTGGGCCTGGCCACCATTGCGATGGGCGGCGGTGCGGCGGGCATGGGCGTGCTGGCAGCGGGGCAGCAGGCCGCGATGGGCCAGGTGCTGGCGTTCAGCCGCAACCAGGAATCGGCGGCGGACGCGGCGGGTGCGCGCTACCTCACCACATCGGGCGTGACCGGCAAGGGGATGCTCAGCTTCTTCAAGAAGTTGCAGAACCAGCAATATCGCTATGGCTACGTCAACATCGATCCGTTCGCCCAGACTCACCCGCTGTCGTCCACCCGTATCCAGGCGCTGACCAGTGATCTTCAGGCCTCGCCCGCCTGGAACACCCCGGTCGATCCCAAATTGCAGGAACGCTTCCTGCGGGTGAAGGCCAAGCTGTTCGGCTATATCTCGCCGCCCGAGACGACGCTCCAGAAATTCCCCGACACCGACCAGTCGGTCTATGCGCATTACGCGCGCGCCTATGCCTATCATAAGGCCGCCTATCCCGACAAAGCCGATGCCGAGGCGAATGCGCTGATCGCCAAGGATCCCCACGACCCCTATTTCCAGGAGATCCAGGGCCAGATCCTGCTGGAGGCGGGCAAGCCGCAAGAGGCACTGGCGCCGTTGCGCGCCGCGACCATGGGATCGGGCCAGAACGCGCTGATCGCCACCACCTTCGGCCATGCGCTGATCGCGACGGAGGACAAGCGCAACCTGCCCGAGGCGGTGAAGGTGCTAAAGGTCGCGGTCCAGCGCGACGAGGACAATCCCTTCGCCTGGGTCCAGCTCGGCACCGCCTATGAGCAACTGGGCGACACGCCGCGCGCCGCGCTCGCCACCGCCGAACGGGCGAGCATGATGGGCGACACCCGCACCGCCATCCAGAGCGCGCGCTATGCGCTCGCCAATCTCACCCCCAACACGTCCGAATGGATTCGGGCGCAGGATATCGCCATGACCTCTGCCGACGCCGCCGCCAGTTCCAAGAAGAAGCGCCGCTGATGGGGGTGAAGACTTTGGCCGCCGTCGCGGTCATGGGCGGTCTGGTCGGCGGCGGGACCGTCCTGGCCCTGGCGCCGCTCGTCGCCCCCGGCGGTGCGTCGGGCGACGGCGTGCGTGCCTATCTGCTCGATCACCCGGAAGTAATCCCGGAGGCGATGCAGCGGCTCCAGGACCGCGAACAGGGCAAGGCGGTGGCGGCGATCGGCGGCGACCTGACCAAGCCGTTCGGCAACGCCTATACCGGTAACCCACGCGGCGATGTCACGCTGGTCGAATTCTACGACTATAATTGCGGCTATTGCCGGGCCAGCCTGCCGCTGCTCAAGCAACTGGTCCAGGCCGACCCGAAGCTGCGCATCGTCTATCGCGAACTGCCGATCCTCGCCCCGTCGAGCAAGGCGGCGGCGCGGATGAGCCTGCTTGCCGCATCGCAGGGCAAGTTCGCCGCCTTCCACGATGCCCTTTATGCGGGCGGGCCGGTCAGCGACGCGACCATCGCCGCCGCCGCCGCCAAGGCCGGGGTCGATGCGAGCCGGATGGCGGCGTTCCAGCCCCAGGCGGATGCCGAGATCGCGCGCAATCTGGAGGCCGCCGGGCGGCTGGGTCTGACCGGCACGCCGAGCTGGATCGTCGGCAATCGCATCCTGTCGGGCGCGTTGCCCGTCGAAGAGTTGCAAAAGGCCATCGCCGCCGCACGAAACGGTTGATAAGGCGGCGCCATTCCAATGGGGAACTGCCGCATGACCGACCCGATCCTGTCCGTCGAGGGCGTGACCAAGACCTATAAGAGCGGGGTCACCGCGCTCCAGCCGGTCGACCTGACCATCCGGCGCGGTGAGATTTTCGCGCTGCTCGGCCCCAATGGGGCGGGCAAGACGACGCTCATCTCGATCGTCTGCGGGATCGTGACCCCGTCGGCGGGCGCGATCCGGGTCGACGGCCATGATGCCCTGCGCGACTATAAGGGTGCACGGCGAAAGATCGGGCTGGTGCCGCAGGAACTGTCGGTCGACATGTTCGAGCGGGTGATCGACACCGTGAATTTCAGCCGGGGCCTGTTCGGCCGCGCGCCCGACCCGGCCTATATCGAACAGGTGCTGCGCGATCTGTCGCTCTGGGACAAGCGCCATGCCAAGCTGATGGAGCTGTCCGGCGGCATGAAACGCCGGGTGCTGATCGCCAAGGCGCTGTCCCACGAACCCGACCTGCTCTTCCTCGACGAGCCCACGGCGGGCGTCGATGTCGAGCTTCGCCGCGACATGTGGAAGCTGGTCCACCGGCTGCGGGAACGCGGCGTCACCATCATCCTGACCACCCATTATATCGAGGAGGCCGAGGAGATGGCCGACCGGGTGGGCGTGATCGCCAAGGGGCAACTCCTCCTGGTCGAAGAAAAGGCCGAGATGATGAAGAAGCTCGGCAAGCGCGAAATGGTGCTGACCCTCGCCGAGCCGATGGCGGCGCTCCCGGCGGAACTGGCCGCATGGAACCTGACGCTAGAGGATGAGGGCAAGCGGCTGCGCTACATCTTCGATGCCCGTGCCGAGCATACCGGCATCCCCTCGCTGTTGCGGAGGCTGGGTGAGTTGGGGATCGGGTTCAACGATTTGGAAACCTATAAATCCTCGCTGGAGGATATCTTCGTCGATCTGGTCGAGGGGACGCGCGCATGAACCTGCATGGCATCTGGGCGATCTATCGCTTCGAAATGGCGCGCTTCCGGCGGACGGTGTGGACCAGCCTGATGGTGCCGGTCATTACCACGACGCTCTATTTCGTGGTGTTCGGCACCGCGATCGGATCGGCGATGAACCAGGTTTCGGGCGTGCCGTATGGCGCGTTCATCGTGCCGGGCCTGATGCTGCTCTCGATCTTTTCGGAAAGCATCCTGAACGCCAGTCTGGGCATCTACATGCCCAAATTCACCGGCACCATGTACGAGATATTGTCGGCGCCGCTCTCTCCGATCGAGACCGTGCTGGGCTATGTCGGCGCGGCGGCGAGCAAGTCGATGGTGATCGGGTTGGTGATCCTGGCCACCGCCCATCTGTTCGTGGACCTCAGCATCCTGCATCCGGTGGCGATGCTCTTCTACCTGTTGCTGGTGGCGGTCACCTTCTCGCTGTTCGGCTTCGCGATCGGCATCTGGGCGCGCGGGTTCGAGCAGTTGCAGGTCATTCCGCTGCTGATCGTCACCCCCCTCACCTTTCTGGGCGGCGCTTTCTATTCGGTGACGATCCTCCCCGAGCCGTGGCGGACGGTGACGCTGTTCAATCCGGTCGTGTATCTGATCAACGGCTTCCGCTGGACCTTTTTCGGCACGTCGGACGTGACGCCGGGGGTCAGCCTGGGGGTGACGGGTCTGTTCCTGCTGGCGTGCCTGGCCTGGATCGGCTGGATCTTCCGCACCGGCTGGCGGCTGAAGAACTGACGATCCTCCCCTGCAAGGGGAGGTGGCAGGGCGAAGCCCTGACGGAGGGGGGCTTCCACATAGGACAGCCTTTGCGGCGCGCCCCCTCCACCAGCCTGCGGCTGGTCCCCCTCCCCGTTACCGGGGAGGATTTTTGCGCAACGTCCCGCCCAATAACGGCGTCACGACCAGCCCGTTCAGGTCCACCAACGCATGGACCAGCATCACCACCCACAGGCTGCCGGTCATCAGGTAGAGCCCGGTCATCACCGCCCCCAGCGCGGTGGTGGCGAGGACTCCCACCCAGCCCTGATAGCGGTGCATCGCCCCGAACAGCGCCAGCGACGCGGCGAACCCGATCCACGCCTGCGCCGTCACCAGCGCGACCAGCAGCGGCAGGTACAGGCGGAAGAACGCCTCCTCGCTCACCCCCGCCATGACGCTGAGCGCTGCGGTATATTTCAACTCGCGCCGGTCGCGCGGCAACAGCGCGGAGACATCGCCCAGCGGCCGCCGCTTGCGCATCCGCGCCAGCACCGCACCCGCCACCAGCCCGCCGACCGCACCGCCGATCAGCATCGGGCGCATCGCTTCGCCGTCGAAGATCGGCGGCATCCTCCCCGCCAGCACCGCGAATTCACCCGGCATCACCGCCAGCGCATCGATCCGCCCGAGCAGCGCCAGCCCGACCGGCACCGGCACCAAAAAGGCCAGCGCCGCCCGCGCCAGCCACAACCGGAACCGCATCCGCCGCGAATGGCCGTCGTCGAGCGCCTTGAACCGCCGATATTCGCCCAGATCGCCTTTCTGGAACCACCACACCCCCGCCAGTGCAGCGAGCAGGAGGGCGGCGGCTAGAGCCCGGGACATGCGGCCGATCCGCGAGCATTCGGCAGATGGCGGGGCCCCACCCCAACCCCTCCCCTGAAGGGGAGGGGCTCAGTGCAAGCCGAAATCACGGCGCCATGCCTTGCCGTCACAGGCGATGCTGCCCCTTCACCCAGCGGACCGTGCCCGAAGAGGCGCGCATCACCACGCTTTCGGTCGTCATGATCTTGGCATGCCGCTTCACGCCCGCCAGCAGCGAGCCATCGGTCACCCCGGTCGCCGCGAAGATGCAGTCGCCGCGCGCCAATTCGGTCAGGTCATATTGCTTGTCGAGGTCGGTCACGCCCCATTTGTACGCGCGTGACCGCTCGGCATCGTTGCGGAACAACAGCCGCCCCTTGAACTGCCCGCCGACGCAACGCAGCGCGGCGCAGGCCAGCACGCCCTCGGGCGCGCCGCCCGATCCCATATAGACGTCGATCGTCGTCTCCGGGTCGGTCGTCGCGATCACCCCCGCCACGTCGCCGTCGCCGATCAGCACCACGCCGCAACCCAGCGACCGCAGCTCGGCGATCAGCCCCTCGTGACGCGGCCGGTCGAGCACGCACACCGTGATGTCGCCCGGCTTCACGCCCTTGGCCTCGGCAACGGCGCGGATATTGTCGCTCGGGCTGCGGTCCAGATCGATCACGCCCGCCGGATAGCCCGGGCCGACCGCGATCTTCTCCATATAGACGTCGGGGGCATTGAGCAGATGCCCCTTCTCCGCGATCGCCAGCACCGCCAGGCTGTTGGGGCCCGCCTTGGCGCAGATGGTCGTCCCCTCCAGCGGGTCGAGCGCGATGTCGATTTCCGGGCCCTGGCCGGTGCCGACCTTCTCGCCGATGAACAGCATGGGCGCCTCGTCGCGTTCGCCCTCGCCGATGACGACGGTGCCGTCCATGTCGAGTTCGTTGAGCGCGGCGCGCATCGCCTCGACGGCGGCGGCATCGGCGGCCTTTTCGTCGCCGCGACCGACCAGGGTGGAGGCCGCGATCGCCGCCGCCTCGGTCACGCGCACCATTTCGAGGACGAGGACCCGGTCGAGGACATGGCTGGCGGTCTGCTGGTCGATCTGGCTCATAACTCTCCTGACGCACATTTGGGCGTTGAACATGTTTTACACGTCTTACCGCGCCGCGTGGCGTAGGAATAGCCCGAAAGCATCGGCGCTTGCGGCGGAAAGACCGACTGCGGCGTTTGACCGATTCATGTTGCATCCCCATGATCGCCCGCCATGCCCGAACCGATGATCGCGCTGGAGAATCTGTCCCGCCGCTATGGCACGGTCGCGGCGGTCGACGGTGTATCGCTGTCCATCGCGCGGGGATCGTTCGTCGCGCTGGTCGGCGCATCAGGCTCGGGCAAGTCGACGCTGCTCCGCACGATCAACCGGCTGGAGACGCCCGACAGCGGCCGGGTGCGCGTCGACGACCGCGACGTCACCGCCGAGCCGCCGCACGCATGGCGTCGCCGGATCGGCTATGTCTTTCAACAACATGGCCTGTTCCCGCATATGACGGTGGCGGCCAATGTCGCGATCGGGCTGCGGCTGGCCGGGCGCGCGGTCGGCGACCGGGTTGGGGAGGTGCTCGACCTGGTCGAGCTGCCCCGCGATCTGGCCGATCGGATGCCCGACGCACTATCCGGCGGCCAGCGCCAACGGGTCGCCATCGCCCGCGCGCTGGCGACCGAGCCGCCGATCCTGCTGCTCGACGAAGCGCTGGGCGCGCTCGATCCGGTGACGCGCGACGCGGTGGCGGGGCGGCTGGTGGCGCTTCACCAGCGATTGGGGCTGACGACCTTGCTCGTCACCCATGACATGGCGGAAGCGCTGCTGACCGCGGACCGGGTGCTGGTGATGGAGCGGGGACGGATCGTCGCCGATGCCAGCCCGGCGCAACTGGTCGCGGGGGAAGGCGGCCACGCCGCGCAGGCGCTGATGGCGGTTCCCCGGCATCAGGCCGAACGGCTCGCGGCGCTGGCCCGATGAGCGCCTTTTCCGACGCGCTCACCCGCGTACCGCCGCTGCTCGCCCAGCATGTGCTGGTCAGCATGGCGGCGCTGCTGCTGGGGATCCTGATCGCCGTGCCGCTAGCCTTCGCCTGTGCGCGGCGGCCCGGCCTGTCACGGGTCGCACTGGGATGCGCAAGCCTGGTCCAGACCATTCCGGCGCTGGCGCTGCTCGCGCTCTTCTATCCAGTGTTGCTCAGCCTTTCGGGACTGGTCGGCGGCGGGATACCGGCCCTGGGCTTCCTGCCCTCGCTGCTGGCGCTGACCCTCTATGCGCTGCTGCCGATCCTGCGGAACGGGGTGACGGGGCTGCTCGGCCTCGACCCGGCGGTGTTGCAGGCCGCCGACGCGGTGGGCATGACGCGCTGGCAGAAGCTGCGGCTGGTCGAGGCGCCGCTGGTCGCGCCGATCCTGGCGGCGGGGATCAGGACGGCGGCGGTGTGGACGATCGGTGCGGCGACGCTGTCGACCACGGTGGGGCAGCCGTCGCTGGGCGACATGATCTTCGCCGGTCTCCAGACCCAGGCCTGGGCGCTGGTCCTGGCGGGATGTTTCGCCGCCGCCGCCCTGGCGCTGGCGGTCGATGCGCTGATCGGGCTGATCGAGCGTGGACTGGCGACGCGGCGGAAAGCCCTGTGGATCGGTGGGCTGGTCGCGCTGGTGCTGGGTTGCGCGCTGGCGACCCAGCCCCTCTGGTCGCGCGGGGGCGAGCCGCGACGCGAGGTGGTGATCGGGGCGAAGAATTTTTCCGAGCAATATATCCTGGCGCGGTTGATCGGCGACCGGCTGACGCAGGCAGGCTATTCGGTCAGCTATCGCGACGGGCTGGGCTCGGCGGTGGCGTTCGAGGCGACGGCGGGGGGCCGGGTCGATGTCTATGTCGATTATGCCGGAACGCTGTGGACCACCGCGATGCACCGGCATGATTCGCCTCCGCGCGGGGTGATGCTGGATGCGCTGAAGGATTGGGCGGCGACGCGCGACGTGGCGATGCTGGGGCCGCTGGGGTTCGAGAATGCCTATGCCTTCGCGATGAAGGCCCCCTCAGCGCAGCGGCTGGGCGTGCGGTCGCTGGCCGATCTGGCGAGGGTTGCGCCGGGGTTGAAGCTGGGCAGCGACCTGGAGTTTCTCGATCGCCCCGAATGGGCGGCGGTGCGCGATGCCTATGGCCTGCGGTTCGCGAGCATGACGCCGTATAGCCCGACCTTCATGTACCGCGCGCTTTCGAGCGGGCGGGCGGATGTAATCTCGGCCTTTTCCTCGGACGGGCGGATCGCGGCGGATCGGCTGACGGTGCTGAGCGATCCGAAACGGGCGATCCCCGGCTATGACGCGGTGCTGCTGGTGGCGAAGGACCGGGCCGGGGATGCGGGGTTCGTGGAGGCGCTTCGCCCCATGCTGAACCACATTCCCGTCGAGGCGATGCGGGAGGCAAACTACCGGGTCGATCGCGACGATGCGGCGAAGGAGAGCCCGGAAGCCGCCGCGCGGTGGCTGGCGAAGCGGGTGGGGTTATAGGGAAACCCTAACCACGAACGGTAAGCCCCTCCCGCAGGCGGGAGGGGTTTGGGGAGGGCTTGGAGTCTCACCGAGAGCGTCGCCTGTGGCCCTGCCCTCCCCCATCCCCTCCCGCTTGCGGGAGGGGCGTGCCAAGGGATCAGACGGGGCGACGAAGCCGCGAACCAAAAACGCCGCTCCCGCCGAAACCGGAACGGCGTCGTAGAGGTCAATCCCGCAACAGGTCGTTGATGCTGGTCTTCGACCGCGTCTGCGCGTCCACCCGCTTGACGATCACCGCGCAATACAGCCCCGGCTTGCCGTCGACCGACGGCGTCGTGCCCGGCACCACCACCGAGTAAGGCGGCACATGGCCCCGGAAGACCTCACCCGTCTCGCGGTCGATGATCTTGGTCGAGGCACCCAGATAGACACCCATGGACAGCACCGTGCCCTCGCCGACGCGGACGCCCTCGGCCACTTCGGCGCGCGCGCCGATGAACGCGCCGTCCTCGATGATGACGGGATCGGCCTGAAGCGGCTCCAGAACGCCGCCGATGCCCGCACCACCCGACAGGTGCACGTTCTTGCCGATCTGCGCGCAGCTGCCCACCGTCGCCCAGGTGTCGACCATCGTGCCCTCACCGACATAGGCGCCGATGTTGACGAAGCTCGGCATCAAGATCGCCCCCTTGGCGACATGCGCGCCGCGCCGCACGACCGAGCCCGGCACCGCACGGAAACCGGCGGCGCGGAAGTCGGCTTCCGACCAGCCGCTGAACTTCGACGGCACCTTGTCGAACCAGTGGCCCGCACCCGGACCATTGTCGATCAGGACATTGTCGTTCAGACGGAAGGACAGCAGCACGGCCTTCTTCAGCCATTGGTTGACGGTCCAGCCGCCATTCCCGTCCGGCTCGGCCACGCGCGCCTCGCCCCGGTCGAGCAGCGCCAGTGCGCGGTCGACGGCGATGCGCGCCTCGCCCTGCGTCGCGAAATCCAGCTCGGCCCGGTTTTCCCAGGCGGCGTCGATGGTGGCGGCCAGGTCCTGGCTCATGGTCATTCCTCCAATATGCTGGTCAGCCACGGCGTCAGCGCGTGGACGGTGTAATCGATATGGTCGCGGGCAGCCTCGGGTCCCTGTTCGGAGCCGTTGTCGACCCACACGGTCGTCATCCCGATCGCCTTGGCGGGGATCAGGTTGCGCGCCATGTCCTCGAAGAAGATGGCGCGGCTCGGGTCGATGTCGAACGCCGCGCACAGGCCCGCATAGGCGGACGGCTGCGGCTTGGGCACCAGGCCCATGGCGGTGATGTCGTGCACCGCCTCGAAATGCCCGCCCAGCCCCAGCCGATCGAGCACCTTCAGCGCATAGGGCTTGTCGCCATTGGTGAAGACCAGCTTGCGCCCCGGCAGCTTGGCGATCGCGGCGGCAAGCGGTGCATCCGCTTCCAGCACGTCCATCTCGATATCATGGACATAGGCCAGGAAGGCGGCAGGATCGACGTCATGCTCGGCCATCAGCCCGGCCAGCGTCGTGCCATGCGCGTGGAAATAGTCCTTCTGCACGCGAAACGCCTCGGCAGGCTCCAGCCCCAGCAGGTCGCCGACGAATGCGGTCATCCGCCGGTCGATATGCTCGAACAGATTGGCGCTCGCCGGATAGAGCGTATTGTCCAGATCGAAGATCCAAGCGTCGATATGGGCAAGGGCTGGCAGCATCGGCCAGCGTTTAGGCGCGAGGCCGCGGGGTCGCAAGCCGTGGGTGGCGAACGGCCACGATCATTCTGCCATCGACGCGCAAACTTCTCCTTCGCGCCGGACCCAACCCGCTTTATGACCACGGAAATAAGCCAAGGGCGCAAAGCGAAGGGGCATCATGTCGAGGATCGGTGCGGCGCGCGGCGTGGCGATGGGGGGCATGGCCTGTGCCATGGGGGCGATGCTGTCGGCCTGCGGCGGCGGTGGCGGCGTACAATCGACCCCGCCGCCGCCGACCGTCGCGCCCACACCGATCTTGGCTCCGACCCCAACTCCGACCACGACCCCCAGCACGACACCCACGCCCGCCCCGACGCAGAATTACGATACGGCGGGCTACCGGGCGACCAAAGGCGCGGTGTCGATGAACGCGCTGGCCGCTTATCAGCGCGGGGCGACCGGCGCGGGGGTGACGCTGGGCGTGATTGATTCGGGGTTGGACACGCGCACCGGACTGTTTGCGGGGCGTGTCGCCGCCGCCTCGACCGATCTGGCGGGGACGCGGGGGACCGGCGACGAGGACGGGCATGGCACCGCCGTCACCTTCACCGCCGCCGGGGGACGCGGCGGCGACCGGGCGCAGGGGGTGGCGTTCGATTCCACCATCCTGGTCCTGCGCGCCGATGAACCGGGCAGTTGCGGGACGAGCGGCGGCACCGATGGCGGGCTGGGCGGCAAATGCTCCTTCTCCTCAACCTCGATCGCGCGCGGGCTGGACGTCGCGCGTACGGCGGGGGCACGGGTGGTCAACATCTCGCTGGGCTCCAACGACACGCCGCCCTCGGCGCTGCTCGCGGCGATCAACCGGGCGACCGCCGCCGGGATGGTGATCGTCATCGCCGCCGGGAATGACGGCGAGTCCGACCCCACCCTGCTCGCGCAGATCGCCAACAACGCGGCGGTGGCGCGCGGTCAGATCATCATCGCCGGGTCGGTGGGACAGAGCGGCACCATCTCCGCCTTCAGCAACCGCGCCGGACAATCGGCGGCGCATTACCTGACCGCGCTGGGCGAGCGGGTGGAGGCCCCGGACGCGACCGGCACGCGGCTGCTCTGGTCGGGTACCTCCTTCGCTGCGCCGCAGATCACCGGGGCGGCCGCCCTGTTGGCGCAGGCCTTTCCCAACCTGACCGGCGCGCAGATCGCCGACCTGCTGCTCCGCACCGCGCGCGAGGCGGGGGGCAGCGGGACCGACGGCATTTATGGTCGCGGCACGCTGGACCTGACCGCCGCCTTCCAGCCGGTCGGCGGGATGAGCGTGGCGGGCGGCACCGCCGCCGTCTCGATGAGCGTCAATGCGCGCCTGTCTCCCGCCATGGGCGATGCGCGGGTACAGGGGCTGAACCTCGTCGCGCTGGACGGCTATGCGCGCGCCTATCGGGTCGACCTGTCCGCCACGGTCGCACAGGCCAGCCCGCGCGCGATGCTCGCCCCCGCCCTGCTCGGCCGGATCGAGGGCGCGGCGGTCAGCGACGGCACCCGGTCGATCGCCATGACCAGCGCGATCACCATGCCCGGCGAAGCCCGGTTGCGCGCCATCGTCCCCGCCGACGCCACCGGGCCGGTGCGCCGGATCGTCGCGGGCAGCATGACTCAGACGCTCGGCCCGCGGACCATGATCGGGTTCGGCTTCGCCAGCAGCGGCGAGGCGCTGGTCGCGGGCTGGACCGGACAGACGGGCGCGGCCTTCCTGCTGACCGATCCCGGCTTCGGTATCGACCGGGCGCCACGTGCATCGGCGGCACTGCACCGGCGATTGGGCGCATGGGGCGTCAGCATGGCGGCGGAGAATGGCCGCTTCGCCGCCCCCGCGCCGGGCATGGTCCCGCCCGGTTACGACCAGACGAGCCTATCGCTGGACCGCCCTGTCGGTCCGATCGCGATAATGCTGGGCATGACCCGGCTGGCGGAGCGCTCGACCGTGCTGGGCGGCTGGTTCGGTGGCGCACTGGGACAGGCCCATGCGACCAGTTGGTTCGCCGACGCCGCCGCGCGGTGGAGCGACGAGGGCGGCTGGACGCTCGCCACCCGCTGGCGCAGCGGCTGGACCCGCGCGGAGGGCGGGCTGGGCGGCGGGATGCTTGCCAGCCGGTCCTGGTCTGTCGAGGCGGGCAAGCGCGGGCTGTTCGGCGGCGACCGGCTCGACCTTCGCCTGTCCCAGCCCTTGCGGGTGATGGCAGGCGGGCTGGACCTGCGACTGCCGTCGCATTGGGACTATGCCGGGGCACAGGTCGACGGCTGGACCATCAACCGCCTGTCGCTGGCGCCGACGGGGCGCGAGTTGCTGGTCGAGGCGCGGCATGCGGTGCCGCTGGGCGCGGGGCAATGGTCGACGCATCTCTTCTGGCGGCGCGACCCCGGCCATACCGCCGCGCTGCCGCCCGAACGAGGGCTGGCGATGAAGTATGGCTTGACCTTCTGATACGCGGTCTTGGCTGGCGGGGAGGGTCCGCCATCCCCATCTGGCTGCCATGACACGTTATTCCTTGCTCGATCTGGTGCCCGTCGTCGAGGGCGGCACCGTGGCGCAGGCGCTGGCCAACGCCGCCGACCTCGCGGCCCATGCGGAGGCGGTCGGCTTCCACCGCTATTGGACCGCCGAGCATCACGGCATGGCGGGCATCGCCTCCGCCGCGACCGCCGTGGTTCTGGCGCATGTCGGGGCAGCGACCAAGACGATCCGCATCGGCGCGGGCGGCATCATGCTGCCCAATCACGCGCCGCTGACCATCGCCGAGCAGTTCGGGACGCTGGACGCGCTGTTTCCGGGCAGGATCGACCTGGGGCTGGGCCGCGCGCCGGGATCGGACCAGCGCGTCGCCCGCGCGATGCGCCGGACGCTCGACAGCGATCCCAACGCCTTCCCGCGCGACGTGATGGAGTTACAAAGCTATTTCGCGGATGACGGCCAGACCGGTATCGTCGCGACGCCGGGTGCGGGCGCAAAGCCCCAAATGTGGATCCTGGGGTCGAGCCTGTACGGCGCGCAGCTCGCCGCCGCGCTGGGGCTGCCCTATGCCTTCGCCTCGCACTTCGCGCCCGATGCGCTGGACAACGCGCTGGCCATCTATCGCCGCGACTTCCGCCCCTCGGCGGTGCTCGACAAGCCCTATGCGATGGCGGGTTTCAACGTCTTTGCCGCCGATACCGACGAAGAGGCGGAATTGTTGGCGAGTTCGCAGCAACAGGCCTTTGTCGCGCTGCGCACCGGCCGCCCCGGCAAGCTGCCCCCGCCCGTCCCCGGCTATCGCGAAAGCCTGGGCGTGCAGGGTTCGGCGATCCTCGGGTCCGTCTTGTCCTGCTCGGCGATCGGCTCGCCACAGACGGTGGAACGCCAACTCGCCGCCTTTGTCGAGCGGACCAAGGTCGATGAGGTGATGGTGGTGAGTGCGATCTTCGACCACGAGGCACGCAAGCACTCTATCGGGATCGCGGCGCGGGCGATGGATGCCTTGGAGACGGTGGCGGCCTGATCTTGGAATTTCGCGCGAAGTCGCGATGACGCGAAGAGAAGAGAAAAAGAGTGGTTCGCGCGGAGGCGCGGAGAACGCAGAGGTGTCGTACCCGGTGGCACCGCCACCCCTTCATCCTCACCGGCTCATAAGGAAGTATCGAGCGTACCGCTCGGCACACCCCCTCCGCGTTCTCCGCGCCTCCGCGCGAACAAAATTCCTTCGCGTCATCGCGGCTTCGCGTGAACCAGAAAGCCGTAAAACCCTAACCCACCGCCGCCGGAAGCCGGAGCCGCACCAGCAGTCCGCCCAGATCCTCGCTCTCCTCCAGCGAGACGGTCCCGCCGTAAATCTCCGCCACGTCGCGCACGATGGCGAGGCCCAGGCCGGTGCCCGGCTTGCCGGTGTCGAGCCGCACGCCGCGATCGAAGATGCGCACCCGTTCGCTCTCCGGGATGCCGGTGCCGTCGTCCTCGACCAGGATTTCGACGAACCCGGCCTGCGCACCGACCGTCACGAAGACGCTGCCGCCGCCATATTTGGCCGCGTTCTCGACGAGATTGCCGAGCATCTCGTCCAGATCCTGCCGCTCGACATGGACCGCCAGGTCCTTGGGGCCGTCGATATCGATGCGGACATGGCGATAGAGGCGGCCCACCGCGCGCTCGACCGATTCCAGGCTGGGCCAGACCTCCGCCCGGCTATGCGCCGAGCCACGCCGCCCCACCGCCCGGGCACGGGCGAGATGATGGTCGACCTGCCGCCGCATCGTCCGCGCCTCGCGGATGACGGTTTCGGACAGGTCGTCGGCGCGCGCCGTCGCGGCGTTCATGATGACGGTCAGCGGGGTCTTCAGCGCATGGGCGAGGTTGCCCGCATGGCGCCGCGCCTCCTCGGCCTGTTTCTCGTTATGCTCGATGAGCGCGTTCAGTTCCTCGACCATCGGCGCGACTTCGTTGGGCATGGCGTTGGAAATGCGGTTCGCCCGCCCGGCGCGCATTGCCGCAATCTCCTCGCGCACCCGGCGCAAGGGGGAGAGGCCGTAGATTGTCTGCATCGCCGCCATCAGCAGCAGGCCGACGCCCAGCAACGCGAAGCTGCGGATCAGGATGCGGCGCAGCGCCCCGACCTGGGCGTCCAGTTCGGTCGTTCGCTGCGCCACCTGAAAGCGCCAGCGGACATCCGATCCGGGCAGCTTGACGTCGCGTTCGACGATGCGCAGCTTTTCTTCCGGGAACTGGGTGCTGGTATAGACGTGGATGTCATCGTCGTTGCGCACCGGGCCATAAGCGAGCCGCCGGTCCCACAGCGACCGCGACGGGAAGGGATCATAGCCCTTGCCGGACACCTGCCAGTAGATGCCGGAGCCGGGCTCCAGAAACCCCTGATCGGCGGGCTCCCGGTTGAACCAGACCTCGCCCTGCGAATCGATTCCGGCGGACACCAGCAGCGACTTCAGCACATAGGCCTGGCGGTCGTCGAAATTCTGGGTGACCGCCGACACCAGCACCCGGTCCAACGCGAAGCCGCCGCCGGTCAGCAGAATCAGGATCCACCCCGCGGCGATCAGGATCATGCGGCGCGACAGCGACCCCGTGCGCAGGGTCGGGCGCATGGTCTGGCCGTCCTTCACGACGTTATCCGGATCAGGCCGCCGGTTCCGCCGCAGCGCCCGCCGCCGGATCGTCCAGGCTATAGCCCAGGCCCCGGATGGTGGTGATCACGTCCTGACCCAGCTTCTTGCGGATGCGCGTCACGAACACCTCGATCGTGTTCGAATCGCGGTCGAAATCCTGGTCGTAGATATGCTCGATCAACTCGGTGCGGCTGACCACCTTGCCCTTGTGATGGAGCAGATAGGACAGCAGCTTATATTCCTGCGCGGTCAGCTTCACCGGCTCCCCGGCGCGCGTGACCTTGCCCGAACGGGTGTCGAGCCGCACGTCACCGGCGGTCAGTTCGGACGAGGCGTTGCCGCTGGCGCGCCGGATCAGCGCGCGCAGGCGGGCGATCAGTTCCTCGGTCTGGAACGGCTTGGCGACATAATCGTCCGCGCCCGCGTCCAGCCCCGCCACCTTGTCCGACCAACTATCGCGTGCGGTCAGGACCAGGACGGGCGTGGTCTTGCCCTCCTTGCGCCAGCGGTCGAGCACGGTCAGCCCGTCGATCTCGGGCAGGCCGAGGTCGAGGACGATCGCGTCATAGCTTTCGGTCGAGCCCAGGAAATGCCCCTCCTCGCCATCGGTGGCGAGGTCGATGGCATAGCCCGCGCCCTCCAGCGTGGCCTTCAACTGCTGGCCGAGATTGGGCTCGTCCTCGACGATCAGAACGCGCATCGCAAAACTCCTATTCCCCTTCGACGAAAGCGGCGGCGTTCAGCCATCGGTCCGCCCGATGATCTTGCCGGTGCGGCCATCCACTTCCACCCAGATGACCGTCCCATTGCGCAGGAACTTCAGCGTGTAAATCTGTGCCCCCGCATCATAGTCGAAACCGATATATTGCGAATCGCGCATGGTCGGCACGACGCGCTGTTCGATTTCCCGCAGCGACAGATTGCCTTCCTTGCGCGCCTGGAACGCACGCATCTGGTCACCGCGACGCTGATCGGGGGCCATTCCCATCGGAGGCTCGATCATCGGCGGCGAACCCATCGGTGCGGCAAGCAGAGCCAGAAGGACGGTCATCGACATGAAATTGGCATAGCGGTCAACCGTTGAACAGCCTCTGAATAGATCATGCAGGCCTCGGACAGCGCATGGACCGCTTGCCGGGTTCCGCATCCGCCCCTAACTGCCATATCATCATGGCAGCACCCGTTCTTTCCTATGAAGACCTGGGCCTCGTACAAGGCTCGGGCTGGCTCTTCCGGCATCTCGACATCCATATCGGTCCGCGCGACCGGCTGGCGCTGATCGGGCGCAACGGGGCGGGCAAGTCGACCCTGCTCAAGCTGATCGCCGGGATCATCGATTCCGACGAGGGGCGGCGGATGATCGTGCCGGGCACGCATGTCGTCTATCTGGAACAGGACCCCGACCTGGCGGGCTGCGCGACCCTGATGGACTATGTCCTTTCGGGCGAGGGCGCGCCGGAGAGCTACGAGGCGGAGGCGATCGCCGGACAACTCGGCATCGACCTGACCCGCGAGGCATCGACCGCCAGTGGCGGCGAGCGGCGGCGTGCGGCGATCGTGCGGGCGCTGGCGATGAACCCCGACGTGCTGCTGCTCGACGAGCCGACCAACCATCTGGACCTGGCCGCCATCGAGTGGCTGGAGGACTGGCTGAAGCGCTTCACCGGCGCGTTCGTGGTGATCAGCCATGACCGGACCTTCCTGACCCGCCTCACCAAGTCGACTTTGTGGCTGGATCGCGGGCAGATGCGCCGCAACGAGGTCGGCTTCGGCGGCTTCGACGCCTGGACCGAACAGGTCTATGCCGAGGAACAGCGCGCGGCCGAAAAACTGGATGCGAAACTCAAGATCGAAGAGCATTGGCTCCATCGCGGCGTCACCGCGCGGCGCAAGCGCAACCAGGGGCGCCTGGAAAAGCTGCACCAGATGCGTGCCACCCGCGCCGCGATGATCGGGCCGCAGGGCGCCGCCAAGCTCGGCATCGCCTCGGACGATGTGAAGACCAAGGAGGTCATCAAGGCCGAGCATGTCACCAAACGCTATGGCGACCGCACGATCATCAAGGACCTGACCCTGAAGGTCACGCGCGGCGACCGGATCGGCATCGTAGGGTCTAACGGGGCGGGCAAGACGACCCTGCTCCGCCTGCTGACCGGCGAGATCCAGCCCGACGAAGGGACGGTGTTCCTCGCCAAGACGCTGGACGGCGTGATCATCGACCAGCAGCGGAAATTGATGGCCCCCGAGAAGCGGGTGCGCGAAGTGCTGGCCGATGGCGGCGACTGGATCGACGTGCGCGGCGTCCGCAAGCATATCCATGGCTATCTGAAGGAGTTCCTGTTCGACCCCTCGCTGGCCGAGGCGAAGATCGGTACGCTGTCGGGTGGCGAGCGTTCGCGCCTGTTGCTCGCCCGCGAGTTCGCGCGGGAATCCAATTTGCTGGTGCTGGACGAGCCGACCAACGATCTCGACCTGGAGACGCTCGACCTGTTGCAGGAGGTGATCGGCGATTATGACGGCACCGTCCTGATCGTCAGCCACGACCGCGACTTTCTGGATCGCACCGTCACGGTGACGCTGGGCCTTGACGGGTCGGGCACGGTCGATGTGGTGGCGGGCGGCTATGCCGACTGGGTTGCCAAGCGCAAGCAGGCACCCGAAGCGAAGAAGGCCCCGACCAAGGCCGCCCCCTCGCCCGCCGCGCCGGTCCAAGCCAAGACCAAGCTCAGCTACAAGGACCAGCGCGATTACGAGCTGCTGCCCAAGCGGATCGAGGAGCTGGAAGCCGGGATCGCCCGTGACGAGGCGAAGCTGGCCGACCCCGATCTCTATGCGAAGGACCCGGCGGGCTTCGACCGGCTGATGAAGGCGATCGAAAAGGCCGGGGAAGAAAAGGACGCGGCCGAGATGCGCTGGCTGGAACTGGCCGAACAGGTGGAGGCGCTGGCGGGCTGATCCCCCCGCCCGCCGCGCCTTATCCGGTGATGCGCGCGGTCGCCACGGCGTTCTGGAACAGCCTGTCGAGCGCGCCGTAAATATCCTGGTCGGTCGTGACCTTGGTATAGAGGCCGGACGAGGCGCAGGCCTTGAGGGCGGGTTCGACCTTGTACAGGCGCGGCTTCACATTGTCCTGCGACCACTTATCGCCGTCCATCGATTCCGGCAGATACTCGGTATAGAGGATCGCGATCCGCACGTTGCGGTTCTTGATCATGTCGCATTTGGCGGTATCGAAAGCCACCTCGGGCACGCCCCCGGATCGCTGTTCGTCACGCATGCCATCGGTGATGATGAACAGCACGGCCTGGGGCGCCGCCTTTCCGATGCCGTTGCCCGGATCATCGATGGTCGCATTCATCTGATCCATCGCATCGCTGCTGCCCGTATCCTGATCGTCGAAACCGACTTCGGTCGACTTGCAGGCCTGTGTCGGGCAGAGGTTGCTATAGAAAAGCGATGGGGTGAGATTGGCCGTCTTGCTCGCGGCCAGTTTCATATTCCCGGTCTTGGGCTGCAGGATCGAATATCCGCCGCGCCCCCGGAAGGATGCGATCGTGATGCGATAGTTCGCGCCGTTCTTACTGGACGTGTTGGTCGCATTCGTCGTCAGCTTGGAAACAGCCGTTCCTTCGTCGTCTATGCGCAGCGACAAGCCATAGGATTTGGCGACGCCATACAGGTCGGTCGTCTTCCCATTGGCATCGATACCCGTCAGATCATTGGTCGAATGACAGGCGAACTTGCAGCCCTTTTCGTTGCTCGCCGCGACCTTGGCCAGACCGGCGCTCGTCGTCGGCAGCGCCATCGAGCCGGATACGTCCAGCAGCATGTAGAAATCGATATCGGGCGCGACGGCGTTGGTCGTCGCCGACCTGCCCGAAATGGTCAGGGTATCGATGCCCAGGATGCGGGCGAAGACGTTGTTCGACACGCCCCTGTAACTGACCGTCGCCGACCGGCGGCCATTGGCGTCGGTCGGTGCCTGGATCGTCACGTTGGACAGGGCGACGCCCCCCGACTTGGTCAGCCCCACCGCTTGCAGGTTGAAGAAGGCGCGGGCGATATTGGCGGCATATGTGTCATCCGCCCGCATCGCGCTCTTGCTGACCGCCAGAAGCGCGGCGGCGTCGGCGATGGCGTTCAGCTTGGTCTGCGCCTTCATCGCCCGAGCATAGTCGACGCCCATGCCGATCGAGCATGTCAGGATCGGCAAGGTCAGCGCGAACATCATCAGGACGTTGCCGCCCCGATGGCGCAGCAGCGTCCGGAGCGCGCGGAGATGCACGGGCGTCATCGTCACCGACAGTCCGTGCAGTCGATCTGGTCGGTGTTGCGCGGGATCATGTAGAGCGAATCCTTCAGCGTCAGCGGCCCGATCGCCCCGAAGGAACTCGGCGGGGTGTAGGCATAGGTGACTTCGGCGAACAGCAGATAGGACGACGAATAAGCGAGCATTTCGCTGGGCACGGTGATCCGGCTGCCGGGATTGTAGCGACTGGTGTTGAGCCCCCTGCTCCACTTCACCGTCGCCTTGCCGTTCGCGATGGCGATCTCCGTGACGCGGATCGTCGCCGCGCTGGCGGCATAGGGCAGCAGCACCTGGGTCGCGAGTTGCAGATCGTCGTCCACTTCGCTCGCCGAGATCGTGCCGGTGGTGTTCTGCGAAATCAGATCGCCCGCCGCGCGGGTGGCGATCGTCACCTTGCGGTTGCAGGCGATACCGTCCTGAAGCTGAACCCCGCCCAGATAGAGGATCAGCATCACCGGCAGGGTCAGCGCGAATTCGACCATCGCGACCCCGTGCCTGTCGCCCAGCGCGGCGATCGATCGCACCCCCCGGCGGATCACGTATAGGCCTCCGACTTGGAGACGGAGGTCGCCATCAGGACCGTCTGGCCGGTCCCCCGCGCCTTCAGGTCGGCGGTCGGGGCGATCTGCATCGGCCAGAGATAGATGAAGCGGATCATCACCAACGACCCTTGCGCGCCCAGATCATAGGAAAAGCTGTTGGTCGGCTTTCCCTTGGCATCGAAGGTCAGGGTCATGGCATGGCCGCCCAGCCCGGCGCCGGTCGTCGCGCTCTTCACATCGACGTATAGCCGCGAGCACGACATGAACGACGGCAGCGCGGCGCATCCGTTCTTGCGGAAACGCTCGGCAAGCTGCGCCTTGGTCATGCCCGCGCCGCTGCCCTGGATGTCGCTGGCCTGGGTCTGGCCGGTGACGACGCCGCGCGCCGCGCCCTCGACCGCGCTTTCCAGCGTTTCCTGCGCCAGATAGGCCAGGCTGGTCTGGAGGATCGCCAGCAACAGCGCGATGAACGGGGTCGCGACCAGCGCGAATTCGACGATCGCCGCCCCCCGTCGATCGGCAAGGATCGACGTCCGGTGGCCTGAACGGCGGTGCGCTAAGGGAGGAAAAGGCATGGCCAGGCAAGTTCTTTCCTGCCCATTATGGCCAGGATTCGTTAAACTTCGGCAAACATCTTAGCCTGCGTCAAGAATCCGACGGGCCGCCTGCCGAAGGCCCGGCCCTATCGCAGCGCGCGGGCGTACAAGGCCAATGTCCAGGCCATCGCCTGAAGGAACAGCGCAGGATCGTATCGCGGCCCCTCGTCGCGTAGGAATGCGTGCTGGCCTGCCACTTCATGCCATTCATAGGAGGCGCCGACCTCTTCCAGCCGCGCGCGGATCGTCTCGCGCCCGGCATAGGGGACATGCGGGTCCTGTCGTCCCCAGACGAACATGGTCTCCGCCTTCAACTCGTCCATCCGTGCCAGGCTGTCGTCGCTGCGCCCCTCGCCCAGCGTGCCCGAATGGATGTCGGTGGCGTAGAAGCACGCCGCCGCCGATACGCGCGGGTCGAGCGCGGCGCGATAGGCGAGATGCCCGCCCAGGCACACGCCGAACGTCCCCAGCCGCCCGTTGCACGCCGGATGCGCCGCCAGCGCGCCCAGCCCCGCCGCCGCATCCGCGTCATAGGCCGCCACCGGCTTGGTAAATTTCAGATCGTTGCCCCGGTCCGTCCCCGGCTTGTCATAGGCGAGCACCGTTCCCGCCGGTTCATATTCATGATAGACCTCGGGCACCGCGACGACATAACCCTGCCCCGCCAGCATCGCCGCCAGCCGCCGGATCGGGGCCGTCACCTGATAGATTTCGGAAAACAGCATGATGCCCGGAAAGCGGCCCTCGATCGCGGGGCGGAACAGGTGCATGCGCATCATGCCCGATCCGGGCACTTCGACATCCTGACACTCGTCGCTGCGTATGATCATGGCGGGCCTTCCTCTGCTGCGCGCCGTCCTTCGCATTCCGGCGCGGCGGCGGCAATCGGCTTGCGAGGGGGCGGGCCGTCGTTATCCTGGCGGCATGGAGCGGGGGACGAGACGACTGGCGCTGTTGAGCGCGATCTGGATGGCCGGACTGGTCGTATCGGGCCTGCGCCCCTTCGACCAGGCGACCTGGTGGATGGAGGTCGCGCCGGTGCTGATCCTGCTGCCGTTGTTATGGGCAGCGCGGCGGCGCTTTCCGCTGACCGGACTGGCGCTGTTGCTGATCGGGGCGCACGGGCTGATCCTGATGCTGGGCGGAGCATATAGCTATGCGCGGGTGCCCGCTGGATATTGGGTGCAGGACTGGCTGCATCTGGCGCGCAACCCCTACGACCGGCTGGGCCATTTCGCGCAAGGCTTCGTGCCCGCCATCGTGTTTCGCGAAGCGCTGATCCGGCGCGGGGGACTGGTCCGGGGCGGCTTGCTGACCGCCTTGGTCGTCGCCTGCTGCCTGGCGGTCAGCGCGACCTATGAGCTGATCGAGTTCGGGGCGGCCATGGCGCTGGGCCAGGGCGCGGACGAGTTTCTGGGGACGCAGGGCGATCCCTGGGATACGCAATGGGACATGCTGATGTGCCTGATCGGGGCGGTGACGGCGGTGCTGACCCTGTCACGGACGCATGACCGGCAGATGGAGGGGATGGCGGCGAGGTAAGTTTCGCGCGGAGACGCGGAGGTGTCTGGATGTGCCGCGCCGTCCCCCATCCTCTCGATCGGAAGACAAAGCCGATCTGTTGTGAATGGAGGCAGCCTGCGGCTGGGCGAGACACCTCCGCGTCTCCGCGCCTCCGCGCGAACAAAAAAGGGTGATCGAAGGACCGACCCATGGTAAAAGCCCCCAGCCCAAAATCGGGAGTTTTCGAAATGATCCAGCGGCACCGCTAAGGCGGCACAGGTTTCAGTAAGGCGGCAAGACCCGCCCCCCTGCCCTTCATTTCGAGAGAATTCATGCCACGCTTGCCAAACAAGACGTGCGTCGTCACCGGCGCCGCGCGCGGTATCGGCCACGCCATCGCCCGGCGCTTCCATGAGGAAGGCGCGACCGTCATCCTGACCGACCGCGATCGACAAGCCGGACAGGCCGCCGCCGATACGCTCGGCTGCCGCTTCGAGCCGCTCGATGTCGCGGAGGAAGCCGACTGGGCTCGGCTGGTCGAGGCCGTGCCCACCGCCGATGTCGTGGTCAACAATGCCGGGATCACCGGGTTCGAGCATGGCTTCGTTCCCCACGACCCCGAACATGCCAGCCTGGCGGACTGGCGCGCGGTGCACCGGGTCAACCTCGACGGCACGTTCCTTGGCTGTCGCTATGCCATCGGCGCGATGAAGGTGGCGGGCACGGGCTCGATCATCAACATCTCGTCGCGCTCGGGGCTGGTCGGCATTCCGGGGGCCGCGGCCTATGCCTCGTCCAAGGCGGCGATCCGCAACCACAGCAAGACGGTGGCGCTCTATTGCGCGCAACAGGGGTGGAAGATCCGTTGCAACTCGATCCACCCGGCAGCCATCCTGACCCCGATCTGGGAACCGATGCTGGGCGATGGCCCCGACCGGGCGGCGAAGATGGCGGCGCTGGTCGCCGACACGCCGCTCAAGCGCTTCGGCGAACCGGACGAGGTCGCGGCCATCGCGGTCATGCTGGCCTCGGACGAGGCGACCTACATCACCGGCTCGGAGTTCACCATCGACGGCGGGCTGCTCGCCGGGTCGGCGGCGACACCGGGCTAAGCATCTGGCGTCGGGCGGTTTCGGCCGATAGGCTGTGGTCATGAATCGCAACCTGACCGAAGACCGCCCGACCTTCGTCACCCATCTGGAATGCTCGCTGACCGGCGAGCGGTACGAGGCGGACCGACTCCACGGCCTGTCCCGCGCGGGGCGACCGCTGCTGGTCCGCTACGACCTGGAGGCACTGGGTCAGGCGGTGTCGCGCGAGACGATCGCGGCGCGGGATACCGATCTGTGGCGCTGGCGTGAACTCCTGCCCGTCCGGCACACGACAAGCATCGTGTCGCTGGGCGAGATCGAGACGCCGCTGATCCCGATCCCGCGCTCCGGCGGCGCATCGGTGCTGGTCAAGGATGAGGGGCGACTGCCCACGGGCTCGTTCAAGGCGCGCGGGCTGGTCATGGCGGTGGCGATGGCGCGCGAACTGGGCGTGACGCGGATCGCGATGCCGACCAACGGCAATGCGGGCGCGGCGCTGGCCGCCTATGCCGCCCGCTGCGGGATCGAGACGGTGATCCTCTGCCCGGAGGAGACCCCGGAGGTGAATGTCCGCGAGATCGCCGCGCAGGGCGCGCGTGTCTGGCGGGTCAACGGCCAGATCGACGAATGCGGCGCGATCGTCGGGCGCGGCGCGGCGGAGGGGCGCTGGTTCGACTTCTCGACGCTGAAGGAGCCCTATCGGATCGAGGGGAAGAAGACGATGGGGCTGGAACTCGCCGCGCAGCTGGGCTGGGAACTGCCCGATGCGATCTTCTATCCCACCGGCGGCGGCACCGGCCTGATCGGCATGTGGAAGGCGTTCGACGAGATGGAGCGGCTCGGCTGGATCGGTCCCAAGCGCCCGCGCATGTATGCGGTGCAGGCGAGCGGCTGCGCGCCCATCGTCCGCGCCTATGAGGCGGGCGAGGAGCATGCCGAACGCTGGGAGGATGCCGCGACCGTGGCGGCGGGGATTCGGGTGCCCAAGGCGGTCGGCGACTTCCTGATCCTGCACGCGGTGCGGGAGTCGGGAGGCGCCGCGCTGGCGGTGGGCGACCCCGCGATCCTGAAGGCGGTGGACGATTGCGCCCGCCGCGACGGGTTGCTGCTGTGCCCCGAGGGCGGGGCGACGCTGGCGGCGTATAACCAGGCGGTGCGCGACAATCTGGTCGATGAGGATGAGCGGGTGGTGCTGTTCAACTGCGCCACCGGGCTGAAATATCCGATGCCGGAAGCGGGGCAGTGGCTGGACAAGGACGGGGCGATCGATCTGGCGGCGCTGTAAGCCGGTGGCCTTCGACTTCGCTCAGGCTGAACGGAGGTTCGCCTCGAGCCCCACACTCCGTTCGCGCTGAGCGAAGTCGAAGCGTACGCCCAGCGCTCACCCGATCACCAACCGCATCCCCAGCGCCGCGAGCAGGGCCAGCGGCATCGCCACCGCCCCCACCTTCAGGAAGGCGAGGAAGCTCACATCCTCCCCCTCGCGCCGGATCGCCTGGAGCCACAATATCGTCGCCAGCGATCCCGTCACCGACAGATTGGGGCCCAGGTCCACCCCGATCAACAGCGCATCGGTGACGATCTGCGGCGGCTGCGCCTGCGCAATCGCGCTGCTGGCGATCAGGCCCGCGGGCAGGTTGTTCATCGCATTGCAGACAAAGGCGAGCACCGTCCCCGACACCGCCGCCGCGCGCATCGGATCGGTCAGCATCTCCCTTAGCCCCCGCGCCACCCAGGCGATCACCCCGGTCCGGTCCAGCGCCTCGACCAGCACGAACAGCCCCGCGACCAGCGGCAACACCCCCCAGGACACATGCCGCGCGAGCCCCAGCGGCGAGCGCCCCGCCAGCAGCGACACGACCACCGCCGTCGCGATTCCCGCCAGCGCGGTCGGCAGGCCCAGCTCGGCGTCGAGCGCCGATACGACAAGGAGCAGCAACGCGGTCAGCACGATCCCCGCGATCGCCAGCTTGCCGCCGGTGGTCAGCGTGTCGCGGACCACATCGGCCTCGCACGTTCCCGCGATCCGCTCGCGCTGGGTGAAACGCAGCACGGCATAGGTCACCGCGATCGACGCGATCGACGGCAGCGCGAAGGCCTTCATCCACGCCCCCAATGGCGGCATATGCCCCCCGTACAAGACCAGGTTCGCCGGGTTGGAGATGGGCAACACGAAGCTCGCCGCATTGGCGATCAGCGCACAGGCGAAGAGCAGGGGCAGCGGATCGGCCTTGGCCTTTTTCGCCGCGACGAACACGGCGGGGGTCAGCACCACGGCGGTCGCATCGTTGGACATGAAGGCCGTGACGATCACGCCGGTCGCATAGACCAGCGCGAACAGCCGGGCCCGTGACCGCCCCGCCATGTTGACGGCGGTGGCGGCGATCCAGTCGAACGCGCCATGCTCGCGCGCGGTCTCGCTCAGCAACATCATGCCGATCAGGAAGAGATAGACGTCGAGCCCCTTGCCGACCGCCTGCCCCGCCTCTTGCCAGGGCATCAGGCCGAGGACGATCAGCACCACCGCCCCCGCCACCGCCCAGATCCATTCGGGCCAGCGCATTGGCCGCGCGATAACACCCGCGGTGGACAGCCCCGCAATCGCCCAGGTCGTGCCCGTTGCCAGCGTCACCATCGGCTCTCATTCCCCTAAGGGCCGCGCCGGCCCCGTCATGGGCCGCCCGATAGGCGAGAGGCCCAAGCCGTGGCAATGGCCGCCGCTCCCATCCCGTCCCAACCGGCCCCGGCTTTCGCCGGGGTGGAGCATGAGGGGGGCGTGAAAGGCCGACTTTCGCTACGCCCCCACAGGGGAGGACCTTACCTCATCAAAACGCCTTGGACAGGCCGACGAAAAAGCCGCGACGCGGCCCGAATTGCGGGGCGCCGACGCCCACGCCGGTTCCGTCGCGGATTTCATACTTGTGGTCGAGCAGGTTGATCACGTCGAAACGGATATCGAGATTCGGCCCCGCCAGATGCTGGCTCGCGGTCAGGTTGAACTGCGCATAGGGTGACAGCTTCGCGCCGTTGGGGATGGAATTGACGTCGTCGTCCCGCCGCAGGCCCGAGCCATAGATCATGCTGCCACCCAGCTTTGTCCCTTCCGCAAATGCATAGAACACACCCGCCGAGCCGGTGAATGTCTGGTCGTGGTCCAGATAGATGTACCGGCCAGCGATATAGGCGAGGTCGTCGGGCGAGAAGCTGAACTGGCTGGAGACGATATTGCGCCCCTTGGCCTTGGCCGCCGCGAAATTGGCATAGGCGAGCAGGCCGCCGCGCGCATAGCTCATATTCGCCTCGATCCCGCCGATCCGCCCCTGCCGGTAATTGAACGGGGTCAGGATGATCGGCGCGCCGAACTGCCCCTCGTCGATCAGGTTCTTCGAGATGCGGTAATAGGCGTCGATGCCATAGGTGAAATAGCGGCTGAGCTTCGCCTGGAAGCCGGCGTCGAAATAATCCTGCCGCTCGGCAAAGGGCACGTCGTTGAGCGGATCGGCGGGATAGGCGCTGGTGCCGACGAACTTGGCGATGCTGGTGCTCGCGACCAGCTCGAAGGGCGGCGGCACGAAATAGCGCGAATAGCCCGCGTGCAGCGTGTACACATCGTCCGGCTGCCAGACGAGGTTGACGCGCGGCGACAACTGCCCCTCGCGCCGATAGCCGTTATAGAGATCATAGCGCGCGCCATAGTTGAGCGTCAGCCGGGGCAGCAGCTTCCATTCGTCCTGAAGATAGGCGCTGAAGCTGGTCGCGGTCTTGCCGCCATTGTCGACGATCGCGATCGGCTCGCTCGCCTGGTGGCCGTTCGCATCGACCGGGAAGACATTGGTCGTGGTATCGCTGGTCGACCGATCGCGCGTCACCAGCAACCCGCCGCGCAGTGTATGGGCGGCGCCGACATGATAGACCGCATCGACCTGTCCGCCGATCGCGAAGTCCTGCTTGTACGCCTGCTGCGCCTGCCCGTTATAGAGCAGTTCGCCCAACACATCGGGGCGATAGCGCAGCGAGGAATAGCGCGCGAACAGCGACGCCTGCACGGTCAGCGGCTCGGCATCGTGGAGGAAGGCGAGTTGGCCGAAGCCGGTCTTCTCCAACTGCGTCTCGTTCAGAGTCTCGCTGGGAAAGGCGCTCTGCCCGCCGACCGCCCAGTTACCGCCCGGCTGTTGCCCGACCGGGTTGGGGATCTGGAACCACTGGTTGGAATAGCCGCCGACGAACGACACCCGGTTCTGATCGTCCAGGATATGGTCGATATAGGTGAAGGCCTGATACTGGTCGGTATCGTCATGCACCGGGTTGGAGCGGCCATCGACGCTCTCGATCCCCAGCCCGCTATGCCGGTAATCGCCGGACACGAAGTAATTGGTGCTGCCCGACGAGCCGCCATAGGTCAGGCTCGGCTGGATGGTGTCGTGGCTGCCGCCATAGATGGAGGCGGTGCCGCCATTGTCGAACAGTCCGCTCTTGGTGGTGATGTCGATCACGCCCGCGGTGCGCAGGCCATATTGCGCAGGGAGCGCGCCGGTCAGGATGTTGACCTTGTCGACCAGGCGGGGCGACAGGGTTTGGCCGAACACCGCCAACCCTTCGGGCAGGATGGTGCCGTTGATGCGATATTGCAGGCCGTTATGGTCGTCGCGGACATGGAACTGGCCGAAACCGTCCTGCACCACGCCGGGCGCTTGCAGCAGGATCTGGTTGAACTGCTGGTTTTCGCCGCCGGGCAGCGCCTTGATGGTGTCGCTGGTAATCTCGTAATTCGACGCGCCCAGGCTCGGCTGGATATGCGCGCGAGCATTGTCGAGCCGCTTGGCGGTGACGACGATATCGCTGGTATCGCCGCTCGCCTGCGTCTGGTCGGTATCGGGCGTGGGGACGCCACGCGTCTGGGCGAGCGCCGGAAGGGCTATTGCGGACGAGGCGACACAGCAGAGCAGGGCATAAAGACGCATGGACATACTCGCATGATATATAGTCTCCCGGCGACGCCCTGCTTCGCTGCACCGCGATACGAAGGCAAGCGGACTCGCTCCGCATGACGCATTTGTAAGCGAGTCATCATGCGCCGCTCGGGCCTCCATGGGTCATGGTAAGCGGGGCGGCATCGGCCTATATCAGCGACATGGCCGAACGTTTTGAAAGACACCGCCAGCCCTGGCGGACCGACGAAATTCAGAAACTCCATACGCTTGCCAAGAAGGGCATGGCGCTGAAGGCAATCGCCAAGGCGCTGACCCGCAGCGAGGAGTCGGTGAAGGCGCGTGCGAAGGAAGACGGGCTGTCGATCGCCAAGCTGCACTGAAGGCACGTTTGCGAGCGCGCTGCGGGCGCGTGTCCGAACGGCCTCTCGGCGGCGTCAGCGGATGATGCGGCCGATCCGCACCAGCACCCCGCTGGGATCGCTCACCGCGAATTCATAGGTGCCCCAGGGCTTGGCGTGCGGGGCATCCCGCTCGATGATCAGGTCGCGCACCCGGTCGGCGACCGCATCGACATCCTCGACATAGAGATAGAGGCCGAAGGGGTTGTCCTCCACCCGGGGCGGCCAGCCCGGCATGTGGTTCAGATGCAGGTGCCAGCCCTGCCCGTCCTCCAGGATGCGATAGCTGCCGAAATCGGCCGCCACCTCGAAACCCAGCAGCCGGTAAAAGGCGGTGCTGGCATCCAGATCGTCGGCGGGGACGATGGCGACGACATGGTGGTTCATCGGGGCGCTCCTTGGGGCATGACTAGGGCCGATCGACATTCACTCTATTCCTCCCCTGGAAGGGGAGGTGGCAGGCCGAAGGCCTGACGGAGGGGTGTCCCCGTTGGAGAGGTCGACCAAATTCACGGCTGGCTACACCCCTCCACCATGCTACGCATGGTCCCCCTCCCCTCGCAGGGGAGGAATAAGGATCGTGCAGCCGGAATGTCGATTGGTCCTAGGATCAGGCGATGGCGATCCGTCGCCCCTCGCGCGCGGAGCGGTAGATCGCCTCGATCACCTTCATGTCCGCCAGTCCTTCCTCGCCCGCCACCAGGGGCTTGGTGTCGTTCAGGATGCACTCGGCCAGGTGATCGAGCTGTCCGGCATGCTGGCCCTTGCCCGCCGGAACCTGTCGCTCCTCGGTGCGACCGTCGCGACGGATCCACATCTTCTGCCCCTCGTAAGAGGTGGCGGGCTCCAGTTCGATCCAGCCCTCGGTCCCGGTCACGCGGTACATATTGTGGTTGGAGCTGTAGCTCGACACGCAGGTCGTCTCGATCCCCGAGGGGAAGCGCAACAGAAAGCTGATCCGGTCCTCGACGGTGCGGAAGCGCGGGTCGTTGCGGTCGGTCGCCTCGATCGCGCTGACCTCGACCGGTTCCTCGCCGGTCAGATAGCGGACGGCGTTGAGGCTGTAGATGCCGATATCCATGAGCGACCCGCCGCCCGACAGCGCCCGGTCAAGCCGCCACTGGTTGGGCCGCGCGTTGAAGCCGTGGTCGGCCGTGATGATCCGCGTCGGCCCGACGAAACCCTTCTGCGCCAGATCGATCGCCAGCCGGTTGTGCGGCTCGAACCGCGAGCGATAGCCGATCATCAGCTTGCGCCCCGCCTTGCGGCACGCCTCGATCATCGTGCGGCACTCGGCGACCGACACGGCCATCGGCTTTTCGCACATCACATGCTTGCCCGCCTGCGCCGCACGCACCGTGTATTCGGCGTGCAGGGAATTGGGCAGGATCACATAGACGACGTCGATATCCGGATTGTCGCGGATGCGGTCGAACGTCTGATAGCTGTAGCGATGGCTTTCGGGGATGCCGTATTTCTCGCCGAAGCGCTTCAGCTTCTCGGGCGTGCCGCTGACCAGCGCGACCAGCCGCGCCTGATCGCACTCCGCGAATTTGGACATGATCAGTTCGGCATAGCTGCCCAACCCGACGACCGCATAACCGATCTTGCGCCCGCGCGGCGCGGCACAGGCATTGCCCGCCGCCAAGGCGAGCCCCGCTCCCAACCCCGCGATGATGGTCCGACGATCGGCGTTGCGCATGGTCTTCTCCCTTGATCCGGCCAGGCGATGTCGTCCCGCCATTTCATGAAGTTATCATGCGCCGCCACGGGGCACCACCATCATAGACCAAAGTCGATACGATCCTCCCCGGCATGGGGAAGGGCAGCGCCGCGAAACGGTGGTGGAGGGGGCTCGCCGCCAGGGCCGATCGACATTCATGCTACGCCTTCTTCCCTCTCCCCTGGATGGGGGAGGAGGGAAAAGAAGGGCATATCGGAATGTCGATCCAGCCCCAGGGACGTCCTGTGAGGAAGCCGATCTCCCCATGCCGGATCGTATCGGCCTACACCGTGACCGCCGACGCCTGCCGCCCTTCCTGCCCGAATATCCGCAGATAGCGTTCGATCTCGTCCGGCCGGCCGGTCGCCTTGGCGGGGTTGTCGGACAGTTTGACCGCCGGTCGCCCGTTCGCGCTGATGACCTTGGCGACCAGCGAGATCGGCTCCAGCCCCGCCTCGCCCGCCGGGTCGCATCCCCGGAAGTCGTTGGTCAGGTTGGTGCCCCAGCCGAAACTCATCCGCACCCGGCCACGGAAATGGCGATAGGTCGCCTCGATGCTGTCCACGTCCATGCCGTCGGAAAAGATCAGCAGCTTGGTCTTCGGGTCGCGGCCATGCTCTTTCCACCAGGCGATGATCTGCTCGCCCCCTTCGATCGGCGGCATCGAATCGGGGCGGAAGCCGGTCCAGTCCGCCAACCAGTCCGGGGCGTTGCGCAGAAAGGCGCTGGTCCCGAACGCATCGGGCAGGGCGATGCGCAGATTGCCGTCATACAGGGCCTGCCACTCCTCCAGCACGCGGTAAGGCGCCGCCGCCACCCCGGCATCGTCGGGGGCCAGCGCGGCCATCACCATGGGCAGTTCATGCGCGTTGGTGCCGATCGCCTCCAGGTCGTTGTCCATCGCCAGCAGCACGTTGGACGAGCCGATGAAGCGATCGCCCAGCCCTTCCTTCAGCGCCTCGACGCACCAGCGCTGCCACAAGAAGCCGTGCCGCCGCCGCGTCCCGAAATCGGAGAGGACGAGGTCGGGCAATTCGCGCAACCGTTCGACCTTGTCCCACAGCTTGGCCTTGGCGCGGGCATAGAGGATGTCGAGCTCGAATCGCCCCTTGCCCTTCAGCGCGGCGCGCGAGCGGAGCTCGTTGACGATGGCGAGCGCGGGAATTTCCCACATCGTCGTCTGCGCCCATGGGCCGTCGAAATGCAGCTCGAACTGGCCGTCGACCGTGCGCAGCTCGTAATCGGGCAATTGGAAGCGGGCCAGCCAGTCGATGAACTCGGGCTTGAACATCCGCTGCTTGCCGTAAAAGCTGTTGCCCGCCAGCCAGATCAGCTCCTTCTTGGTGAAGCGGAGCGTGCGGGCGTGGTCCAGTTGCTCGCGCAATTCCCGCTCGTCGATCACCTCGGCCAGCCGGACCGACGTGCTGCGGTTGATCAGAGAGAAGGTCGCATGGACCTCCGGATGAAGCTGCCGGATCATCTGAAGCATCAGCAGCTTGTAGAAATCGGTGTCGAGCAGGCTGCGCACGACCGGGTCCAGCCGCCAGCCGTGATTATAGACGCGGGTGGCGATGTCGGTGACGGGCATCGGGACTCCTCATGGTCGGTCGCTCTGCGGCAATGTGTCCGTCGATGCACGTTCCGCCGCGACCGGGCAAGCACCAGCCCCGGCTTGAACCGGGCGAAGCTTCTGTCACTATGGGGCCTGGGGCCGATGACGGGATTGGGGGGGATGACGGTGCGGATGATGGCGATGGCGCTGGTGTCGATGCTGGCGGTCGGAACGGCGCAAGGACAGGCCGACCGGGTCCGGCGCGGGCCCCTGCCCGCCTGGGCCACCCGGTCCGAACCCCTGGCCGTCCCCGCGGATGCCGGCGGCCCGGTCTTCATCCGCCGCCAGGATGTCGAGGCGCATCTCGACGTCAAGGGGCAGGCCCAATATCTGGGTTACCGGGTCAAGATCCTGCAATCCAATGCGCTTCAGATCGGCAATGTCTCGCTGGCCTGGGATCCGGCCGCCGGACCGCCGATCGTCCATGGCATCACCGTCCTTCGCGACGGCCAGACCATCGACGTGCTCAAGACCGCCGCGTTCGAGATCCTGCGCCGCGAGGACAAGCTGGAGGAGGCCAAGCTCGACGGCATGCTGACCGCCGTGCTGCGCGTCCCCGACCTGCGCGTCGGCGACGAGCTGGAGATCGAATGGACCAGCTTTTCCAAGGACCCGGTGATGGGCAACAAGGCCTCCGGGCTGCTGGCGCTGGCCGCCAGCCCGGCACCGGGCCGCTATCATGTCGGCCTGAGTTGGGACGCCGGGCACAAGCCCAACGTCAGGATGACGCCCGACCTGGCCTCGGCGGCCCAGTGGAGCGACACGGCCCTCGACCTCCGCTTCGACAATCCGCCGACCCTTTCCCCGCCCAAGGACGCGCCGCCGCGTTATCAGTGGCAACGGATCGCGGAATATAGCGACTTCGCCGACTGGGAGTCGGTCTCGCGCCATTTCGCGCCGCTCTACGTCAAGGCATCGACCCTGCCCCCTGCGTCCCCGCTCAAGGCCGAGGTCGCGCGCATCGCCGCCGCAAACCCCAAGCCGCTCGACCGCGCCGCCGCCGCGCTGAAGCTCGTCCAGCAGGACGTCCGCTACATCTATGTCGGGCTGAACGGCGGCAACCTGACCCCGGCCAGCGCCGACGAGACGTGGCAGCGCCGCTATGGCGACTGCAAGGGCAAGACGGCGCTGCTGCTCGCCCTGCTCCGCGACATGGGGATCGAGGCGGAGCCGGTGATCGTCAATTCCAGCGGCGGCGACGACGGCTTCGAACAGCATCTGCCCAATCCCGGCCTGTTCGACCATGTGCTGGCCCGTGCGCATATCGACGGCCAGAGCTATTGGCTGGACGGCACCTTGCCCGCCGTGGCGACGCCCGCCGCGCGGCCGGTCTTTCCGGTGCAATGGGTGCTGCCGCTGACGGCCACGGGCCATGGCCTGGAGAAGCTGGACCGGCATATGGCCAAGGTGCCTGACGAGATCACGCTGACCGAGATCGACGCGCGCGCCGGGTTCGACAAGCCCGCCACGCTGACCTCCACCACCATCACGCGCGGGGTGGAGGGATTACAGCAGCAGATGCAATTCTCCGCCATCACCCCGGCACAACTGCTCGACACGCTGCGCCAGAACGCGGTCGGCGAATTCTGGCAGGCGATCGACAGCGTCACATGGCGCTACGACCAGAAGGCCCAGGCGAGCATCCTGACCATCAAGGGCACCGGCAACGTCGATTGGGAAAATGGCACGGACGGGACCAGATCGCTGGCACTGCCCGGCGGCGGCTTCAGCCCGCCCGACCGGCGCAGTCGGGGCGCCGATGCGAGCAAGGACGTGCCCTTCTACACCAAGCCCAGCTATGACTGCTACGCCACCAGCATCCGCCTGCCCGGCGGGACGGAGGCCCGGCAATGGTCGGCGACGGCCAGCTTCGACCAGCGGCTGTTCGGCCATGATTATTACCGCGCCTGGGAGATGCGCGACGGCACGATCCGCATGATCCGCGGCTCACGCACCGAACAGACGGAAATCGACGTCGCCACCGCCGAACGCGACAATGCCCGCATCGCCGCCTTCGACAACAGCAAGGGCTATATCACCTACACCCCGACTGGAAAAAAAGCGGACATCGGCAAGGGCGAGAAAGTCCCCACGCCCGACGAAATCGACTGGACCGCCGACAATGTGCCGTGCACGGCGCCGCGAGCCACGGGGGTGTGAAGGCCAGCGGGCGGCGCTTGCCGGGCTTTGGCGATGTCCAGGAAGGCCGCCGCGAAGGCGGGATGCCGGTGACTACTTTTGCAGCACGGCAATGGCGGAGACGGAGGCAGTCAAACTAAGCGCCAAGAGTGGCGGATTTCCGTCGCTTCCTAGCACCGTGGGACGGAATGTCCATGGAACATACCATGGATGAAAAATGTACCCGCTTTTGCGGCAATGGAGCGGCCCGACGGGGTCGCACCGTCCTCGCACGCGGGGGAACCGCGCTCGTCCGCTGGACGGGCCGCACCCAACTCGTGCCTTCAAGAGAACAAAGAGGCAACTGCTAATCGGCATATCAAGCGACATATTTCACCGGCCGATTTGTCACACCGTTGCTCAGCCATAGTCGGGCTTTGGGAAGGGTCGGGCGGGATACCGGCAGCCCTTCGCAAAACGCGATTTCAGAAAGCGAAGGTATCGAAACTGGCGGAGGTTGTGACGCACCGCGCGATCCTTGTTCGCCAATAGGTGGGCAGCGCGCGGGGCTTTGGCTCGTTGCCCTCCCGCCGTCATCAGCGTGTTGTGATAGAACTCGCCGTCCAACTCCCAGAAGATGCCGCGATGCTCGCCATGGAAGGTAAAGCCGGCGGCCTGGTAGACGGTGCCGAACAACCCGCACCGTTCATCGGCAAATGACTGGATCCATTTCACGGTCGGCCGGACACGGCGGATCAGCCGGATCGCGGCCGCAAGTGACCGGCTTTCGCTGTTCCGAGGGGCCTCGTCATCGAGCCACATGCGGTTCAGTTCCAGATACTCGCTCATGGCAGTGCCGGTCACGACGCTCCCGGCAGAGGCCGGGTTCATCGCATAGCCGAACTGCAGGACGCCGAGCAGCCGGCCGTCGATCCAGACACCGAGATGGAGGGTCGAGCCACGATAGATCCGCCCGCTGTAGTGATTGGCAATGACGATCTCGTTTGCGATCTGCCGATCAAGCATCGTGACGTGGAATGCCCGATCACCGAACCCGATCGCGTCGCCGCCGCCGACCGGAAAAAGGTAGCCAGACGTTTCCCCCGCCACGCCATGATGCCGGGTGAAGTCGATGCCCGGGGTAACCGGGATTGTTGGAGACATAGTAGGGTTGTTGCTCTCATTGGGAGCCGCCCGGCGCGTGGCCGGGCGGCGGATGTTGCGGCATGACCAGCCGCGCGTGACGGATCCCAGGTCCGTCGGTTGCCGTGTTGGCGCACGGCACCCCCGCCCGGTCGTTCGACCGGATCGGACGTGTTCGTAAAATTCTAATCGGGCCCGAATGGTGATCGCCATCGCGCGATGATAATTGCCAGGAATGCGCCGAATGCCCCGCCGCTCGCCCCCGCCGGCAATGGTGCCGGACAACGATGATGAGCCGCCGCCCAGCCGGTGGGATCACTTGGCCCTATGGATCGAGGTGTTCGGCTTCGGGGTTCTCCTCGTCACTGGCACAATTGCGCTTGCGTGGGGCGCCGTGTGCTACGTGATGGGAGTTACCTGATGTGCAACCGAGCGCGGTATGCGGGCGAACCGGACACCCTGTTCCAGTCGGCGGCGAAGCTGTTCGATGAGCGTCCCCGCGATAACCGTTTCCATCCGCAGGAACTCCGCCCCCGGTCCCGGTCCTATGTGATCCGCGAGGCGGGCGGGGAGCGGGCCTGGGACGTGATGACGTGGGACGTGCTCGGCGGACAGGCATCCTATCCGATGACGAACGTCCGCAATCTCGCGCTGCCGCAGTGGCGACGCCTGGCGGCCGATCCAGCAAACCGGTGTGTCATCCCGCTCACCGAGTTCTGCGAGTTTACGCCGAACCGGCACGACCTGGGCGACGGCAAGCCGCCTCTGAAAGGGGAGATGTGGTTCAGCGTGACGGACCAGCCCGTCTTCGCCGTCGCCGGGTTCTGGCAGGAGACGAAGGACGGCCGCTCGTTTGCCATGGTCACCTGCGATCCGAACAGCCTGGTCGAGCCGATCCACCCTAAGGCGATGATCACGATCCTGCATCCCGACGACGTGACGACCTGGTTGCGCACGCCAGCTGACGAGGTGGTGGCGCTCCAGCAACCCTACCCAGCGGAGCGGATGACGGTGCGCGGGCCGATCTTCCCGACACGTGGCATTTCCGAACCGGTCAGCCCCTGAGCCCACATTCACGCGCGGCGCGCCGCGCTCGATCGGCATCCCGCTGCTCGTTCATCGTCTCGCGCAGGAACTCGGCGAAGCGGGCGCGCTCTTCGTCCTCGGGGAATGGCTCTGGTTTACGGAAGCCCCGCAGAGGTTCTGTACGGGCCTCGGCGAGTGCCGAGTTGAAGGCGATTGTGTTCCTGATACCAAGCGCGTTGAGCATTCCGTTGAAATACATGTGCAGATCGTTGCTACGGCCGATCCCGTCATGCGCTGTGCCTCTGGCAGGATCTTCGACGCGCGGGCGCCGTAAAGCCTGCCAGAAACCATAGAACGACGACCGGCCCCGCCCGGCGATCGCGTACAGCGTGGCGAGAATAACGCGATCAGACAGTGACGTCTCCACAGGCCCTTTGGTCGCCCGCGCGCGCTCAGCCGCCTCATCCAGCGCGACCAGCCCCATGAAGACGATCCGCGCCCGCTGAGCCCGGTTCACGCCACAGGGGGCGAGAGCTGCTCGCCCATCGAGGCGAAGCACGCGCGCGCCGCCCGTGCGCCATCGACCGCCTGCCGATACTGGACGGTCGCATATTTCTCCGCCTCGATGAAGGAGAGGGGTGTCCACTCATCGGACGGATAGCATGCGTCATAGATGGCGCGCGCAGCAGCGCGCAGCCGGGGATCATGCTGCATCATGTTGGCATTCCAGCGAATCGTTACGTCAACCATGATGGAACATAAGTGGAACATCGGTCAATGACCGGAAGAGCACTGGTAGATGGAGCGGTACGAGAAGGCTATCGAGCCTCGCACGGTTCTGGCTTTGCGTGGTCTGCGCGCCGACAGCGTGCCGGACGAGGCTCGCGGGATACCAAGGGTTCCCGTCGTGGCGATCCCCGGCGAATGGCCTGTCCCTGGGGGACGAAGCGGCCAAGCATGGGCCCGCGATCCTTGGATGGTTCACGGGCCCGCAAAGCGGCTGGCTGATTGACGGCTCGTCCGCGAGAGCCAACCACCACCTATTACGCAGAAATCACGCCTCCAGAGGGGGCGAAAAGCACGCGCTCCGAATAGGCGACTCAGGCGCCAATCATATTCCGGTTTCTGATCACCTGCCGCAACCGCATGCGGATTGGGAGATCATACCACCGCTCAAAAATAGTTGCAGCGATAATAGCACTAATAACCGGCAGCGCCCAAACAATGGGACCATAGCCACTATTCGTATTCAGAATGCCGGTCGCTCGCCATATATACATGATAGGCATGTGAGTTATGTAAAGCGGGAAAGATATTCCTCCCAACCATTTCATTACACCATTCCATCGCGCGGGACTTGGATTGTTGATACCTAACAGCATCGCAATCGGGAAAATGCATCCAAGTGCAACCACCGCAACGATCCGCTCTGAAACCATTTTTGGTATGAGAAGTGGAATAAGGATGAGAAACAGAGGCAGGAGAAAATGTGCTTTTATAATTGGCAGTCGCCCGTCCCTGTATAATCTGTATATCAGTATGCCCATGATATAGCCGGTAAAGATGCGGACAATCGCATATGGAGCCTGTTCAATGGTAAACCCAGCCGCCCAAAAACGATGAATTGCCAATATGGCAAAATCTACCGCTAGAAGCGCAATGAATATCGCCGATATTTGACGCGTAGTAAGACGCCCCAAACAGGCTCCGTGCACTATATTAGCGACAACCTCATACAGCAGCGACCAAAGCGGCGGATTAAATGGAAACAGAAGTCCGCCCGTTACGACAGGTATCAAAGCGAATTGAAGGCTCAATTTTAATAAATCATATTCTACGGGTATATTTACAGCATATGCCAAGACCGCAAGGCCGCCCCCAAGTATGACCATCGGCCAAAGCCTCGCTATCCGCAACTTCAGGAAATTGCCAAGCGACAAGCCTTTTCCGATCTTGCTCTCATAAGAAAGCGCGATGACGAACCCGCTCAGGATCAAGAAAAAGTCTACCGCGAAGAACCCGCGACGCAGAATATTGCTGCCATTTTCAACGCCGATATGGTGCAGAACCACAGCGATGGCTGCGATGCCCCGTGCGGCGTCAAGCGTCAAGAAATGGGCCCTGTGTGGTGGAGGAATAACACTATTGGTAGCCGGGGTATCGGTTACGCGAATGAAATCCTCCAGATGCGCTGTACCCATTCCATAACCCCCCTTGATATGCTCCCCACTGCGCATCGTTAATTTCCGCAGAGGCAAGTATCAACAGTGGCTTGATGCTCGGTTGGCCAGATATGAGACGCGAGGAACGCCGCGATCGCCTCCATCACATGAAGGTAGACGATGCGGCGCTCTTGCTCTCGCTATGCGCGTTGCAACGCAGTTACCCTCTCAACTCCACGCCGATTGCGTGCCAAGTCGTGCCACCGGATGTACCGACCTGATAGGCAGATGTGCCGGTCACCGTCCCGAGGCTATCCGAGCCGCCAGCATCAGATGTGGTCGACGTATTCGCGTGACCCGTACGGTTGGCGGCGCTGTCAAGATTGCTCGCGTTCGAGCGGCTGCCGGCGAAGTAGACGGCCCATGACGTGCCATCCGTCTTCTGGAGCGTCCATGCTGGCACTACAGCACTGCCCGACGCCCCCGTGCCACTGGCGGACACAGCGCCGATCGCGCTCACGCCACGATAGCAGTGCACCAGCGTATTGGTCGCATTGGTGAAGACCGGGATCGTTTCGCCATCCGCCGTCGCATAGCGATAGCACAGTGTGTAGCCGCTGTTGTTCGCCCAATCCGCCGCAATCTGTGTCCAGCCCGATGGCAGGACCGGTGCGGGGCTGCCGCCATCGCGATAGGCAAAGGCCAGCAGCAGATCGCCCGTCTTCTGGTTCGTCACCGGGCTTGGCTGGTTGTTGCCGGTCGAGCCGTTGATGTACGAGATCGCAGAAGTCGGGCCCGGCGTCGGCGCGGCAAGGCCGGTCGGCACGCTGGAGCTGCCGTCGCGCAGATAGACCTCGCTCCACGTCAGGTTGTCGAGCAGACCGGCGTCAACCTTCGTCTTCACATAGTCCATCTTCAGCTTGAAATCGGACAGTTCGGAATAGGTCGCCGGGGCGTTGTCCTGCACGCCATGGGTGTAGAACTCGATCGTGGTGCCGCGCAGGATCACCTGATCGATCAGGTTGCAGAAGTCAGCATACGGCGTGTTGTGCAGCGCGTGGCCCAGGCTGAACATGCCAGTATCCGCCAACCCGAACCGGGTAAGCGTGCCGCCCTGATTGCGCGTGGTGCGGGCGGTCTTGATCCCGATCTCTCGGGCACGCTTCGGCAGCTTCATGGTGTAGAATTCGGGCGACGTGTCCACGAAATACACCGGCTTGGTTTGCGCCGGAACGTTGGCGCTGAGCGTCACCTGAGTGCCGCTGTCGACCGACACAACCGTGGTGATGGGGCTGTTCGGGATGTTATGGCCGACCGCGCGCATCCCGGCGGTGATGCCGGTGGTGTCGGTGACGGTCATTACGTTGGTGCCATCGGTGGTCGAGGTCGGCAACCGGACACGGTTCGACGGCGGATTGGTTTCGATTTGGCCGTGCGTCCAGCAGATATGCCCGGTGCCGCGCGGCATATTGTTGGCGGCCGACCAATCCCGGTTGAGCTGGAGACTGGCCTCCCAAGCGGCCATCGTTCCGAAGCTGGACGAGATGTTATCGTTGTGCGTGCTGTCCCAGCCGCAATCCCAACCGGCGTCGTACATCTCCCGCAGCATCGCGGTGGACATATAGTTGCTGTTCTGGGTGATCTGCGAGGGGACGTAGAAGACGCCGCGCAGACCGCGCTTGGTCATCTCGGGATACGCATTCGTATATTGGGTCAGGATGTTGTCATCAAAGCTGAAGATGATCGTCGGGCGACCGCCGGCCCGCGCCAGCAGCGCGTCGTACTTCGTGACCTGCGAATAGGGGATGTTGCCCCCGTTCTGCACCTTCAGTCCGACCGTGCTGAACCCGGCGGAGGCGAGGCCGGGGATCTCCGAAACATTGTATGCACCCCAACGCTTGCCGATATGGATGGGACTGGGCGTCTCGAAATTGACGCCCGTGTCGGTCGCCCCGGTGTTGAAGGCCCCGGAAGCCGACGAAGTAACCTTCTGGTCGGCACCCGCCCGGATCATGATGATTTCAGCGGACCCGCCCATGCGGCCTTCGTCCATGCCCAGGTCGCCGCACCATGCGATGACGCCAAGCTGGCTGGTGTCGAAGTTGCCGATATTGTCCTTGACCGCGCGGGCGTTGGCCGAGCCGGTCGAGGTCATCTGGAGGCGACTGGCCCCATACTCGACCCCGTCGGTGGCGAGCGCCAACTCTGCACCGGCGGCGGTCGTCCAGCCGGTCAGGCTCTCGAACGACTCGATGATGAGCGGCTGCGGCAACACGACGTGCAACGACTTGGCCTCGACTGACGCGCCGTCCTTGGTGCCAACCGCGACGATGCGGCAATTCAGGTCGGCGGCGGTCGCGACATAGGTCGAACCGGTCGCCCCCGTGATTTCGGATCGCGTATTCGGCTTGGCCACCGCCTCCCGATACCACTTGCTCACCGCCATCGAGGAAGGCGCGGTATAGGTCTGACCGACCGATCCGTCCTTGGAGGCCAGGACGTAAAGGCCGCTGAACGTCGGCGTCGGCGTCGGGGTGGGAGTTGGCGTCGGGGTGGGCGTGACCGCCGCCAGCGCGGTGAACGTCAGCGGCTCTTCGATTGCGCGCTGTCCCTTGGACACACGGATGACGATCGTCGTCGCCTGCCCTTCGACCTGAGCACCCGCCCCCGCGACGATCTTTCCGTTGGACAGCGCCAGCTGCGATGGCGCAGTGCCGACCACCGAATAGGTCGAGCCCGTCCCATACGGATCGGTCAGCGATGCGATCAGCGCCCCTTCCGAAATGTTAACAAGATAGGTGGCCTTGCTGGCCGAAAGGCCCGGCCCGGCGCCCCCGCCGATGTTGAATTTAAAGGCCATGCTTCAGCCCTCCCGCGCATATACGGGGGTCGACGCGGCGGTGCAGATGATCGAGATCGCTCCCGTGGTCACATGCGTGCTGCTTTCGAAGAGCTGGCCGCCACCAGGCAGCAACAGGCTGTTCTGATCGGCCGTCGCAGTCGCGAGCCCGCTGATGTAGCAGGTCGCCGAGTTCTGCACCTGCACCTGGATGAACCGGCGCGTGGGGTTCGCGGGCATCAACTGCGCCGCCGTCGTGCCGAAAACGCCGCTCCGGCTGGTCGAAACGATCTGAGGCAGCACAGCCGTAACGGGGACCGGATTGGCGATATCATAGGCCGCACCAGTCTTGTCGACGAGCGTGCCGGCACCGCCGGGGATCGTGCGTCCCGCCCAATCCTTTACCGGGGGCAATTGCGTCTGGCCGGCGGCGTTGGCCGACAGGCAGGCGAGCGCGACAGCGCCCACCCATAGGAGCATCCTCATAGATCAGTCCTTTCGAGGGGTCATGGAATGGGTGGGCCAGGCGCTCCACAAAAGGCGGCGCTTAGCCTCGCAGGCCGCCAACGCGATGTCGCCGTTGCGGATGGCCCGCTCGGCGTCGGCGCTGGACATGCTGCCGTCAGCCTGGGTGGTCAGCGGAAATGGAAGGCACGGGTCCGCCGCCGCCTTCGGTCGATCGGGGAGGTTCGGCAAAGAGGGCGTCACGATCGGCCGCCGCTCCCCGCACGCGGTCAGCAGCAAGGCACAGAGCCCGGCCAGCATCGGTCTGTTCATAGCGTGTCACCGTGTCTCTGGATCGGAGGATGATGGGTTGCCGTTTGGCGAGGTCGGCGGCGTATCCCTGCGCGGCGCTCGCCAGCCGGTCGGAATAACCGGCCTGCGCATTCAGGCGGGCCCGGTCGGCGGCGGCGAGGCTTTCCGACCAGGCTGCGCGCTCGTTGGTCAGGGTCAGTCGGTAATCGGCGCGGAGATAGTCGAGGCGGGCGATCCACAGACCCAGCACCGCAATCACGACGAAAGGCCATAGGCGGGCCAGCCTCGCCAAGGTCACGCCTCGTTGACCGATAGCGGCTGCCCGGCGGCGGAAAGGCGGACGGGCTTGCCGATGACCGGCAGGCCAGCGGGCCAGCGCCGCGCGACACACCGCTCTTTCGAGATGCGCGTGATCGTCACCGCGTCGGACTGGTTCCCGCCGAGCACGCGGTATGCCGTGTCATCCTCGCCGACATAGAAGCCTACATGCCCGCCGCCCTCGCGCGCGAAGACCAGCACCGCGCCCGGTGCCAGCGCGTCGGCCGGGACCGACTTGCCCCAGGTCGCCCAGGACTTCGCCCGTATCGCGATCGGGGGCGGCGTCAGGCCGGATTCGGAGACGCACTTCGCCGTGAACAGGCCGCACCACGGCACGTCATCACCGTTGAACGCGATGCCCAGCACCTTGATCGGCAGGGACTTCGCCCAGCCCATGATGGTCGGATTGCTCGCGGGTCCCGGCGTCTCGCGCACGCCAAGTTTCGCCCGCGCGGCGGTCAGCCACGTTGGTTCGGTCATCGAATTATCCTTTGTTGGAGACGGTTAAGTCAGTCGGCGCTATGCCGGTCTCACCGGGCCGACTTCCCCCGAAGACGCTCGGTCGCAGGGCCTGCCCTTTCTCCCAACTGGCAGGCCCTGCATCGCAATTCTGACAATATTGATTTCTATCAACTGAGTGCCCGGCATTGTCCGGGCGGACAGCAGGTCGCCTCGTCTGGTCAGCAACGGGGCGAGGCGACTTGGTCAGGTGTCCGGTTTATCCTTGGCGGTCGCCATGCCAGCGACCGTTCCAATGATCGTCCGGGCAGCACCGAGCACAAACTTCATCGCGCCGAACCCCAGCCACCCGGAGGAAATGGATACGGTCAGATAGGCCCATAGCGGCCAGCCGAAATGTTGTGCCGCCGCGCCGCCGATCGCACCGAACGCGGGCAACAGCGAAATGAGGACGGCGATGTCACGCCAGGATACGGGCTGCTTGGCCTCGATCTTCTGGCCGATGCGAAGCCACTGCCCCGCCGCAACGGCAAAGACCCCGATGCCATAGTGCTGCCACTCTTTCACAGCGTCACCACCCCTATTCCCAGCCCCGTGATTACGAGCCCGATCGACACCATGAGGCTGACGGTGCGATGCGTAGCTGTGACCGCCTGGACGAAGGCCATGCCGGTCACGGCCATTGCCGCCGCGATGCAGTCGGTCACGATGTCGAAGGTCTGCCACGTGGCGGGCGAGCGAGAGATGAGCTTCGCCAGGTCGCCCGCGCATCCGAAAGTGAAGCCGAACCCGATTAGAGCCGATCCCACGAACAGCAGCGATGCAGACCATGGCGCTGTCATGGCGTCGCGCAGGTCGACGTGAAGCCGCTCGATCGTGGCGCGGAATTCCGCGCGGCATTGCGCCCGGCCTGGCTCCCGGCACCGAATCAACTGCCACAGCGCCCGGCGGGCGGGCCCCAGCCATTGAACGCTTGCGACCCCGAAGCGTGCGCCGGTCAGCATCAGCCACCATATGGCGGCCGTGCTTATGGTGTGCCCGAGCGCGGTCATTTCGCGGCCTCGTCGGCCGCAAGCCATTTGCCATCCATGGTCATTTCCTCAGGCAGCGATGTTGTAGTTGATGCGCAGTTCGGTTTCGCCAGGCGGCAGCGCCTGGGTTCGGCGATCGATCAGCGTCGTGACGTTGCTGGCGCGGTTGAACTGGATGCGCCCGCTGGTTGCGCGGTCGACGAAGATGGCCGCATCCGCATCGCGAATGTCGTTGTCGTTGACGGCGATGCGCGAGCGATTTTGCTGGCGCGGCACCCGGCCATCCAGCGTCATGGTGGAATTGCCGTTGCCCGAGATCGACACGCCGCGGCGACAGCCGACGATAGTGTTGCCGTAAATCTGCTGATCCACGACATCGTTATCCTCGCCCGGCCCGATCCCCCAGGAGTAGTTATAGAGATCGGCGTTTTCGCAGTAGTTCCAGCGGATGATGCCGCTCGCCATGACGGCGATGCAGAAATTGTGGCCGCGCACATGGTTGCCTTCGACCAGGCATGTTTCCGACCTGACCACGATCGCGCCCTTGCCGCCGCCGGTATAGGCCGCGACGCGGTTATTGCGGACGATCGCATGGGCCGGACGACGCACATAGAGCGCGCTGGCACGGCCGATCTGGATACAGTCGGCTTGCACACCTTCAGGCGGCGGAATGTTGCAGCCGATAACGGCGATGATCCCGCCGATGCCCTCGATGTAGATGGCGTCGCCTGCCGCCTTGCCGATATTGTCGTGGACGTAGCAACGCTCGATCCACACGTCTTCGGCCAGCGCGGACGTGGGGAGCGGGATCTCGCTGAAGGGCTTGTTCCGGATCTCGATCACGTCGCCCACCGACGCCGTGCCGGTCAGGGTGAACGCGATGCCATTCTGATCGAAGGCCACGCCGCCACTGGCGGTACCGGCCAGCAACGTCCCGTCAGGCCGCCGCACCCGCCAGCGCGTCGCCGACCCGGTACCGCCGGTCGTGCATTCGATCCGGACTATGCCGGTCAGCACCGCTTCGGTGATAGCGTAAGACTGGACCTGAACTCCGGACGGCACTGACCCGAGCACCGACTCGGCTTTGCGGGTATTGCCGCGTATCGCGATGCCGATCGAATTGTTGTCGGTACGCGAGCCGTTGCCCGACACCTCGCAGTCGACCAGCATGATGCCGTAGCCGCCATAGGCGTTGACGCCGCGCTGCGTTGCGCCGGTCAGGTGGAGGCCCATAACCCGGAAGTCGCTGGCGCTGTTCTCATCCAGGGCGAACAACTGGCCGATGCCGACCTTGGGCGCGGCCCCGTTGCCATATGCTCGGTATGTGCAGCGGTTGCCGGGCCGCAGCGTCTCCGACCACGATCCGCCCCGTTCCAGAAAGAAATGGGTGCCCGGCCAGAACTGCGTTCCGTCCGCCGCCTTGGCGAGCGTCTTCCACGCGGTTTGCGGCGTCCGTCCGTCGTTGCTGTCGTCACCCGTCGGGCTGACGTAGCGGCGGGTTTCGCCCAGGAAAGCATCGTTGTCGTTCGCGACCAGCGCCTCAAGATCGTCGTCGCCGATCTCGTCTAGGATCTCGATCGAGCGTATCCACCCGGACATGGGCAGCGACCCGTCCAGTCTGGCCCCAACGGCCAGGCGATCGAGCTGGGCGGGCGGCTCCAGGAACGGCGCGTGGGCGGCCAGGCCCGCCGCCGCAACCGTGTGTCCGCGCGTGCTGATCCGGTGCGCGATGCGGACTTTGCCCGGTCCATAGAGCCGGGGCACGCAAGGCCGCTTCGCGCTGTTCCATTGCGTGCCAGTCAGGGCATGATCAGTGGTTCGCGCGACCGTCATCACCTCGCCGGTCGCGTTGCCCAGCTGCATGAACGTGCGCTCGATATTGTTCTGCGCCGCGATCTCCGCCTCGACGACGATCGTATGCGGCCGATCGAACAGGTTGCGCCCGCGTACCTCCAGAAAGTCGTCGCCACGCGCGGCGGGCTGGCCGAGCGTGATGATGGGGCTGGTGATGACGTCCGTTTCGACTTGGGCGAGGATGACGCGGACCCGGCCACCCGCCCGCACCACAAGGCGGCCCTGTCCACCCGTGGTCGTCGCCGTATGCACGCGACCTATCCGCGCCCACTGTCCGCCAAAATAGTCGGGCGTCGAACCACCACCACCCGTGACGGTCAGATAGCAGGCCCCAGTGATGCATTTGGCGTAGACGCTCGATGCCACCTGCGCCCCCGCCCCGGCGCTGAAGAACGGAATGGCAAAGTCAGTCGTCGTGCTGGGATTGTAGAACTCGACGACATTGCCGTTCATGTCGCCGCTATCCAGCAACGCCTTGAAAATATACTCGCTGCCGTCAGGCGTGCGGGCAAACCGGAGGCTGTCGGTATCATCGACAAGGGCCGCTGACGCGCCGCTCGGTCGGCTGTTGAGAAGCGTCCACCCCGCGGTCGACACCGGCGCGGCGTTGCGCATGGACACCATGTTGGTGGCCGCCAGTTCGCGCAGGAAACCGAAGCCGGGAATGATCCGAGGCTGCCCGGCCGGGGCGATATACAACGCGCCGGACAATGCCGCCGACACGCCGCCCGGCCCCGAAATTGCGATTTCCTTCATCGACATGACGGACGTGAACGAGGCGTTGTTCGCCTGATAGTCGCCCGTGACGAAGTTGGCGCGCAGCGGAATGCGCGCCTTTCGGTTCTGGAGGATCACTCGTGGTTGCCCTTCAGATAGACCATCAGGCCCTGCGCGCCCGAGCCCGCCGCCTCGACCTCGATGGTGACGGGAGCGTCGTCGGGGATGCGCGGCGTGGCGATGACCGGTTGGGGGGTGCCGTCCGCCTTGCTTGATAGCTGACCAGGAAGGATGCGCAGCGGCGACGACAGGATCGAACTGCCGTTCACCAGGACATTGAGCCGGATGCCAACGGTTTGCGCGGGCGACAGATCGGGGGCGATGGCGAACGCCCGAACCTCCGTCACAATCAACGCGCGCGGCGCACGCAGCGGTGACAGGCCGGTGGCGACGCGCACCATTTCGCGCGGGCCGTAGCAGTCGAACAGCCAGTCGAACGGCTGGCCGGTCGGCATTCGGGCTGCGACGCCCGCCGGTGACAAGGCCAGGTTGGACTGCCCCGACAGATTGCGGATCGGGTAGAAGCCGTCCTTGCCGGGCCCACCGGTCGCCGTGCCGGTCGACCAGTCATGCACGTCCTGAAGCGTGTCGTTCGCCCGCGCGATGAAGCTGACGATCTGGGCCGAAAGCTCGGGCTCCATCATTCAGGCTCCACCGTGCCGAAGCCGTCGACCAGCGGGTCCACCTCTTCATAGGTTTCACCGGGGGCGAGCTGGGCCGCGATATCTTCGCGGGGACAGAGGACCTTGCGCAGGCGCGTGCCGTCCGGCCCAAAGATCACGATCAGGACCATGTCAGACCTTTATTTCTTCGACGTAGAAGTTGGAGCCGGCTTCCATGTAGCCCTGGTCGTTGCCGCCCCCATAAGCGACGAAATCAATCCAGAAGCTGTGCGAGCCGACCGGTAGCCCGGCAAAGGCGCGGCCATAGTAAAAGGGTATCCGGACGGATCGGAAGCCGTTGATGACGCACGACGGCACCCAATACCATTTCGTATCCATGACGGTGTCCACACCATCGGTGGTCCGACCGAAGACGAAATAGCCCGCATAGTCCCGGCCTGGTCGGGGTGCCATGTTGCACTCCAGGCGAATGCTGCTGTCGGCGCGCTGCTTGGTGACGCCCAGCGTCAGATAGCGCACCCGCCCGCCATCGTTGGCGGGCAGCGCCACATTATTTGCCAGCTCGGCGGTGTAGCTGCGCCGGATCGCATAGTCGGCCAGCGCTGGCGTATCGATCGACTTGGCCTTCAGCGTGTCGACCTCGACGTCGTACATGCGGAGCTTGCCGTCCCCATATCGGAAGACCTCGATCGGCTGGCCGCCGCCATTGCGGTCCCAGAGGACGAAGACATCGCTGTAGATGCCGACGACGCTGCCCGCCGGTCCCGCAAGCTGGGAAATCGCACTGACAACACCGTTCGCCCCCACCGACCACATCGCCAAGGCCGTGCCGGTGGCGGGATCGAGGCGCTGGAGGTTCTTGATGAACAAGTCGTTCTGTTCGGTCTTGATGCCGATCTGGTCGACCATCTCTACCAGCGACCTGCCATCCGGCGCGCGCGCCAGCCCGTCGATCAACAGTTTGTAGGCACCGATATTGGCGCTGAGGTCCGCCGTGTTTCCGGCATTCGTCAGAATGTCGGTGAGGATCTGCGCGGCCAGTTTCCCTCCGACATAACTGCCGTCCGGCTGGCGGACTCCGCCGATCGTCGTTCCCGCCGGTGCCCCGACCGTCGCGCCGTTTTCAGGTCGATTTGGGCCAACGACAGCGCCGTAGTCGACCGCCACCCCGGAGGTGACCACCGGCCCGAGGATGCGTCGCCCGCCGGTCACGCCGTTGCGCTGATACGATACCGACACCTCGTAGGGGGCACCGCTGCGAACGCTCGTGATCTCGACGCGGCTGGCGCCGACCGACCAGATGCCCGCCGAGGTCCATCCAACGTTCGGCGCCTGGCCCGAAACGAAAGGTCGATACTCGATGACCACCGCATCGCCGGTGCTCGCGTCAACCGAACCGGTCACCACCAATGCTGGAACCGTCTGCGCCTGGGAGATCAGGCTGGTCGCGCTGATCGCCCAGGCGTCGACGGCAGGAACTGGCACGAGGGGCGGTCCGGTAACGCCAGGCGTCGGGGGTGGGGTCGCAGCTTGGCCGAGCGCGAAGGCATGCTTGGCATTCGTCTCGCTGCGAGCGGTGAAGGTCGTCACGCCGCCCGCCGGATCGAGGTCGCGGTTGAGCAGGAGAATGGGTTGCCGGTTCAGACCCACCTCAGGCAGGTCGGCGGTGACGCAATCGCCCGGCTTGTACCCCATCCAGAACAGCTTGAGGGGCAGCGTGATCGGGCCGAACTCGCGCGAGTTCTCGATGTCATAGCGGACCGCCGTGCCGATCTGCTTCGTGTTCTGGATGAACGGATAGTCGAGCACCTTCGACCGCTTGCCGCCGTCCTCGGCGATGTGCTCGGCAATGCTGATCGGCGATCCGGGCAGGAATTGCCAGTTGTTCTCCTCCAGCCGGTATCGCGGCGTGACGGTATTGATGCGGTTGCGACGCGGCTGGGTGGTCGCGACCCGCGCCTGGCCGATGACGTCCTGAATTGTCACGGTCGCCAGCGACACCTTCGGCGCGTTCACGAGGCAGCTGATCCGCGCGCCAAGGGGCATGGGCTCGCCCATCCCGGCCTGCAGGATTTTCTTCATCGTCGCCCACTTCTCGTCGCGGGAATAGATCATCCCCCCGGCGGTCCAGCCATTGGCAGCGGCGATGTTCCGGCCCTCGACGAATGCGGCGACGTCGATCAGCCGCCAAGGCGAGCCCATGCCCATCACGCGCTGATAGGTGCTGTTCGGGTTGCTGACGTCGCGCTGCCAATAGCCATGCGCCCAGCGCAGGCCGAGCAGATAGGGGTTCTCCGTCCACTCCCACGTCGCCATGGCGGCGTCATAGGCGGCGGTATCGGCAGGGTCGGCCATGCGATGCGGCCCATTGCCGCCCGGATAGGTCGAGTCCTTCGTCGGATCGTAGGCCAGCGCACCGCGCACCGTCCACATCGGGGCAGGCACGCCGTTTTGATACAGCTTGGCCTTGGTATCGAAGCGCAGCGTCCAGGTCGCCGCGGCCTTGCCCGACAGCTTGAAGTCGGCACCGACGCCCGGCGGTGTCCCCGCGCCGGCGCCGAATGCCAGCGCAGGCGACGCCAGTGCGCCGAGTTGGGTCATCGACCACATGAAGCCCGCGAACGCGCCGATCGCCGCACCGGTGTTGCTGTATGTTACCGGCACACGGTCGACGGTCTGCCCCTCGATCGCGGCGATCGGGCCGAGCGACAGCACGGCGGTAAACGCCTGGCGGTCATTGTCGCCCGCGTCGCGCGTATCCCAGCCACGCCGCATAACGATGTCGCCCGCTGTTCCGGTTCGACCGATCGCCAGCGGGACACCTGCATCGGGGTCGGCCGAAAAGGTGGTCTGCGAGCCGGTGGCTTCGGCCGAAGGCTTTTTTGCGGTGAGGCCAGTCGCGAGTGAGAGAGCGGCGGATGCCGCCGACGCCACCGAAGCGATCGTGGACACGGAAACCCCTATGCCCGCGATAGCTGAAGCGGCGGCCGCCGATCCGATGACAGCACCCACGCCCGTGGCGGCAAGCGCAACGGCACCCACGACGATCGCCGCCGTTTTCAGAACGTTGGACATGGGATGCCCCTTTGACCGGAGAAGTTCGCGCGCCTTCAGCGAGGCAAGACGATCAATGGATTTTGCGCGCTAGATCGCTCGCCACGCCGCCACATACTCGAGCGGTTGCAGCACCGCCGCGCCGATCGCGTCGGCGTGGTATCCAACGACCCGGCCATTACCGAGGGCGACAACCAATGCCCCCAGCTTGTCCTCGGCCGGAAGCGCTAGGACATCACCCACGATGGCCGACGCCGGCGCAATGCGTTCCAGCCCCATGGCATCAAGAGCATCGGCAAGGCTCGTGTGGCCCCGCGCCTCCAGCGCCTTCAGCGCGCTGCGGACCGTTCGATAGGAACCAGACGCTGGCAGCTTCACCGTGTGACCAAGGCGGCGGAGGTGAGACGCGGTCATGCGAACGCAATCGGCAGTGCCGAGCCGCATCGACCGGATCGACCATTGATCCAGCGTCGCCTGGGCGGCGCGCGTTCGGCGAATGAATGGATCGTCGGTCATTGCTCGACCACCCGGCCACCGCCGCCATAGCCTGCCCCGCCGCCACTGAAGGTCTGCACCGCTCCCTGCACGCCCGGCACGCCCCAATAAACCGTCTCGGCGACACCGGTGACGAAATCCATGCCCGCCTCATTCGGGAAAATGCTGCGATGGTGCCCGGCCGACAGGCGCGCGCTCTCGTCATCCTCGAACAGCCGCTCGAAGACGCTGGTCACTTCGTACTCGACGGTGCGCCCCTGCTCGCCCGCACCAAGCGTGGGCACGTCGACCTCGCCCGCAAAGATGAGGTGCGGATCGGGGATGACGCCGCCGGTCGCCGGGTTGACGGCTCCGACATAGATGTCGACCGGGGCTCCCTGCATAGATGGGGCGGCCAGCGCCGCCGCCGCCGCATCGCCTGCGGGTAACAGGGTCAGCCCGATCGCGGGCGCGCTATCGCCAACGCCGTCGGTCAGATTATCGACGTCGGAAATAACGCCATAGGTCGGATCTTCGCCGACATAGGTCTCTCCCCCGAAACGGAGGACACCCGATCCATCGATTAGTCGGATCGTGCCGTTAGGCAGCATGATCTTCACCGCACCGAAGACGGTCGGCGAATCCTTACGCAGTTCGGCGTCGAGGGCGGGGGTGAGCGCAGTCATCAGAAACGCTCCGTGATGGTGATGGTGGGGATTTTCGACTTGGCGATCGTCTGCTCGATATCGATGCTGGCGCCCGAGACGATGCCCTCGATGTACGGCTTGGCGACCTCGACGACGGCGCCATCGGTCGTGACGATCCGCAGCATGGGGTCGAGGGTGACGGTCAGCACCCCGCCCGCAGACGCGACGAAATCGCCGGCGGCATTGTGCAGGTAGCGGCGCCCGCCATGGATGATGGAGAAGAACTGTCCCTCCCGCAGGACATAGCCGCTGGTGAAGCCGCGTAGGACCAGCACATTGCCCGCCTGGTTCGCCCCGTTGACCACCGGATTGCCGGGGTTGCTGATATCGAGTCCGGGCTGGGGCACGGGGAACAGCGCCCCCTCTGTTTTCGCGCGCCGCAGGCGGGCGATCAGGATGCGACCATCGGGCTCCGGCTTCAATCGCGGATAGGTGATGTCGAGCGCGAACCGATTGCCCAGCCGGTTTAGGCGCTGATACCCGCCGCCCATGGGGGCTTTCTGATCAGATCCATAGTCCAGCAACTTGGGCACCGCCACCTGCGGCAGGCGGGGCTGGGGAAGCTCGATAGCCATGGATCAGGTCCCCGGAAGACGGCGACGGGCCGCGCGGCTGGCATTGCGACCGGCCATGGCCGCGCCGCCGGCCGCGCCACGCATCGCCGCGCCGGCACCGATCGCGTTCATCTGCTCGAGCAGGTCCTGCGTCAGGACTGCGCCGCGAAGATCGAAAGTGAAGGACGGCGCGGGTCCGTTGTCGTTGCCCGACAGCATGCGCCGGGTTTCCGCCGCCGGATAGATGCGCGTGCCGTCGGGGAGGTCCGCGATCTCGCCGCCGTTCTCGTTTACCCAGGTCAGTCCGCCAGACCAACGGGCGGTGCCCGATGCGTTGCGGCCGATCTTCGTCGGGTCGATCTCGCTCCAGTTTCCGAGGTCGACATCCGGGCGTAGCACCGATGCGCCGCCGAACAGTTTGCCGATGTTTCCGAACACCGAGCCGAGCGTCGGCAGTTCGCTGTTGCCGTTGATCAGGTTCTTCAACGGGTTGAGCAGCGCGAGCTTGATGAACTCGTTACGGATGCTGTTCGTGGCGGTCTTGCCCAGCGTCTCCCAATCCGACCAAGCCTGGGGTGACAGGACATTGTCCACGAACTCCGCGCCGTAGCCGCGCAGTTCGTTCATCGCCGCCGCCGTCACCTTCAGCTTGGTGTTGATCGCGTCCTGGGTATCGATCCCGCGCATGCGGGCGTCGATGTCCTGCTGTTCCATGTCCGGGAACTGGCGTCGGATCTGCTGCTGGACGCGCAACTTCTCCAGTTCGCGGGCGCGGACCTGATCGCTGACCCCGGCGAGCTCGAGCTCACGCTGCGACAATTCCAGCTGGTCGGCCTGCGACCGGCTGGCGTCGAGGATGTAGCGCGCCATCGCCTGGGCATTGTTGGCACGGGCATCGGCGACCCGCGCCTCGACCAGCGCGGCACGATTGCCGTCGGTATATCGCTTGTCGTCGGCTTCCCTGTTCGCCGCCCGGCGCGCCGCCTCCATCGCCTGTTGCAACGGCGACTTGCTGAGGTCCAGAATGGACGCAACCGTCTCGGCGGTCCGCTGCTTCGTCGCGTCGACCGCTGCGGCACCAGCGCTGCGCGCCTCCTCGGCATGGGCATCGGCGAGCGCCTGGCGGTAGGCGGCGATAGCGCGCGTGATCTCTTCATAGGCTTTGGTCTGGCCCTGTGCCTGGGCGATCACCTGCATGGCGATCAGCGGGCGCAACGCCGCCTCGTCGGCAAGGGTCTGGTTCAGTTGCGCGGCGGTGATCTTGCCTGCCGCGACATTGTCATTCGCCGCGCGGCGGGCCGCCGTCTCCTCCCGAAGACCCGCAATCGTCTTGGCACTGTTCGCGACGCCTTCGGACACCTGCAGGTTGAGCTGGCGGCGAACCTGCGCGTCGACATCGATGCCCTTGCGGGTCGCATCGGTGGCCGCCTTGCGCCGGGCTTCCGCCTCGACCCCGGCCGCGCTGCTCTTGAGATAGGCGTCAGCGACATCGAGCGCTGCGCGGGCGCTGACCTCCATCGATTCCGCTTCGCGTGCGAGCGTGGCGGCATGGCTCGCGCCGCTATTCGCGGCTTGGGTGCGGGCGCGGTTGCCCTGGGCCAGGGCCTGCGCCTCGACCTGGGCGCGGGTCACGACCTCGCCCGACATCTCGATCCGCGCGCGCTCGGACGCCAGCGCGGCCTTGGCGGCGGGCGACTTCGCCGCGGCGATCCTGGCGTCGATCGCCGCCAGCTGGTTGGCCTTCTCCTGTTTGGGGATGAAGGTGTCGATCGCGTGGCTGTAGGCGTCGAGCGTCGTGGTCAGCTGCTGGCGCTGTTCGCCGGAGACGCCAGTGTTGAGCGCCGCGCGCAGGCGGCCCGCATTGGCGCGATAGCCGCTCAGCTGATCCGCCCCGGTAAACTGGTCGACCAGCTGCTGGCCGCGTGCCTGAGCGGCATTGGCGCGCGCCTGATCGGCGCGGCGGGCCTCCGTGGTCAGCTGCGTGCGCAAACCGGCGATCTGACGGTCGATATCGGCCTGGAACGACGCCGTGGTCGTGCCCAACAGCATCTGGCCCACCGACGGCCCCAGCGCCCGCTGCTTCTGAAGGTCGGCGATGCGGTCCTGCAGCGTACCGCCCGTGACGGCGCGGTCGATCGCCTTGCCCATCCAGTTCCAGGCATTGGACGCGGAATCGGCGATCCCGTCCCAGGCCCGCTTGAGGAAGTTGGCGTTGTCGGCGGCACCCTTGAAGGCGGGGCCGAGCGCATCGAGCAGCGCGCGCTGCGCGCCGGTCATGTCGTTCTGTTCGACGAGCTTCTGGATATAGTCGGCGGTCGACTGATTGATGACGCCGTAGCGCGTCGCGAGATCCTCGGCGCCCTTGATCGGGTCGGCGAACGCAGCGGCCAGCTGCGATGCGGCGCCCTTCGCGTCCTGCCCGGTCGCCGCCGCGAAATCCTTGGTCAGCGCGGTCAGCCCGACCAGCACACCGCCCGTGATCTTGCCGGTTTCGACGAACGACAGTTCGATCTCGCGCGCGGCGGCCACCGACATATCGCCGGCTTTGGCTGCGGCTTCGGCATTCGCCTCCAGCGCCGCGCCGGAAAGGCCGAGCATCCGGCCCGAACCCATCGACACGGCGTTCATTTTGTCGACCGCCGACGAATAGTCGTACCAGGCACTGGCCCCGAGCGCGGCGGCGGCGGTGGTCGCGCCGAGCGCCAGGCGCGTCGGGGTGAGAAGGTTGCGCACCTTCGTCAGCGCGCCCGCAACGCCACCGTCATCGGACTGCATGACGGTGACGACGTCGCCCGCCTGCTGCATGAATGCGCGCATGGGGCTGGCCCCCGCCAGCACGCTGTCCATGAAGTTACGCGCCGCCGCTGCGCCGACGATGAACTGCATCCGGTTCAGCCCCAGCGAATTGCTATGGGCGTCGAGCGACTTTGCGGCGGCGTTCAGGCGGTCGCGCGAAATCGCCAGGGCGGCCGCGTGTTCTTTCTCGTTCAGGTCGCCGCGCGCGAGCAGGTCGGCATACGTCTCCAGTTCGTCGTCATAGCGACGCTGAGCGACGGCAAGAGGATCGAGCAGCGCGCGGATCTTCTGGAGGGCGGCCGCTCGCTCATCCTGCAGCTTCAATTCGCGCTCGAAGACCGCCGCCGATTCCCGCGCCGCGCCGGTCGATCGATCCAGATTGACGGTCGCGAACTGGGCGCCGTTGCCGCGCTGGGCATTGGCGGCATCGATCGACGAGCGGATGTCCGCCCCCGCCGCCGCCAGCTTCGCCGCGTTCGCCTGCTTGCGATAGCTGGCGATCTGCCGCTCGGTGAGGGCCTCGGCCGCCTTGCCGGCGCGGTCTGCAGCCTGTTCGGCCGCTTCCGCGACACCGGACATTGCATCCTGGCCGGCCTTCCGAACCTCGGCGAAGTCGTTCTTGAGCTCCGCTTTGCCGTCCGTTCGAAGCTGGAAACCAACGCTACGCATCGCCATCGTCGGTCTCCTCTTCGTAAGCGTCGGGATCGGGAGGATTGAGAACGGCGGACTCGATACGCGGCAGGATCTCGGCAAGCATGGCGGTGTCGGCACCGCGCGCCGCGCCCATCATCATGATCGCGCCGAAATCGAGCCCCAGCGGTCGGGTCGTGAAACCGTCAGGCGTGGGGATGACAGCGGGTCGGATCTGCGATCCTACCCCTGCGATCACTTGCCAGAGGGTTTCGCCCGCTTCCGTCCGGGCTTCGTGCTCGCGGTAGGGGCACTCGTCACATCGCCCGAGCTTTCCGGCGTCGCAGGAGAGGTGACAGTATCGGTTTCCGGCATCGCCCCCTCCGAAGTGCCATTCAGCGAGGGCGCAAAGCCGTTTTTTTCCGCGTCCAACTGCGTCCAGGGCAGGACATATTCCCGGTCCGCCGCCTCGAACAGACGCGGCTCGGCGATAAAGGCCGAGATGGTGCCCGGCTGCACGATGCCGATATCGTCATCTTCGTCGCTGTAGACCACCACGTCATGCGTCGGCTCGATCACCTCGCCTTGGTGGTCGACGATCCCGGTCCACGCGAGCAGGTTGTAGCGGATAATCGCCGCGGTGAAGGCGTCGCCGGCCCGCTCGACTGCAGCAGGATCGGCACGCAGGACGTCAGCGACGGCGCGGCGCGCGGCGCGCAGCGATAGGGGCGACGGCTGGGGGTTGAATGTGACGGTGACCGCAGGATGATCCCCGCGCGCGGGGATCAATTCCTTGGTCACCGGCTCGGGCTTGGCGAGCGCCCACATCAAGCCTGGCCCTCATCCTGGGCCGCCGGATCGCCGGCGATCGACGGCTCGGCGTCAACCGTGGCCTCGGGGGGCACGATCCACTCGATGCGGATCGCCCGCTCCTCCGTCACGATGGCGAAGGCATTGCCTTCGCGCACGAGGTTGCCATCCTCGACGACGAAGCGGGTCACGGTGCCCGCCACGGCATCAGCGCTGATAACGCGGATGATCTCCTCGCCGGTCGCAGCGTCGAGCACGCGGATATTGCGCAGGACCTCGTCGGACGTTTCGCCCGCCGCGATCGCGGTGACAGCGGCGACCAGCGCCGAAGGGGAATGCTTTGCCATGCTCTGTCTCCTTGGGGTCAGGCGTAGGACGCGACGTCGTTGACGAGCGTCGTGGTCAGCTGCGCGCCGTTCGCGCCCGATGCCTGATAGTTGAAGGTCGCCTGGATGCCCTTCGGGCCGGTCACCTGCCGCTTGGGCTTGGGCAGGAAGACGCGAGGCAGCGTGAACAGGAGGCTGCCGCCGTCCTGTGTCCAGCCGAAGGTGAGCCCGGCGGGCAGCTTGGCGCGCGCCTTGGCAAACAGGGTGCCGCGCGGGCCGCGCGCCGTCAGCGACCCGCTGGTCATCGCCTTGCCCGGGTCGACGCCGGCGATACGGCCATCGGATCGGATCACCTCGACCTTGTCCAGGTTGTTGCTGAACGACAGGTCGGCCGACACGATATCTGCGGCGACGCCGCCCTCGACCGTGATGTTGCCGACCGCCTGGGCGAAGCGCGGACCGCGCAGCAGCGTCGCGACGCCCGCGATGGACACGGTGACCGGGTCCGTCTCGCCCTGCGCAATCAGCGAGATCGTGGCATTCAGCATGCCCGATCGGGACAGCGAGATCTTCAGCGTGTTGACGACCGCGCCATAGTTCGTCGACCAAGACGGTTCATCCGGGTTGCCCATCTCGACCGACGTCGACGGCAGCGACGACGCGCCCGAGGTGAAAACATGGGTGTACTTGCCGTTGACTGGACCGGTGGTCGTCGGGGGGCCGAAGGTCTGGCGGAGCCAGAAGCCGAACGCGCGCAGGTCGACCGGCACGACGATATCACCATCGTTGGTGACGACGTCATAGACCGGGTCGAGACCTTCGCGGCCCGTCCCAAGCTGATCGTCTTCGATCAGCGCCTGTTCCTCGCCCATCGAATGGCTGACGAGGGGCAATTTGAAGAAGTTGGTGGCAGGGGTCAGGCCATACGACGTCTCGGCGACGGCGTTCATGACCATGTTGATGCCGAGCGGACGGCCCATGGGCTTTCTCCAGGTGGTGGCGGGGTTAAAAAAAGGTCAGCCCAGCGGGCTATCGGTCGAATAGGAGGCGACGAGGGCGAAGTCGGCCCAGCCGAGGACCATGGTGCCTACGGTTTCGGTTTCGCCATCGGTCGGCGGTTCGGCGTCGAGATAGATGCAGAGGCCGCCGAGCGTCGGATCGGCGCGGCGGCGCGCATCGATGGCAGCGATCATATCATCCAGGGCCTGCTGGCTGGTCTTGCCGGCAACCTCATAGCCCGCGAGTTCGATCGGTATGCGGTGCTCCCACCACCAGGTTGGCGGCGAAAGGTCGACCTCTGGCGTCCCTGGGTCGCCGGACCGGACGATGCCCAGCCCGTGCGCCCCGACCCGGATGGGCTTCGCCTCGTCATTGTCCATGCCACGGATGTCCGCATCCGGCAGCGCAGCCTGGACCATGGCCTTGGCGGCGGCGAGGACAGCGAGACGCTTTCTCATCCGGCTTATCTCCAGCGGGCGTTGAGGTTGGGCTCGAAACGCTGCTCGGCGAGAGCGGCAGGAACGGCGAGATCCACAGACTTGGGCTTCTTCACGTTGCGCACGAGGCTGAACATGATGACCGCCTGCACCGGGCGCGGGTTGCGGGTGTTGCCCGCGCGCTCACGCTCGGATGCGTTGCGCCACCGGCCGGAGGCCTTACGGATCACCAGCCCCTTGAGCACGAGATAGCCGACCGCCTTGTGGCGGATGGACGGTGTCTTGAAGCCCTTGTCGTTCGGGCTGATGAATTGCAGCTTGCGGCCGAATTTGGCCTCGACTTCCTCCGGCGTCAGCGCGTTGCCGCTGCGCTTGCGGGGACAGTCGTCGGTCGGCACCGCCAGGAATTTCCGGCCGCCCCGCGCATAGATCATGCGGCCGTTGGCATAGCTCTCGATGATCGCGGCAGCGCCGCGCCCGTCTTTCGATGGCTGGGCATAGATCCAACCGGTCGGCTCGAGGCTGCGCCGCCCGGCGCGGTTCGGATAGGTCACGCCACGGATGGCGTTCGGCAGGCGTTCACCAAGACCGGCGGCGCGGACCTGATTGCGAAACGCCTCCTTCACCTCGTCGGTGGTGTCGCGCATCGCGTCGGTCAGGAACCCGGCAATCTCGTCTTCCAGACCGGCCGTGGCCTCGCCGAAGTCAGGAGCCCTGAGGCGCGGGCGGAGCATGATCCGGCTCGACTTCACAGGCATAGACCGCGCCGTCACGAGACGGGCGGGGCTCGGCCATGATGATGAAATGCTCGCCCGTCTTCACAATCAGGATTTGCCCACCCCGGGCGGGGACGGGATTGGTCGACGTCCTGGGGAAATGAACGATGTGGGAGTCGGCCAGAACCTGCGTATCGCCCATCGGCAATGCGACGATGGTCCGATCATCAATGATCACCGCATCGACCGGGGCCACCGCGCCGGGGGCGGTATAGGCGATCGCTTCCCCGAAAACATCGGGGTCGAAGAACACATCGAGATCCGCGAGGAAGTCGATCGCCATGGGATCAGGCCGCCGGCGTCGGGTCGGCGTCTTCGACGTCGCCGAGCTGAGCATATACCTCGACGAAGTCGACATAGCCGCCCGCCTCGAGCGCATCGATGCCATCGCTGTCGAGCCCCGCCAGTTCGGCGATCTCGTCGGTAATGACGGTACCGGCGGGGATCACGTCGTCGGGGGAGACGTGAATTTCCGCAACGGCGCGCGGCAGCTTAACGGTCTTCGGCTTGGCGAGCTCGGCGCCGAGGATGTTCTTGGTGATCGCGGCGGCGATCGTCGCGAGCGAGGGCTTCGCCGCGCCGCGTGCGGCCTTGGTGGTAGCAGCCATGAGGAAATACTCCATGACCGGCGCCGCATCGACGGCGCCGGTGGGACAGTTGGGAGGGTGGTTGCGCGGTTAGCGCCGGACGCCGACAGCCATGGTGGCGTTGACCCGCTTGGGCACGAGCAGGCGCGACGTCTGCGTCATCACCCATTCGGCGGCGGGGTTCTGCGAAATCCAGTTCTTGGGGAACCACTCGACGGGCACATAGCCCGCCTCGGGATCCAGGATCGCGCCATAGGTCGGCGTTCCCTCATAGGCGGCGGGCGCGCCGAGGATGACGGTGAAGTCCGGGATCAGCCACTTGGTCGTGCCGTCGACGTCCTCATAGAAGTCGTTGTAGACGTAGAGCTCGACGGTGCCGATCCGCCCCTTGAAGATGGGCGAGCCGGGCGCGCCCGGCGTGAAGCCCAGCTGCACCGAGTTGTTAGCCTGGCCCAGCGTGGTATCGATCTTCTTCTCGAAGTCCGGGTCGGCAGCGAACAGTGCCCACGCCCTCTTGTCGAAGATACCGTGGCTGTAGGCCGCGCCGGCGGCGGTCGACCCCTCGTCCAGCCATGCCTCGAAATTGGCGACGGGCGAAACGCCGGCCTCGCCCCAGCGCGCGGCCAGCGTCAGCGCCTTGGTCAGGTTCGGCGCGCGGTCGTAATCGACGATCGCAGTCGGATAGTCCTCGCCGGTCATCGTAACCTTGCCGGTCAGGACGGTTTCGGCCGTCATGACCTCGTCGCGGCGCTCGATCTGATTCTTGTGCGACTGCATATAGTCGACCATCATCAGGTCGCGACGATCGGCCAGGGACAGTTCGCCGCCCAGTTGCTCGCCCGGGCGGCGCTTCTGGAACTTGCTCGGATCGACGCGATCGAGCGGCTTCTGATAGCCAGGCGTGAAGGTTTCGGTCTGGAAACCCTTGTCCTGGCGCGGCTTGCCCGGCGAATAGGGACTGACGAAGGGCGAGATGCGGCGGTCTTCGAACACGCGGTCCCACTTGATGTCGGGCGTATCGAAGGTGATGGGCGCGGCGGTGCCGAAGAACAGGCGGCGGAGGAAGTTGCCGGGGGTCGCGAGCGGGCGGATCACGCCGACCAGCGTCGTGGTGTCGTAAAGCGAAAAGGCCATGGGAAGGCTCCGGGAGAAACGGGGTTGCGCCGCCTGGAACGGCGGCGGGGATCAGGCGGCGCGGGCAGTCCCCGCGTCAGCCCATCGTGATGTTGCGGCGGCGCAGACCCTCGCGGGCCGCGTCGGCAGTCCAGCCGACACCAAAGATCAGCTGCTCGCGGACGAAATCGCCGCTTTCATAGACGATCGCCTCGACATCGCCGCCGGTCGCGTCGACATCATAGGCGAGCACCAGGCTGGGCTCCTGGCTGCCGTCGGTTGCGGCGCGGACCGCCGTCTTCGCGCGGTCTAGGCCGCCGACCTTGGCCGCCGCCGATACGGTGATGTCGAAGCCATCACCGACGACGAAGTCGGTCGCGCCGTCGGTCAGCGTGCCCTTGATATGCTCGGCGATGGCGATCGACCCACCCGCCGCGCCCGGCAGGACGAAATCGCCGAGCGGGATGCCGTCGGGATCTTCCAGACGGAAGGTACCGCCGTTCGCCGCCGCCGCGATGCAGCGCAGGGTGTAGGTGCCGATCTTGGCCAGGGCGAGCACCGGCGCGGCGTCGAGGACGAAGGTCCCGGTGCCGGTGTTGCCACCCGCCTTGGTCGCCGAGGCGGCACCGCCGATCGTGACCACGCCGAGCACGGTGGCGGCGAGAAAAGCCGCGCCGTTCAGCACGACCTTGCGGGTGCGCAGTAGCGCATCCCCGCGAATGAAGGTCTTGGGCGCGTTGACGCCCTCGACCGTGCGAGAAGCACGTTCGTACATATGTCACTCCTGATGTTGAGGGCGCCGCAAAGCGCGGCGGGGTTTGGCTGGGGATCAGCCGATCTTGAGATGCGCAACGGCGCGGTGGCCGACCTGCGCGGCCTTCGCGAGAATGCCATCGGCGCGGGCCTGGCCGGTGGGTGCCTTGCCGCCGGGGGTCTCGGTCTTCGCGGTCAACGGCAGTTGGCTCTCGTCGACCGAGCCCGCGCGCAGGTCCTCGATCGATGCGCCGCGCGTCTTCGCCGCCTGGGCGAGGCCGATTGCGAAATCACCGGGCGCCGCACCGCTCTCGATCGCGGCGGAAAGGCCGGCTGACATGCTCGTCTCGGGGCAGAGAGCGGCCAAGGCGGAAACGCGGGTGCGTTCGGCGGCGGTCGCGGCCTCCGAAGCCTGGGCGCGGGCCGCTGCGACATCCTCACCACCGGCGGCGGCGATCGCCGAGACAGCGATGTTGCAGCCAAGGGCGGTCAGGGCGGCGGAAACGGCGGTCGCCTGGGCAGCGGAGCCGACGACGGTCAGGGCAGTGATGCCGGACAGGCCTTGAGCGGCCGCCAGCGCGGTTTCGGGGTCCATTTTGGTCTCCATGGAGGCGCGGGCGCCGGAACGGGCGCCCCGCTGGGTTTTGGCCTGGCGGCCGTTCACGGATGCGACGAATTCGGCCTGCGATGCCGCCCATCCCATGACTTTGTCGGCGAGACCGGCCTTGACCGCATCCTCGCCACGAAAAACACGCGCTTCGGTGCCGCGCACCGCGTCTTCAGACAGGCCCCGGGCCGTGGCGACATGCGCGACGAAGCGACCATAGGCATGATCGATATTGGCCTGGATGACCGCCCGCACGTCGTCGGGCAGCGCCTGGAAGGGGTTGCCGTCGACCTTGTGCGCCCCGGCATGGATCATCGTGACCTTGATGCCGTCGTTTTCCAGCTTCTGGCTGAAATCGGCGTGCATGGTCACGACGCCGATCGACCCCGCGACGCCGAGATCCTGAACGGTGATCTCGTCGCAGCATGCGGCGATCGCATAGGCGGCCGATGCGCCGCAGCCACGGATGATCGCACGCGACGGCTTCTTGCCCCGGTCCGCCATCATGGCGGCGCATAGCTCATTGAGGTCGGTGACTTCCCCGCCCGGCGAATTGATGTCGGCGATGATGCCCTTCACCGAGGTATCGCGCTGCGCGATCGTCCAGGCGGCCAATACGGCGTCATAGCCGGTGAAACCGGATGACGGATTCACACCGCCGCCATTCTCCGCGACCAGTTCGCCACGAATATTGATATGCGCGACGCCGTCCTGCACATCCATCCGCCAGTCGGCGGCGCCGGCGGCAGGATAGACCTCGGCGGCGGTACGCTTGGCCTGGATCTGCAAATTCTTGGACTGCGCCAGCGCTACCAGCTCGGCGATATCGCGATCCTGCCCGCCGGCATGCATCAGCAGCTGGCTGACGTCGAAGCGCGGGCCCACGACGCCCAGCACCATCGCCGCGGTCGACGGCATCACGGCCAGCGGCGTGTTGAACAGCCGCCGCATGATGTCCGGGCGACTGAATGAACGGAAGCTCATGCCTTTTTGTCCTTCTCGTCCGCCTTGTCCGTCGGATCGCCGCCGCCGGCGTCGCCACCGTCGGCGCTGGCTTTGCCCGAATCGGCGGCGGGAGTGCCGGGCGAGACGGCAACGGGCAGTCCCTCCGCGACCCAGGCACGGTGCTCCGCACCACGCTTGCGGACGTTTTCGCGGTAATTGCCGCCGGTCAGTTCGGCGGTGATGTCCTCACCGGTCCGCCAGCCATTATCCTGCTGGATCTTGAAGCCCTGCGCTTCTTGGGCCGGGTTGAGCGAGATCTTGCCGTCGCCGCGCCAATCGACGCCGCACCAGGCCGAGCGGCGGCGAAGATCCGCAAAGAAACCGGGCATCACATAATCGCCGCGCGCAACCTTCTCGGCCAGGAAACAGACATAGGTCGGCACGGCGAGATCCCCGCCGAGCCACGCGCGCTCGGTTCGGATCATCATGTAAAGGGCCTCGAGCTCGGCTTTCGATGCGGTGTACGAGCTGTTGAACATCAGCATCAGCACCCCGGCAGGCACGCCGATCGCGGCACCGATCTGGCGCACAATCGCATTGAAGAAGGGCTCGAACGCGACGTTCGGCCGCCCCGGGCTCTTGATGTCGACCTCGGCTTCGCTGTCGATCTCGAGAACCGAGCCCGCCTCGAATTTATAGTCGGCCGATGGCTGATCGGGCGGGCCATTATGGCCGATGCCGGACGCCCCTTCCTCGCCCTCTTCGCCGAAATCGGGCTCGGGCAGCGGGGTCGCGCCCGGGCTTTTATACACGACGGCGATCATGGCCGACATGACGGCGGCGTAGAGCTCCGCGTCGGACAGGTCCGAGGCCATCCGCAGTGGCTCGATAACGGACGCGAGGAGGCCGACGCCCCTCACCTGTTCCGGCCGCTCGGCGCGAAAGATATGAACGACCCGAGGAAGCTGCAGCTTGGTATCCCAAGCCTCGATCCGTTCCGGGATTGGGCTGACGCCCGGGCGCAGTAGCAAATCTCCGGGATGCTGACGCAGAATGTGATACGCGACAGCGGCGCCGTAGCCGTCCGTTTCGACGCCCCCGGTGATGACGTTGCCGGTGCGCGGGTCTACCGCACCGTCGGACACGGTCGGCGGGTTCTTCAGCCGATCCGCCTCGATCAGCTTCCATGCCGTCTCCATCACCCGTCCGGGTTGATCCGACGGCATGACGCGCAGCGCCAGAATGTCGCCCGAGGTGACGGTACCGCGATAGGCGACGGCCTGTTGCCGATATCCGGTCGAGCGGCGTTCCGCGTCGACATCCTTGCTCGACAGATAGGCGTCGTAATCGGTCGCGATACGGCGGTGCCATTCGTCGACCTGATCCGCCGTCAGCCCCAGCGCCTCGCCATCGATCGCGGGGATCGCCATCAGGCCGGTGCCGACGACGAACGTCACCATCCGGTTGAGGGCAGCCGTCGCGATCGGCTGGTTCATCGCCGCGTCGCGCTGCTCGGCGCGCAACCGCTCCGATTGCGGCAGGATATCCGCGTTGGCGGACCGCGCCCGGGCCCGCCAGCCGCGCCGCGCCGCCCGATCGGGCTGGCCGCCGCGATAACCACCGCTGCCGCCGCCGAACATGGCGGCGGAGGCGGCTGTCTGGACGCGCGCGACCTGGCGTTCCAGCCCCGCCTTCGGGCTGAAAAAGCCGATCGCCTTATCCAAGAAGGTCCGCTTCGCTTGGATCTTCACGGCTCAGCGGTTCCGATAACCGCCGCGACGGACCCGGCCGACGGCGCGCGGACGCGGAATGACGGGCTTGTCGGGGTTCAGTCGGTCGATATGATCCGACCAATAGGTGATCCCGGCCTGAATCTCTGCCAGATTGGCGCGGGTCAGCTTCCGGTCGGCGATCTCATAGGACTGGCCGTCGAGCACCTTGGCCTCGGCCGCCATATACTGGTTGAACTTCGCGGTCGCGAGCTCGAGCGTGATGCCGACCATCGCAATCTCCTTTTCAGCGTGATCGGACCACCCGGACGCCGCGGCGGGCCCCCGATTTGCCAGCGCCCGGCCTTGTCGGCGGCCCGACCGGGCGGGAAACGGTGACACGCGGGCCGCTTGGCGGCGCTGGCGGCGTCGGGTTCGGGTCATCCGGGGACGGCGGCGGTGCGGCGATCGGTGCCGGCGGACGCGGCGGGCGGGCCCAGAGGGGAACACCGGTCAGGTTCTGATCCCATCCGACCAGGCGGATCATCACCACGATCGCGTAGATGAAGAGGTCCCAAGATTCGTTCCGAACGCCGTCCGGCTTTTCCCAGACGCCCTCAACCTCTTCCTCGGCGCGGAGCTCCGCAATGTGCTTGGCGCTGAGGTCGCGAGGCAGGCCGATATAGGCAGGCCCGGGCTCCATCCGACGCAGTCGGAAATCCGCCATGAATTTCACGCGATTAACGCAGGGAATGAAGAGTTCCACCTGCGGCGATCCTGGGATCTGTCGCTTGGCATCGACCGTGGGCGGCGGAAGGATCTTGCCGGTTGGCTTGTTACCGCCCTTCAGCAGCGTGATATGTGTCGGCGACAGGGCCGGGCGACGTTCGCGACGGCTCCCGGTCATCATGTCATGCCACCAGGCAAAGGCGTTATCGGTGGCGTCGTCGGTGCCGCCGGTATCAACGCCTGTGCAGAAAACCGGCACACGTATCGAAGGATCGCGCTTCAGCGGATAGGTCCGCTTGAGCACCTTGGTATAGAGTACCGACCAATGCTCGCGGCGGCGGAACGGCTCCAGTTTGGTGATACCGTCGTCGAGCGTCAGGATGTCGAACCGGTCGATGATCCAGGCGCGGTTGCCCACACCATGTCCGACCGCCATCACCGAAAAGCGATCGATCCCCAAGTCGACGGTCATCGTGATCGCGACTACACCATCGGGCACCTCGCCCATGCGATAGTCGGACGCTTGGGCGCGCTCGGTCAGCGCATCGACCGTCATCGGCGCATCTCCCGACGACCGGCTGACGTAATTGCGGCCGACCACGGTCTGGAAGAAGGACTTGAGCGGGCCTTCGTCCTGGTGATCCTCGAAACGCTGCTCGGCCAGGCGGAAGCGCTGGACCATGTTGGCCCAAGGCGCGAGGCCGAACACGCCGTCCCAATAATAGGAATCGATGGTGTTGGGCTCGATTTCGCCGTCGATGCCGTCATTCTTGCCGCTGGCGCGCGAGACGGCGATCTCGCCCTTCCCCACCCAGCGCCCAGTCGCCATGAGGAACGACTTTTCGCTGTGCTCATGGGGTCGGCCGCAATGCGGGCAGACCATCACCGCCTTCTTGCCGGACTCGATCGCCGAACAATCGGTCGGGAAGCTCAATCGCTCCCACGCCATCTCGAACGGCTCGGCGCATTGCTGGCAATCGACCCACCAGCGCCGGGCGGTACCGCTCGCGACCAGCGCCTCGATGCCGCGCTTCGGACCCTTTTTCGGCGACGAATTGACGTAGAGCTTGGAGCCGTACTCGAGAAACGAGGTGGTGCGGCCGGAGAACAGCGACACGGCATCGCCTTGGTCAGCGATATCGTCGTCGAAGTCGTCGTAATCGTCGAGGCGCCCGCGCGAGAATGGACGTGCGCGGAAGTTCGGCCCGGTGGGCCACAGGAAATGCCAGTCGCACCCGCGAAACTGCTTGAGATAGATGTTGTCGGCGCTGGCGGTGGTCAGCTGACGCGCGGCGACGTCGGGGCATTCCTCCAAGAGCTTGTTGATCTGCGTCGTGACGTACGACGCGGTCAATTCCTTGGTCGGCGAATAGAACGCCATGTCAGCCGGGTCGTAGATGACCGAATGCAGCTGCCAGTTGTTGCCGATCTCCGATTTGCCCATCTGGCTGGGCCCCATCACCGCGACGATCGCGTAATGGCTGGTCATCGCCAGATTGTTGGTCGGCAGCACCAGGTGCTGCATCGGGATCGGACTCTCGCGCCAGGGCCCCGAATAGGCGCCCGGGTTCCGGAGGTTGCGGTGCCGGTCGGCCGCCTCCATCGGCGTCAGCTTCTCGGGGAAGCGGACCTCGCCGAAAGCGATACGAAGCGTTGCGCGCACGTTCGCGAACCGGGGAGGCTCGCGCGTCTGCTCCATGAGCAGCGACAGCGCGCCCAGGCGCGGACTGGCGGCGACCGGCTTAACTGCCGGGGTCGACATCGACGTCCAATGTGGCGACGAACTTGGCCAGGCGCTTGGCGATCTCGTCGTCGATCGCCGTCTCGACCTCCTTTTCCAAACCGAACTGGCGGCGGACGACGCGGCCGACCGCCTGCAACTGGCGGCGGAGCTCAATCACCGCATTGACGGTCTCGGCCTCAATGTCCGCGACGCGCGCGAGCTCGCCGATCGCCTGGCGGTATGCGAGCTCGGCTTCACCGGCCTTGAATTCTTCGTACCGCTGTTTGCCGGTGAGCCCGAGGCCTTCGTCATCACCTGCATCGCCGAGCGCAGACAACCGCCATTCGGCCAGCGCTGCGCTGCGCTCGTCAGATTCAACGTTCGCGGTCCCGCGCGACTTCCACCACTCGACGGCACCGGCGGCGACGATCTTGTATCCGACGCCGCGCCGCCCGCGCTCGATGATCCATTCGGCATCCGCCGGAGCGTTCGCCAGATGCTTGCGCATCGTCTCCGGCGTGACGCCGCAGATGGAGGCGAGCTCGTCCAGGCTGACAATGAGATCGGACGATTTACGCTTTTTCGGCGCCTGCCGTGGTGTCGCTGCTCTCGCCATGACGCCTCCAGCGCCCGTTCAGCGGGGGGCGGGCAAAACCAAAACCGTAATAATAAGGCGTAACGATTTCCGAACACGGGAAACGCACGCGGGCCGCGCCTTCGCCCCCCGCATTGCACCCGGATCGCCGGGGGGGACCCAAGGGGGGGTGTCCCGCCCCGGGACGGCGGGTCGACCCGCCCACCTCCGGCCTCGAAAAATGGCCTCAGAGCGCGGGTTTTGCGGGATCCGGCGAATACTGGTCAGCCGCCCCGAACGGCGTGCCATACCGCTTTGCTGATGCGCTCGCCCTCGGCGATGCGCCGCTCGACACGCTCGGTCGTGCGCGCGGGCTGGTCGCAATCGTCGGCGAGGTTCTCGAGTTCGTACGCCAGTTGGCGCAGGCGAACGGCTGCCGGTGCATCCTGATGAGCCATCGGGCCCTCGCATTCTCTGGACGAGTTTTTAAAGACGACCACCGACGGCGTCGATGTTCGCGATATGCGAGGGTGGTCACACCATCCGATTAACTCGCAGGCTGCTCAGGCAGCGGATCCCGCTTGGGAAGGCGGTTGCTTTACCTCACCATCGTCAAAGAGGAAAGTCGCAATTTTCAGGCGCATGTTGCCAACCAAGGCCAGCGTGAACCGGCCGTCGCTCTCCTCGACAACCCCGCTGATCCCTCGAAACGCCGGCGTCGGCAGGCCGATCGTCGCGCCCACCGGGATCGCGTTGCCCCGCGCATTGCGGCGCGCACGACGCGCTCGATCATCGGCCGCCGCCTGCATCCGTCGCTCCTCGATGCGCAAGCCATGCACTTCGCTGTCTTTGATTTCCGGGACACCGCCTCGGTGCGTCATCAAACTGAACGGGGGATGCGCATGCAACGGCTGGGCGGCCAGGGTGCGAAGGGCATCCTTATGCTCGGCATCCGCAAAGACGAATGTCGGGATGATCGGCGTTTCGACCTCCCGACGCTCTTTATCCTTCGATCGCGGAATGCGGCGACTGATCGTCTGGCGTGGCGTCCAGACACCGAAGCCAGCCTCAGCCAGCGAGTCGGCCAGCCGCAATGTGCGCGGTGCCGCCGTCCGCAATATGATCCAGCTCGGCCGTCGCCAGCCGTCATTCGTGGTATGCACCCCGTCACAGCGGCCATCGGCCGCACCATCCATCCCGCTCATATGAACCCCGCCCAGGGCCGGATCGGCCCTAGGCGCTGTAATACCGGAACAAATCGTGTTCTGTCAGAGCGAAATGACGATCAGCGGCGGGCCGCCAAATGTGCCCGCGCCGCATCGGCGAAGAAGCCCGAGCGGTTTGTCGTGATCCGATCGATGCGCCCGAGAATACTGTCGTCAATGGTGATGTTGATCCGCGTCGTGCGACCGGGCAGCTCGGCCCGAACCAGCAACCGGGTCGCCTCGTCTACCCCATCATCTACGACGACCGCATCGAGCTCTGACGGTTCAGGAATCGCATCCCCAAATTCGGCGGCGACATCAAAATGGCCGCTGAGCGCTTCTTCAGCGTTCAGGGCCGCGTCTTGAAGCGTATCACCGAACGAGGTGCAACCCGGAACATCCGGGAAGAACACGCCATACCCATCGCTGGATCGCTCGATGATCGCTGGATAATATGCAACGGGCATAATCCATCCTTTCTATCGTAGTTTGGCACATCGGGCCTTGGCAGGTGTATTGGAGGAAGGAGTGGGTTGCTCCGCTGACCTAAGTCAGCGGAACCCCGGTTTGCCTTTCGATGCTCTTTAAAGTTCCGATTGGCATTTCGCGTTTAGGGTGAGGGATGGTCGCAGTCCCCGGTTTGCTGGGGTGTCGGAAGTGTTTGTGACTTCCTCTCTGCCGGACTTCGTACCATCCATCCTCCTCTATCCGCTTGATCACCTCCCTGCTGGTCATCTCCTTCCTCCGTTTCGATGTACACACTTTTACACACTAATAGCGAACGCGTCAAGGGCGGAGTGTGCGATAATGTGCGGTTATCCTGCGGCTTTATTGCGTTTCGCGCTGTCCATCACCGCACCCGACAGGCGGTCGACATAGGCAGACCGCACCGTCGCTAGGATTTCCGCAACATCACCGGGCCGCAACGGATCGGCCGCCAGTTCGGCGGCGCGCGCGTCCTCTCGGTCAGCCTGTTCCGCCAGCCGCATCAGATGAGCGGCGCGCGCCTTGCGCTGGTGGATCAGGGGATTGATGAACGTTCGCAGTTCGCCTGCGGATCGCGGGAAGAACCGGCGACCAGGCGCGTTGCAATAGGCTCGGCAGGCCACCTCCAGGATGTCGAGCGGCACATCCTCGAGATGGACGCGCAACAGCTTCAGCGTCGCCTCGGCTTCCTGCGCATGCTCATCCCGAACAATCGTCCCGGATCGCAGGCCCAAAAGCACGCGATGCCGTTCGTCCTTCGTGCTCGGGGCCAGGGCGTCCGCATAGACCATCGCGGCGGCGCGAAGCCCTTCCCCCGCCCCGGTCGGGATGGGGAGGCCGTACCCGTGGGGGACCGAGCAATCGAGCATGTGGTGATCAACCCACTTCGGGATCGCCGCCTCCAGCATAGCGCTCGAGTAGCGGGTCGCGGAAACCGCCGTTCCGGTCGTTGCGTCGTGGGTCTTGGCGAGTGCGGTGGTCATTGCGTCGTGCCTCCGAGAGGATCTTGTCATGCTGGTCGCGGATGCGGTTCCACCAGGTGCGGTCCCAATCCGTCTTCGTCGCGTCCCTGCCCCGGGACAGCCAGAAGTCGCGGAAGCCCTCGAGCTCCCGCCGCTCCCGGCCTGGCGGCCACTGAGCGACAAGCTCGGCGACGCTGGCCGGATAGGGCTGGCGCGGTTGCCAGTCGTCGGGGATCCGCATCGGCTTGCGCACTGGGCGGCGGCCGGCCGCGAGGTGTTCGCAACCGGCGACCAGCACCGCGATCGCAACCTCGAACGGGATCGGCCTCGCGTATGTGCGCGCCTCGCTCACACACGGGGTGGGGTTAATTTTTTTGGGGGTTTGGGGGGATTTTTTATTAGGGGCGGGGTCCGCGTTACCGGTCGTTACCGTTTGGGTAACGCCGTTACGCCCCGTTACCCCCGCCCCGTCATCGACCGTAACGTCGTTACTATCCGTTACGGTTCGCGTAACGCCGTTACCTTGCGCCGCCGCCTTCAGCCTGTCGCGATAACGCTGCTGCTTGCGCGCCGCCGGGCTGCGCATATCGGCCGTCATAGCTTCGGCGATACGCTGGTCGGCCAGCGCCGCCGCCGCCGACAACGCCGCCACCTCTGCGACGAGGTGCGCGGGCGTGCCTGCCTCGAGCAACCGAGTGATCAGGTCGACGCTCATCCCAGCATCCCGAACATGTCGGTCTGCGGACCCATGGTGAACGGTATGACCTCGGGCGGCGGCGCGAACACGGGCTCGGGCGCGGCCGGCACCGAGACACTTGGCATCTGGTCGCGCAGAGGCAGCGGGCGGCCGTCGATCCGCGCGCGCAATCGCTCGCGCACGCGGTCCATGATCTCCCCTTCATTGATCATCACGCCGGTGCGCGGGCAGCGATAGGGCTGACAGGCGGCGAGGTGCGCAGACCAGAAATCGGCGTCATGCGTTGCCGCCGGGACGGCGATGGGCGCACGTTGGACGGCCGCCGCCGACACCTCGGCCAGCATGCTCGCGGAAACGCGCTCCAGCACCCCGGCAATGGTCTGCGACCCCTTGTCAGGCTGCTGGCGCAACACGGCGGCGCGGGCACGCCATTGGTCAGCCATACGGGTATTCCAGGAAGCGCATTCAGGCGTCACGCGCACCCCGCTTCCTTGCGCAGCTTTTGCGCATGTTCGACGATCTTGTCGGCACGGGCGACCATCGCGGCGGCGCGGGTGTCGAGCGCGTGGGCGACAGCGATCAGGTTCTCATCGGATATGCCGCGCTCACCATCCATCTTGGCGCGCGTCCCGCGCTCCTTTATACCCATGGCAACGGCCAGCGCACCGACCCCGCCCAGCATGTCCGCCGCCGTCTCGATCCCCATCATGCGGGCGATTTCGACAGGGTGGCCCTTCTGTGCCGGTTGAACGGCACAGGTCGATTTTTCTTCGGTCATCAAAGGGCTCCCGTGGATACGCCGCCCAGGGTGATGGCGGGCAGGCTTTTGCTGGGGATGAAGCGCGCGGTAACGGAGGCGCCGCGCCGGACGCGATCCAGCTGCTCGGCGAGTGACGGGTCCTGACCGTCACGCTCGGCAATCGCGCGAACGGTCAACCTGCGCGCCTCCGCCGCGTCGCCTTCCGTCTCCTTCAGCATGCGGCGGTAAAGGATGATGTTCGCTCTGCCCTTCGGCAGCCAGGTGGCCCGGGCATCAGCCGTCTTCGCGAGCCGCCGTCCGAGCCGCTTGATCACGGGAAGCGCCTTGCCGTCCCGTTCGAGCTCCGTCTTCAACTGGTCGCGGATCTGGTAGGCCTTGCTGGCACCCATGTTCGCCATGAGCGCCGCTCGCGCGACAGGGACGCCGTCCAGGATCAGCGCGCGGACCCGTTCGATATCGGTGGCGGGAACGGCCGCCGCATGCCCCACGACGCGCAGGCGGCGACCATCGATATCGCAACCGGTCAGGCATTGTCCTTTGCGGCGCAGGCGCTTGATCAACCTCTCGCGGACGCGCTGGACGTGCGTCTTCGACACGCCGAGCTGTTCCGCGATCTTGGGGCCGCCCAGGCCCTGCATGAGCAGGGCCTCGACCTCGCGAATCTTGGCCTTGGACCAACGGACACCGCTATACGCCTCGCCGTTACCCGGGGCTGGCAAGGGCGCCTTCCCCCTCGCCTTCAGATCGGCGGCGTAGCGGCGGCGCTCGAGCGCGACGCGCGCCGCGCTGAGACCCAGCCTCAATTGAATATCGACGCCCTTCAGGCCCTTGCGGAGCATGAGGCGGAGGCGCTCGACGCTCTCCGATGTCAGGTGGCCGTGCGCATCACGCGCCGCCGGCCGGAACCCCTTGCGGGGACAGAGCGCGATCAGGACGGAATTGCACGCCGAAGCCTCGCAGACACCGAAGTGCGCGCCGATCCGGGCGAACGACCAACCGTCCTGCTCGCGCAGGCGAATGGCTTCCTCGAGCCGGTCGCCTTGCAGCTTCGCCTCGGGCGCGTTGCCGACGACCGGGGACTTGAGCGCCCGCTTGTGCGCCATGACTTGGATTGCATGCCATGATCGCCCTGGCAAAGCGTCAATGCAGCGGTTCAGCCCCTCCGATGGATAGAATTCGTCCAGGACGGCGAGCTCTTCGGTCGACCAGGCGGGGGCCTTGGGCTTCGGCATCACGCAGCCTCCTCGTCGTCGTCGGCGTCTAGGTCGGCATCGGTACCTTCGAATGACAGATACGCCGGCACCCAGCCCTTCGCGCGCTGGCAGGCTTCCCGGGACATGCCGAATTGCTCCGCCGCCGCCGGGCTCCCCGTCATGATGAGCTCGGCTGCCTTCGACAGATCGTCGGCGCCGAGGTTGGAGACGCGCTTTACTAACGTCTCGTCGACGGCGCGGATCGCCTTGAGCTTTTCGTTCTTCGACAGGCGATCGAAATAGGTTGCATCGGGAGTGAAGAACTCCCGTGCCCGATCAGCTAGGCCGACCATGCACGCCAGACGATACTGGACGGGCATGACGAAGCCTGCCGCATCTAGCGACCGCGCCAGCATATTGACGCCAATCAGCGCACTGGCGCGCTCGATATCGGCGTGACCGGCGCGCGACGCCAGGATGAGCGCCGCCGCCGGATCGGCCTCAACCATCCAGTCGCGTTGGCGCAGCCATTCGATATCCTTACGCAGTATCCGCATTGATGGTTGGTCCGTAAGGTCGGGCAATACCTGTGCCGGATCACCGGCACGGCTCGGCAGATTGTGAATGCCCAGGTCCGCCGCCGACTCCCGATCGAATTGATCCGCGCGGCCCTCCCGAAACATGCCGCGCGACAAAACAAAAATGAGGAACCGCGCACCGTACCGGTGGCCATAGGATTCCCGCATGATGGCTGCGCCGAGCATGGCGCGGTGGTGGGAGCGCATCGTCTCCACCGCATCCTTGGTAAGCCCGTGCTCCTGACGCGCTACATCCTCCGGCTGGCGGTAGACGCCACTGTAAGCGGCCCGATCTTGACGGAATGCGCTGATCACCGGCTTTTCGTTGGCTGCCGGGGCGGGAACGGGCGCAAGAGTGCCATCACGAGACGATGGCGGCGCCGGATCGACCCAGCCGAGCGGCCGGAAGATGCCCCCCAGCTTCAATTCCCCCGCCCCGATGTGCGCAACCTGGATCAGCGGCCCGGCCGGATATCCACCGCTTGCCATGGAATCGATGTCAGAATTGCACCGCGCCAGTTCCGCCGCGATGCGGTTGACCTCGTCTTGATCCGCTCCCCCAACCGCGACCCAGCGCGGTGTTGGGCCATCCTGGTCGAACTCAGCGATCGCATCGAGTTGCCCCGCCAAGCGCTCCGCCTTGAGTTCGAGGCAGAGCAATTCACGACGCTGTTCATCCGTCGGCGCATCAGCGAGGTGCACCGGCACGCCCAAGCCGCCGCCGGCAAAGCTCAACGTCACGTGGTCCGGCACGCCGAGCCGTTCGCGTTCAGCCAGCAACTTCTCGTCATACAGGTGTTGCAGGATCTCGACGTCTTGGATCTGCGCCTCGCCGGGCTTGAACAGGTCCTCCTCCGCTCGCCCCCCCGCCGCCGTATAGGCATCCAGCCCCACCAGGCGGAGCATCCGCTCCACCCCGGCATTGACCAGGTCGCGCTTGATGGCAGCGCGAACCTCGAAGTCGTGACTGGGCGACTGATCGAACACGCGCTTTTGCAGGGCAAGGTCTGAGGTGCCGGCATACGCCTTGGCCATGTCGAGAGTGATCCGGCCGGCGGCGAGCGCAGCGAGGATATCTGGATGCAGTTGCCCCAGCCGCATCCGTTGCTTCACATGCAACTCGGTCGTGCCGAACCGCTTGGCGATCGCGGCGACATCGGCACCATCGGCCGCCAGCTTGGCGAATGCGGTGAACTCCTCGACAGGTGGCAGCGCAACCCGGGCCGTGTTCTCGATCACCGAGATTTCTGTCGCCGTAGCCTCGTCCGGATCGCGGATCTCGACGTCGACCAAGAAATCGCCCGCGACCACGTCCCGAGCAGCCAGGCGCTGCAAAGCCTTCAGGCGGCGGCCACCGGCAAGGACGCCATATGCCCCCCGCGGCTTGGACACCTTATGCACGATCAGGCGCGCTAGAAGGCCATGCGCCTCGATCGACGCCTCGAGGTCCGAGGTGTCGTGGTCTTCATCGGTCTGACGCACATTGAGCGGCGATAAAACGAGCTTGTTGAGTGGAACGGTGGTAGTGGTCACGGGTGTTCTCCGAGGCTGGTACGGAGCCCGGAGCGCACAGGCGTTATAGCCTGGTCCGTTCGGGCGTTTTCGCGCTCACCGCTGTCTGGCTGTCAGCGGTTTCGGATCGTCGGGCGGGACCGCTACGGCGGCCCGCCCGATATTCTTGGATCGATGGCGATGACGGCGCGGCCACCATCGGTCAGCCTGCAGGGCTTCTTGCCAGCGGCGATCCCGCGCCGCCGAAGAGCCTTCAGCGTCATGCCGTGGCCGGTGAGGATCGCGTCGTCGGCGAACAGGTCCTCCTGGCGCTGGAGCAAGGTCCGGCACATCGCAGGCGACAGGGTACGCGCGATCGCCGCCGGTTCGGCCGCCATCATCGCGCCTGAGCGCCCAGGCTACGGACGATGCGCGTCCACAGCCGTTCGGCATCCTGTATCGGCAGCCGCATGCGATGCGCTGCCTCGATCACCGTCGGGCAACCCTCGGCCCTATGCTCGGCCAACCGCTCGATCGGGGTCAGGCGCTTCGGCGCGGCCATCACTGCACCGCCCCGGCGAAGGCAAGCCGCGCCGACAGGTTGAAGGCATCCTCGCCCGGCAGATCGTGCTGACCGTGCCGCAGCTGGGCGATCAGCAATCGCAGGCTGCTCTTCGTGGCCGCCGATCGGGCGCGCTGTTCCTCGTTGCGATCGGAATAGGTGTAGATGACTTTCCGCACCGCCCCGACGGGCTTGCCCAGGGCCGTGGCGATGTCCCCCAACGATGCGCCGCCGTCATGCATTTCCATGACCGCAGCCTCCATCGGGGTCAGCCCCTGCACGGACGAAAATGAATGACGGGCGGCCATCAGAACGGCATCCCGTCTTCGTCGAGCTCGTCGAGGTCCGCGATGATATCGCCCTTGACCGGATCCACCCAACCCAGGCGCGGAAGGCCATCGGCCTCCGGGGGCAGCGTCGACGAGATGCTGCCGGGCAGCTGGTAAAGGCGCGTCGGCCCTTTCTTGGCGGCCACCTCACGCGTGCAGCTGGTCAGCTGGTAGATCGAGCCGCCGCCGATCAACACGACCGGCAGCAAGGCCCCGGCGAAGACCGGCTCCACGCCGAGCAGCTTCGTGCCGAACCGCTCGACCTCGCTGATGCGGCCGACGATCGTGCGGTGGCCGATCACCTCGACGATCGCGTAATCTCCGTCCGGCAGCATATCCGCCGGACGCACGTTATCCGTCGCGCCGGCGGACGGCGGCGCGCTGTTCTGGTCTTCCATCAATTCCTCCTGATGCTGGCGCCGCCAGCGGTTAGATCGCCGTCACTCCGTCGACTTCCCTCCCTCCGCGATATGGTTGAGGCGAAGGCGGAGGCGGGCGCTCGCGCGATCGAGCGCGTCCAGGCGTTCCCGCGCGACTGCGGCCTCACCGGGCGTCACCTCCGACCCGGCGGCGCTGCTTTCGTGCATCGCATCGCTGATCGAGCAGGACAGGCCGCCGAGCTCGGTGGCGATCTCCAAGGTGGACTGCACGAGCCCGGCGCCATCGCCGAAGAACTCCGGAACGGGAACGACGATGACGCCGCCGACCACGCGCGCGAGGGCGTGAAGGATGTGCGGATGGCCGTCGGCGCCATGGGTCAGGCTCTCGATCGTGGCGACCGCGCGGAGCGTCAGACTGTCGCGATGGTTGGGCGAGCAACAGCGCGATAACTGGGTGTCGGAAAGGCCCGTCTCCCGCGACGCGATATCCAGGCCACCAAGAGCCTGCACCGCCCGCTTGGTGGCGGCGGCGAGCACCTGTTCATCGGCAGTGAGCCGCGCATCAGCCATTGTTCTGGTTCCGTTCGGGGGTGAGGGAATTCGCCTTGCGCTTTCCCGGTGCGAGCGCTGCCGCCGCCGGGCATTCGTCGCCGCCATGGACACACAACTTACCCGGACGCGGCGGAAGGTCGTCGAACGCACTGAATTCGACGACCTGGCCGCGCGCCTTCAAGGCTTCGGCAATGCGGATGCGCCAGCTGGTGGGGACCTGACGGCCGGTCTGACGCCATTTACGGCGCCTCGCGGCGGTGGCGCCGAGCTCGGCGGCGATCCCGTCCACGATCTCCCAGGTGAGCGAAATCATGCGGCGTTCCTGGCGCGCAGCGGGCAGTGCGGCGACGTGCACGACCTGACGCGATGGTCTTCGGAGCGGATCTCGCAGTGCGCGCAGATGGCCGTGGCGCCCGCCTCGACTGCGCGGTGTTCCGACATAAATTTCCGCACCCGTGCTTCGGTCTCGGGCCACACACGACGCCCATTACGGAGATCGCGGACGAAATGCGGGTCCTTCATTGCCTGCCGCCCAAACGAAACAGGCGAAATCTGATGGCCTTCCAGGAAGGCGTCGATGTCGGAAAGGAGGACCTGCGTCATGTGCAACGCTCTAACGTAGGGCGCGCCCTACCGTCAAGCGCAAACAGTAGGGCAAACCCTAGCCTACCGCGCGTGCAAGGCTTGTGGGACACGGCCTACATGTCCGACGACACCCCAAGATCCCGCCTTCAGGATCTCCTTGCCGAGAAAATTGCGTCTTCCGGCAGGACGCGCGACTCGTACGATAGCGAGTTACGCAAGGAACTTGGCACCACCGGCAAGCCCCTATGGGACATCGAACGAGGCAAGGTCAAAAACCCGAGCCCGCGCGTGTTGCGAGCGATCGAGAAGGTGATGGACCTAGAGGCTGAGGTCCTTGTGGACTTGGTTCATCCGAGGACTGAGGCGGTGCCCAAGGCCAAGCAGAAGGCGGCCGGTCATGCCGCCAATCGGCCAGAGCAGCCTCATATCAGAACAGTGGATGGAGGGGAAACCGCCCCTGTGACCCGGTTAAACCTGTCGTATTCCATGGGCAGTGGTGCAGATCTCGACACAAGCTATGTTGATGGTGAAGCCTTCGAGTTCGACATCGGTTTTTTGCGGAGCATGACTATATCGCCACCAGACCGGATAAGGCTGGTGGATGGCATTGGCGACTCGATGCAACCCACCCTGCATGATCGGGATCTGCTGTTCATCGATATTAACCAACGGGAACTCAACGCCCAGGATCGGATCTGGGCAATTTGGTTGTTTGGCCTCGGTGCAGTGAAGCGGTTGCGGGCCATAGGTCCAAATAGAGTGCTCATCATCAGCGATAACCCCGACGTTGAGAATCAGGAGGTTCATCGACGGGACGTGATCATCCACGGCAGAGTGGTGGGATCGATCAAACGACATTGATAGGGCGCGCCCTACTTTTTTCTTGACCGAGTAGGTTTTACCCTACATAGGTGCCTCGCCGCTGATCGACGCCTGATGCGATCGAAGCGGTTGAGGAGCCTGCCATGTCGCAAGCATCGCTGTTCGGCGCGCCGCCGATGGAGACCGACGAGGACACCGACCTGCGCGACGCGATCGCGGCGTTCAGCCCGGTGGTCGTTCGGATCCGTCAGCTTTCGGCAAGTCATTTCGCGCTGCCCGAGACGAAGGTGCGTGAACGCGCCGCGCTGGAAGACGAGATCCAGAGCCTGCTTGCCGACATCGGCAGTCGGGCCGAGCGGCTCGGCACCACCGTCGACGAGCTTCTGCATCTGATAAACGCGGATCTGGCGGCATCGAAAAAGCACACGTTCGCGCCAACGGGCGAGTTCGCGCGCCATCTGGCAGACGAGAATTGCCGCGCTGTCGCCCAGGAGCGGCAGGTCCAGCGCGAGATTGGTAATCTCCAGAATATTCTCGCCACCGCTGTCGAGGCGCGCGTCGCCGCCGACCGGGCCTGCGCTGGCTTCGTTGCCGGTTATGCCCGGCGCGGCGAAACGAAGGCGACCGCGAAGTGATCGCCGCCGCGCTCCAATATGCCGTGATCGCCGCCGCCGGCTTTGTCGCGATCGGCACCATCCTGGTGATGACCATCCCGAACTGGCGGCGGATCGCCGACGCGTTGTCGGGCAATTCCGACGTGTGCCGTTCAACCGGCACAGATGATCGTTGGCGCCGCGTCCACGTCGAGGCGGATCGCCGCAAACCCTTTTCACAGATCCGCGCTGCCTCTCCCCGGCGCGGCCCGCTCGGCCGGCGAAGTCCCCACTGACGGACCTCCCATCCGCCGCTGGCCGAGCGGGGAAACCCATTTTTCTACGAGGACAGACCATGGATATCGCATCCGAGGTTCGCACCGTCGCGAGCCATAGCTTCACGCGCCATATCGACGACATCCAGCCGGAGACGGTGCTGGCGAAATTGGGCGTCGACTATATCGACATCGCCTGCGTCGCGATCGATCTGGAAGACCGCCTGGGCATCGAGCTTTCACATGCGGAGTTGGTCCGCCTGGAGAAGCCGACCGCGACGATCGCCGACCTGATCGGGATGGTCGAGCGCGCCAAGGTGATGGCCTGATCCTCCCATGTCGGAATTGATCCCCCTGACCGATGCCCAGGACAAATGGCTCCTGGTGCTGGTGGCCGACCGGGCGACGGGGCGCGCATTCCCGCGCAAGCATCCGGTCCTGTGCGCGCTCGAGCGACGCGGCCTGGCCGAATGGCGCGGCACGCGGGCCGAGCCGCGCAACGAACGCTGGTTCCCCAGCCCGGAAGGGATGCAGCGCTATCAGCGCGATATGGCTGCGCGGGGCATTCCCACGACCAAGCAGGCACCGCCGCCGTCCTCGCATTGGTTCGGTACCGATGTGCGAGGATCGCGATGGACGCGCCAGCAGCTGATCGTGCTCGACCAGGATGGCTGCAACGATCCGGAACACTGCCGAACCGTTGAGATCGCGGTGCAGCTTCGGCAGCACCCCACCGATTGGACCCTGCCCGCTTCCAAGGAACGTCGCACCCTCCCCGCCCTCGCCATCACGCGGGACGGCCGCCGGGCGAAGGTGATCCTGCCCAGCGGCTGGACCGAATGGAAGGATATCACCCGTGGCTGAGCACGTCGCCTTCGCCGCCGCCGGCATGCCCCGCGTACCTTGGAACGCAGGCTGGACGTCGGAGGATCGATACGAGATCCGGCCATGCCGATGGGTCGGGGGGAAGTTGGCTCTTTGGAGTCCCCATAGTCCTGGGGTTGGAAAGCCGATCTTCGCCAAGCCGCACATGGTGCGACAGCGCCGGTCGATCGCCGAAATGCGCTGTACGGTTTGTGGCGATCGGACTTTGCCGTCCGATCGCTGGTGGTTCCGCCTCGGGCGCGTTCAGGAAGGCTTCTTCATGACCACTGAAGCGCCCGTGCACCGCGCCTGCGCGGACTATGCGCTGACCGTCTGCCCGCACCTTCGGGGCCGCGATCGCGACCTCGAGCGAATGCCTGGCGGGTATCAGGTGCTATCCGCGATTATTGGCGGCCCAGCCGTCGACCGCGACTTCGGCCTTCGCGTCGATCCGGCTCGAGGGATCATTGGATCGCTCAAGATCGCTTGGCCCGCGTCGCGCCTGGGGATCGCGTCATGACGAAGCTGATCGACCGTATCGCCGCCCGGTTCGGGTTCCGCCGTTCGCTCCCGCCCGAACTGATCGTCTTCTACTGCGAGACGGACGCGAGGCGCGCAGGGTTTGTTGGGCAGCGTCACCCCGATCTTCCTCATCTGCAGGCTTGGTGGCCCGCGCTGGACGTGCGGGGACTGCGAGTGCGACCGGTGCAGCGCATCACTGTGGCCCGTGACATGCTGTTCACGCGCACGAGCGAAGGCCGTTTGGGGGACCTGCTCCGGGCTCGGCAGGCCGCCTTCGGGCCCAATGCCGTGTGGATCGAACTATGATGGAAGAATCGCTCTCGATCTGGACGATCACTCGGAACCGAACGGACTTCCCAGGCAAGCATGTCGCGCGGCGACACATCGTCCACCCGCTGACCGCCGCCGGGCCGACCGAAGACCATTTCGTCGCCGACAAGCTGGACCAGGTGCGTGCCTGTCTCCCGCCCGGCCTCATCAATCTCGGCCGCAATGGGGCCGATCATCCTATCATCGTGGAGAGTTGGATATGAGCGCGATCGGGCGCATCGACGCCGCCGACCGGCTGCTGACCTTGCGCGAGGTCCTCGACACCGTCGGACTGAGCAAGGCGATGGTCTACCGCAAGATCCGTGGCGGGTCTTTCCCCGTCCAGTGCAAGGTCGGCGGGACGTCGTCGCGCTGGAGCCAGAATGAGATTGAGGCGTGGATGGCGGCCCAGCTGGCCGCGCGGGAGGCGGCATAATGCCGAGCCAGTATCGCGCGGGGGACGCCGCCGCCGCTGTATGGCCGCTGTTCGAGGTCACGGTGCAGCCATACGGTTCGTCCGTCATCGCCGCCCGCAGTCGGAGTGCTGCCGTCTACGCGCGGTTCCTAGACTATGCCGACGCCTTCGACTGCACCTTCCGCGATTTCCTGCGGCTGGTCTCGGTGCGCTGTGCTGGTCCGACGCGCGCGGTCGGTGACCCCTATGCCTATGTCCGTCGCAATTACGGGGTCGACCTGCACCATGGGACGCGGGTGACGATCGAGGGCGAGGGCGCGGAGCTCGAAGGCCGGCCTGGCACCGTCATCCACCCCGGCCGCGACCACACCGCCTATGCCCATGTCGTGCTCGACGGGGACGATCATTCGATCACCGTCCACCCGTTCAGCGTCAACGTGATCCCGATGGAACTTAAGGAGGCCGTCCATGGCTGATAGAATAGCTGGAAGCGCGACCGTACTGCAGGATTGGGTCAGTTCGCTTTCCTTCATGCAACAGACAGTTTTGTTGACCGCGGTGCGGGGGCCTGATGGCGTTCCCAAGTACGGACCCACGAAGATGCTGCTGCGGTGGTATCGCCGTTGCATCCTGCTGTCGGCCATGGATCAGGCGGTTCTGACCACGCCATATGCATTTGGCGGAGGATCGTTCACGGGGCCGAGCTACGGCCCGACCAATCATGCCCATGATTGGGAGTCTGAAATGGACGTGACCGTCGGTCAGTACCTGCGCGAGCTCGACGCTATTCCACACCATTTCCAGCTCCACCTGCTGCATGCGGTGGAGATCGTGGGCTACAAGCATCCCGTCGAGCGCATCCGAAATTGGTGGCGGCTCACCTATGTGCGCTTGGTGCACGATATGCACCTATGGCCGGAAACCGAGGAGCAGCTGGACCGCCGGCTGGGTGATAGCCGCGAGCAATGGCTCGAACGCAACGATCCGGCGACGGTGGACTGACCATGGCGCGATGCATACCTGAAAGCACGAAGCCGACCGCCGCCGATACCCGACCGTGGTGCCTCCACTTCAGCGGAATGGATGCCACTTCACAATTTGGTCCAGATTGACCGATAGGGCCGCATCATGACGACGATCTTCACCATCGGCTATGAAGGCGCCACGCTTTCCGACTTTATTGCGACGCTTAAGGCGGCGGGCATTGACCGCGTCATCGACGTTCGCGAGCTACCTCAGTCGCGGCGGGCGGGCTTCTCGAAGAAGTCGCTCAGCGCGGCGCTGGAATCTGCCCAAATCGGTTATGAACATCATAAGCAACTCGGCGATCCCAAGGCAGGCCGCGACGCCGCAAGAGCGGGTCGGTATGACGAATTCCGTCGCATCTTTACAGCTCACATGGAAACTACGCCCGCCCGTGATGCTCTAAACGCCCTAGCGCCAACGTTAAAAGAGTATCGCTGCGTCCTGCTTTGCTACGAACGTGACCATCGGATCTGTCATCGAAATCTATTGTGTAACGGTCTACAAAAGCTAGGGTTTACTCAAATCAGGCATCTCGGCGTCCAGCCAGAGGCTCGATCTGGGAGGATCGGAGAGCATGGAACTGACCAGCACGCACGAGCATGTTGAGGATGAGGCTTACGTAATAGTCAAAGCTGCACCACGAATTAGTAAACAAAAGGGTGTCACCGTATGTTGCGCGGCGATCGACCGCGAAGGATCTTGGGTCCGCCTCTATCCTGTGTCATTCCGCTACCTTGAAGAGCGACAGAAATTCGCTCGATGGGATCGCATAAAATACCGGTGGCGGCGGCCACGAGCGGCTCTCGATACGCGCAGCGAATCGCGCCGGATCGACGATAAGTCAGTCGAAATTCTTGGCTCATTACCTTCAAATCAGCGATCAGCCCTCATCAACCGAACCGCCGTCACGAGCTTACGGGAGGAAGCCCTTAGAGGCCGAAGTCTCGCTATGTTGCGCGCTGAGATCATCGATTTCTGGTATGAAAAGCGCACTGACGCCGAGCTGGCCCACGAGCTCGCCAAACGAGCGAATGTGAGGTCACAGGGGGACATGTTCCAAGTCACCGAGACGGTAGCGCAGGAGGCGGCGCCCTTCGTGTTCAAGTACAAGTACCGCGACGCGGATCAAATCCGCGAGGGTTCATGCCAAGACTGGGAAACCGAGGCCACCTTTTTGAAGCGTCGACGCGAATTGGCTACCGAGCAAGAAGCGCTAGATTGGATGCTACATAGATTCGGCCATGAATGGCCGCATAAGGGTATGGCGTTGGCTATGGGAACTCATGGCCGGTTCCCAAATACGTGGCTCATAAACGGCATTGTGCGGGTCGACCCCGACCACCAGCCTCTGTTGATCTAATATTTAATCAGTTTTTCGATAGGGAGAAAGCGATGCTGCTACGAAGCCAAACCGGCGGGGACGTCGTAATCCCTCTGAATTCGATGAGGCGGGCGGTCCGACTGTCCGACGGGCGGTGGAGGGTCACCGACGCTGATGGCGAGGTTCACATTTTTAGTGCCGTTGACTGGGAGTTGGCCTTAGAAAGCGTCCCGGTAGCGACCCTCCCAGCGCTTCCTGGCACGTATGCCATTTTCCGCGATCATGAGCCTGAACCTCCGCACAATCGACCGTTCTGGCGATCCAACGTTCTGGGTTGGATGATTAACCTCGATTCCGCGATGAGACCCATTACCCTTGATCCCGAAATGGCGATGGATTCACCATGGACGATTCTGCACCCGGATGGTCGCGTCGAGAAGTCTACCGGCGAAAGCTGGGATACCGTCGATGAGTGGGTCGAAGCCACAAGCCGATGACCAGCACTTAGGCATCGCGTTCACGACCAAGCGAGGCGCTGCTCGATGTCGCCACGCTGTATCTAGAACGATAACTTACAAATAAGGGGGCGTATGACTACGAAAAAATTGAATACGGCTGTCGAAGCTCTCCTTGAGGTAATTGATTCTGCCAGGGATCCAATCGGCTTGTCGGCTCCATTTGTTTGCCCCTTTCCTGACTGTGGAGTGTATGCGGAGCATCACTGGGGCGTGGTTGAGAGACTGACAACGTGGCCAACAGCAAACGGAAGAGCCACAAGAGACATATCTTACAGGTCAAAATTGGTTGCAGCCCGCTGTAAGATCTGTGATCAAGAAACAATCTTTTACAACCAAGCAATGATTGTACCGTCAGTTAGCCAAGCGCCTACGGCCGGACCTGACCTACCAGCCGAATTGGTTGACGACTACGAAGAGGCAAGACAAGTACTGCCGCTTTCTCCGCGCGGCGCAGCCGCACTCTTGCGGCTAATCGTCCAAAAGCTACTGCCCATTATCGGGGCGAAAGAAGACGATATCAACAGAATGATCGGCGAACTCGTCGAAAAGGGAACTATCAGCACTGCTATCCAGCAGGCGCTCGATAGCGTACGCGTCATCGGTAACGAAGCCGTTCATCCTGGAACCATGGATTTGAAGGACGATCAGAATACCGCCGTTTCGCTTTTCAGACTGATCAATTTCATTGTCGAGAAAGCAATCTCAGAGCCGAAAGAGGTTGCAGCAATATTCCAAGGGCTCCCGCCAGGGAAGCTAGCCGGTATCGCTAATCGTGATAAGCCGAAATCTTAGGCAATTAGGGGCTGCGACATCCCGCGGCCTTGGCATTTTCATCCCCTCCCCGGACCGCTCGCGGCATAGCGTATCGGTCGACCGAGCTGCGCTACTGGCGGCTCCATATCCACGATCAACAAATCCGCCCATTCCTGCGCGAGCTCGCGCCGCCGATCGAGATACGCCGCCCGGTTATAGGCCGACTCCACCTTGTTGCCGGGCACGTGGGCGAGCATCAGGTCGATGATCGCGCGATCTGGCGAAGAGCCTTCCCGCCCCCCGTCGCGCCATTCACGATCGGCCCGCTCGTTCATGATCGTGGAGAAGGCCGCTCGGAAACCGTGGGGGACATGGCGCTGGTAATAGCCCGCGCGGATCAGCAGCGCGCGCAACGTGTTTTCCGAGATCGATCGATGCGAATGCCGCTCTGACGGGAAGAGGAGCTCATATCGACCGCTGACCTCGCGCAGCGCATCGATCACCTCCATCGCCTGGGAGGACAACGGGACTAGGTGGTCACCGCCTTCCTCTTCCTTCCGATCGCGATCGCCCTTCATCCGCGCCGCCGGAATGCGCCAGAGTGGGTGCTCGCCGTCCAGGTCCTCGAACTCGTCCCAACGAGCCCCGGCGATCTCACCCGGCCGCACTGCGGTCAGCGCGAGGAGGCGCAATGCGAATTTGGTCCCCGCGCGGGTTCGCTCCGCTTCGCAGTCGCGCAGCAGCTTGCGCATGCGCTCGATCCGGTCCTCGTTGGTCCGCGCGCCATCGATGATCGACGGCTGTTTCCTGGCCTTCGGTTTGTCGGCCAGCACCTTGATGAGCGCCGCCGGCGCGGGATCCGTTCTGCAAATCCCGGCGGCCATCGCGAAATTGAAGACGTCGGAGACCCGCTGGCGGAGACGATGGGCGCTCTCGACGGATCCCCGGGCCTCGACCCTGTGAAGCATCTCAAGGATCTTGGACGTGTCGACGTCGATCATCGGCAGCGCACCAATGACCGGGAAGGCGTCGCGTCGCAGCGACTTCAGCACATCGTCACTATGGACGGCCGACCAGCCCCGAACGCCTGGCTTCGTCCAGTTGGCGGCGTCGCGCACGCGGGCGGCGCCATGGACCGCCCGCCAGTCATCGAGCTTGCTAAGAACCCAGCCGCTCTTTTTCTCGAACCATTGGCAGGCCACGACCTGAAAGGTGTTGTCGGCCGCCGCCGACCGGGCAGCTTTCGTCACCTGCTTTACGATCGCGGGATCCCGCCCATCGAGGAGCGCCCGCTTGGCCTCGTCCCGCTTCTCGCGCGCCTGGACCAACGTGACGATCGGATAGGCCCCGATGCTGAGCGTCTTCTGCACCGGCCGACCGGCGGCGTTGCGGCCGAACGTATAGTTCATCCGCCATAGCTTCCCGCCGGCCGGGGTGACGTAGAGATAGAGCTGCCCTGAATCGGCGAGCTTGTATGCGGTGTCAGAAGCCTTGGCGGCTTTCACCTTGGCATCGTTCAGTGCCATGGCATCGACCTCCATACCATGGCGTCCAGGGACGATACCATGGATCGAGCCATGGCATTGTGTAGACGCGAGTAGACGGGTGTGGACATTTCGGCCCCCTTATGAGGGACAAAACGTCACGTTTCTAGGGGGCTGTATACCGGCGGATACGCCTTGATACGCGATATTGGCGGAGACGGAGGGATTCGAACCCTCGGTACGGTTTCCCGTACGACGCTTTAGCAAAGCGTTGGTTTCAGCCACTCACCCACGTCTCCGGTTGCGGCGAGGTGCGGCTATAGCGGGGCCGGGGGAGGCAATCAACCGGGTCTGGAGGGGATTTTATCAGGAAAATCGACTAGAGGCCTTTCCGTCATTCATTGCACTGCAAGGCGCGGGCTGGTTAACCTGGCTCATCGGTTCGCCGGGGGAGTTTGAAGTCATGCGTTTCGTCTGTCTGGGTCTGTCGGTGCTGGGCGGCCTATCCATGGTCACCGCCGCGCCCGTCGCCGCACAGGTCCGCACCATCGACCCGAATCAGGGCATCGACAGCGACCTGGGCACCCAGCCCTCGCGCCCCGCCCCGCGCAACACGCCCGCGCAGGACGATGCGCCCGTCCAGCCCGCTCCGCCGGTGCAGCAGCCCCCCGTCACCGCCACGCCGCCCGCGACCACGCCGGAAACCCGCGCGACCCAGACGACCCAGGCCGCCGACACGTTCGAGCGCGACGATCTGCTCGCGGCCGGCGAAGGCGTGTTCGGCAAGGGTGCGGAAGGGCTGGCGGGGATGATCGAGCGTATCCTGCGCGAACAGGGTCGCCCCAACGCCTATATCGCCGGGCGCGAGGCGTCGGGCGCATTCGTGGTCGGGCTGCGCTACGGCTCGGGGATCATGACCCACAAGGTCGAGGGGCAGATGCCGGTCTATTGGACGGGGCCGTCGCTCGGTTTCGATATCGGCGGCGATGCGAACAAGGTGTTCGTGCTCGTCTATAATCTCTACGACACCGAGGAACTGTTCCACCGCTTTCCGGCGGCCGAGGGGCGGCTCTATTTCGTCGGCGGATTCGCGGCGACCTATTTGCGGCGGGGGAATGTGGTGCTGATCCCGGTGCGGCTGGGCGTCGGATGGCGAGCGGGGGTGAATGTGGGGTATATGAACTTCACCCATAAGGCGCGGTGGTTGCCGTTCTGATTTCGGCCTTGGGGTGAGGGTTTCCCTTGGCCTTCGACTTCGCTCAGGCTGAACAGGGTGGGGTATAAGCTTCCATTACTCGTTCCGTTCAGGCTGAGCGAAGTCGAAGCCCACACCCTGCCCTATCCCCGTACCAACATCCGATAAGGTTCGCTCACCGCGATCACCGGCACGTCCCAGGGATGCGCCGCGAGCAGACGATCCGCCAACGCATCCACATCCGCCGCCGCATCGTACATCGCGGTCAGGATCACCGTGGGCGACCAACTCGCCTCGCCTACTGCTCCCAAGGTCGGCACCGCGCCCTCGCCCGGCCGGAAGCCTTCATAGCCGAGGGCCAGTTCGACCACCTCGCGATACCGCCCGAAATCGCCGAACGGCGGGGTGCGCAGGATGGCGAGGAGCGGGGCGGCCGTCTCGTCCCGCTCGACCGTGCCCGGATCGCCGGCGATCAATGCCGACAAGGTGGTGGGCGCGACCGGGCAATAGACCCGGATCTCCCGCACCCACCGCATGGTCGTCATCCGAAGTCGACCGCCTCGAAACGGATCGGCTGGCCGGTCGGTGCGTCGGCGAGCTGGTCTTCCCACATCGCGACCTGGCCGCGCACGATGGTGCCGATCGGCTTGCCGGTCAGTTCCATGCCGGTGAAGGGCGACCAGCCGCACTTGGACTGGAGCCACCGGTCCTCGATCGTCCAGCGCTTCTTGAGGTCGACGATGGTGAAGTCGGCGTCATAGCCCGCCGCGATCCGCCCCTTGCCGACGATGCCGAAGATGCGCTGGGCACCGGCGCTGGTCAGCTCGATCACTCGCTGGAGCGACAGGCGGCCGTTGGCCGCATGGTCGAGCAGCAGCGGCAGCAAGGTCTGCACGCCCGGCATCCCGCTGGGGCTGCCCGGATAGGGCTTGGCCTTTTCCTCCAGCGTGTGCGGCGCATGGTCCGATCCGATCACGTCGGGCACACCCTGGTTCAGCCAGTACCACAGCCCGTCGCGGTGTGCGCCCGAGCGGATCGGCGGGTTCATCTGCGCTAGCGTGCCGAGGCGCGGATAGGCTTCCTCACCCGCCAGGGTCAGATGCTGCGGCGTGACCTCGCAGGTCGCGATGTCCTTGTTCCGGCCGATATATTCCAGTTCGGCGGGGGTGGTGACGTGCAGGATGTGGATGCGGCGATTGGCCTCGCGCGCCAGGCGCAGGATACGGCGGGTGGCGAGCAGCGCGCTCTCATCGTCGCGCCAGACCGGGTGTGAGGACGGATCGCCCTCCACCCGATCATCGGCGCGGGCGTTCATACGATCCTCGTCCTCGGCATGGATGGCGACGCGGCGATGGCCCGAGGCGAGCACCTCGGCCAGACGCGCATCCTCCGACACCAGGAGGTCGCCGGTCGAGGCGCCCATGAAGATCTTCACCCCCGCCGTGCCCGGCATCCGCTCCAGCTCGGCCAGGTCGCGGGCGTTGTGGTTGGTCGCACCGACATAAAAGGCATGATCGCAGAACATCGTCTTGGCGCGGGTCAGCTTGTCGGTGATCGCGTCCGCCGAATCGGTGTTCGGCTTGGTATTGGGCATCTCGAAGACGGCGGTGACGCCGCCCATCACGGCGGCGCGGCTGCCGCTGGCCAGGTCTTCCTTGTGCATCAGGCCCGGCTCACGGAAATGAACCTGGCTGTCGATGACGCCGGGCAGGATGTCGAGCCCGGTGCAGTCGATCACCCGGCCCGCATCGCCGGTCGCGCCGATCTCCACGATCCGCCCGTCGCGAACGCCGACATCGGCGCGGACCGGGCCGCCGGGCGTGTGAACGGTGCCGCCGGAGAGAAGCAGGTCGAAGGTCATGACAAACGGGCCTTTCGCGAATGGTCGCGCCTTCCTACCTTGCCCGCATGAGCGATACCACCCCGACGACCGCCTCCGGAAACATGGCCGGCACGACCCTGGCCGACCGCCGCCTGATCCGCGTGGGCGGCGAGGATGTGCGTGGGTTTTTGCAAGGGCTGCTGACCCAGGACGTGCTGGGGCTGGAGCGGGACGCCCCCCGTTGGGCCGGGCTGCTGACGCCGCAGGGCAAGGCACTGTTCGACTTCATCCTCTGGGCCGATGGCGAGGCGGTGCTGATCGATGCGGAGGCCGATCAGGCCGATGCGCTCGCCCGGCGACTGACCATCTATCGGTTGCGACGGGCGATCACCATCACGCCGGTCGACGATATGGCGGTGCATTGGAGCCTGGATGCCCCCGGCCGACCCGATGACCCCCGGCTGGCGGCGCTGGGCAAGCGCTGGCTGGCCCCGGCAGGCGAGGCGGCGAGCGGATGGACCGCGCATCGCCTGTCGCTGGGCGTGACGGAAGGCGTGGGCGAACTGGGCTCTGGCGAGACCCTATGGCTGGAGTGCAATGCGCGCGAGCTGAACGGGGTCAGCTTCACCAAGGGCTGCTATGTCGGGCAGGAGAATACGGCGCGGATGCACCACCGGTCGAAGGTCAATCGGCGGCTGGTCGTCGTGCCGCTGGGGGAGAGCGGGGACCGGACTCGCGCCACCTATCCCGCGCTGGGGTTGATGGTCGAGCACCGTCGGGTCGAGTCGCTAGGCGACGCCTTGCGCCCCGATTGGCTGGCTGCCGCGCTGGCGGAACCGGATCGGGACTGAAGCCCGGAGTCAGCGGGCGAGCTTCGCCTCGCTGGCCAGTGCCTGCTGAATCTGGACGCTGGGCGCGGCGAGCATATTTCCGACCTGCACCGCGATCGTCGCGGCGGCGACCAGGCCGAACAGGCAGAGCGCGCCGAATTGCAACGCGCTGGAGATGGAACGGCTTCGCTCCATACGGCGCGCGGCGTCGATTTCGCTGACCATGCGATGCGGTGCGTTGCGACGATCCGCGCCGGAGTCGAGTGCTGCGGGCTTGCCCTCCAGACGCGGTTCGTTGACCAGCGCGTCGGCGCTGATCCTATCCTGGGTCCGGATGCCGGAGAAGCGGTCCCGCCGCCAAATGACGCGGCCGATCACCACCTGACGCCCGCGACGGATGTCGACATATTCGCCGGCCTGCAAGGGATCGTCGCTCGCCAGCATCATGCCGCGCGACGAGACATTGTGAATGCACGCATCGCCCCAGCCCCGCACGGACTTCATGCGACAGGGGATCAGAACCTGTCGACGCGCCTCCCGGCTCTTATAATCCGGGCCCGCCCGCGCCATGACACCCCTTTCATATCCAATCCCTGCCCATAGTGGACAGACACCAAGAAAGTGTGAATCTGCCGCTATCAAGCGGGCATGGGCGCCAAGCCAGCGGGAATAACGGCTCGTTGCAGCGGCCGAACGATCCCGCAGAGGGTTTCAGCAGGCCCGACCTCGCCGAATTCGGCATGGGTTGCTGCAATACTATCGAAAACGATCAGGCATGCGGGCATAACGCCGCATATTGCCCCCAAAGAAAAAAGGAGGCCGGCTTTCGCCGACCTCCCTCTTTCGTCATCAGCCTTGGCTGAGCGTGGCTTATTGGCCAGCGCCCGGACCGTAGGTGATTTCGACGCGACGGTTCTGGACCTCGCGGACGCCGTCCGCGGTCTGAACGCGCAGCTTGTCGCGCTGCTCGCCGAACGCTTCGGTCGTGATCGTGCCGTCCGGGATCGAACGCGACGTCATGTACGCCTTCACCGCGTCGGCACGACGCTGCGACAGACCCTGGTTGTAGCGCGGCGTACCCGAAGTATCGGTGTAGCCCGCAACCATCACGCGGGCATTGCCGCAGCTCTGGTACTGGGTGATCGCGTTGTCGAGGATCGACGCTGCTTCCGGGGTGACGTCCGACTTGTCCCATTCGAAGAACACGATGAACGGACCCGGCGAGCACTGCACAGGCTCCGGAGCCGGCGGCGGGGGCGGCGGGGGAGGAGGCGGCGGGGGCGGCGGGGGCGGCGGCGGCGGCGGGGGAGCAGCCGGTTCGCCGAAGTTGTACGCCACGCCACCCAGGATCGAGTGCGAACGGAAACGACCGTCGAACGTGTTGTTCGCGACGTCGACCAGCTTGACGTTCTCGGCGTTGAAGAAGCGATACTTCAGCGTCGCGTCGATGTGGTCGGTCAGCGGCGCACGGATGCCCGCGAGAGCCTGCCACGCGAACACGGTGTCCGAGTCGTTCAGGAAGTCGGCGCGGTTGTTCAGGGCGTAGTTCGCCTTGACGCGCGCGACGCCGACGCCGCCGCCGACGAAGCCCTGGATGCCGTCATCG
>Ga0308171_1000355_pt1 | contig 109077 bp, 120 predicted proteins | sample PhyGR1_FD_202135 | JGI IMG/M metagenome (GOLD analysis project Ga0308171, IMG submission 202135) | Phyllosphere microbial communities from UC Gill Tract Community Farm, Albany, California, United States - DLSLSG.R1 | ecosystem: Host-associated > Plants > Phyllosphere > Unclassified | place...
TGGCATCCTGTGCGCCGCTGTACATCGAGTACGACTTGGTCAGCGTGGCCGGCATGGTCATGCCGTTGACGATGTGCAGGATGGCCACGGCGATGATGAAGGCACCGTAGAACCAGTTGGCCACGTAGATGTGCTTGACCTTGCGCTTGACGAGGGTGCCGAAGAACACCACGGCGTAGGCCACCCAGACGACGGCGATGAGGATGGTAATGGGCCATTCCAGCTCGGCGTATTCCTTGCCGCGAGTCAGTCCCATTGGCAGCGTAATGGCTGCACCGACGATCACCAGCTGCCAGCCCCAGAAGGTGAAGGCCGCCAGGAAGTCGGAGAACAGCCGCACCTGGCAGGTGCGCTGCACGACGTAATACGAGGTTGCCATCAGCGCGCAGCCGCCGAAGGCAAAGATCACTGCGTTGGTATGCAAGGGACGTAGCCGGCCGAAGCTCAGCCAGGGAATCCCCATGTTCAATTCGGGCCATGCCAGCTGGGCGGCAATGATCACGCCGACCAGCATACCGACTACGCCCCACAGGATGGTCGCCACGGTGAATTGGCGCACAACCGTGTAGTTGTAGCTATTTTCTTTGCTCACGAAACTCTCCCCACTTTGTTGAGTACTGTTCAATGCGAGCTTACGGGGCAAGCCTCCGGGGGGCATTGACGTGTATCAAGTGGAAAGAGAGCCGAAGAAAAATGCAGGCAATTGAGGCGTTATTTGCACGAACGGGCAGGCGCGAGAGCAGCTCAGGCGGGATCGTGCCGGTCCTGCTGCGGGGGAATGTCGTCGTCGTGGAGGATGCGCATGGCCGGTCCTTCGAGATCATCGAACTGACCGCTGTCGGAGGCGCGGAAGAACACCCAGATCGCCAGGAAGACCAGCAAGGTACTGAGTGGAATGAGGAGATAGAGCGCTTCCATCAGGCCCCTCCCGCCAGCGCTGGCTGGACCGCTGGAACACTTGGCGGCACCTGCGGTGCCGCGCGCGTGGCACGGCTCAGGCGCAGCGCATTGCCGACCACCAGCAGCGAACTGGCCGACATGCCTACCGCCGACATCCACGGATCAAGCAGTCCGAAAGCCGCCGCCGGAATGGCGAGGAAGTTGTAGACGCTGGCCCACACCAGGTTCTGGCGCACGATGCGCATGGTCCGACGGGCCATCTGCGCACATTGCGCGACGGCCGACAGGCGATCACTCATGATGACGGCATCCGCACTGACCTGGGCCAGAGCCGCACCTTTGCCCATGGCGAAGGAGACATCGCCTGCGCGCAGCATGGCGGCGTCATTGATGCCATCGCCGACGATGGCCACCACCGCCCCGCCCTGCTGCAATTGGCGCACCACCTCCAGCTTGCGTTGCGGCGTGCAGCCGGCGATCACTTCGTCGATACCGACTTCCGCTGCCACCTCGGCGCAGACCTCGGGCTGGTCACCGCTCAGGAGGATCACCCGCAACCCCTGCGCACGGAAAGCAGCCACCGTCTCCACGGTATCCGAACGCAGTGCATCGGCCAGGTCGAAGCGCGCCAGCCAACCTTGGCTGTTGCCCAGGTAGACCGAACCGGCCGCTGCCGCAGCGGGCTGGTTCAGTTCGGCAGGCATGGATTCTCCTGCGATCTCGGCCACGAAGTGGCGCGCGCCCAGGCGATGCGGCACGCCATCGATGACACAATGCATGCCCGCGCCCGTGACGGAGCCGAGTTCGGCGACGTCGCAAGCGGCACTGCCACGACGCGCGGCCTCCTCCACCAGCGCCTTGGCCAGAGGATGCAGACTGCCGCGCTCCATGGCAGCGGCTACCGACAGGGCCTGCGCCTGGGGAATGCAACTCCACAGCGCCGTCATCTGCGGCCGGCCTTGCGTGAGTGTGCCGGTCTTGTCGAAGAGGATGGTATCGGCACGCTGCAAGGTTTCCAGCACGTTGCCGCGCACGACCAGCGTGCCTTCGCGCAGCAGGCGGTCGGTGGCGGCCGCCAGGGCCGATGGCGTCGCCAGCGACAGCGCGCAAGGGCAGGACACCACCAGCACCGCAATCGCGGTAGCCCAGGCGCGCGCCGGATCGATCAGATGCCAGGCAATGAAAGTGATCGCCGCCAGCAGCAGCAAAGCCACCACGAAACGCGAGGCCACGATGTCTGCCCACTGCGCCAGTGCCGGCTTGCCCTGTCCGGCCTGCTCGGCCAGACGAGTAATGGCTGCGAGCGTACTCTCGCGTGTGGTGCGCACCACGCGCAGCAGCACCGGCTGGCTCAGGTTGACCGCGCCGCCCGGCGCTTCCTGGCCGGGCTGGAAGGCTTGCGGACGGCTTTCGCCTGACAGCAGCGCCAGGTCCAGTTCGGCCACGCCTTCGAGCAGGCAGGCATCGGCGGCGATGGTGTCACCGGGGCGGGCCAGGATCACGTCACCGGCCTGCAATTGGCTGGCGGCCACCAGCGTCGTCTCACGTTGCAGCGGATACCCGCGCAGTACCAGCGCCGACGCCGGGAAAGCCTGCTGCATGCGCTCCAGCGCGGCCGCCGACTTGCGTCGCGCGGCAGTCTCAAGATAGCGGCTGGCCAGCAGCAGGAAAATGAACATGCTCACGCTGTCGAACCAGATCTCGCCCTCGCCGCGCCACGTCGCGATGGCGCTGCCAGTGAAGGCCGCAGCAATGCCGATGGCCACCGGCAGGTCCATCCCGGGCGCACGCGCCCGCAGCCCCGCCCAGGCACCGGTAAAGAACGGCAAGGCCGAATAGAACACCGCCGGAATGGTCAGGAACAGACTGGCCCAGCGCATCAGCGCCATCATGTCGGGATCGATGCCTTCATGCGTCATGTAGACCGGGATGGCATACATCATCACCTGCATCATCGACAGCCCCGCGACGAACAACTGGCGGAACAGGCGACGGCCGGCACGGCGCGCCTGCTCGCCCTGGCGCAGCGGATCGAAGGGATAGGCCGTATAGCCCAGGCCATGCAGGCCGCGCAGGATGGTGGAAGTAGAACAGCGCGCAGGATCGCGGCGGATATGCAGGCGCGCACTGGCCACGTTGAGTTCGGCCATGTCGATGCCAGGCAGCCGGGCCAGGTATTTCTCGATCAGCCAGACGCAAGCGGCGCAGCGCAAGCCATCAATGGAAAGCACCAGTTCCTGCGCATGGTCCCCTGCGTCAGAAACTTCACCTTCGGCGGTCTGCCCGGGCAGATCCACCAGGGCCAGCTCTGGCGGCAGCAAGTGTTCTGGATCGATGCGGGCGGAGGGAACGGTACGCCGCAGGTAGAAATCTTCACATCCGCTCTCGACGATGAGCCGGGCCACGCTCTGGCAGCCCACGCAGCACAGGGTCCGGTTGAGCCCACCGATGTCCAGCGTCCAGGACTCCCCCGCTGGCACAGGCTGGCCGCAATGGAAACACAGGTTCGCCGCATCACTCCCGTCGTCGTGCATGCTCATCCTCCGTGCACCGGGCTGACGCAGAACACGTCGATCCAGCCGCGCGCAATGCCCAGGCCGCCAATCTCGGCGGCACGCAGCAAACCCAACAACCCGAAGGCCAAGACGATCACGCCGGCGCTGCGCCGCACCCAAGGGCGCGCAGCCAACTGGCGCAAGCGTGCACCGGACATGCCCGCCACCAACAGCACCGGCAAGGTGCCCGCCCCGAAGGCCAGCATGGTCAGCGCCCCTTGCACGGCGCTGCCAGCCATGAGGGCGGTGAGCAAGGCACTGTAGACCATCCCGCACGGCAGCCAGCCCCACAGGCTGCCCAGCAGCAGCGCCTTGGCCGGCGTATCGACCGGTACCAGCCGTGCCGCATGGGGACGCAGGCGGGTCCAGAGACCGCTGCCCAATTGCTCCATGCGGGACAGTCCGCTCCACCACTGGGTCAGGTACAGCCCCAGCAGGATCAGGACGAGATTGGTGATGACGTAGGCCACCGTCTGCGCCGGTGCCAGCCAGCCCAGCACATCGGCACCGCGCAACAGTCCGGCGGCGATACCACCGGCCAGCGCGCCGGCCAGCGCGTAGCTGGACAGGCGACCGAGGTTGTAGCCCAGCACGCGCACCAGATCCTGCCCGAAGGCCTGGACCTGGGCGGAGCCGGCGACATGAAGGGGAATGATGCGATGCGCCGCACGCCCCGGCGCTGCGGCCATGGCCAGCGCCGGGGCGGCGACGGCCGGGGCGCGCGGCGGCGCGGCTGAACTGAGCGCACCGATGATGCCGCCGCACATGCCGATGCAATGGACGCTGCCCATCAGGCCTACCAGGAAGATCGGCAGCAGGTTCATCGACGCGCCCCGCTCACACGGTCTGCGAATAACGCTGTGGTGTGTCCTTGTTCTGGCTTGCGGCTTTTTCGCGGTCCTGGGTCAGGTAGCGGTCGAACACCATGCAGATGTTGCGAATCAGCAGACGGCCCTTGGGCTCGACCGTGATCCATTCGGGTTCGATATTGATGAGGCCGTCCTCTTCCAGTTGCTTCAGTTTTTCCATCTCCGGTGCGAAGTATTCGCGGAAGACGATGGGATAAGCGATCTCCAGCGAGTTGATTGACAGCTCGAAATTGCACATCAGCCGCTGGATGATGAGACGGCGCAGCACGTCATCCATGCCCAGCTGAATGCCGCGGGCGATGGGCAGCGTGGAATTTTCCAGGCGGGCGTAATAGCCATCCAGGGTCTTTTCATTCTGGCTGTAGCTGCCGCCCACGGCGCTGATGGCCGAGACGCCGCAGGCGACCAGGTCGGTCTCCGAATGGGTGGAGTAGCCCTGGAAGTTGCGATGCAGGCGCCCCTGCTGCTGGGCGATGGCCAAGTCGTCGGTGGGCTTGGCGAAGTGATCCATGCCGATGTAGACGTAACCGGCGCCGGTCAGCTGGCGGATGCACAGCGAGAGCATGTCCAGCTTGCTGTCGGCGCTGGGCAGGTCTTCTTCCTTGATCTGGCGCTGGGTCTTGAACAGTGCCGGCATGTGCGCATAGTTGTAGACGGCGATGCGGTCCGGGCTGGCGGCGATGACCTTGGCCAGCGTGCGCGACATCGACATCACGTTCTGCTTGGGCAGCCCGTAGATCAGGTCGATGCTGACCGAGCGGAAGCCGGCTTCACGCGCGGCAGCGATGATCTGCAGGGTCTGTTCTTCGGATTGCACGCGATTGACCGCCAGCTGGACTTCCGGATCGAAATCCTGCACGCCCAGGCTGATGCGGTTGAACCCCTGCTCGCGCAGCTTGTGGACACGCGCCACCGACACCGTGCGCGGATCGATCTCGATCGAATATTCACCGACGTGATCCGGAGCCAGCGTGAAACTGTGGCGGATATGGTTCATCAGGTCCGACATCTGCTCGTCCGAGAGGTAAGTCGGCGTACCGCCACCGAAGTGCAGCTGCTCGACCTGGTTCATGCCGGAGAAGAGCGAGCCCTGCATGCTGATCTCGCGCTTGAGGTAGCTCAGGTAGAGCGAGGCCTTGGCGCGGTTCTTGGTGACGATCTTGTTGCAGGCGCAGTAATAGCAGATGGTGTCGCAGAACGGGATGTGCAGGTACAGCGACAGCGCCCGCCAGGCGCTCATGTTGCGGCGGTCGGAGACCGCATGCAGGTAGTCGGTGACGGCGAAGTCACTCGAAAAGCGATCTGCCGTGGGATAGGACGTGTAACGCGGACCACGCTGGTCCATTTTGCGCAGGACGGCCTTGTTCATGCCGGCGAGACTGGCGGATGGATGCAGGATGGACGGATGGGCGACTTGCATGCGATGCTCCTGGCCGGCTGCCACGCCGGACTGACGCGGCGCGCACATGCGCTGGGCCGCGAGCCCACCGGGCGAGCTGGTATTGACTGGAGCTTGCAGAATAGACAGATCACTGCAGGACCGCATTGATGTGCATCAAAGGCTCAGGACCTGTTGCCGGAGTGGCATCTACAGCAAGCCTGCAACCGCCGTCTGTGGTGCCAATGTCACGCGGCGTCTTCGTCCTGCCGCTTTTCAATTGCTTTTCGGCATTGTCGCGCTTTACAGAGCGATGCGCCAAACCCTAGGCTGCGATGGACGGCATCTGACCGTCTTTCATCTTCAATCCCGGGGGATTTCTTCGTGCACCGTTTCCAACTTTCCTGCGCTTGTCTCATCAGCCTGGCTGCCCTTGGCAGCACCGCCCAGGCCGCCAATCTCGGCCTCAGTGGCGAACTCGGCACTACCGGCGTGGGCGTCCACCTGAGCGTGCCGCTGGCGCAACAGCTCAATGCCCGCTTCGGGGTCAACTATTTTGATTATTCCTTCAACTCCAGCACCAATGATGTGAACTACGATGCCAAAGCCAAGCTGCGCACCTTCGATGCGCTGCTGGACTGGTTCCCGTTCGACAACGGCTTCCGTCTCTCCGGCGGCGTGGTCTACAACGGCAACAAGATCGACGCCACCGGCAAACCCAAGGCCAACGGCATCTATACCATCAATGGCAACGTCTATACCGCTTCGCAGGCAGGCCAGGTCGACGGCCGCATCGATTTCAAGAAGTTCGCACCCTACGTGGGCCTGGGCTGGGGCAACGCAGTCGCCCCGGCCAAGGCGGGCTGGGGCTTCACGGCCGACCTGGGCGTGATGTTCCAGGGCAATGCCTCGACGTCGGTCAGCAACTCCGGCTGCAACGCCCCCGCCGCAATCTGCGCGCGCCTGGCCACCGACGTGGCGGCCGAAAACGCCCAGCTCAGCGACAAGGTGCATGGCTACAACCTGTATCCGGTGCTGCGGGTGGGCGTGAGCTATCAGTTCTGATTGTGCTGTTCGGCCTTGCGGGCCGATCCGTAACAGGCCCGCAAGGCGCGATAGTCGTAGTAATGGCTGCCCGGCGAAAGCCGCGCAGCATCGCAGTCCGGCTTGAAATCCATCTCCGCTTCGTTGTACAGCAGGCGCACCACGGTGCGTCCTGCGGCATTGGCGAACATGTCCCATTGCAGGTTGGCGGCCATCGGCGCGATCAGCGCGCCACGCCAGCCATTGCTGGCCGGGGCATAGGGCGCGCGCTCGGTCACCTGCTGCGATGCGCCGGGCAGGCCCAGGAGCGCAGCCAGCGGGATCACGATCTCGGCGTGGGCGAAACGCAGCTTGGCCAGATGGCGGCGCTGCCCGCGCTCAATGGCATCGGCCTCATCAAAAAAATCCTGCAGCAGGATGCGCGCCATGCGCCAGGTCACATCGCCCTGCTCCACCATGCCCGGCCCCTTGCTGTAGAAGTCTTCAGCATCTTCAGCCTCGGCGTAACGCTGCGCCGCCAACGGCGGCATGAATCGTTCAAACTCCTTCACATCGCTGCCAGCCTGTTCCAGTTCCCTGCGCATGCCGGCACTGATGGCATAAAGGTCGTAGAGCGCCCAGGCGGCCTGCAAGCCGTTGACAATCACGCTGCGGCCATCGCCGGTCAGCGTGTTGGTGTAACGGCCATCGGCGCTGGAAAATGTCAGCGTGCCGCTGTTGCTGAAACGGTAGCTCCCCTGCCCCAGCCGGCTCAGAAAATCTGGCTTGAACAGCCGTGCCAGGACCACATCGGCCGCCTCCTGCAAGCGCGGATCCTGCCGGATGCGGGCCAGTTGCGCCTGTAAGGCCGGACTACGGGCATAAGCCTGGTAGGCCTGGCTGTCGCGCCAGGTCTGCAGGCGCAGCGCCTGCTGAGGATCCGCACCGGAGGTCTCTGCCGGCGGCGTCTTGGGCAAGCGGTGGAAATACAGCAGATAGGCATCGCTGGACGGCCCCTGCACCTGGTCGCGCAGACCAGGGCGGACCACCAGCAGCGCCCGGGTGAAGGCCTCGGCACTGTCCACTGCGCGATCCTTGCCGGAACTGACCACGACCACCGCGCGCCCGGCGCTGCCGGCCTGATCGAACAAGCCGGGCAGGCGCTGCACCATCCGGTGCGCCAGGTCGGCATGCTCCTGCAAGCCGGTCCGGGTCTCGTTGCCATAGCCGGGCTGGCTGATGCCTGGCACCCCGGCCCCCAGCAGGAAGTTGGCGCGCAGCATGGCCTGCAAGGCCAGTCCCAGTTCGCGGCCCAGCGGGGTCAGCGCATCCTCCTGTTCGGCTTGCTGCCACAGGTAATACAAGGCCAGATCGGATTTCATCCCTGTCAGCCCGCGTGATCCATGGCGCGCCAGCAGTTGCGTGAACACCGGTTCATATCCAGGCGGAACCGGCTCCAGGCTGGCCATCGTCTGGCGCGGTGCGTAGGGGGTCTTGGTCTGGCGATCATCACGATCGGCGGCCTGCGCCAGGCTGGCGGCCAGCAGCAAGCCGGTCAGCCAGACACAGGCCCTTGCGGGCTGATTGGAGAACATGCCACCGATCATGTTGTTTCACCTTTTGCGGATCAAGAAAACCTTGGCACTCAGAAGTCTGCGCGCACGTTCAGGTTCAGGGTACGCGGCGCACCCACGTTCAGGTAGGTTTCCTGATAGTAGGTCCAGTACTTGCGATTGGCCAGGTTGGTGATGTTGGCGCTCCAGGTCGTCATGTGGCCACCGATGCGGGTGCGATAGTTCAGCCCCGCATCAAACAGGCTGTACGGCGAGAGCATGTTGGCATTGGCCGAATCCAGCGCCATGGTGCCGACATACTGCGCGCCGGCATGCAATTGCAAGCCCGGCAAGGCCGCCACGCGATAGCTCAGTTGCGCCCCGGCCTGCATATCGGCTGCACCGACGGCGCGCTTGCCGTTGACCGCGGCCGCCGCATGAGTGATCTCCGAGCCCATGACCATCACGCTGCCATCCAGGCTCAAATCACGCGTGAGCTGCAGCGAGCCATTGGCTTCCACGCCGCGATACACGCTCTGGCCATCGGCCACGTAGACGTTGGCGCTGTTGATGTACTGCGAGCCGCGCTCGATGCGGAACAGTGCCAGGCTGCCGTTCCAGCCATCGTGCTCGGTCTTGACGCCCACTTCGGCCTGTTTGCTCTTGATCGGCGCGAAGGTCTGGTTGGCATTGACGGTAGTAGTCGGCGCGGAGGCACTCTGCTCCAGTGCTTCGGCATAGCTGACGTAGACCGTGGTATCGGCGCGCGGCTTGTACATCACGGCTGCCGTCGGGCTCAGCGGATTGGCGGTGAAGCGCGCGCTGGTGGTGTTGGCAGTGCTGTAGGCGGTATCGATGTAGTTGGTATAGCGCACACCGGCCAGCACCGACCAGCGGTCGTCGAACTTCATCGTATCGCTGGCGAAGAGCGCGGTCTGGGTGGTCTTTTCATCGCGATAAGTGCCGCCGCTGTAGTTGACGCTGTCGGCCGAGTAGATCGTCGGCGCATACAGGTTGCCGGTGCCGATGTAAGGCTTGGGCGTATTGACCGAGGAGGTCGAGAGCAGGTTCTGCGCCATCGCGCCGAACACCAGCTCATGCTGGAGGAATCCGGTGCGCACCTTGCCCTGCACCATGGCTTGCGCTTCGTTGAATTCATAGCCGTGGTATTCCGAGGTCACACGGTCACGGTAATTGCCGCTGTTGCTGGTGATGTAGTACTGGTCCTTCTTGTAGATGCGTACCGATTCGGAGTGACGCACGGCGACGCTGGCCTTCCAGTCATCCGAAAGACGGTAGTCGGCGCTCAGCGTCACCAGGCGGTAATCGACATCGGTGAAGGAGCCATTGCTGTAGAGCCGGGTCGTGCCATCCAGCGGCGAAGGAATCCTGAATCCGCTGACGATGACATCGGTGCCGCCGGTGGCGATGCGGCGCTGGTAGATGGCATCCAGCCGCACGGTCAGGTCGCTGGTGAGGCGGGCATCGAAGGATGCGCCGATGGACTGGCGGTTGATGCTGCCGTGATCGGCCTCGGTATCGCCGCTTTCGTTGACCAGGTTGACGCGGTAACCGAAGCGCTGGTCCTCGCCAAAGCGCCCACCGGCATCGACATGTTCCTTCCAGGTACCACCGCTGGCATAGCCGAGATCGGTGGCAAAAAAGGTGTCATCGGTCGGGCGCTTGGTGACGTAATTGATGATCCCGCCCGGCGAGCCGAAACCATACATGAAGCCGGACAAACCCTTGAGCACTTCCACTTGCTCGAACATCTCCAGCGGCATTTCAGTCCCGCGGTTGATGTTGGCCAGGCCATCGATCTTGTAGCCGTTCAGGTCATCCAGACGCAGGCCGCGCACCGAGATGGTGGCCGGGTGCGTACCATTGACCGGACTGTTGTTGCTGACGCTGGCGTCGTACTTCAGCACCTCGGCCAGCGAGGTGGCCTGGCGATCTTCGATCTCGTCGCTCTTGACCACACGCGTGGAGAACGGCGTCTCCAGTTCGGAACGATCTCCGAGGGCACCGCTGCTGACCTTCTCGGCCAGCTTCTTCTTGTCGGCGCTGTCGGTGACGGTGATCTGGGGCAGCACGCTGTCATCGGCCTGCGCCATCAGCGGGCCGGCGCTGCCCAGCAGGAGGCCGGCGCCGAGCAGGGCACGGCGCATGGTGGACGGACGGAAACGGGCAATGCGTGTGGAATTCATGTCGGACTCGCAGTGGATGTGGAGAGAGAGGGAGTTGATTTGGCTATGCAATGGACCGACCGGGCAATGCCGGCCAGTCTTCTTTTTTTTATCGGGTCGTTATCGGGTTCATGGCCGTGGATCAGTCACGAAACCGATCTTGGCCAGCCCGCCTGCCTGTGCCATGGCCATCACCTGTGCCACTTTTTCGTAGGGCGTGGTGCGGGCTGCTCGCAGATGCAGTTCCGGCGGCTGCGGTGCGGAGGCTGCCTTGCCGATGCGAGCCTGCAGTTGCGCCTGATCGACCGGCTCGTCATTCCAGAAGGTCTTGCCGTCGGCATCGATGGCGAGGTTGATGCTGTCCGGCTTGAGCGTATCGGGTTGAGCGGTGGCGCGCGGCAGGTCGATCTTGACGGCATTGTTCATGACCGGGACCGTGATGATGAAGATGATCAACAGCACCAGCATCACGTCCACCAGCGGGGTGGTGTTGATCTCGGGATTGAAGTCATCGTCCGAATCGGAGAGGGAACCCATGCCCATCATGCAGCTCCCCGCGTGCGCAGGCGCAGGGCCGGGGCCTGTTCCGCCGCGGCAGAGGCGGAGTCGGCGCGCGCCCCGGTGACGAACAGCGCATGCAGTTCGAAACCGAACTTGTTCAGTCGCGCGAGGATGCTCTTGTTGCCGCGCAGGAGCGCGTTGTAGCCAAAGGTGGCGGGAATGGCCACTGCCAGCCCGAGCGCCGTCATGATCAACGCTTCGCCGACCGGACCGGCGACCTTGTCGATGCTGGCCTGGCCGCTGCTGCCGATGGAGACCAGGGCGTGGTAGATGCCCCAGACCGTGCCGAACAAGCCCACGAAGGGGGCCGTCGAGCCGACCGAGGCCAGCACCGCCATGCCCGACTGCAGGCTGGCCGAGGCTTCATCGATGGCCTGGCGCAGCGACAGCGTGACCCACTCGCTGACCGGCAGGCGATCCTGCAACTGGCCCTGGTGCGTGGTGTGGTGATCGACTGCGCCCTGGCCGACGCTGGCAAGCGCGGCAAAGGGATTGTCACGGCCCAGCAGGGTGATGCCGGCGGCGACGTTGCCGGCCTCCCAGAACGCGTGGCCGGCGGCGTGCGCCGGAGTACGGTAGCGCCACAATTGCAGGGCCTTGGTCACGATCACATACCACGAGGCCATCGACATCATCGTCAGCAGAAGCGCCACCGCCTTGGTGACGACATCGCCTTGCGACCACAGGGCCGTGAGGCCGTAGGGACTTGCATCCATTGCTGATTCCTTTCGTTCGGGGTTACTGCGTCAATTGAAATTTGATCGGTACGACCACATAGGCAGGCAGCGCCCTGCCCTGCTCCACATAGGGCTGGAAGCGCGCGCGCTGGACGGCCTCGCGCGCAGCCTGGTCGAGGCTGGCGATGCCGGAGGAGCGTTCCAGTGCAATCTGCTCCACCCCGCCCTGGGCATTGATCAGCACGCGCAGCAGCACCTCGCCTTCATCGCCGCGACGGCGGGCCGCAGCGGGATAGACCGGCTGCGGTGCAGTGAGGTACTGAACGCCGCTGGTAATGACGGGCGGGCGGATCATCGGGGCGGCCGGCGTCACCGGGGCAGCGGCGGCCTCGGGCGCAGACGCTGGAGCAGCTGGCGAGGAAGGAGCAGATGGCGCGGATGGCGCAGATGACGTATCGGCAGAAGTGACCATGGCCGGCGCGGGTGCCACGGCCTGACGGGGGTGCGGCATGGGTGTCGGCCGCAATGGCACAGTGCGCACGGGGGCTGCAGGATGCGGTGAAGTCGCAGGCAAGGGCGGCTGCGGTGCGGACTCGAGGAGTGCCAGCATCACGGTGGGCGGTACCGGTGGCGTGGAGATGGGCACGGGCAAGGCGTGCATCTGCGTGGCCAGCCACAGCAAGCCCAGATGCGCAGCCAGCACCAGCAGCGCCGGCTGCGCTCTGCGCAGCATGGCCGCACCGGGTACCGTGCGCTGTGGAGAAAGAGGAAGGGATGACAGCATGACTCTTGCCGCGTTGCGCGGCCTTGCTCTGAAAAAAGCAGGAGTCTAGGCAGTCATGATGACCTCGCCGTTACGCGTCGATGACAACGGCGTCAGGAAAGCCCGATGCGTTGTAAAACTTTGTTAGCAGCGTCGCAGGCTGGGAACTCCGCCGCCCGTAGCGGGAGATCAAGCCTTCCTGCGTCCAGCAGCGGTGGCGCGCCAGCAGAGAATCGATCCGGCACACACCAGCGCCGCGCCGACCCAGAACGACGGCGGCAGCGGCGCGCGCAGCAGCGCGGCCGACAGTGCCGAGGACAACACCGGGATGAAATACGATGCCCCCGCCAGCACTGTCACATTGCCATGCAGGATGCCCACATTCCAGGCTGCATAACCCAGCCCCATGGCGGCAGCCGCCAGCAGCAGATAGACCAGCGCGGGCACGCTGAAGGAAAGTTCAGCGGCATGACCGCCCAGCAGGACCTTCACCCACAAGGCCAAGGCCACCAGCATGAAGAAAGGGGTCACACCGTTCCTGCCCTCGGCGATGCGGGTGGTCACGGTGCAGTAGGCTGCCCAGATCAGGGCACCGATGAAGGCCAGGCCATAGCTCAGGGGATTGTCCTGGATGTTGGCCAGCATGACCGGCAGGTCCAGGCCCTGATTGCCGCCCAGCACCCAGCAGATGCCCAGCATGGACAGGATGAAGCCCGGCACCACCAGCAGCGTCGCGCGCTGCCCGCCGAAGAGAATCGCCGCCACCAGCGTGAAGGTCGGCCACAGGTAGTTGACCATGCCCACTTCGATGGCCTGGCGGCCGGTATGGGCGTAGCCGATCGAGAGCGACAGGCACAGTTCATACGCCACGAACAGCACGCTGCCCCACACCAGATACCTGCGCGGGAAGCTGGACAGGCGCGGGAAACCGACCGACACCATCAGGATCAGCGAGGCCACCGTATAGATGGCTGCCGCGCCGCCGGTGGCACCGAGATGTTCGCTCACGCCTCGGATCAGGCCAACGATGGCGCTCCACAAGACCACGGCGCTCAAACCGATCAGGGTTGCCTTCTTGCTGTTCATTGCACCTGCCCAAAAGCGCAAGAGTGTACCTCAAGGGCCGGCACCGGGCCTTGTGATAAAATCCTGCCCCTTCTGTCCGGTCTTCGGTGGCCATTGCCCGCGCGGCGGCCGGACGTGTTCCATGGGTTCCCTCGCCCCCATTCATCAAAAAGGTTCATATGACGACTCTCGACCTGCGCCGCCATGCCGCGCTGCTGACCTGGCTTTCCCTGTTCCACCTGCTGGTGATCACTTCCAGCAACTACCTGGTGCAATTGCCCGTTTCGATCTTCGGGCTGCATACCACCTGGGGCGCCTTCAGCTTTCCTTTCATCTTCCTGGCGACCGATCTGACGGTGCGCTTCTTCGGTGCGCCACTGGCCCGCCGCATCATCTTCGCGGTGATGCTGCCGGCCCTGTTCATCTCCTACGGCATCTCAGCCCTGTTCTACATGGGGCAATGGCAGGGCTTCGGCGCGCTGGCGCATTTCAATGTCTTCGTGGCGCGCATCGCGGCGGCCAGCTTCATGGCCTATGTGCTGGGGCAGGTGCTGGACGTGCAGGCGTTCAATCGCCTGCGGGCTTCGCGCCACTGGTGGCTGGCACCGTCAGTGTCGATGATCTTCGGCAATGCCAGCGACACCATCGCCTTCTTCTCCATCGCCTTCTGGCGCAGCAGCGATCCCTTCATGGCCGAGCACTGGGTGGAGATCGCGCTGGTCGATTACGGCTTCAAGATCGCCATCAGCCTGCTGTTCTTCCTGCCGGCGTATGGCGCGCTGATGTCTTTCCTGAAGAGCTGGTTTGGCCGCCCCTTGGCAGCCGATCCGGCTTGAGTCCTGCAGCGATTTCCATCCAACGGTAAACTTGCGGCTTTGCGCGGTCTGCCCTGGCCGCGCCCTCCTCCTCTCCACCCTCCACCTGGACTGCGCATGAACTGGCCCCTGTTTGCCCTCGCCGTTGCCGCCTTCGGTATCGGCACCACTGAATTCGTCATCATGGGCCTGCTGCCCGACGTTGCGCTTGATCTGGGTGTCACGGCCCCGGCCGCCGGCATGCTGGTCTCGGGCTATGCCCTGGGCGTGGCCGCCGGTGCGCCCATCCTCGCCATCCTTACCGCCAAGTGGCCGCGCAAGCAGGCGCTGGTAGGGCTGATGTGCCTGTTCATCCTCGGCAATGTGCTGTGCGCGCTGGCCCCCAATTACCCGTTCCTGATGGTGGCGCGGGTGGTCACCGCCTTCTGCCATGCGGCCTTCTTCGGCATCGGCTCGGTGGTGGCAGCAGAACTGGTGACGCCGCAGAAGCGCGCACAGGCAGTGGCGCTGATGTTCACCGGCCTGACCGTGGCCAACATCCTGGGCGTGCCGCTGGGCACCGCCTTCGGCCATGCGGCGGGCTGGCGCTCCACCTTCGGCGTGGTGACCGGCATCGGCGTGCTGGCCGCCGTCATGCTGTGGACCATGCTGCCCAAGAAGATCCCCATGCAGGCCGGCAATATCTTCCAGGAGTTCCGCTCCATCATCGATACCCGCGTGCAGCTGTCGCTGCTGACCTCGACGCTGGCCTCGATCAGCATGTTCAGCGTGATCACCTACATCGCCTACATCCTGCTGGACGTGACCGGCTTCAGCGCCCGCGAAGAAAGCTGGGTGCTGCTGCTCTTCGGTGCGGGCATCACCGTGGGTGGCCTGGTCGGCGGCAAGCTGGCGGACTGGAAACTGATGCCGGTGATGTGCGGCGTGTTCCTGTGCATTGCCATCGTGCTGGGGCTGTTTTCCTTCACCAGCCATTACAAGTGGCCGACGCTGGCAACGATGTTCGCCTGGGGGGCCTTCGCCTTTGCGGTGGTGCCCGGTGCGCAGATCCGCGTGCTCGACACCGCACGCGGCGCGCCCAACCTCGCCTCGACCCTCAACCAGGGGGCCTTCAACCTCGGCAATGCCACTGGCGCCTGGGTCGGTGGACTGGCGATCTCGGCTGGCCTGCCGCTGACCGACCTGCCCCTGATCGGCTCGGTCTTCGCCCTGCTGGGCCTGGTGACGGTGGCCGTCTCGGCCTCGCTGGACAAGCGCGTTCGCGCTCCGGCCTGACTCTTCCCGCTCCAGCAAAAAGGCGCTTGACCCTCACGGGCAAGCGCCTTTGTTCATTCCGGCGAAGATGCTGGAGCGATCAAACCGCCTTCAGATGCGCCGAAGCGACGAAGTTGTCGAAGAAACTTTCACATCGGGCCAATTGCTCCAGTGTCACGAACTCGTTGGGCTTGTGCGCATGGATGATGTCGCCCGGCCCGCAGATCACCGCCGGCATGCCGGCCTGACCGAACAGCCCGCCTTCGGTACCGAAGCCGACCTTGCGCGCGCGTTCACTACCCAGGATGCGCAGTGCCGAACTCACCAGCGGATCATCGGGCGACGTGCTCATGCCCGGATAGGCCGTCAGCGTTTCGAATTCGATGCGCCCTTGCGCGCCTTCGATCTGCATCTGCGGCAGCACTTCCTGTTCTGCATAACGCTTCACTTCGTCGAACACCCCGGCCGGATCGATACCGGGCAGGAAGCGGTGTTCGAAGACGAACTCGGCCTTGTCCGGAATGATGTTGGGCGCGTTGCCGCCATTGGAGAGCGTGGTGACGATGGAGGAATACGGCACGTCGAAGTCGTAATCCTGCGCTTCCGAATGGCGCACGCGCAGCGCGATCTCGCGGATCTTCAGCTGCATCATGGCCGCATAGTCGATGCTGTTGATGCCCAGGTGCGGACACGACGAGTGCGCCGCATGGCCATGCACCGAGCAGCGATAGGAGCGCTTGCCCTTGTGTGCGATCACGGGCTGCATCATGGTGGGCTCGCCGATGATGACGCCGGTGGGCTTGATGTCATTCTGCTGCAGGTCAGCCAGCAGTTCGCGCACCCCCAGACAGCCCACTTCTTCATCGTAAGAGAACGAAAAGTGCAGCGGTGTGTGCAGGCGATCCTGCGCGATGGCCGGCAGGCGCGCCAGACAGACCGCGATGAAACCTTTCATGTCGCAAGCGCCGCGGCCGAACAATTTGCCATCGGCCACATGCGCCACGAAAGGGTCGGTATCCCAGTTCTGTCCCTTGACCGGCACCACATCGGTATGTCCGGAGAAGACGGTACCGAAGCGGCCGGGACCGGTATCGCCCAGGGTGGCAAAGAGATTGGCCTTGCGCCGTTCGGCGTCGTAGGTCAGGCGGGTGGTGGCACCGTGGCGTTCGAGAAGATCGCGGACCCATTCGATGAGGCCCAGGTTGGATTCGCGGCTGATGGTGTTGAACCCGATGAGGGTCTTGAGGATGTCCAGCGTCGCCTCGGTCGGTTGCGCGGCGGCTGATGTCAGTGATGCATTCATGATGATGGTGTGCCTGTTCAAATCCGGAACGGCGGGCCAGCGGTCAACAGGACAGCAGGCTGCATGTTCCCTCAGAAGTGCAGCAAGCGGCGTGCCACGGCGGGCGCATGCTGGCATAGCGGCCGGTCAAGGCAAACGGTGCCCGCGCTGATCAATTCCCCGATTTTCATAATCTCACCTGGCGGGAACTGCATGATGCAACCGGGTTCGCTGGCGTGCAAATGAAGGTTTAGCTTACACCGCAATGCAGATAGGGGTTGGGGAGATGAAGGATCTTGACGGCAGAGGCCTGGATGCCCGCTGGCAAGGATTTGCCTTCAGAGCCAATTGAAACTCGCACGACCGTCTTATAGACAGTGACAACAGCGCTTATCAGGAAATTCCTGCTAGGAGCTTTTTCGCATTTTTGTCAGACTGCAGATGAAGTTTTGTGCCCGGAGCAGCGCCCGCAGAGGTCAGCATGGATTCCCGTGGCACAGGAATGGTGATCAGGGTCACTACAAGAGAAGGACAAGACCATGAAACCGCCGATCATACTGATGATTGAGTCGAACGGCGAAGCAGTAGAGCTGGCGCGCTTTGCGCTCTGGCGCAACAATTTTCACTGTGTATTGCAGTGGGTTGACGAAGCAGACGCGGCCATCGAGGGACTGTTGCAGCGCCGTGCGGATGGCGAGATGCAGCTGCCGGGCATGATCTTTCTGGACCCAGGCATGATGGAAAACAACGGCCTGGACTTCATCCAGGCCATGAAGGCGGGCCGCGACACGCGTGCGGTGCCGATAGTGGTATTTCCGGACAGTGACTATCCGCCGGAGATGCCTGCCTTGCTGGAAGCGGGAGCCGTGGAATACCTGCTCAAACCCGAGACGGCCCAGCAGTTCATGGAGGCGGTGGTGGACCGTGCGCGGCGCTGGAGCAAGCGGCGGCGCAGGCGTTCGGCTTCAGCTTCGACTTCCAATGCAAGTGCGGGCACAAGGGAGACGGACGGAGAAGCTGGAACATCCTGAGCGGAAAGAAAAAACGCCGTGTGCTTTAGTGCTCACGGCGTTGTTCTTGTGCCCGCGCGATGGCGCGGGCGAGGTGATGCTTATTTCTTCACGCGCGTACTGATGTGGCCATCGAATTCGCGCTGTGCGGCTTCGAGCTTCTTGAGGGCTTCCTGCCAGGGCTGGTAATCCGCCTCGGTGAGCCAGGAGCCACCGGGATTCTGCTTCCACTGTTCGAGCTTGGCGGTCATCTTTTCATATTCTTCCAGCTGCGCGACCAGCAGGGATTCCATTTGCGTCTTCAACTCTTCGGCACGGACGATCCAGGGGTCTTGTTCCAGTTCTGACATGGGCGGCTTTCCTTGGTGTGAATAATGTGTCGGATGCTATCACGAAGAGGGCTGCTTGCAGCCGGGAGGCGATTCAGGTGTGCCAGGGCCCTTCTCTTTGACGGCGGCGGAAGCGACTCCGGGTTTCAGACCGAGGCGGAGAAACGACTGACACAGAAATTTCAAGAAACGAAAAAGAACCTGCCGAGGAGAAAAACACTTCACTGATGGTCAACGGCCATAATGAAGCCATTTATTCCGCTGTTTGGAGCGAAGGATGTCTCAGAGAAATTAAATATAATGTCGACTACCCAATTTTCCCGGCAGCCTTGCAGAGGCATCAAGGCGTATAAGTAAATGAGATCGACATTAACGGAACTTGGTGCCGAGCTAGCGTTATATTCAATTGACGCAGTGAGCGACATGATTATTTGGCTCGACGAAGACGGATTTTACGTATTCGTCAATAAGGCTGCCACAGAGTTTTTAGGCTATACATCTCAAGAGCTAAGTCAATTGAGGGTCTGTGATATTGATCCAGACTTTGACGAGGTACGCTGGAAAGATCATTGGAAGGAGCTTGAGATAAAGCAGTCCGTTTGTCTGGAAACGACCAACAGGAACAAATCTGGCCAGATTATTCCAATTGAAGTGAATGCAAGCCTGGTTCAATTTGAAGGAAGAAGATTTAATTGCTCTATCGTTCGAAATATCTCTGAAAGGAAGCGTACTGAAGCCTCACTACTCGCGCTGAACAAGCAAATCTATTTGCTGAGCATTACCGATGACCTGACCCAAATAGCGAATCGACGCTATTTTGATGAGGTGTTTAAAAGAGAGCTTCAACGTGCGCTAGAACAGAACATTCCTTTTTCTTTGGTTCTTATCGACGTTGATTATTTCAAAGCATTCAATGATCTATACGGGCATATACAAGGAGATCATTGCTTAAAACGCGTAGCGGCCACGATCAGCGCATTGATTCAATCGACGAATGAATTGGCCGCGAGATACGGAGGGGAAGAATTTGTATGCATTCTGCCTGGGATGTCTCCCAATAATGTTTTGATATTTGGTGAGAGACTAAGACAAGCAATCCAAGATCTCGCAATTCCACACAATGGATCTTCTTTCGGGACTATCACCGTCAGTATCGGCGTGTCCACCTTGGAGATTGCCAGCAACATCTCGACCGAGAACCTGCTCTTTGAGGCTGATCAACATCTCTATCGAGCCAAAGCGAACGGTCGCAATCGGGTCGAAGGAAAACCTGGCCGGTAGCTCAAGGTGTTACCAGGATCATGCCACAGTCGCCTGTAGTGGTTTCTGGCCCCAAGGAAGAGATCGATGCTACGGAATGGTGGTCGAAGACCGTCACGCATTCCATCACGGGAAGCCGCTTTACTTTGCGCATCGCGTTCAAGAAAAAAGCCGAACCGGGCGACACTGAGCGCGAGCTCGATCATGATCCAGAGGAAGGCATCACCGGCGTGAAAGCGGAGTGGCGGACAAAGCCAAAAAGAAGAACAACAAGGGCATTGAGCTGGTTAGCAAGGTCCACAATATGAAAACGCTCAAACGAACTTACACCATAAAGCAAAGTGCGAAACGTGCCGCGGCTCTACATCAGGCCAAAATCAAAGAGGTCCGCGAGATCATCTCGGAAAACAAGCAAGATTCATCAAGAATAAAAATGAGGAAAACTCCAGCAGGGGTTTTCCTCTAAATCATCGTTGGCCTTTACAACCTCATCTACATTACTTCGCCGTTGTAGCGTTCGACTCGCGTGCAATTTCCTCGTTGAAGTTGGCATTAAAAGAAACATTCTGCAGAGCCCAGCGATCCTTGAAGCGGTACAGAGTCAGCTCAAACAGAACAGGCTGGCGTTCATAGTTCAACATGTACTTCATGTAGACGTAACGGGTGCCGATGGTACGTTCCGAGATCATCTCGGCGTCACCGAACTTCCCCATTGACTGTTGGTAGGTCTTAACCACTTCGCGCAGACTCCGGATCTGGTCAGAAAGCTCCTTCGCATAGGGAGATGTCTTCGTGAGGTAGTCCAGCGCTTCCGTCGGCTTTCCGGATTGATACAGAGACAAGAAACGCTCAGGGATGCCATCGTAACGATCGGCTGCGTATGCATTCAACGAGAACATCAACATGATAGCAATCAAAAAGCGGCGCATGGTTTTCTCCTGGTCAGGTAGTGGCCCCGTCAATCGCTGGGCCATGGAAAACATCATGCAATAGCTAGGTTGCCACTGTGTTTCGTGCCGTCGCATTTTTATTACAACTGCAATCGGCAAGGCGTTCCAAGATTTAAACGCTTCAATTTCCGAGATTTCCTGCATTTCATGACGTGACATATCAAATCCCTGCGCGTCAAGACACACCAATTGATTACCAAGCATAGGCGCTAAAAGTCGCGCCGCATTGGAATGCGTGAAAATAGGAAAGCAGGGAGATCATCTCGGGGAGCAAATCAACTTCTGGCCGGAACCCGACTTCAAACACTATCGGCTAGAGGCAGGTCGGCGCCAATAGTATAGGTCCCCAACGGATGCCCCTCTCTTGAGTTCAATTTCATTGATATCAGGAACATCAACACGTCGCTCCCAGAGAGGAAACCAATGGCAGTCTCGCGTATCGTCTTCCGTGACCTTGCGGGTATTTTTCGCCATCTCTTTGTTGCATGCACCGAACTGCACAAAGTTGACTTGCGACTCTATCAGGCTAGCGGGATTAGCGCCGTGGACATGAGGATAGTACAACTGCAGCTCGTCATCCTCCCAAAAACAGATGGGACAAATATCGTATGAACCGGGCGGTGCAGGAAAGACCTCATAGCCGCAGCAAGGGCAGGTAAACATATTCTGATACGTCACGTTGTGGCCGATAGTGGAGAATCCTAACTCAAAGAAACCACTGGGTTAGCCGGATGCGGAATCCAGCTATGCGCCCAGCAGATCACCAGATGGGTAGATAGATGTGGGCGCGGGATTTGTCCGTTATCTACCCTTCAGAATTAGCTAAAAAGTTGCTAGGAGCGTCCCGCTTCTGGCAGGTTGGAAGGTCCGCATCCGACCTATAGCATTCATATATTTGCGGCGTATATCTTTGCTAGAAGATACCGTGTGAGAAACAAGATGACCGCACTACCGACTAGCCATGCCAGCATGAACGAGAGATAGCGAATGGCGAGTGGATCAAGTGGCTGCTTTGGTGTTCCAGATAGGTTACCCGAAATGCCGACATCAGAAAGTACCCACGTAAGGCACATCGCCATCAAGACGTATGACGCTACTGCTCCAATACCAATGAACGACCAAAAATGTTGAAGGGATCCGCGCCATAAATAGGCGAAGACACCAACTGCAAGCGCTGGGCCAACGAGTCCAAACGGAATCACCAGACTGAACGGGTTCATCGTAGAAATATTCTGATGTGGCTGAAAATACGTAGCTTAAGGATTTGCAATTGTCGACATCTGACCGACAGCGGACATCTTAGCTCAAAGAAGTAACAGCATAGCCCGATGTGAAAATGGGCTATGCATGTCGCAAATCACGCTGAGGAGCTTATGGGCGTCGGGGCGGGATCTGTCCGTTATCTCCCCTTCAGGATAAGCTGTAAAACGGACCTATAGCCCAAGAGCAAGTCACGCGCCGAAGGTCCGCTTCTGGTCGATTGCGGCCAAATTTAAGCGGAGGTCTGCTCTCGATATTGCTTAAGCTTCCCATTGCTATAGTAGTTTAAGAAATCAGACATGATTGGCGTTAGCTCTGTTCTTGCTGCGATATTCCAAAATCTTGTTTCTCCGAGCACGGGGACGAGACCATCGATGAGTCCTTGGCTGCAATTATGGCTCGCAGATGTCAGCCAGTGCTGCAATAAACGAATAACTTCCTCCAACGGGAGCTGTGATGACCTGGTGAGGGAAAGTGCATACCTGTAGTTCCCCGGAAACAGAGTTGTTATGAACTCGATACGCTCGGAAACCAACTGAGAGCGTAGCCACCTGCGAAGGTCGGTATCAACCTGTGCAGTGCCTGAACGACGGACGAACTGTTCTGGTTTGTATTGGGGTTCACACATATCAGTCATTACTTCAGCTATGTCTGCTTAGTGGATATGAAGGGCTGCTGTTGGCCGATAGCGAACACCTCAGCTTGAACAAATAATGGAGTAGCCAGATGTGGAATCAGGCTATCGCCTTTTTGACTGCATCCATCCAGTCCTGCCATGCGCCTGGGCCGGCCGGCCCTGCGTCACCGGTAATTTCCCAAGATAGCGAACTCAACAGACCGGCAATATCATCAGATTTTGTGCGCTCGTATTCCTGCTCCAAGAAATTAAGCATCGCACGATACGCTTGCTTGGCCGTCAACTCTACTTCATCCATCTTCCCCATCCTATTTCATTAGTTCCGACCTCGCCTGCGAAGGTGCGCGTACATGACCTGCGGCACACGTATGGCACCCGACTGCGCGCCGCCGGCGTCTCCGAAGAAGACCGGGCGCTCTTGCTGGGCCACGCCAGCAAGAGCATGTCCGAGCACTACGCGACTGGAACGGTGGAACGCCTGGTCGACCAGGCCAACAAGGTCGAGCTCACGCGGAAGAGGATGACGATCTTGCGCGTGGTCAACGGCTGAACAAGGTCACGCAAAAGTCACGCAGGCCGTTTTTGCAGAGTCACGCAAAAGCAAAAGGCCTCTAACGCGGTAACGTTAGAGGCCTTTATCTGCAAGGCTTGCGCCTTAGTGCATTTGGTTGCGGGGGCAGGATTTGTTGTTCAGAAACGGCGTGTGAAGCTGGCCTAGATAGTTGCTCTGCTGATTTCGACTTGGAGCACTCTTGCCCTAAAAGCCTGCCCATTCAGAGCTGGGCCAACGTATGTGCACGTGCATTCTTATCGTAGTCCCCAGCTATAACCGTTTGCGCCGCAATTTCGCTCTAGGCCATTAAATGATTCATCAGCACTGTATTTGCGACTTCTATAATCATTGATCACCATTTGGACATATGCGCGGCAGTTTCTCGGAATCCCTGTTTCTCCGTAAATCGGCTTTTTATTGGGATCGTCTCGATAGAAAAACAAATATCCAATGATCGCGAGCAATATCCCCACGAGTACGTTTCTATTCATGCTCTTTCCCAAATTGGCAAGCCGCTTTTGCGGAAATCATTTTTGGCGTAGAAGCTAAAATTCTGATGATAGGGCCATTTCCTACTTTCGCATGCGGCCAACGGCCCCATTCTGTTAAATGTCACCTTCGTCGGGTACATCTGGCTCGTAAGTGTTCAGAAAACCTGCAATAACATCACCGTGGCATGGCAAAGGGCTGCAGTGGCATCCAAGACGTGCGCCCTTTAGCCCTAGCATACCTTTCAGCATTTCCGGGTTAGTCAGAATATTTTCCCTGAAATGTTTCCTATATTTTTCGATCACTTCTTCGCGCGAGTCACCCGTCCCTCCTTTACCGATAGGAAAAGGATTTCCCCATGGTGTTCCACGTCCAATATAAACGTCAAACTCTTGGTCCCTATCCCTATTTCTCACCTTTGTTATTTGCACAGGAACCAATCGGACTGGCAACTTCAGCAATGTCGCAGCATGCACGAGACCAGTCAGATCATCACCATCCCAAAAAACCACTACATAGTTATATGCAAGCAAGCTGCGTTGCAAAGAGGGACGTGAGAACGCCTTAATCAACGATACTTCCTTACCTCTCTTTTCGAAGTATCGCTGAGCAATCTGAGCATCATCTTGAATCACATGCACATCCAGATTGCTAACGTCCAATGCTTCGGTGACCTTTGAAAGTTTTTGTCCGAAAAGTTTTTCAAATTGAAAGCCCTTCGACATCGCGATCAGTAGTTTTTCCTTGGATGTTTCCATATGCAGAGTTATAGCAAATGCTTTATTGGCAGCGGAGCATCCCAACGAGCATTGAGATACTCAATTGCAACACGGCGATGACATTGATGCGGCTTATGCTCGCTACAGAGCAAGCAGCCATCGGCGAAAATATTTCTATCCAGCTTCTTTTCTACGATTCGTCGATCAAGCAACTCAATATACTTTGATTCATAGTAATCCCAACTGATCTCGCTATTTCGGTATTGTTTAAGCAGCTTTCCGTCAGGAGTTAGCTCAGGAATTTCCAAATACTCGACATCAGCAATCTCTCTCAAGAAGAACTTTAGATCATCCCGCTTTGTGAAACCTGCAAGCTGAGAAGTGTTATTGAGACGCACATCTAGAAGCCGCCTTACGCCGCTCTTTTGAAGAAGATTAAAAAATTGTTCTGCGGATTTTTCAGTAAAACCAATGGTTGTGACTATTGGACTCTTTTCCATGCTAACTCCCTGTACTAACTCAAATCACAAGTTATAGATTGCGGCGATGAGCTTGTAGTGATTGTCACGAAAAACATCGGCAATGCTCACACAAATAAGGACTCGCCCTTGAAACGTATATTCCCGGTCTACGACGAGATCAGGAGTCTGCGCCGCATAAGCTGGATCAGTGATCTTCAAAGTGAAGTTTGTTCCCTTGTAGCTGAAACTTCCCCGAAGTGCTCTCTTTTGCTTACCTGCCCATCCTTCCATTCTCACGCAATATGAGAAGTTGTCAGGCTCAATCAAGCGCAGAGAATCTTGCAATCCTCCTGCTTCCGAAGTTGAAATCTGATCATTCAGCCCATTGTAAGTTGAGTTCCCCTTGTTCCACAGATCAGGGTATCCATTCGCCAGCTGCGGGAGACTGGCAAGTTGCCACGCGCCGATGTACCTCCACTGAACAGGTGCCAACAGATGATTCTCGATTTGACATCCTTTGGGAGAGGCGCGGTCAAATGTCATCTCAACGATATCAAGCTTGGCTATTTGGCGGCCAATATCTAACCGACTCACGCTAGGGGGAATCGCCCCCTCGATCGTCGCATCTCCTGTTACTGGCCGAATCCAAGAGCCTAATTGGTTATTCACCAATTCACGTCCAGCAATGCACCTATTTGGGTCGCGTTTTGTGGAGTTTGCCAAGCAAACGATTGTTTTTACATATGTCATCTTGCGCTCCTTTCGATTTATTTTGAGTCGCATGGATGGCCCCCTGCCCCCCATAGCATATTTATTATCACACATCTGCCGAGCTGATTTTCCCGTCGGCTAAGACCTCTAAAGTACGATCGTCCAACCTATATAGCCCTACTTCAGAAAAAGTAGCTGCATAGGCGCGTCAAAATGCGTCAGGTTAATCCTTAGTGACCGGGTTGCTAGTCGAGGCTGGACAAGCTTCCGCGCTGACACAAAATTCGAGTTAAAACCGCCCTATCTAGCGCCCAGGTGCGGAGTGGGGTCAACCGCGCGCGCCGGGTAGAAGGTGGTGGGAAAAGTGATTTATACTGTTCATATATACAGTACTTTTTATGAATCGCTGTTCCCGTTGCCATTATGTCAAGCCTCACCTACCCCGCGCCCGTCCCGCCAGGCAGCCCCGTCCAGCCCATTCCGGCCATTCATTTCGCCGGCGGCCCGCTGGCCCTGCACATCACGCACAAGCTGCACGCCGGCTTCCCCAGCCCCGCCGCCGACTACACCGCCGATCCCCTGGACCTGAATCAATACCTGGTGGATCGCGTCGCCTGCACCTTCCTCTTCGATGTGGCCGGCTGGAGCATGAGCGGTGCGCACATCGTCGAGGGCGACAAGGTGGTGGTCGACCGCTCCATCTCCCCCCAGCCCGGCCACATCGTGGTGGCCATCGTCAACGGCGAATTCACCATCAAGCGCCTGCGCCTGGTCAACGGCGCCTATGAGCTCCACCCCGAAAACCCGGATTTCCACCCGATCCGCTTCGGCGATGGCGAAGTGCTGGAAGTCTTCGGCGTGGTGGTCGGCGTGGCCAGGAAAATGCTGTGAGCACCCAGCCGCCCTCCCCGTCCGGCTTCGCCCTGGTCGACGTCAATAATTTCTACGTCTCCTGCGAGCGGGTCTTCGATCCCAAGCTGCGCGCGCGGCCGGTGGTGGTGCTGTCCAACAACGACGGCTGCGCCGTGGCGCGCTCCAACGAGGCCAAGGCGCTGGGCATCAAGATGGCTGCGCCCTGGTTCATGATGCAGGACCTGGCCCGCCAGCACGGCATCGTGGCCCTGTCCTCCAACTACACCCTCTATGCGGACATGAGCAATCGCGTCACCGACGTGCTGCGCCAGTACAGCCCGCGCTTGGAGGTCTACTCCATCGATGAGAGTTTCCTCGCCCTGGACGGCCTGGCCGGCCTCTGGCCGAGCATGAGCGACATGGGCCAGGCCATCCGCCACCAGGTCCTGAACTGGGTAGGCGTGCCCGTCTGCGTCGGCATCGGTGCCACCAAGACGCTGGCCAAGCTGGCCAACCACATCGCAAAGAAGCAACCGCAGTTCGCCGGCGTGTGCGACCTGTCCAGCCTGCCGCCCGCCGAGGTCGACCAGTTGCTGGCGAAGATTGAAGTGGGCGATGTCTGGGGCGTGGGCCGACGCATCACCGAGCAGCTCGCACGCCTGCGCATCCGCACCGCACAGGAGCTGCGCAACGCGCCCCTGAAGGCCATCCGCCAGCACTTCGGCGTGGTGATGGAGCGCACCTGCGCCGAACTGCGCGGCGTCTCCTGCCTCGCCTTGGAGGACGTGGCACCGCCGCGCAAACAGATCGTCTCATCGCGCTCCTATGGCGAGCGCGTGTCCGGCCTGCGCGAGATCGAGGAATCGGTGAGCACCTACGCCGCCCGCGCCGCCGAGAAGCTGCGCGCGCAGGGTTCCACCTGCGGTGCCGTGCATGTCTTCGTGGAGACCGATCGCTTCAAGCTGGACGAGCCGCAATACAACAACGGCCGCACCGTGCCCCTGCCCGAACCGACCGATGATCTGCGGGTGATCGTCAAGGCGGCGATGTGGGGTCTGCGCCGGATCTACCGGCCCGAGTTCCTCTACAAAAAGGCCGGCATCATGCTGATGGACCTGGCCGAGGGCCAGGCGCGTCAGGGCACGCTCTTTGGCAGCGGCGTGTCGGCAATGTCGTCGGCGCCGTTGATGGCTGCCTTCGACAGCATCAACCAGCGTTTCGGACGCGACACCGTGCGCCTGGCCAGCGCCGCCGGTCCGCATCGCTGGGCGGCGCGCTTCGAGCACGTGACGCCGCATTACACAACCGACTGGAAGGCGCTGCCGCGCGTGAGGTGAGCATGCAAGTGATCGTTTATCAGATGCGCCGCAACGGCGTGGAGATTGCCCGCGAGCTGCTGGGCGATGAGGCGCGCAATATCGGGGAGCTTCGCGTGGGCATCTTCGAGGATGGCGATCGCCGCCGGCCGACCAAAGGTGCCCGGCTGCAGCGTGACAGCGGCGAAGTCATCATGGAACTGGTGGATGTGCAGGTGGATGCCATCAAGGCATCGCGCATGGTCATCAAGGGGATCGAGCGACGGCAGACCGAACGCGGGGTGGTCGAGTTCGCGCAGGCCTGGCTGTGCGTGCAGGCGGGGACGCCTTTGCTGGAGACTTCGCGGGAGAGGTTTTTCAAACAGAGTAGCGACGGCAGGCAATGAACAGTGCATTTCAGCGAACGTGGGCAATCAGTTCGGCGAGAAGTCCACATTCAGCTCCTCCCATAGTTCTTTGAGCTAAGATGTCCGCAATCGGCCAAGACGGTCGTTGAGCTACGACTCATCGATAAGAAATTCTGAAAAACATGCACCGATACGAATTCCAATCGCCACGGTAGCGGCTTGTTCTCAGGCCGTGGGTAGTGCAGTGTGTTTGCCACATGGCACAATAGAAAATAAAATAATAGAAAACCAACTTCAAGGGATAGGCGAATGGCGGCAAACATTACATTCATCGAACAAAATGCGCCAATCGACGAGTATGGTCGCGCACTTTACGCCGTTTCCCGTTCTATCATTCGCGCCATCATCGATTCTGTAACGAACGAAGATTTGACCGATATCAATACTCCTTTGATAGACATCCGTATGCGTCAGCTCGCGAAAATTGCGAGGCTCGAGCGCGATAAAGGCATGCGTGGCGATGGCTTTGAATGGGCTGTTCACGAGGCGATTCTTGGTGGCGAGCCTAGCGTTGTGAACCCGATCTCTATGGCACTACGGAGATCATCGAAGTCCCTCAAGGATGATCTCCCTACTTCCTTGATGTTCGGCCAAGAGCGAGCGAAATATTTAGGCTTTTTAGATGCAGTGGTCGATGAAGCAGGCGAAGATTCCTATCTGCTTCCGGAAGGGAAAGGTCGACCATTCCATTTCGGACCGTGGGTTTCGGTTGCAGCTCAAGGTCACACCGCCGAAGAGCAGTTGAATGAGCGCATCAAGAAAATTTGGAAAACCGATTTATTTTTATCGACAGTTGATGGAAAGAAGCACCTTGCTGCTACCGTCAAGTCAAACTTCCAACAGCTTGAGGGTGGTCGTGGTTTGCGAATCGGAATCGTACCTGAGTCGACCCATACCGAGAATCGATCTGGCGTGTCATTCAATGCGAAGCATGGCCTTTGGGTTGTGTCATTGGAAGATCCCGACGGGTTCATGGGCTTGTTTAATGATGCCTACCATGCTGTCGCCCGAGCAATTTGTACCCTCGGAAAACTTACAGTCCCCCCCTATTACATCAAACCGAGCGCCAAAGCACAAAAAATCCAGGAACAACTGGAAAAGTACCCGGACGCAAAAGCTTACGAAATAGAGGCGGCTTTAAACGACGCTGCCCAACAGAATCTTGTGACCAACACGAGCCAACTTGTTGGGGTAAACGCGCCGGACTGGCTTCATATAAAGGAAATGGCTCCAAAAATAATATCTCCAAAACCAAAATTCATCAAACTAGACTAGGACACGCACTAGATGGTCGACTGACAACTATACGCTAGCATTTAGCGGCCAGAAGCGAATGTAGGTGGCCCTCGGACAACCAGACCTCGGACGCATTGGAGTATATGTATGGCCCAAGCCCAACCTTTACTGTGCGCGGCTGCGAACGTGGAAGTCCCGGCCTACCTCGTCCTCAGCCAGAAGGCTTACATCGTTACCGCAACCGGAAATGACGTCTGGTACGCCGAGAAAGACGGCATGAATTTTCAGGCCGAAAGTTTGATAGAACTACTTGGGCTTGTGAGCATGTATGAAGCGCGTGGTCCCAAATGGGCAGCTGCCGATCAAGAGATTGACGACTTCTTGGCGAAGCACGACCAGTAAATTCCTGTGTCTACTTTGGAGTCGACTGCTGCCAGTCCTGAATCTCCGTGAATTTTCCAGCGCAGCGACTTGCTATCCTGGCGCTCTTCGTGCGGCGGCGAGACCAGCTGCGATGGTTCGATTGATTCTGCCGTCCGCGTTGCCGGCGTGATCGCTCATGGTTGTTTTCCCTCATTGGCAGGAAGTTGATAGGGACGGAAGCGGACCACCTTTTGGCCGGCCCACTCATTCAAACAAAGAAACTGCCCCTGCAACGGCTCAATCTCATTGCAGCCAAACACAGCAGCCGCCTTCGTCACATCCCCGAACCCTCCGGTGTTATTCGGCATGGTCCCAAGCAACTGCGGCGGCACCCTATGCGCGGCCAGCACATCATCCCGCGTGCAGTTCTTGATATTGAAGAATTCATCCTTGGCCGCTATCTCCGCCACCGGCAAGATCTGCACCCCATCCTTCTTCCCGCCAGGCGCATAGAGAAACAGATTCCGAAAATTCCCCGGCCCCTTGCTGTTGCGCATGGCCTCGCGCAGCTTGTCCACGTCGGCCACGTTGCTAACGGTATCCGTCATGTACAGGATGAACCCCGCATGCGATCCATTGAGGTAATACCGCCGGCGAAACAGCGTGGCCGACTCATTGAGCCAGGCCGACTGCAGCGCGCTCACGTACTGCGGCACGCCATAGATCTCCTGGTTGATGTCCGGTGCCTGCAGGTGCCACACCGAATCCGCCGCAAACGCATGCGGTGCGCGCCATCCATCCACGAAGTAATACTGCCCCGGCACCACACCTACACGGACATACTTGGCCAGCGCCGGCTTGATCGCCAGCAGCTTGCCGGTCACGCTCTCCCGCCGCTCCGCATAGCAATTCCCGAACAACAGAAAATCCAGCGCCAGCCGCGTGAAATCAGCCCGTGACAGCAGCGCCGAAGGCTCAAAGGTCGACGCCAGAATATTGACCTTGCACCAGATGGCGCTGGCGTGATGCACGCTGGCATTGAGCGAGCGCGCCAGGCCGCTCATGCTCAAGGGCGGCTCGTACCAGTCGCCATTGCGGTAACACTCGATGTCGCTGAGCATGTCACGCCCCTCGAGTACCGGCATAGGGTCCCCAAAAGTGAACACCTCCACTCCGGATGCGGCTTCGGGCGGCCTTTCCGGCAAGGCAGGTGAAGAAAAATCCGAAAAACCGGATGCCGCCCGGCGGCGGCGGGAATGATGTTTCATCAGGTGATCTCCATGAATGAAGTATTGCTGGCCGTGCTGCCCTCGAAGGGCTCATAGTCCAGCGCATGCATGACCGACCAGGCCAGGTCGGCATGGCCGGTCTCCTGCGAGCGGCCGGCGTCATAGGTCACGGCCCGCCCGCTGGGCGTGAGAATCTTGCGGATGGCCATGAAGGACTGCGCAATGTCCGTCCATCCGGCATCGAACTGCAGCCGACCGGCGCGGATGATGTGCTGGGCCTTCAAGACCATGCGCGTCTTGACCTCCGGCGAATAGCTGATGGCCGTCACCGCCGGGAAAAACTGCTTCACCAGCGGATACACGCCCACGCCCATGCCGGTGGTATCGATGCCGATGTACTGCACGTTGAAGCGCGCCGTCATCTCCCGGATCAGTTTGGCCTGCTCCGCAAAGTCCTTCCCGCGCCACTGATGGCGCTCCAGGATGCGGAAGGTGCCGCCCGGCACCAGCGGCGGCGCAATTACCGAGCAGCCGGCACTGTCGCCGGTGAGCGATGGGTCATAGCCGATCCACACCGGCCGGTGACCAAAGGGCCGCGCCGTGAAGGGCTTGTAGTCGTTCCAGTCCACCCACGAATCGACCATGCCGCGCTGCATGTCCGCCAGCGGAAACACCGACGCAGAATCGTCGATGAAATTGCACATCAGCAGGTTGTCGAACTGGTCCGGCGAATACTCGAAGTCGCGCAACTCGTCGATGTCGAACAGATCGCAGCCGCCGGCAGCGGCGTCCATGATGGTGACGATCTGCCGCCAGATCTTGTCTTCGCCGGTGAAGCCAGATGACAGACGCTGATGGCTCACATCGATGCGCACCTGGTCGCTGGCCGCCCGCCGGCGATTGAAGGCCTCGCCGGTCCAGAAGGGATAGGCCTGGTGCGTCATCGCCGAGGGCGTCGAGAAATACGTCTTGCGCCAGCGCTTGTGCAGCGCCATGCCCGAGGCCACCTTGTTCAGCTCGGTGAAATTCTGCGTCCAGAAGAACTCATCGAAATAGAAATTGCCGTGGTAGCCCTGCGCCGTGCGCGCATTCGTACCCAGGAAATACAGGTGCGCGCCATTGGGCAGCACGATGGGATCGCCCGTGAGCTCCACCCCGCAGGCCTCGCGCGCGAACTGCACGATGTACTGCTTGAAGACATGCGCCTGCGACTTCGAGGCCGACAAAAAAATCTGATTGCGCCCGGTCTGGATCGCATCGATCAGCGCCTCGCGCGCGAAGTACCAGGTCGCGCCGATCTGGCGCGACTTGAGAATGGCCCGCGTGCGCTGATGGCCATTGCGGTACCAGACCTTCTGGTAATCGAAGAGCGAATCCTGGAAGGCTTCCACGATGCGCGCCTGGGACTCTTCGCTGAAGGCGTTCTTCTCCGGCCGCCGCTTCGGTCCCGCATTGCGCCGGGCGATGTTGGGATTGAGATCGGTCTCGTTGCCGCCCGGCTGCTCATAGCGGCGCACGCGCGCGGCCTGCACCAGCTGGCGCATGAGGGCATCGAGCTCCTTGTACTCGCCATTGCCCTTTACTTCCTTGGCGATCAGTTGCACTATGCGCGCTTCAAGGGCGATCTCCACGCGCTCCAGGCGCGGCACCTTCTCCCAGGCATCGCGCTGCTTCCAGCTGTTGACCGTGCTGCGCTTGATGCCCAGATGCCGCGCAATGGACGATACCCGCCACCCCGCAAAATACAGACGACGAGCCACCTGGCGCGGATCCGCCGCGGCCTCGATGCGTAGTTCGATATCCTCAACAAGCTCTGCCATGCCGCCAGCGTAGGCGGCACGCCTCTCCAGCGGGGACGCTCCGGCGTCGCTATCGCCCATAGCAACCCGCCCCGCATTGAAGCCGGTCGCCGCGCGACAGAAGATGGCGCTATCCGATCCACCCGATAGCGACACATCCCATGGCAACCAAAAGCAAGTTCTTCCGCGTGGCCACCGAAGGCGCCACCACCGACGGCCGCAGCATCACCCGCGAGCAGATCCGCCAGATGGCCGACACCTACAACGTGCGCACCTACGGCGCCCGTGTCTGGGTGGAGCATCTGCGCAGCCTGCTGCCCGATGGCCCCTTCAAGGCCTATGGCGACGTCATCGCCCTCAAGGCCGACGAGGTGCAGACCGAGCAAGGCAAACGCCTGGCGCTGTTCGCCCAGATCGAGCCCACGCCCGCGCTGATCGCCATGAACAAGGCGCGCCAGAAGATCTACACCAGCATCGAGCTGGCCGACAAGTTCGCCGACACCGGCAGTGCCTATCTGGTCGGCCTGGCCGTCACCGACAGCCCGGCCAGTCTCGGTACCGAGATCCTGCAGTTCTCGGCCAGCCATCCGCAGGCCTCGCCCTTCACGCCGCGCAAGCACAAGCCGGAGAACCTGTTCTCCGAAGCCATCGAGGTCAATCTGGAATTCGAGGACGACAGCCCGAGTCTGGCCGATACGGTGCGCCAGCTCTTCGCGCGGCTGGCCGGTACCGAGAAGAAGGCCGAGCACCAGCAGGCCGATGTCGCCGCCGCCATGCAGGCCGTGGCCGAACAGGTCGGCAGCTTCGCCCAGACCGCCAGCCAGGCGCGCGACGATGTGGCCACTGCGCTCACCCGGCTCACCGCGCTGGAGCAGCGCGTGGAAAGCGAGGCCACCAGTACCGCGCAGCTGCGCCAGCAGCTGGACCTGACCGACCGCAACCGCAGCCAGCGCCCGCCTGCCACCGGTGGCCAAGGGGCCGCGCAGACCGATTTCTGAGCGCCACCGCTCTCTACCGAACCTCCTGGAGTTACCGCATGAAGAACACTACCCGCGCCGCCTACAACGCCTATACCGCCCGCCTGGCCGATCTCAATGGCGTGGCCGGCGGCAGCGTTCACGCCACCTTCTCGGTGGTGCCCAGCGTGCAGCAGAAGCTGGAAGACAAGATGCAGGAATCGTCGGATTTCCTGAACCGCATCAACCTGCACGGCGTCGACGAACTCGAAGGCGAGAAAATCGGCCTGGGCGTCTCCGGCCCCATCGCCAGCCGCACCGACACGCGCCACGACAAGCAGCGCCGCACCCGCGATGTCGCCACGCTGGCCAACCGTCGCTATCGCTGCGAGAAAACCAACTTCGACACCCACGTCACCTATGCCCGGCTGGATGCCTGGGCCAAGTTCCCCGACTTCCAGACGCGGCTGGCCAATGCCATCCTCAAGCGCCAGGCGCTGGACCGCATCATGATCGGCTTCAACGGCCTGCACGTGGCCGACGATACCAATCTGGAGAAATTCCCGCTCCTGCAGGACGTCAACAAGGGCTGGCTGCAGCACCTGCGCGAGCAGGCCCCCGAGCGCGTCATGGGCCTGGTCGGCGACGAACTGCCGGGCCGCGTCATCATCGGCAGCGGCGAAGGCGCTGACTATGCCAACCTCGACGCCGCCGTCTATGACGCCATCACCAATCTCGATCCCTGGTATCAGGAGGACACGGGCCTGGTGGTCATCGTCGGCCGCCAGCTCCTGCACGACAAGTATTTCCCGCTGGTGAACCAGACCCACGCGCCGACGGAAACACTGGCGGCGGACGTCATCATCAGCCAGAAGCGCATCGGCGGCCTGCCCGCGCTGCGCGTGCCGTCCTTCCCGGCCAATGCCATGCTCGTCACGCGGCTGGACAATCTCTCGATCTACTACCAGAACGGCGGCCGCCGCCGGCGCGTAGCCGATGAACCGAAGTTCGACCGCATCGAGAACTACGAGTCTTCCAACGACGCCTACGTGATCGAGGACGAAGGCCTGGCCACCCTGATCGAAAACGTCGTCTTGCAAGGCGATGCCGCCCGGGACCAGCCATGAGCACCCAATCCCCCGCCGCCCGCCACCGCGCCCGCATACTCGGCCAGCGCGCCGCCAGCAGCGGCGAGCCCGGCAGCGTCACGACCGGCAGCGCCTATGAGCTGATGCTCATGCAGCTGCACGAAGACCGCCGCACGCTCTCGGCCATCCAGTCGGTGGAACGCAAGATCGAGATGAAGGCCACGCTGCTGCCCGCCTATCAGGCCTGGATCGATGGCGTGCTCACAGGCGGACGCGGTGCCTACGACGAGGTGCTGGTGACGCTGCTGGTCTGGCACATCGACGTGGGCGAGATCGAGCGCGGCCTGCAGATTGCCGCCTATGCGCTCCGCTACCGCTTCACCCTGCCCGACCGCTACCAGCGCACGCTGCCCACGCTGCTGCAGGACGAAGTGGCCGCTGCCTGCCTCACCGGCAAGCTGCGCGACCAGCCCGAGCGTGCCCTCGCCCTGCTGCAGCAGGTACTGGAGATGACCGCCGACGACGACACACCCGACCAGGCCCGCGCCAAGGTCCACAAGGCCGCCGGACTGGCGCAGCTGGAGCTGGTCAACCGCGTGGAGCCGGAGGCCATCAGCGCGGCCACCGCCGAGCAGGCGCGCGCGGCCCTGCAGCACCTCACCCGCGCCACGGCGCTGCACGCCGGTGCCGGCGTCAAGAAGGACATCGAACGGCTGGAGCGACGGCTATCCAAGCCCGCCCCACCGCAGTAAGGAGCACCCCACGGCGCCGGGGCGGCCCGGGAGCAAGTCCGGCCACGTGCCGCGCCGCGCTCCCGGCCACCGCCCCCCACTGAAACCGCAGAGACCGCAGAGCCCACAATGCAGATCCTCAAGGACATCCCCGTCAGCAGCCCGCCCGCCAGCGCCCCGGCCAAGGATGTGGTCAACGATGGCTTTTTCCCCGACATCAGCCTGGCCTCCATGCGCGAGGCGATGCGACTGGACGCCACCGTCACCGACGCCCGCCTGCGCCCGGCCATCATCGCGGCCATGGCCAGCACCAACCAGTTGCTGGCCGGCTGGCAGCAGGCGCAGCGGGCGGCAGGCTGGAACACGCTGGCAGCCGTGCCCGCTGTGCAACTGGATGGCGAGAGTCTCAACCTTGCGCTGTATCGCCGCGCCGTCTACAGCTTCGCCAAGGCCGACCTCTTCGAAGGCCATCGCGACATCGACACCACCGCCAGCAGCCTGACCGACCGCAAGAGCATGGACTGGATGGACCTCGCGCCCGAGGTCCAGCGCCGCAACGCGCACTGGGCCGTCAATGACATCCTGGGCCGCCCGCATGCCACCGTGGAGCTGATCTGATGCAGGTGCGCAGCCAGCAGGGCGACACGCTCGACGCCCTCATCCACCGCTACCGGGGCGCGCAGCCCGGTCTGCTGGAGCAGACGCTGGAGCGCAATCCGCACCTGGCCGCGCACGGCGCCATCCTGCCCGGCGGCACGCTGGTGAACCTGCCGCCGCCCGGCCCCGCCCGCAGTACTGCCCCCGACAGCATCCGGCTGTGGGACTGAACCTGACCACCAAGGAGCCCGACATGGCCACCGAATCCGCCAGCGGCATCGCCGCCCTTCTCAAGATCTACGGCATCAAGGCCGTGCTCGGCATGCTGGGCGCGGCGCTGCTCTACATCGTGCTGCCGCCGCGCAATGCCGACGGCAGTTTCAACGAGAAGGAATTCGTGGTGCGCCTGGCCTGCGCCGGCACCTTCTCCATCATGTTCGGCGACCTGGGCTATTCGCTGCTGCTGCAGTACCAGGCCGCCATCGCCAACGCACTAGGGCCCAAAACCGTCGATGTGATGGTTGGTGCACCCGCCTGGTGGATCACCCGCGCCGTGGCCCTGTGGATGCAGCGCCGCCAAGGCAAGGACATCGCCGAGATCGCCCGCGATGTGAAGGAAACGCTGTGAACGCCACCGACAACCGCCAGGCCTTCCTGGCCATGCTGCGCTTCTCCGAAGGCACGTCCAATTCGCCGACCACGCGCGACCGCGGCTATGACCAGATCGTCGGCCGCACGCGCTTCACCAGCTACGCCGATCATCCGCGCGTGCGGGTGTGGATCCCGCGCATCCGCAACTGGTCCACCGCTGCCGGTGGTTACCAGCTGCTCATGCGCTATTACGACGTCTATCGTCGCCAGCTCCGGCTGACCGGCTTCACGCCCGAGGTGCAGGACGCGATCGCCCTGCAGCAGATCCGCGAGCAAGGCGCGCTGGCTGACATCGATGCCGGCCGCCTGGCCCGCGCCATCGACAAGTGCCGCAACATCTGGGCATCGCTGCCGGGTGCCGGTTATGGCCAGTTCGAACATCAGTACGTGGATCTGGAAGCCGCTTTCCGGCGCGAGGGAGGCAGCGCCGAGCTGCCGCTGGTGCGCTCCAGTGACGAGCTGCACCTCGCCTATGCAGAAGCCGGTGGAGCGCTCGCATGATCGCGCCGGGCTGGCTGCGCGCGGGGGCGGTGCTGGCCGCCGTCGGCGTGGGCTGGACGGCGCAGGGCTGGCGGCTGCAGCGCGAGCTGGCCGACCTGCGCAGCGCCGAAGCACGGAGCAGACAAGCCGCTGCCGAAGCCCGCAGCGAACAGATCCGCCGCGTGCTGGCCAGCGAACGTGCGGCGCGCGATGCCATCGACAACCTCACCCGCGATCTAGCCCAGGAGAAGGAGCGCCTTCAGCATGAACAAGACACTTACCGCGCTGGCCTGCGCAGCGGCGCTATCCGGATGTCAGTCCCCATCGCCCCTGCCGCTGTGCGGCCCGGTGCCGAGCGTGCAGCTACCTGCCCTGCCGCCGGCGCTGGCGAACAAGCGCGCGCCGACCTTGCGCCAGCGGCTGCAGAATTCCTTGACGAGCTCGCCGGCGAAGGTGACGACGCCATCCGCCAGCTCAACGCCGTAATCGACGCCTACCAGGCCGCCCGCGAAAGCCTCCATGTACAAGCCCCAGAACCTGCGCAGCTACCTGCTGCAGGCCAGTAGCGAACTGGCCCGCGATCCGGACAAGCTGCACCTTTTCGTGGACGAGGGCCGCGTGGTGGCCACGGCCACGCCGGGGCTGTCCTTCGAGTATCACTACGTGCTCAATCTGATCGTCACCGACATCGGGCTCGATCTGGATCTGATTTTCGTGCCGCTGCTGGCGTGGATGCGGGTCCATCAGCGTGATGCCTTCGCGCTGCCCGCCGCCAGCCAGCGCGGAATCCGCTTCGAGGTCGACATGACCAGCGCCACCACGCTGGATCTGTCGATCCGCCTGGCGCTGACAGAACGCACGCTGGTGCACCGCCGGGACGGTGGGCATCTGGAGGTCACGCACGCGGCCGAGCCGCAGCTGAAGCCGCCCTTCGAGGATGCGCGCTGGCAGCTGCACAAGGAGGGGCAGGTGCTGGCTGAATGGTCGGTACCGGCATTGCCATGAGCGGGGATCTGCAACGGCTGGAGGAGTGGGTTGGCGCGCTGCTGCGCCAGCTGAGCCCGACAGAGCGGCGCACGCTGGCGCGTGAGGTCGGTACCGAACTGCGGCGGGCGCATGCGCTGCTGATCCGGCAGCAGGTGGAACCGGACGGCCGGGCCTTTGAACCCCGCAAGCGGCGCAAGAAATTCACCGACAAGCAGGGACGCATCAAGCGGCAGAAGGCGGCCATGTTCAATGGCTTGCGGACCAGCCGCTGGCTGAAGGTGCAGGCGGATGCGACGCTGGCGTCAGTGGGGTTCACGAACAAGGCGGCGCGGGTGGCGCGGGTGCATCAGGAGGGGCGTAGGGATCGTGTGGCACCGGGTGGAGTGGAGTATGACTATCCGGTGCGGCGGTTGTTGGGGTTCAGTTCGGCCGATGAAGGTCTGGTAAGGGATATCGTGCTGCGCCGGCTCGGTGGCTGCAACAAATCGTGAACGTTTCAGATTGCAAATCGCGTAACTAATGGCACAATACGCGGCGAAGTATTCCCGTCTCCGGGCGCGCTTCGATGAAAAATTAAAACCAAAGTCTTCGGGGGAGGACGAGTGTCCATTGATGCGTTTTCATTTACTGATGATGAACTGATCTACTACCGTGATCAGTTGCGTAACGCACGCTATGCCGCGTTAGCTGATGCCGAAGCCTTCGATCAGATCTGCTGGGCAATTGAAAGCCTAGGCAGGCGATTGGCACCTGAAGCTACCATGCTAGCCAAGTACGAGAAAAGCTTCATCAAATTAGTGGATGCGGAAGCATGGCATTCAGGCGACGTATTCACGCCATCCTTCAAGGCACTTTTCGAACGAATCCGTCAGGCCAGAAACGATGCTGCTCATACCGGAGTGTATGCACGTCATGCGACCTCCGCTGCTATCGATTTTTCCCTGCTCTTGGAAAGCGCGCTGATGAATAAAACCGACCTTGTCCATCACCATATGGTTAGAGAAGTGGTGACGTGCTCACCACGGAATTATGTCGCACAAGCCCGTAATCTGATGTTGAAGAATTCCTTCTCGTACTTACCCATATTCATCGACAACCAATGGTGCCTGTTATCGGACATGGCAATTGCCCGGTTCAGAATGCGTCTGCGGGAACAGAAAGAAGTGCCTAGGGAGAAAAGCAATCTTGCTGTGAGTATCCAAAGCGTCAAAGATGAACTGGAGCTGATAAAGATCTCAGAAAAAGAACTCGTGAGACCAGAGCAAACTATCAAAGAAATTCTGAGTCGGCATACCCAATCCGAGAATCGCCCGTCGTTGTGGCTGGTTGTAGAGAGCCCTGAAGACGAATTGCTGCAGGGTATTCTGTCGCCATTTGAGCTCTTATAGATTGAGACGCAGCCGCGCAACCAAACAGAACTTCACAAAGAAACCAATGAGCCAGCCCAAAGAAGACCTCGACTTCATTTACATCGTTGAGCAGGAAGACCTTGAGCGATATCTGGATGCCCCAAAGATCGACTACCAAGTCATGGCGGCGCCACCCAAAAAAAACGGTAACGGTGCAGAGATAAGCAAAACTGCAACGATGTTGGCCGCGATGCGATTTGTATCGCTCCCAGTGGGTCTGCTTGCGACGGCCATCGTAGCGAGCCCAGTCATCTCAAATCTCTTCGCATCCTCCAGCGACAAGTCGGAAGCGTCAGAGCAACTCAAAAACGAATCATTGGTCGCATGCGGCAACTTCCTCCGCCGGTATGCGATGACGGTAGACATGGCTCACGCGTATGGTGCGAAATTCCCGCCAGGCCATCCGCAAATCGGAAAAATGTACAAACTGCATCCCCTGGCTCATGTTCGCGATGCAAAGAAAGAAGAGCTATACGTTCCTGAAGAAAATTATGAGGCCATGTTGCTGGCCGAAAGGGAGGCCGAGCTGCTGAAGCTTCTTGTACATCTGGGCGCCACAAGAATCTGCATCACCAAAAAATCAGACACCCAAACAGAATCGCAGCTCCATGTCCAGGCGAACGTGGGCGTGCAGGAAGCCGCTGAGGTTGAAGTTGGAGTAAAGCGTGCAGACACGCGCTTGGCAAGCCGATTTGACACAAGGGTCTTTGAGCTGCCCGGGGCCCCGTGGAAAACTGGCCAGATATTGGACCGAAGCAAATTTTCCTGGGTAGGCTTCGAGCCGTCGTGGAACGCAATGATCGAGGCCAGGGAAGTTGCGGGATGCACCAAAGCTATGTTGGAGATGCGCGAATCAAGTAGCTATTCGTCAAGCCGTGATTATGTCGCTGGAATCAAAGCGCAAATTTATGCTGCACAAGGATCGGTCTCGACGAATCAGAACTCATCTCGTGACCTCTTCTACCTGATCGAGGTTGAGTTCGCACCACCCACTACTTCGTAATTTCAACATGACCAGATTGAAGAAATTGAGACGTGTTCCGCAAGAATATAGAACAAGCTGCGGAATAGCATGTGTCGCCAGTTTGGCAGGGCGCTCGCATCACTCAGTGATGCAAGTGGCGTTGAATATGCCGCTATGGAAAAAGAGCACAGCGACTTATTACACAGACTTTTCACAGCTCAGGAAGTTGCTGCAGAACTATGGCTTATCGGGGGGGCGCCGGATGCCTACGAAGGTCTGGGACAAAGTCCCTGAGATTGGCATAGCCGCCATCAATAGACGCATCGACGCGAACGGAAAAGAATATTGGCACTGGGTTGTCTTCCAGCGCCACGATGAGGAATTGACCGTATTGGATCCCCGAAGCAAGAGCGAAAATCGTACAGACTTGGGAAGAATGAAGCTGTTCGCCTATATGCCCATAGAGAAAATTTGAAAACCGATGAACACCGCAAGAGTCGCCCACAGCCCTGAGGAAAGCGTGCCACAACTATTTTCTTACACAGTCCGTTTCGATGACGGAGCAGCTCCAAATCCCTTCAACGGATTGTGCACCCTGGCTATCTGCAAGCCAGGAATCCGCGCAGCGGCCAAATCAGGGGACTGGATCGCCGGCATCGGATCCAGCAACGCAGCACATGGACGCGACCTGAGCCATCGCCTGGTTTACGCAATGCGCGTGAAGGAATCCATACCACTCGCCGAATACCATCGTCGAGCACAGTCTGAATGGCCCGATCGAATTCCGAAAATCAACAGCAAATCACTGCCAGACCGACTCGGAGACTGTATTTACTACGAGGATCATGAAGGTAAGCTTCTTCAACGCAAAGGCAGTGTTCACAATCAAGGCAACTATGCTCGAGACGTGTCGGGGAAAAATGTTCTGATCTCTGACCATTTCTATTATTTCGGCAGAGAAGCCATTCTTCTTCCCGAGCATTTGTACGGCATTCGCCATCCCTTCCAAGGGCACAAGAGACAAGCTAACGACCATCTTGTCCAGCCCTTCATTGACTGGATCAGTAGCTTGAATTTCGAAGTCGGGCAGCTGTACGGTTGGCCAGACCATATGGTCGACTGGAGCCAGAAATCAGGAAGCTGCGGCGGCTGTGCGGTGCGCCAGCTCGATGATGAGCACGATCCTTCCTGCTAGCAGAAAACCGAAGAATGAAAATATGAAAACACTGATCGCACTCGCAACAGCTACGCTCGCATGCGCTGCACTGTCCGCCTACGCCAAGCCTCCCTCAGACTATCCGGTAGACCCCTATGTGATCTCACCACAAAAGGCTGCTGAAGATTTTCCTGGTGCGATTCAAGCGCCTCCATCCCCGTTCACTGACAAACCTTACTTCTTCGACACGCACAGCTGTGTCTGGGATATCAATCAGCCAGAAAACGGCATCGTCTTCATCAAGCCAACCATCGACCGGTTGGGGCAACGCATCTGTTTCAGCAGCAAACCTACTGCGCTTGGACAGTCGCTGATCTCGCCCGAACAGGCTGCGCGACGCTATCCCAACGCCATTCAGATGCAGCCGGGGCAGATTCTGATGGTGCGTGATCGTCATGGCTGCTACTTCCGACTCTATGAAGTAGCGCCGGGCGACCCGCGCTTCGCGTGGGAGCGAGAAGAAACCAGGGGACGTCCTATCTGCGACCAACGCTACGAGTGACGCATGGAGCCGCTATCGAATTTCGAGCTGGCAGCAGAGAAGGTTATGGCCGATACCAAGCTCTGTCTGAAGAAAATCCGGGATATCTCATCCCTGCCCATCGATACGGTGGAAGGCGGTATCGAACTGCTCAACGCATTGCGTTCGGATATCTATGAAGATCTGAATCAGATCCAGCACGAATACCTGGTGCTTCGGGCGGCGCAGTGGCTGGTCAAACAGAAGATCTGCAGCGATCAGACGCAATGGCGTTGGAATCCGCGTCAGACGGGAACCATCGACGAGCCGGATCTGGAAGGCGCAGAGCTCGGCGTGGTCACCGTGTCCGCCGAAATTACGACATCGAGAAGGCCGATTGGCACTATCGATGGCCGTATGCAGTCAACGTTGAGCAAGCTCTCCAGCGCTCCGGGTCGGAAGTTCTATTTCGTCACCACCGAGCAGATGCAGCAGCGTGCAGTAACCAAGATCGGCAAGGGATCTTGGCAGATCGAGGTCGTGCTGTTACCGGTTGAAAAGAGTGTGATATCGGATCAGAGCTGACAGTTGCTTGTCGATCTCTTCGATAGATGGGGAGGCTGACATTCTTGTTAGGCTTTCCTGCCTGAAGGCCGTGCGAGCAATAAAATTTATGGTCAGCAACTCAAACTGGCGCAAATAATTCTGCACCGAAACAACCCCATCTCAACATGACGTGAATGCTAAAAAAAAGAGTAATTTCACGTGATTCACGGTTTACTTTTTTTGCAACACATCTATCCTGATTCCGACATGGCTTGGGGAAGCCATGTCGCCCCTCCTGCAGTTTTCATCCCGTAGAGCAATTTCAGTTCGCTATCTTCAACCGCGTGCGCGCATGCCGGAGGTTCGTTTGCGCGCGAAAAAAATTTGACTGGGGAAATAAATGAGAAAAATATTGCTGGTGATTCTGTGCGCCTCCACTGCGGGTTGCTCCGCGATCCAATCCGTAAGAGGCCCTGCTTGGCCGTGGCCGATTGATGCGGACAAACAGGAGACGACGGTTTGCAAAGGCACCTGCACTGACCAGGATGCACTGGTAGCCTTCAGCAAGGCGACGCAGTATTGCCGCTCCGTCTGGAATTTCTATGAAAACGCAGGCAACTACTCCAATGCAGCACAATTGGAAATCGGTTGGTTAGGTGCCATTTCAGGTGCCGTTATCGCACCCGTCGCCAGCCCGACAGCCGCAAAGGGCTGGGCCGGGCTGAGCGGTGCCACCAACGGCATGCAAAAACAGCTTTCCGACGTCTTTTCCAGCACTGTCGCGGTGAAAAAACAGAGTGCAGTTGCAAAGTTTTACCAGCGCCAATTCAGTGAAGTCATGAATGAGAAATCACCGGTTATTGCCGTAAAAAAGGCAATGGCTTTGGCAGCCGGATGCTCAGGGCAATCTGCCAATGTTGAGACCTCCGTCCTGAAGGCGATCGATGGAGCCGAACCGCAGCTAGATCAGTAAGCGCAGTATCAAAGTAAGGCAGAGGAAGTCGGTCATCTGCATCAGTTCCAGTGACCGGCTTTCCTCACCACCCTTGATCCGTCAGCCCATCTGAAACTCCACATTCCCGCTAACCAACCCGCCACCCCGTGCCATCCCGCGCGCGATCCCTCACCATGGATCGCATGCCTCCCGACCACGCCGACCTCACCCGCCAGCTCACCAACCTGATCCGCATCGGCCACATCGCCGAGATCCGTGCGGACAAGGTGCGCGTGCGGCTGTCCCCCACACTGACCACCACCTGGTTGCAATGGCTCGCCCTGCGCGCCGGTGACGTGATCGACTGGTGCCCGCCCTCGCCGGGCGAGCAGGTCATCGTGCTCTCCCCCGAAGGAGACCTCACGCGCGGCAAGGTACTGGCCGGGCTCTTCTCCGCTGACTCCCCTGCCCCCGCCTCCGATCTGTCCCTGCGCGCCATCCATTACCCCGACGGCGCAGTGGTGCGCTATCACTTCGCCCGTCACGCACTGGCCGCCATCCTGCCCGGCGGCAGCAGCGCCCTCGTCAAGGCCGACAGCGTCACCGCAGATGCCCCGCAAACTACCTGCACCGGCCATCTCACCGTCAAGGGCAATCTCACCGTCGAGGGCGTCAGTGCCCTCAACAACGGGGCCCAGGTCAAGGGCGGTACCGGCGGCGCGGCCATGGCCATCGTTGGCGACGTCACCGCCACCGGAGACATCAAGGCTGCAGACATCAGCCTGCGCCGCCACTCACACAGCAAAGTCCGCCGTGGCGACGAAACCTCCGGAGGCCCGCTGCCATGATCGCCATGAACGCCGCTACCGGCCGCCGCATGCCGCTGCTGGACCACCTGCGCCAGTCCGTGCGCGACATCCTCACCACGCCCCTGGGCAGCCGCCTGTGCCGCCGTGACTACGGCTCCGAGATCCCGGAGCTGATCGACCAGCCCCTGCACGGCGCGACCATCCTGCGCCTGTATGCCGCCACCGCCTATCGGCTGGCGCAGTGGGAGCCGCGCCTGACACTCACTGCCGTGCATCTGCAGCGCGACACCACCGGCGCACTGTCCCTGGTGCTGCAGGGCGTGGCCGATGACATGGCCGTGGAACTGGACGTGCCCGTGCGCGACGGAGAGACTGCATGAGCTCCCCTATCGACCTGAGCCTGCTGCCCGCGCCCGAGGTACTGGAAGCGCTCGACTACGAGCAGATCCTGGCCCGTCGCAAGCAATCCCTGCTGGCCCTGCTGCCGCCGCAAGAGCGCGCCGCCGCCGCGCAAGTGCTGGCGCTGGAATCCGAACCCGTCACCAAGCTCCTCGAAGAGAACGCCTATCAGGAACTGCTCCTGCGCCACCGCATCAACGACGCCGCCCGCGCCGTCATGCTGGCCTTCGCGCAGCGCGCGGATCTGGATCAGATCGGTGCCAATACCAACGTGCAGCGCCTGGTGCTGGTACCTGCCGATCCGCATGCCTCGCCGCCGGTGGCCGAAGTGCTGGAACCGGACGAGGCCTATCGCCTGCGCATTCAGGAAGCGCCCGATGCGCTCTCCACCGCCGGCCCGCGTGAAGCCTACGAGTTCCACGCCCGCAGCGCCGATGGCCGCGTACTGGATGCCCGCGCCATCAGCCCGGCACCTTGCGAGATCGTCGTGGCCGTGCTGGCCAATACCCCCGACTGGCACCCGCCGGCCGCCGTACTGCAGGCAGTGGCAAACGCGCTGTCGGCAGAGGACGTCCGCCCGCTGGGCGACGAGGTCACCATCACGGCGGGCCAGGTGACGGAGTACGAGCTGCAGGCCGTGCTCTACGTCGGCAAGGGCCCGGAATCGGCCATCGCCATCAAGGTGGCAGAGGCCAACGCGGCCGCCCTCTCGCGTCCGCTGCGGCCGCTGGGCTACAGCATCTATCGCGCCGCCTACATCGCGGCACTCAAGGTGGAAGGCGTGCGCAATGTGGTCATCCGCCAACCCGCCGCCGACATCCTGTGCGGACGCACGCAGGCCGCGCGCTGCACCCGCATCAGCATCACCGCTGAAGTGATCGATGAGGTGGACCGTGGCTAGCACGCTCTCCACCCTGCCGCCCAACACCACGCCGCTGGAACGCGCTCTGGCCCGCGCCTGTGCCGCGCTGGCCGACACGCCGGTGCCGCTGCGCGACCTGTGGAGCCCGCAGCGCTGTCCTGTGGCACTGCTGCCGTTTCTGGCGTGGAGCTTCTCGGTGGATCGTTGGGATGACAGCTGGCCCGAGTCCGTCAAGCGCGCCACCATCCAGGCTGCGCGGGCCATCCACCAGCACAAGGGCACGATTGCCGCCGTGCGCGGGGCGGTGGAGTCGCTGGGCTACGCGATCCGCATCAGGGAGTGGTGGCAACTCGATCCGCGCGGGCCGCGTGGCACCTTTGCGCTGGAAGTCGGCGTGCGCGCGCGTGGCATCACCGATACCACCTTCGCGGAGCTGGATCGGCTCATCGATGACGCCAAGCCCCTGTCACGGCATCTGCGCGGGCTGCGCATCGTGCTGGAGGTCACTGGCGGCGTCTTCCTGCGCATCCATCTCCAGCTGGGCGAAACCCTCACCGTGCATCCCTGGACGCCGGACAGCATCGACAGCAGCGGCCGTGTCGCCTTTGCTGCTGCGGTTCATTTCATCGACATCACGACCATCAACCCATGAGCACCTATTTCTCTCTGCCCACGGAAACCGGCGAAGCCAAGATGGCCAATGCCCTGGCGCTGGGCATTCCGCTGAAGTTCACGCACATGGCCGTCGGTGACGGCAACGGCGTGCTGCCGGTACCGGATCGCAAGCAGACCGCGCTGGTGCGCGAGCAGCGCCGTGCCCCCATCAATACCCTCACGCGTGATCCGAAGAATCCCGGCCAGATCATCGTCGAACAGGTGCTGCCCGCCAACGTCGGCGGCTGGTGGGTCCGCGAGATCGGCATCTATGACCAGGCCGGCGATCTCTGCGCCGTGGCCAACTGCCCGCCCAGCTTCAAGCCGCTGCTCAGTGAAGGGGCCGGCAAGGATCAGATCATCCGTGTGGTGCTGATGGTCACCAGCACGGCGGCCGTTGAACTGAAGATCGATCCCGCCGTGGTGCTGGCCACGCGCAAGCACGTCGATGACGCGGTGGTCGCCTACGCCGCACCGCGCCAGCACACGCACGACGATCTGGCCACCCGCAAATATGCCGACGAGACGGTGGCCGCTTATGCGGCTCCCAAGAAGCACACCCATGAAGAACTGGCCACCCGTCTCTATGCTGAGGAGCTGCTGGGCGCGCATGAGCGGCACGCCGACCCGCATCCGCAATACGCGCTCAACCGCGACAAGCTGGCCGCTCTGCTGGGCAACGCCAGCGAGCCGCGGCCGGGCCTGGTCCGGCTGGCCACCAGCGAAGAAGCGGAAGCCGGTACCGACGACACCAAGAGCATGACCCCGCTCAAGGTCTGGAAAGCCATCAGCCGCCGCCTGGTGCAAGCCACCGACGCCGCGTTGGGCGTGGCACGGATCGCCACGCAGGCCCAGGTCAATGCCGGTGCCGATGACATCACCATCGTCACCCCGCGAAAGCTGCGGGCGGGCTTTGGCGCGTATTTCAATGCGGCGGCGGGGTATTTCATGTTTCCGACCTGGCTGGGCGGCCTGATTTTGCAATGGGGGCAAGGATACGTGTCGCACACGGCCGGCGCGCCCACGGGCTGGGCATTTCCGGTGGCCTTTCCGACAGAGCTGCTCACGCTGCAGGTGACCAATGCCAACGGCTATTCCACGGCAGTGGTTTCCGTCAATTCCACTACGCAGGCCGGCTTCAACGCCTTCGCCAGCGTCGCATACACCAACGTCTGCTGGTTCGCCATCGGCCGATAGGAGATTTTTCATGCGCTACTTTTCCCCCAGCGCGGGCTTTCTGGATTCGCAGATCCACGCCCGCATTCCCGACGACGCCGTCAAGATCAGCGAGCGCGACTACACCCGGCTACTCACCGGCCAGGCGGAAGGCCGGACCATCACGATCAGTGCAGAAGGCAAGCCCGAACTGAGCGACAGTCCCGCCGGTCCCGACCGCCGCCAGGTGATCGAGGCCGAGCTGGAGCGCATCGACGTGGCCAGCCTGCGTCCTCTGCGCGCCCTGCTGGCCGGGTTCGGTACCGATGCCGACAAGGCCCGCGTGGCCGAACTCGAAACCGCTGCCGCCGCCCTGCGCGAGGAACTCAAGCAGCTGGACTGAGCGCATCGCCAGGCCAGCATCCCGCCATTTTCCCAGGAGCCATTGCCATGCCCACTGAATACCACCACGGCGTCCGCGTCATCGAGATCAACGAAGGCACGCGCCCCATCCGTACCGTTTCCACCGCCGTCATCGGCCTGATCGTCACCGCCGACGATGCCGACCCGGACGCCTTCCCGCTGGATACCGCCGTGCTCATCACCAATGTCGTTTCCGCCCAGGCCAAGGCCGGCAAGCGCGGCACCATGCGGCGCGTGCTGGAAGCTTTCGCCGCTCAGTGCAAGCCACTGGTGGTGCTGGTGCGCGTGCCCGAAGGCGAGGACGAAGAGAGCCAGACTTCCCTGGTCATCGGCGGCGTAACTCCGGATGGCCGATACACCGGTGCCAAGGCACTGCTGGCGGCGCAGGCCCGGCTGGGCATCAAGCCGCGCATCCTGGGTGCGCCCGGCCTCGATACCAAACCGGTCACCAATGCCATGGCGGCGATTGCGCAGAGCCTGCGCGGCTTTCTCTATGCGTCCTGCTGGAACTGCAGCAGCGTGGTGACGGCCACCGCCTATCGTGGCCAGTTTGGCCAGCGCGAGTTGATGCTGCTGTGGCCGGAGTTTCTCTCCTGGGATACGGTCAGCAACAGCGAGACCAGCCTGTCTGCGGTCGCCTATGCCATGGGCCTGCGCGCAAAGATCGATGAACAGGTAGGCTGGCACAAGACCCTCTCCAACGTGGTGATCAACGGCCCCATGGGCATCAGCCGCGACGTCTTCTGGGACCTGCAGGATCCGGCCACCGATGCGGGCGTGCTCAACGCCAGAGAGGTCACCACCCTCATCAACATGACCGGCTACCGCTTCTGGGGCTCGCGCACCTGCGAGCTGCAGGGTGGCTTCTTCCCGTTCGAGAACTACACCCGCACCGCCCAGGTGCTGGCCGACACCATCGCCGAAGCGCACATGGTCTTTGCGGACCTGCCGATGACGCCCTCGCTGGTGCGCGACCTGGTGGCCAGCATCAATGCCAAGTTCAGCGCGCTGCGCACGCAGGGCTACATCATCGATGGCGAATGCTGGTTCGATGAGCAGTTCAACGACAAGGACAGCCTGAAGGCTGGCCAGCTCGCCATCGACTACGACTACTGCCCGGTCCCGCCGCTGGAAAACCTGCGCTTCCAGCAGCGCATCACCGATCGCTACCTGATCGACTTCGCCGACCGCATCGCCGCCTGATCCACCTGACAAGGAGCCACCACCATGGGCATGCCCCACAAACTCAAGGATTTCAATCTCTTCGAAAACGGCATCAGCTTTGCCGGCCAGGCGACCGAGGTCACGCTGCCCAAGCTCTCGCGCAAGATGGAGGAGTATCGCGCAGCCGGCATGTCCGGCCCGGTCTCGGTGGATCTCGGACAGGAGGCCATGCAGCTGGAGTGGACGGCCGGGGGCCTGGTCCGGGAAACGCTCAAGCAGTACGCGGCCAGGTCGCACGGGGCCGTGCAACTGCGCTTTGCCGGGGCCTACCAGAACGACGACACCGGGGACGTGCAGGCGGTCGAAGTGACCGTGCGCGGCCGCTACAAGGAAGTTGACATGGGCACCGCCAAGCTGGCCGACGACACTGCCCACAAATTCACCATGCCGCTGAGTGCCTACAAGCTCACCATCGACGATGAGGTGATTTTCGATTTCGATTTCATGAACGGTATCGAGATCGTGGGCGGCCAGGACCAGCGCAGCGGGATCCGCAAGGCCATTGGCCTGTAAGGCCGTTTCTTCTCACCCTGGAAAGGACGCACCATGAGCATCACCACTGATACCCCGGTCAAGATCGAAACCGCCATCGTCGAACTGGACGAGCCGCTGGCACGCGGCACCGGTCACATCACCACCCTCACCTTGCGCCGCCCGCGTGCCGGTGCGCTGCGCGGCGTGAGCCTGATGGATCTCATGAACATGAACGTGAGCGCCCTGCAGGTGGTGCTGCCGCGTATCACTGAACCTACGCTCACGCAGCACGACGTGGCCGCCATGGATCCGGCGGACCTGGTCAGGTGCGGCATCGAGGTCTCGCTTTTTTTGGCGCAGAAGGAGGATCGCGCCTTGGCCTCCCCCGGGAAGTAGAAGAGGCCATGGCCGATATCGCTACCGTCTTCCACTGGCCGCCGGCGGCCATGGATGATCTGCCGCTGGATGAACTCATGCAGTGGCGCGAGCGTGCGCGCGTGCGCAGCGGGGAGCAGTGATGGCCAATGAGCTGAAGATGCAGGTGGTGTTTTCAATGATCGAGAAGGTGACCGCACCGCTGAAGAAGATTGGCAGTGGTGCCGGTGCCGCTGGACGCGCGCTCAAGGAAACCCGCTACCGCCTGCGCGAGCTGGAGAAGCAGCAGAAGGACCTCAACAGCGCACGCGAGCTCGCTGGCAAGGTCCGCTCCAGCCATACCGCTTTCTCCGCAGCCAAAAAGGAATTGGAAGATCTGGCCGCAAAGATGCGCGGCATGGAGAATCCCACGCGAGCCATGACGCGCAGCTTCGATGCCGCTCAGTCCAAGGTCAGAAATCTTCATGCGGAGGGAGAAAAATACCGGACCCAGCTGCGCGAAGTGAGTGGCCGCCTGTCGGAAGCAGGGATCAGCGCGGACAAATACGGGGCGACCCAGCGTGCTCTGCAATCCAGCATTGCCGCGACGAATACCCAGCTGACCGCGCAGAAAGAAAAGCTGGCCGCCAGTGAGCGGCTGCATAGGCGGCAAGACCAGCTTCGGGCGCGTGCAGCCAGGATGACGGCCAGCGGCGTGGCGGCTACTGCGACGGGGACTGCCGTGGGCATCCCGCTGGTGGCCGGACTCAAGGAAGCCAAGCACTACGAAACCGAAACCGGCCGCGTCCGTGCGCTGGGCCTGGGCGACACCGCCAGTGCCGAGGCCGTCAAATTCGCACGCGAGATGAAAACCTACGGCACCAGCCAGCTGGACAACCTGCAGCTGCTGCGCGACGGCATCACCGCCTTCGGCGACACGCACCACGCCGAGATGGTGGCACCGGTGCTGGCCAAGATGAAATTCGCCAATCACGCCTTCTACGGCGAGGCCGAAGGCGCTGACAACGAGCGCAAGTTCATGGACATGCTCAAGGTCATCGAGATGCGCAACGGCACCAAGGACATCGCCACCTTCACCAGGCAGGCCAACATGGTCCAGCAGGTGCTGACGGCCACGGGTGGCCGAGTCGGCCCGGAAGAGTGGCTGAATCTGATCAAGACCGGAGGCATTGCCGCCAAAGGCATCAAGGACGAAGCGTTCTACTACCAGATGGAATCACTGGTGCAGGAGATGGGCGGCAACCGCGTCGGCACCTCGATGATGAGCGCCTATCAGAATCTGTATCAGGGCCGCACCACCAAGCGCTCCATCGCCATGCTGGCGGACCTGGGCCTGATCGGTGACGCCTCCAAGGTCAAGCACGACAAGGCCGGCCAGGTCTCCTTCCTCAATCCTGGTGCCATCAAGGGGGCCGAGCTTTTCCGGGAGAATCAGTTCGAGTGGATGGAGAAGGTGCTGCTGCCCTCGCTGGCGGCCAAGGGCATCACCGACGAGAAAGGCATCCTCGACGCCATCGGCGGCATCTTCTCCAATCGCACGGCGGCGCAATTGTTCTCGACGATGTATCAGCAGCGCACGCAGATCCACAAGAACGAGCAGCTCAATCGCGGCGCGGCCAACATTGACAAGCTCGACAAGCTGGGCAGAGGCACGGCCAGCGGCAAGGAGCTGGAGGCGTTGTCCAAGCTGGCGGACCTCAAGCTGAAGTTGGGCGAACTGATCCTGCTGCTCTACACGTCCGCCCTGCAGATCGCCACCAAGGCCATTGAGGGCTTCACTGGCTTCATGCAGCGCAATCCGGCTATGGCTCAGGCGCTGGTCATCGGATTGAGCAGTCTGGCAGCGATCCTGGTGGTGGTGGGGCCGTTACTGCTGGCGGTGGCGTCCGTGCTGGGCCCGTTCGCGGTACTTCAGTTCGTGTTCAGCCGGATCGGTCTCAGTGGCGGGATGGTCATTGCCGCTCTGCGCGGCATCGGCACCGCCTTCATGTGGCTGGGCCGCGTGTTCCTGTTCAATCCCATCGGGCTGGCCATCACGGCCATTGTCGGGGCGGTCTATCTGATCTACACCTATTGGGATCCCATCGTGGCTTTCTTCAAGAACGTGTGGCAGCAGATCGGTGCGACGTTCTCCGGGGGACTCTCAGGGATCCTGGCGCAGATCCTGAACTGGTCGCCGCTGGGCCGTTTCTATCTCGCCTTCGCTCAGGTCATGAGCTGGTTCGGCATCGAGCTGCCCGGCAAATTTTCGGACTTCGGCGTCATGCTCCTGCGAGGCCTGGCCAATGGCATCGTCAGCGGCCTGGGCCTGGTCAAGGACACGCTCATGAGCGCCGGCAGCAGCATCATCGGCTGGTTCAAGGACAAGCTGGGCATCCGCAGCCCCAGCCGGATCTTCGCCGAGCTGGGCAACTACACCATGCAGGGCCTGGCGCTGGGCCTGCAGCGCGGCCAGGACGGCCCGCTGGCCACCATCGGCCAGCTGGCCGGCAAGCTCACTGCCGCCGGCGCTGCCGTGACCATCGGCGGTGCCAGCCTGCCCGCGATGGCTTTCGACACCCGCCCGCCGCTGGCCGCCGCTGCCCCGCCTTCCGTCGTCTACCAGGGCGACAGCATCCAGATCATCGTCCACGCTGCGCCGGGCATGGACGAGCAGGCGCTGGCCCGCGCCGTCGCCGCCGAACTGGACCGGCGCGACCTGGCCCGCGATTCCCGCCAGCGTGCCCGCCTGGCCGATTTCGACTGAGGAGCAGCACCATGATGATGGCCCTGGGCATGTTCGTCTTCAGCCTGCGCACGCTGGCCTACCAGGAGCTGCAGCGGCAGACGCAGTGGAAGTACGCCAGCAATCCGCGTGTCGGGCGGCGCGATGCGCAGCAGTTCACCGGCAAGGGAGATGACACCATCACCCTCTCCGGGTGGATCGCACCGGAGCTGACGGGCAGCGTCTTCTCGCTGGACGCGCTGCGCCTCATGGCCGATACCGGCAAGAGCTGGTTCCTGATCCAGGGAACCGGGCGAATCTACGGCACCTATCTGATCGAGAGCATTGAAGAAGGCCGTACCGTGCTCGACGGCAGCGGCGATGCCCGGCGCATCGAGTTCACCATCAAGCTCAAGCGCACCGATGACAGCGTACTCAGCAGCCTGGGCCTGGGCGACATCAGCGGCCTGCGCAAGATGATAGACCTCGATGGCCTGGCCGGTGGCCTCGCCGACAAGGCCCGCAACCTGGTCGGCGGTGCGCTAGGGGGCATCCAGGGTGCCCTTGGCACTCTGGGCGGGGTGGCCGGTGTAGCAGGCAAGATTGGCGGCATCGCCAGTCAAGCCGGGGACATGGCTGGCAAGATCAGCGGCATGGCCGACAAGATCGGCAAGGGTGGCCCATGAGTACGCTGGCTCCGGCGTTTCGGGTGGCGATCGAGGACAGGGACATTACCCGCGTGGTCTCCGACCGGCTCATCAGCCTGACGCTGCGCGAATGCCGGGGTGACGAAGCCGACCAGCTCGACATCGACCTGGACGACAGCGACGGCCAGCTGGCCATTCCGCCCAAGGGTGCGCGACTGCACTTCGCTCTGGGCTGGCGGGGCCAGCCCCTGGTGGACAAGGGATCCTTCGTGGTCAGTGAGGTGGAACATGGCGGCACCCCGGACAAGCTCACCCTGCGCGCGCGGTCGGCCAGCATGATCGACGCATTCCGCCAGCAGCGGGACCGCAGTTTTCATGACAGCACGCTGGGTGCCGTCATCGATACCGTGGCCGCCGGCAATGGTCTGGCCAGCGGCATCGCCGAGCGGCTGCGCGGCGTGGCGATACCGCACCTGGACCAGACGCATGAGAGCGATGCCGCCCTGCTTCGCCGCCTGGGCAAGAAGTATGACGCGGTGGCGACGGTCAAGAATGACACGCTGCTCTTCCTGCCGATCAACGATAGTCACACGGCGAGCGGCCAGCCGCTGCCACTGGTGACCATTGCGCGCGCGCTGGGTGACCAGCACCGGTACCACAGCGCCGAATCGGACGCCTACAGCGGAGTGCGCGCCTTCTGGATGGATGACCGCTATGGCCGGCGGCGCAGCGTCGTCGCCGGGCAGGCGGGCAACAGCAAGCGGCTGCGTACCACCTTCGGAACCGAGGCGGATGCGCGCACGGCGGCCATTGCAGAGTGGCAGCGCATCGAGCGCGGGCTGGCCACCTTCGAAATGCAGCTGGCGCTGGGCGATCCGCGCGTGATGCCGCAGTCACCGGTGGCCGTGCGTGGCTTCAAGCCGGAGATCGATGGGACGGACTGGCTGTGCAAGATGGTCACGCACAGCATCAGCGGCAGCGGGTTCACGACGCGCATCGAGTTCGAGACCCGCACCGAGCCGGCCGAGGCCGAGCGGGAGATGGATCATGATCCGGAGGAAGGCATCACGGGCGTGAAGGCCAATTGGGAAGACAAAGGACGCGCCCGGCACAGCAAGGGGACGGAGCTTGCTGGCCAGGCGGAGAATGCGAAGACCTTGAAACGGGTGTATGCCAGCAAGCAGAGTGCGCAGCGGGGGGCCATGTTGGAGTGGGCGAAGATTCGGGAGGTGAGGGAGATTGTTGCGGAGAACAATGAGGGCTGAACTTGGCGGGAATATCGAGTGAGGTGAGCAATCGGCCTCACCCGACATTCACATCTTCTTGCGTGCCAGTTTTCCCGGATCAGTCACGCCATTCGGGTGCCGGCGACGTAGGCTTGCCATTGATGATCGAGTTGAGCACCATGCCAGCGCCAATGCCGCCAAAAACGAAAGGTACCGTGAACTGGGTGAACCCAATGAACAAAGCGATTCCAAAGTCACTTCCCCCATAGGGCCTGCCAATGATGGCAAGACCAAGAACTTCTTTGAAAACGGAAATCGCTACCAAGAGCAGCATGGCAATAAAAACAAGATACGCGCCGATCTGCGTCCGCTCTTTTACGGGAATCCAAGGACGACGATACGTCCTCCACAAGGTCCGGACTCCGAAACCCATCAAGGTAAGGTAGGACACCAGCAGCAGCACTTTCTGGTGTATCAGGAGGAACGAATTGATGTAATTCAGCATAGGCCTCTTTGTCAGTCTGGAATGAATGGAAAATGACGACATAAATTATGGCCTGCATTTTCAGAACTGATTGTACTTTCTGCCTGTTCGCCGCGAGATCCTTCGCAACGGTGGACAAAAATTCATCATCGGAACCGCCGCCTTCACATCACGACGTTCTGGAGATTCCGAGTCAACTTTGTACGGACGGCTCACTTCGCTCAAGAGATGCGGCAACACCATTATCAGATGATCCTGACAATCGCTTGCGAGGTGATTCGCTACAATCAGGGAGCACGTCTTCGCGCTGCTTTGCTTCTACGGCGCGCTCTTGAAATGCGCACATCTTCCCGCTGCTTCCTCAATTTTTCGGCTTGCTCTTGAGCCTCAACAATCTGCCGGCGGACATGCCACAGGAGCGTACCGGTGGAACGGCCATTTTCTCTTGCACGCCGGCGATGACTGGTGCCGATAGAACGAACAACTACACCCACGACCACCATCAACATCAAAAGCACGACTACCATCTAAGCCTCGTCAAATCAGCGGCCAGTCTGCACCGCTACTTTCTTTTCGGACTCGATTTACGATGGTGCGCGAAGATGATGTCGCCATAGACATTGCCATTGATCTGCTGCCCGATGCTCTCTGCCATTGCCGCAACCGAATGCGGACGCTGATGCCACTTCACGGTATCGAGCAGATCCAGTGTGCGCGCCTTGCTGCGCACGTCGAGCGCACGATACTTGGACAGCAGCTCCGTTTCATCATCGGTCAATCCCACGGGCGTCTGGCGGCCCGTGAGCAGGAAGAGCACATCCACACCGGCGCGCTGCAGCGTCAGAAGATAGCCCGCTCCAGGCTCGCGTCGTCCCGATTCGTAGCTGAACTGAACGGCGCGTGTCACACCAACCAAAGCGGCAAACGTCGCCAGCGTCATCCGCAGGCGCTTTCTTGATTTCCTGAGCCGGGTGCGAAATTCACTCATGCGCAGACCTGTCTATGAGCCCGAGCGCGTGAGTCTTGGAAACGCGTCGGGCATTCACAAATGGTAATGGATGTATTCGAATGTACACGGCCTGAATCGGCATCGGGAGTAGGTATTTGGCCTCGTGCAATGAGATTGGTGAGGGAAGCAGAAAAGCTTCGATGAACGTCTAGAAAACTTACGTCGTAAAAATGAAAAATCGGCGCAGTGGCGCCGATTTTTGGATGTGTTTAGATCTGAGTTTTGACTATTTTTTTGTGGACGATTTCGGCGGACGTGGTCCGGTGACCTTGCCATGGATATCGCCATTGATCTGCTGTCCGATATCGCCACTGACAGTGACGCTGGTCTTGGATACTTGCTCGGCAAGGGGACTGGCCCCTTCGATTACGCCTAGTATCCGAGCCTTGTTTTTCAAATCGAGCCTGCGAAAGCCTTCCAACAGTTCGGCCTCATCCTCCGAAACTGCCTGCATGGCCGGCTTGCCGGTGATGACGTATTGCACGTCCACACCCAGGCGCGCAACGGCCTCCAGATATCCCGCATCCGGCCGCCGCTCGTCCTGCTCGTAGAACACCTGTGCCCGCCGCTGCACGCCGCCGACCGCCGCAAATTCAGTCTGATTGAAACCCAGCCGCGTGCGCTCGGCCTTGAGTCGTTCCCCGATTGTGTTCATAAAGACGCAAAATACCGTTTGACATGAGTCCAAATGGACTCTATATTTTCGTCATCGCCAAATGACGTGTACATCGTGCACATATTACCCCATGAGCATCCAAGACCATCCCGGTGAGGTACTCCCCTGCGCGGACGATCCGGCGTCCCTGCCCATCACCGTCCGCCTTCCTGCGGGCGCTGCGGAGAAAGCCGCGCGCCTGGCAAAGGAGGATCACCGTACGCGCTCTGCCTTCATCCGTGTGATGTACCTGCGCGGCCTGGACGCCTACGAAAAAGAACGCCATACCTCCGCGGTCTGAGGAGCGGCCCATGTATTCCGATCCCAAACGCGTTCGCCAGCACCGCCACATGCTCCGCCTGGATGACTACGAACAGGCGCTGGTCGAGGCGCTGGCCGACTACCAGGGCGAGCCGGTAGCCACCATCCTGCGGCAGCTGGCATTGCGCCAGGCCGCTGCGCTGCTCAGTGCTGATCCTGCCGCAAGCGTATCGCGCGGCACGCCCTGAACGAAGGCAGCAACAAGCAACTGTCGAGCAACCAAAAATGCCTGAGAACCACACCATGTTTTCCGACGAAGAGCGGGCAGCGCTGGAAGCCGTGCGCCAGCGCGAAGGGTTGGAGGATCTCGATCAGGCCTTCGAATGGCTCGTCAAATCCGCACTGCGTAACGGCGCAAGGCGCATCACCGGAAGGGGCCGGGCGCTCTACGCCATCGAGGGGAACACACCATGCGTGTAATCAGCCTGCCCTGCCCGCACTGCAAGAGCCCGGTGCGCGCGGCCAAGAGCCGTCCTGTGACGCCGCTCTACAAGGAAATTTCCTACCAGTGCACCAACATCGAGTGCGGCCACTGCTTCGTGGCCGCACTGGAAGTGCTGCGCACCACCACGCTCTCGGCCATGCCCAGCGCGGAAGTGCAAATCCGTATTTCGCCGCGCGCCCTGGCGGCGGCCAAGCATCAACTCACCCTGGACCTGGCCGCCTGACCAGCGACTGATCCCCCGATAACCCAACGCCCAACGAGCGCCGAAAGGCGCGCGGCGGATTTACTCACCCTGAATTTTGCGAGGAACACAAAATGAACAAACCTGGAACGCAATCACCTGGCCTTGAAAATCACGTCGTATCCCTTCCAGGCGGACGACTTTTCCTCAAGTTCATCGACGTAGTCGAGTTCGGTGAACTGCTCGATGAGGTTCAGGAATTCTGCAATCCCCTCCACACCGATCACCCGGTAAATTGCGCCGTCTTCATTACGGACGCCGATGCGCATGCGCTGCTGCCGGACCATCTTGAGGTCGGCGGGCTCGGCCTGTATCGCCTGCAGAACCAGGTCATCGCGGGTGCTGACGCGGACTCCATCCATCAGGGTAGTGAACATCATGCTGATTACTCTCCATTCTCGTTGGTGATTGAACTCGGCATCACGCTGACCGGCTCGCGTGAAACCTACCTCCGAAAGTACCTGCGCAAAGTTCTGCTGCGCAATCGGCCTGATGAGCAGGCATCCACTGCGGAATGCGTCGAAGGTGCATCGTGAACACCAGCGCGATGAATCTTTCTGCAGCACCGCGTGCAGACAGAGATCCGTGGCGGCGCAATTTCAATACGTACCTGCCGGAATTCCGCTGCGCCCAGCGGATGCTGGATCTGCGGATCATTCATCGCTGCGAGCTGAAGTGGACCGTCGTCTACTACGGCCGCCGCCACCTCGAAGACAAGCTGGCCCGCTGCATCCACCATCTGGGCGGGATGGCAGGAGAATGGTGATGCGCATCGTGCTCGCCTACTTCCTCGCCTGGGCAGTGCTGCTGGCCCCGCTGGCGCTGGCCGCACTCGGTCTGGTGAAGGACTGACCATGTGCTGCGCCCGCATCAAGGATCACGCCTCCTTCCGACCTGCATCGCTGGTGCTGCAGGAGCGGGCCAGCTGGCGGCCCACGCCGCCCGGTAACAGCGCCGCGCTGGCCGAGATCGACAAATCCAAGCGCCTGCTACAGCAGCGGCCGCGCCCCAATCTGCAGGCCGGCATCGCCTTCTCCTGGGCGGCCACGCCGCGTGCCATCCGCCGCAACATCCTGAGCCTGGCCGGCCTGTCTCCGGATCGTTGGGAATCTCCCATTCACTCCTTCACCGACAGCGAACGCATCGCGATGCGCGCCGCCGCCCATCGCGCCATCCGCGCCTACGAGAGGCTGCTCAATGCGATTTGAACAGGACGTCAGAACGCTGCGCCGCCACCGCGCCTTCCTCCAGTCGCCGCATTTCGCGCCGGAGCTGGAGCGCATTCCGCTGAAGTGGAGAAGCCGCGTCGTGAGCCAGACCCTGGCCCGCATGGCACCGTGGAGCTGGTACCGCATCTATGAGCCGGTGGCGGTGGAGTTCGTGCGCGACTTCACCGCGCGCTACGTGCCTGCAGCGGTCGATATCACGCAGGACGATGCCGACATCTGCGCCAACGCCGACCGGGCTGCGGCCAACGTGGTCAAGATGCTGTGGACGGCAACTTCGGACGAGCATGCGCTGGCGCTGGTCGCACAGGAGTGCGCGGACTACGGCATCGCGCCGCCGGCCTTCGAGGATGACCTGAGCGCGGTGATTGCCCGCGCCATCGATGCGCGCTGGTGGCGGCGGCAGTTGCGCGAGGTGGTCAAGCGCGCTTTCGAGGGTGGCAACATCCGGCTGGGGTATGTGGCCTATCGCGGCGAGCCCTATGCCAGCAATGAGGCGGTGCTCTCGCGTCTGGCACAGAACCGCAGAAACGCCGCCGCGCTGGAGGCCACGCTCATGGAGAACGAGGCCGGACAACAGTTCACCATCGCCGAGCTGGCCGAGCGAACCACCGCCAACAAGGCGATCCGCCGTGGTGAGCTGATGGTGCGCATCAACGGGTTCGACCAGATCGCGCGGGACTGCGGGGATACGGGGCTGTTTCTCACGTGGACCTGTCCGTCGCGGTTTCATGCGACGCGCCACGATGGCCGGGCCAATCCGCGTTTCGACGGATCTACCCCGCGCGATGCCAATCGCTACCTCTGCAAGATGACGGCGCTGGCGAGATCAGCGCTGGCCCGGCGCGGGATCGGGCTGTATGGATTCCGCATCGCCGAGCCGCATCACGATGGCTGCCCGCACTGGCACATGCTGGTCTTCGTGCGCGCCACCGAGGACTACGCGAGCCCGTGGGTGAAGGATGTGGCCACGCGGGTGGAACGCATCATGAAGCGCTACGCGTGGCGCGTCGACCGGGGCGAGCCGGGGGCCTTCCAGCGGCGGCTGCGCACGGAGCGCATCGACTGGTCACGCGGCAGCGCCGCCTCCTACATCGCCAAGTACGTGGCGAAGAACCTCGATGGCGTAGCCGAGCACAAGACGCAGGAAGGCTACCTCGTGGTGACCGACCAGCTGGGCGACGTGGAGCTGCAGCCGTCGGCCCGGGTGGAAGCATGGGCGGCCACGTGGGGCATTCGCCAGTTCCAGCAATGGGGCGGCGCGCCGGTGACCGTGTGGCGCGAGCTGCGGCGCGTGCCGAAGGAGATGGTGCGCAAAGCTCCCCCGGCGATGGCACAGGCCTGGCAGGCGGTGCAGAAGATCGAAGGCGAGAAGCGCGCCTGCTGGGCCAGCTACCTGCGCGCCCAGGGCGGTGCGCTGGTCGCACGCAAGGCACTGCAGATCCGGCTGGCCAAGGACGAGAAGCTGGTGGCGGGGCGCTATGGCCAGGTGCTGCGGGCGCTGCCCTATGGGGTGAGATGCCGGCAGATGGACGGGGTGGTTTTCAAGTCGGTGCGGCATGTGTGGACGCCGGTGCTGGGCACCGGTGGTCGCGCTGCGGCGGGGGTTGGGGTTCCTTGGACTCGTGTAAATAACTGTACGCAGCCCGCCGGACCTGACTTTGCGGCCTGCCGGCCGGCGGCACCGCCCTCGCCTGCCGCTTCGGTACCGGAAATGTTCTCGCCGCTGCTGGCCAGCGGCATCTATCTGCATCCGGCCAACGTTCGCGCCGGTCCCGAGCGCACCAGATTGATGGAAGCGTGGGAGGCCATCGGTGCCTGCCCGTGGCCGCGTGCGGACGATCCGCGCCGCGCACGCCTCACGCCCGGCAAGGCGGCGCAGCAGCTGGCGCATCCGGACGACGTGCCGCCCGGTGCGCAGCGCGACTGGCTGGTGCAGGCCTGGCATGCCATCCGGGCCAGCCCCTGGCCGCGCCACGGGCCGCCGGCGCGCGATGCACGAGCGGCCAGAACTTCCACTCATTCATCGAAAGGGAACGCCACATGACTGCGTTTCGTGTCGTTGTGCGGACAGCGTCCGCGCGCCATTCCTACACCGCCATCGCAGCGCACAGCTGCGACGTGATTGCTGCTGCCGTCGATCGCTTTGGGGTGTGTTCCGTGACGGCGATCAAGGAGAAGAAGCTGTGAAAACCCAACCCCGACGCGATTTCAACCTGCACCCGCCCCGGCCCCTGGATCGCATCACCTTCAGCACCGCCGACGAGGGCGTGCAGGGCGGATATGTCTCGATGCTGAGCCGCCATATCGGCAACGGCCAGCGCTTCGCCTGGGTGGAGATGGACGCGGCGCTGCCGGGTGCTTTCAGGGCGGTGCTGCTGACGGATGTGCTCACCTGCGATGACGCCGGGATTAGCCCGGGTGGAGTGGCCACCATGCCGACGGCGCGGCGGCGCTACCTGGGCGACTTCAGCAACCAGATCGATGACGCGTGGCAGGCCGGCGGGGAGTGACACGTGCATGAGCGCCTATTACAACGAGATCGATCCTCATGCAGCCGCGTGGCTGCGCGAGCTCGCGGCGGCTGGCCACATTGCGCCGGGCGAGGTCGATACCAGGAGCATTGAAGATGTGCAGCCGGAAGACTTGCGGGGATTCGTGCAATGCCACTTCTTCGCCGGCATCGGCGGATGGTCACATGCGCTGCGTCTCGCCGGATGGCCAGATGACCGACCTGTTTGGACCGGTTCCTGTCCGTGCCAACCTTTCAGCACGGCAGGCCAGGGAGCTGGGTTTCATGACCAGCGGCACTTGTGGCCCTGCCTCCACTGGCTCATCCAGGAGCGCCTGCCTGCAGTCGTGGCTGGAGAGCAGGTTGCGAGCAAGCATGCAGACGCTTGGCTCGACCTTGTACAGGATGACCTGGAAGCCCTGGGTTACGCCTTCGGGGCGGTTGCGTTCCCGGCTGCGGGCGTCGGTGCTCCGCACATCCGGGAGCGGACTTACTGGGTGGCCCACGGCGACGGCCCAGGACGCGGTGCGCGGCGCCAAGGACGCACGCCCATGGGACACCGGCCGCCCGCTGAACCAGATCGCAGCGCTGGCCGGCTGGACGACACCGACCGGACGCGACTGGAAGGACGGCGCGGCCGACCTGCAGCCGAGGAGCAACGGGACGCTGCGGCTGGACCAGTTGGCGCGGCAGAGCAATCTGGCGGGGTGGCCGACGGCGACGGCCAGCGACCACTTCGGCGGCGGCAGCTGGAAGCTGGCCATGAAGAAGATCTGCGGGCAGAGGCGGCCGAGTGGCAACGTCATCCAGTCGGGGCTCAAGGATTGGGTGCAACTGGTGATGCCGGCCCGACTAACGGCCACTGGCGAGATGCTGATTGGCTCCTGTGCCGGGATGGAAGGTGGCGGCCAGTTGAACCCGGCACATTCCCGCTGGCTCATGGGATACCCGCGCGAGTGGGACGACTGCGCGGTTATGGCAATGCAGTCAATGCCCGGCAGGCGGCGCTCTTCATGCGCATAGCGATGGAATGGCTGCGATGAGCAGCGAGCAAAACTGAACCGACAGACAGCAGAGATAAAAAGGAAGGAGGCGCACAATGCTCGCCATCAAGAACCCGCAGGCCTGGGAGCAGCTCTTGCGGCTGCTGGCCGAACAGGTGGTGAAGGACGTCCAGCAGGACGCCGCCGCCGCACCTGAAACGACAGAGACCGACCTCGAAACCGCCCTTCACATCCAGCACCATGAGAGCAGCGATCTACGCACGCTATAGCACCGACAAGCAGCGCGAGGCCTCCATCGAGGACCAGTTCACCATTTGCGTCCGACGCGCCGAGCACGAGGAGCTGGAGGTGGTGCAGCGCTACAGCGACGACGGGGTTTCCGGATCCACGCCGGTGGCGCGCCGCGCGGGTGGTGCGCGGCTGCTCATGGATGCGTTCAATGATCGCTTCGATGTGCTGATTGTGGAGGGCCTGGACCGGCTCTCACGTGACCAGGTCGAGCAGGAACAGCTGGTGCGCCGGCTGGAACATCGCGGCATCGTCATCATCGGCGTGGCCGACAGCTACGACAGCCGCATGGGCGGCCGCAAGATCATGCGCGGCGTGCGCGGGCTGATCAATGAAATGTTCCTCGATGACCTGCGGCACAAGACGCATCGTGGCCAGGCCGGGCAGGTCGAGCGCGGCTATGCGGCTGGCGGCAAGTCGTATGGCTATGACATCGTGCGCGATCACCTGGGCAGCAAGTACCAGGTGAACGATGCGCAGGCCGGCTGGGTGCGGTGGATTTTCACGCGCTACGCCGAAGGCTGGAGCGTGCAGCGCATCGCCCATGAGCTCAACGCCCGCAAGGTGCCCTCCCCGCGTGCAAGCACATGGGTGGTTTCGGCCATCTACGGGTCGCCCAACAAGGGGAGCGGGATCCTGAACAACTGCCTGTATCAGGGCCTCTATATATGGAACCGCTCGCAGTGGGTGAAGGATCCGGACACGGGGAAGCGGCAGAGGGTGGATCGTCCTCGTGAGGAATGGCGAGAAATCGAGCTGCCCGAGCTGCGCATCGTTGCGGATGAGCTGTGGCAGACCGTGCGCAAGCGCATCGATGGCCGGCTGCCTGGTCGCAAGCAGGGGGCACCGGTGCGGACCTTGTTCGGCGGGCTGATGGCCTGCCCCTATTGCGGCGGGGCCATCGTGGCCATCAATTCCCGGCTGTACGGCTGCGCCAACCGGAAGGATCGCGGGCCGGCGGTGTGCAAGGGCATTCACTTCAAGCGGGAGACCGCGGACAAGAACCTGCTGGACACCTTGCGGGATGAGCTGCTCTCGCCGGCCGCACAGGAGCAGTTGCGGCGGCAGGTGCAGGCCATCATTGCCGAGCGCCAGCGCAGCAGTGCGGCCGACGGTGTAGCGGCGGCGGGCCGGCGCAAGGAGCTGGACGAGGAAATTCAGCGGCTGGTGGATGCGATCGCCAGCATCGGTGCCTCGCAGGCGCTGGCGGATCGGCTGCGGAAAGCGGAGGCCGAGCGGGCGCAGCTGGCGGCGACCAGGCCAAGGGCCGGGCCGGATGAGCCATCGGCTGCTGAAATCGGGGAAAGGATACGGAAGACGCTGGCCAACCTGGAAGCCGCCCTGACCGCTGACGTGCAGCAGGCGCGCATACTCGTCGCCGAGCTCTATGGGAAAATCGATGTCGTCGCCGATGGCGAGAATGTCTGGGCTGAATACAACAATGCCGCTGAGAAGCTTTTGATCGCTTCTAGCGGCATGTCTCTAAAACTGGTTGCGGGGGCAGGATTTGAACCTACGACCTTCGGGTTATGAGCCCGACGAGCTGCCAGACTGCTCCACCCCGCGTCTGAAGAAAACAATTATAGGGCAGGTAAAATCGGAATGCAAACATTTTCTGCAATCTTTTTACAGTGATACACTCCTAACCGCATTACAGCTTCCCGCAGCCGTCCAGACCAGCGTCCCAACGCCCTGTCGCCGCAGCAGGAAAATGCACCAAGGGCACTTCCCTACTATATATATAGACAGACACCTTCCGAGCCTCTATGAAATTCTGTTCCGAGTGCGGCCACACAGTCTCCCTGCAGATCCCTCCCGATGACACGCGGCTGCGCCATGTGTGCGGCAACTGCGGTGCAATCCATTATCAGAATCCAAAGCTGGTGGTCGGCTCCATCCCCGTCTGGGATCAGGATGGCCAAACCAAGGTCCTGCTCTGCAAGCGCGCCATCGAGCCGCGCCTCGGTTACTGGACCCTGCCGGCCGGTTTCATGGAAAACGCCGAAACCACCGAAGACGCCGCCCGCCGCGAAACCGAAGAGGAAGCCGGCGCACACATCCAACTGCACGAACTGTTCTCTCTGGTCAACGTGCCCCACGTACACCAGGTCCACCTCTTCTACCGCGCCACCCTGCTCGACCTCGACTACCAGGCCGGTGTCGAAAGCCTGGAAGTGGCCCTCTATACAGAAGACCAGATCCCCTGGCAGGACATCGCCTTCCCCACGGTGGAATTCACCCTGCGCGCCTTCTTTGCCGATCTCAAGAACGTGCGCAGCGGTGAAGGCAGCTTCACGCTGCACACCGAAGACATCCGCCGCCGCATGATCTGATCCGCAGGAGCACGCGGATGATCGCCTGGCTGGACCTCGATACGCCCTTCCCCGATGTCTCCCGCGCCCTCGCCGACCCGGCCGGGCTGCTGGCGGCCGGCGCCGACCTGTCGCCGCAACGGCTGCTGGAAGCCTATCGCCACGGCATCTTCCCCTGGTTCTCCGAAGGCCAGCCCATCCTCTGGTGGAGTACCGACCCGCGCATGGTCCTGCGCACCGATCACTTCGTCGTCTCCGACAGCCTCAAAAAGACCCTGCGCCGCATCGAACGCAGCCGCCACGGCGACGGCCTCTGGCAAGTCACCTTCGATACCGTCTTCGAACAGGTCATGCAAGGCTGCGCCGGACCGCGCCGCCATGAACAGGGCACCTGGATCTCGCCCGAGATCATGGCCGGCTACACCGGCCTGCATCGCGCCGGCTACGCCCACTCCTCCGAAGTCTGGCTCAACGGCGAACTGGTCGGCGGGGCCTATGGCGTCTCCATCGGACGCATGTTCTACGGCGAATCCATGTTCGCCCGCGTGAGCGACGCCTCCAAGGTGGCGCTGGCGCACCTGGTGTTTTTCCTGCGCAGCCACGGCGTGGACATGATCGACTGCCAACAGGAAACCTCACACCTGGCCTCGCTGGGCGCACGCCCGATTCCCCGCAGCGACTTCCTGCGCCACCTGCGCGCAGCCATCCAGTGGCCGCAGATCCGGGGCTGGGAGCCGCTGAACCTGCTGGAGCACGGCATCCCGTCGGCCCGACGCGACTGAGCCTGGCGCGGTTCTTCACTGCGGCCATCAAAATGGTGTAAATTGGAACCTGACTCCAGGGACCGCACGGGGCAGCAGAGACCTCGCCGCCGGCCTCCCGCAAGACAGGACAGGACGCACATGACGCATCTCAAAGACTTGCCGTTCTCCACGTTGCAGTTCTATGCAACCGCGCCCTACCCATGCAGCTATCTCGATGACCAGCAGGCCCGCTCGCAAGTGGCCACCCCCTCGCACCTCATCAATGCAGATGTGTACTCGGAACTGGTCAAGACCGGCTTCCGCCGCAGCGGCATCTTTACCTACCGCCCCTACTGCGACGGCTGCAATGCCTGCACCCCGGTACGCATCCGGGTAGCCGACTTCGAACGCAACCGCAGCCAGCGCCGCGCCTGGGAACGCAATCGCGGCCTGCAAACCCTGGTCACCAACCTGACCTACGCCCACGAACACTACGAGCTCTACCTGCGCTACCAGTGCGCCCGCCACGCCGGCGGCGGCATGGATCAGGACAGCCGCGATCAGTACGCGCAGTTCCTGCTGCAGAGCAAGGTCAATACCCGCCTGGTGGAATTCCGCGAACCTGACGGCACCCTGCGCATGGTCAGCATCATCGACGTACTCAATGACGGCCTGTCCTCGGTCTACACCTTCTTCGATCCCGACCTGCCGGCAGCGTCCTTCGGCACCTACAATATCCTGTGGCAGATCGAACAGGCGCGCCAGCTGGAAATGCCCTACGTCTACCTCGGCTACTGGATCAAGGAAAGCCAGAAAATGGCCTACAAAACCAACTACCAGCCGCTGGAAGCCCTCCATGAAGGGGAATGGAGCCTGCTGGAAGGCTGAAGCAAGCTTCACCTCTGTGGCGCAACGTCTGCAAAAACAGGGGTAGCGGGATCAAATTGGGGGCAACTACGCCGCCGAGGCAGGGAATGGGCAGTGGCACGCGTTAGAATAGCGGCAGTTTTTTTGGCCCCTTCTTTCCTGATCGTCCCATCGTGTCCGACAAATTCCTCTACGCGCTCGCGCGTCCGCTGCTGTTTTCTCTGGAACCTGAAACCGCGCACCATCTGGTGCTGCCTGCCCTGCGCTGTGCCGCGCGCTACAGCCTGACGGACTTCGTCACCAAAAAGCCGGCCGCCGATCCGCGTACCGTCATGGGCATCACCTTCCCCAATCCGGTCGGCATGGCCGCCGGGCTGGACAAGGACGGCGCCTACATCGACGGCCTGGCCGCACTGGGCTTCGGATTCATCGAGGTCGGTACGGTCACGCCGCGCGCCCAGCCGGGCAATCCGCTGCCGCGCATGTTCCGGCTGCCGGCCGCCAACGCAGTGATCAACCGCATGGGCTTCAACAATGGCGGGGTGGATGCCTTCGTGGCCAATGTGCAATCCTCGCGCTTCTACCAGGAGCGTCAGGGCGTACTGGGCCTGAATATCGGCAAGAATGCCGATACCCCCATCGAGCGTGCCGCCGAGGATTACGTGGCCTGCCTGGAAAAGGTTTACCCCTACGCCAGCTATGTGACGGTGAATATTTCTTCTCCGAACACCAAGAACCTGCGCCAGCTGCAGGGGGCCTCTGAACTGGATTCCCTGCTGTCGCAGCTGAAGTCGGCCCAGCGCCGCCTGGCCGATCACCACGGGCGCTACGTGCCCGTCGTGCTCAAGATCGCGCCGGACATGGATATGGAGCAAGTGAAGAATGTTGCCGACGCGCTGCTGCGTCACCAGATCGATGGCGTCATCGCCACCAACACCACCATCACCCGCGATGCCGTGCAAGGCATGCCGCATGGCGAAGAAGCCGGCGGCCTGTCGGGCAAGCCGGTGCTGGAACTGTCCAACCAGGTGATCCGTGGCCTGAAGGCGGAAGTCGGCGACGCCCTGCCCATCATCGGGGTGGGCGGCATCTTCAACGGTGCCGATGCGCGCGCCAAGATCGATGCCGGCGCTTCACTGGTGCAGCTCTACACCGGCCTGATCTACCAGGGACCGGCGCTGGTGCATGAATGTGCCGAGGCCCTGCGCGCTCCGCAGGGCCCGGTCGCCGCGCATCACTGAAACCATCCGTCGCGCGCAAATGAAAACAGCAGGCCGCGTGCCTGCTGTTCTTCTTTGGGAAATCGCCGCGTTCAGTCCTTGGACGACTCCTTCTTGAGATTGAAAATCCGGCGCGCATTGGCATCGGATTCGGATTTCTTTTCAAAGTCGGTCTTTTCGCAACCGGCCAGCACAACACCGACGACCAGCGTCAGCAGCATGACGACGACACGCATGATATTCCCCTGAAGATTCGGATGAGGCCCCTGATGGCCGCACTCCCCTCCCAAGGGCAGGCGGACAGCGCCGCCGCATGGACCGTTGCGGCCAGCAGAGGGGGCCGGCAGGCTGCATTTTATGCGCAAAAGTTCAGGATTCGATGAGTATTCCTGAAAGTTTTCGCTCAAAAACGCCTGCCCGTTCCCCTCTATAATGGCAAGCTTCCGACGCCTGGCCGTCGCCCCGCTCAGTCTCCATGTCCGTCAACACCATCGCCATCAACCGTGAGATGCGCCGTTTCGATGACCAAGCCAGCGTCTGGCTGTTCGGTTACGGCTCCATCATCTTCAAGGCCGATTTCCCCTATCTGGAACGCCGTCCGGCCCACATCACCGGCTGGGCGCGACGCTTCTGGCAAGGCTCGCACGATCACCGCGGCACCGCCGAGGCACCGGGCCGGGTCGTGACCCTGATGCCTGAAGAAGGCGCCGACTGTGCCGGCATGGCTTACCTGATCACGCCAGAAGTCTTTGCCCATCTGGATCATCGCGAAAAGAACGGCTATCTGCGCCTGGCCACCACCATGCGCTTCGAGGACGGCCAGGCGGCAGAAGGCCTGATCTACATCGCCGCCGAAGACAATGAAGCCTTCGCCGGCCCGGCCAGCGAACTGGAGATCGCGCGCCAGATCGCCGGTGCGGTCGGTCCCAGCGGCCGCAACAGCGAATACCTGCTCAAGCTGGCCCAGGCCCTGCGCGAACTGGGCGCCGAAGACCGCCACGTGTTCGCCATCGAACAACATCTGCTGCAACTGACCGGGCAGCCAGCCGTGCTATCGTCTGCCTCTCGCTCCTGAGCACCGCATTGAACACGCCCACAAGGAAGAAGAACATGATCAAGTCCCTCGCTGCCAGCCTCACCCTCCTCATGGCGCTGACCGCCTGCACCACCCCGGTGGAACGCACCGCCAGCGGCGACATCCCGGCCGCCCGCGTCTACATCAAGAGCATGACCGAACAGGCCGCCGGCCTGTCGCAGATCAGCTTCACGCGCGCCGCCGGCCTGCTCAACAATGACATGCTGGAACTGGCCATCAACGATGTCGTGCTGGCCCAGATCGCCGGTGGCGAGCGCTTGTCGATCTGGCTCAAGCCCGGCAGCTACGATTTCAGCGTCAAACGCGTCAACAGCCTGGGCAGCAATGCCGGGCCGACCACCGACAAGCTGACCCTGCAAGTCGCCCAGGGCGGCAGCTACCAGATACAGATCAGTAGCGAATTGCGCGGCCTGAACCTGCAACTGGCCAAGTAAGCCTGATCCTCCGACGCAACAAATTGCGCCGGATTGCGCAGTTTTACACTTCAGCCCCTGTGGTACGGACGACACACCGTATCACAGGGGCTGGTCGCTTCTGGCCAGACGCAATTACCAAGCCATTGATTTAAAAGGAAATATTTTTTAAATCCGGATGCCCCTGACGACGCAAGGCGACATTATTCACAAATCAGATAACTGGTATTGGGATTCAAAAGTGGAAGCACGCCCGTGAAGCGAATATATTGCAATGCAACAGATCAATTTCTTCCTCACGGAGCTCACCATGAACATCGTCGCCGATATCCTCCCGTACACCCTGCTCATCGGCGCCATGGTCGCGCGCTACCTGATTTCGGTCAAGTAAGCAGCCACCTGGCCGGGTGATCGCCGGTCTCCGCAAGGAGACCAGTTCGCATCCCGGAGCAGTCCTGAAAAGCGGTCATTGTCGCGTTGCAACGCTGACAAGCCGCTTTTTCTTTTGGCCCGGATCGGCGGCATGATCCGCACCATTCTGGCGCAAAATTGCACCATTATCATCATTATTGATATCTGAGTGATGTTCCCTGGTGCAATGTTGGTAGCCGCCTGCAGGTAAATGTCAGGTCGCGGCCTCACTTGCAAAGCTGCTGCAGCGCATTACACTCGCAAGCTTTGCCAACGCAACGAAAGTGAAGCATGAAGCGACTTGCCTCTCTCCTCGCCGCCTCCGCCCTGCTGCTGGCCGTGCAAGGCTGCGCCTGCGCGCCCGGCTTCGTCGGCTTTGACAGCCGCTGCCAGTTCATCAACGTTCCCAGCGGGCAACCCTGAATGAACAAAAGCGCCGGATCGGCTCCTGGCGGAGCCCGTCACGGCGCTTTACATGCGTAATTTCAGGTTAAATCCTGAACCCTTCTTCACGCTGATTTCAGCGTTCATCTTTCCATCCCGCCTGCTTTGTCCGGTTTTTACTCCGCAGGCGGCAGTTGCCCCAGCCACTCCCGCAAATCGTGCATGGCCTGCTCGCGCAGCCCGGCTTCCTCGTTGAAGATCTCGTGATAGGCCGAGGCATACCAGTGCAGCGTCTTGCGCTCGCCCGGCAACGCCTCGAAGAAGGCCCGGCTGCCGCGCGGGGCGACGAAGGCATCGTCTCCCGCCACCTGCAACAGCACCGGCCGCGTGAATTGGGCGGCATCACGCGCCACATGGTGCATGGCATCGAGCATGAAATTGAGCATGCGCGGCGCAATCTTGCCGTGGTTGAGCGGGTCCTTCCGGTAGGCCCGGACCTCGTGCGGATCGTGCGAGATGCGCTCGGCCGGCAAGGCGGTCGGCAGGGCCAGCCCCGGCGCGATGGCCGACGACACCTTCAGCAGCAGCCGCTGCCAGCCCGACAGATCCAGCGCCAGTGCCGGCGAGGACAACGCCAGTGCCCGCACCGGACTGAAACCGCCAGTGGCAAACCGCGCCGCCACCAGCCCGCCCATGCTGTGGCCGAACAGCAGCGGCGTACACTGGGTGCGGCGGCTGAAGTCATCGAAGGTCTGCTTCAGGTCCCGCAGCAGGTCATCCGGCTGGATCAGGCTGCCCTGCCGCCCTCCTGAATTGCCATGGCCGCGATGGTCGCAGATGCGCACCGAGCAACCCGCAGCATTGAACAAGTGCGCCAGCGCGGCATAGCGCCCGCCGTGCTCGCCCAGCCCATGCACCATCTGCACGGCCGAGGTGGCCCCGGGCAGCAGCCAGTCGCGGCAAAACAGCCGGGTGCCGTCAGCGGCGTCGATCCAGTGTTCCTGTACCGGGAGGGGAAGCGTCATGGTTTGTCGAGAAGAGTGGAATTGACGTCGGCCTGGCGGCGCGCGGTGCGCCAGGCCTTGCGCAGGCGGCGGCTCTGGCGCAGGGCGAGGTGCAGCGATGCGGCCCAGGAAAGCGGACGCGGATGCACCACGGCGCGCAGCGCGCGGGCATAGTCCAGCACCATGCCGGGGGTCCAGGCCATGGTCACGGCGCGCTTGCGGATCTGGCTGGCGACCCAGATCTCGGGCGTGAACATCATCCTGACCGCATTGAACCAGTGCCGGTCGCGTCCGCCGATGACGCCTTCCAGCGCGGCCTCCAGCGCATGCGCCACGGTGCTGGAGCAGTTGCGATAGGTCAGGTTGTAGATCTCGGTCTGGCGGTAGTGCTGCCAGAAGCGGTCCAGCGAGGCGCGGCGATAATCACGGAAAACGATCTTCTCGGTCGATTCGCACCAGGCGGCGGCTTCACTGCGGTAGTCGGTCAGGTAGCGGCCCTTGACGTCATTGTCGGCCGTGGCCCGCAGCAGGCGGGCAAACTGGTCCGGCGAGCGGTCGATTTCTTCGGCCGGATAGAGACTGATGTAGAGCTCGGGCAGGATTTCCAGCGCCGCATGGCCGGTCGAGATGACGCCCTGGTTGTCGACGGCGGCGATGTAGCGGTCGATCAGCGGCTGCCGCCGGGCGGGGCCCTTGGCACTGCCGGCGGGTGTCCACACGTGCACGGTCAGCGGGGGCTGTGCCCCGGAAGGCGGCTTTGCCGGGGCCGGCGCCCCGGCACCCAGTTGTGCCTGCAGGTCCGGCGCACCGTCATGCAAGCCGGCATCGAACGGGCGGTCATCGCCGCTGTTGCGCGCAACCAGCACATCGGCCGAGGCCTGCTGCGGCAGCATGCGGCTGCGCAGCGCCAGCCAGATCATGTTCCAGCCGCCGAAGATCAGGCCCAGCGCCAGGCAATACGGTACCGTGCCCTTGTAATGCGTCGGGTAAGGCTGGAAGAAGAAGATCGCCAGCAGGATCTGCACGATCCCCCCGAACATGGCCGTGCGCCAGCGCGGAAAGCGCACCACCAGCGCCGAAGTGATCTGCAGCGAGCCGCCGATGGTGAAGGCAATGCCAAAAAGCATGGCCAGCGCCATGTTGCTGGCCTGGTGCTGGGTGATGACCAGCACCGCAATGAGCAGGAACAGTCCGCCCTTGGCATAGCGCAGTGTCTTCTGTGCTCCCACGCCGCTATTGGCCATCCACAGCGTTACCAGGCTTTCCACCAGCAGCAGATAACCGAACAGGGTCAGCGGGAAATTGAGCACGCCATCAAGCGCATCGATCATCAGCGAGACGCCAACGGCACCCCAGGCCAGGCCGGCCACGGCCAGCGCATGCCAGTTGCGGCGAATGAAATCGGCACCCAGCAATAACAAGACAAGTCGTATCACGGCATTCTCCGGGGCATGCGCCCTTCCCTTTGCGATCCCGCATTCTGGGGGATTCCCTGCGGCGAGGCAAATCGCCCTGCCCGCAAGGCTGGCCGAAGCGGGCGCAATCGCGCACAATGCCGGGCTGTCTTCCCTTGCTGCCGCCCATGTCCATGTCCTTGCCGGTCCTGATCTCCGCCCTTGCCAGCAGCCTGCTGCTGCCGCCCGTCTCGCCCTTCCTGATGTGCCTGGCCGGGTTCTGGCTACGCCGTCGCGCGCCCCGCACAGGCCTGGCCCTGATGCTGCTGGGGGCCCTGATCCTGCTGGTACTCAGTACGCGCATCGGGGCCCTGTGGGTGATCCGGCCACTGGAAGCGCAATATGCGCCACTGGCCAGCGCCGGCAATGCGCAAGCCATCGTCGTCCTGGGATCGGGCCGGATCGACCAGGCACCGGAATACGGCGGCAGCGATGACTCCACCGCCATCGGCATGAAGCGCCTGCAATACGCGGCCTATCTGGCGCGCCGCACCGGCTTGCCGATCCTGGTCACGGGCGGCAGCCCCGACGGCTCGCCCGAAAGCGAAGCCGCGCTGATGGCGCGCAACCTGCAGCGCGACTTCGGGGTGCCGGTGCGTTGGCAGGAAACGCGCGCCGATACCACCGCCCAGAACGCCAGCTATTCCGCCGCCATGCTCAAGGCTGACGGCATCGAACGCATCCTGCTGGTGACCGACAGCATCCACATGCCGCGCGCCATGCGCGTCTTTGCGTATACCGGCTTGCAGGTGCAGGCCGCGCCGACCGTGTTCGCCGGGCGGTCGCGCCCGCGCCTGACCGACTACCTGCCGCGCGCCGGCAACCTGGAGCTGGCCAGCTACGCCCTGCGCGAGTGGGTCGGCCAGCTGTGGTACAGCCTCAGGCGCGCCGTGGGGCAGTGAAAACAAGGATTGCAGCACAAGCCAACCCATAAAATGAATGCCCTTGCGCCTCTTGTTCCGCCATTCAGCAAAACGACAGCGGCGTAGAGTGACAAGGTCGCGCGCATTTCGTCCGTAAACGCCCGTGCACACTACTTGACCTAGCAACAACAAGCTCACGCAAGGCGATGTACCCGGCCCGCCAGGCCAGGTGCCATCGTCCCGGCACAACGATGCCAGCGAGCGCCTCTACACAATGGGAGATATCATCATGGGCCAGTTGTCCTTCAGTAAAAAACTGTGGCTGCCACTCGGTTTGAGCCTCATCGCACTGCTGGCGATATCCATCTTCAGCGCCGTCATGGTGCGCGATGTGCGCCTGGAAGAGCGCAAGAACGACCTCACCAACATCGGCCAGACCGCGCTATCCATGGTCAAGGGCTATGGCGCGCTGGCCGAATCCGGCGCGCTGACCAAGGAAGAAGCGCAAAAACGCGCCAAAGCCGCCGTGAAGAGCCTGCGCTACGGCACCGACGGCTACTTCTCGATTTCCACCTCGGCGCAGATCATCATCATGCACCCGATCAAGACCGAACTGGACGGCAAGGACCTGACCAACTTCAAGGATCCGGCCGGCAAGAATCTGTTCGTCGAGATCACCAAGGCCGGCAGCCAGCCCGGCGGCAGCTTCGTCAATTACCTGTGGCCCAAGGTCGGGGCGGCCGAACCGGTGCCCAAGACCTCCTTCGTGATCGCCTATCAGCCCTGGGACTGGAACCTGACCACCGGCGCGTACATGGATGACATCAACGCCGCCTTCCTGCGCACCCTGACGCAGATGGCCATCCTCTTTGCCGTGGTGGCGGCGGCCCTGGTAGCGCTGGTGATCGTGATCAACCGCGGCATCCTGCGCACCATCGGCGGCGATCCGGCCAAGGCGGCCGAGGTCGCCAACCGCATCGCCCAAGGCGACCTCACCCCCAACATCGAAACCGCACCGGGCGACCAGAGCAGCCTGCTTTACGCAGTACGCAGCATGCGCGATTCGCTGCTGAGTACCATCGCCAACATCAAGACCTCGGCCGACACCATCGCCACTGCCAGCCAGGAAATCGCCAGCGGCAACCTCGACCTGTCGAGCCGTACCGAGCAACAGGCCGGCTCCATCGAGGAAACCGCCTCGGCCATGGAAGAACTGACCGCCACCGTCAAGCAGAATGCCGACAACGCGCGCCAGGCCAACCAGCTGGCTGAATCGGCATCGGAAGTGGCGATCCAGGGCGGCAGCGTGGTCGGCCAGGTGGTGCAGACCATGGAAGGCATCACCGACAGCTCGCGCAAGATTGCCGACATCATCGGCGTGATCGACGGCATCGCCTTCCAGACCAACATTCTGGCGCTGAACGCGGCAGTGGAAGCCGCCCGTGCCGGCGAGCAGGGACGCGGCTTTGCGGTGGTGGCCTCGGAAGTACGCTCACTGGCCCAGCGTTCGGCCTCGGCCGCCAAGGAGATCAAGTCGCTCATCGATGACTCGGTGGCCAAGGTCGATACCGGCAGCAAGCTGGTCGAACAAGCCGGTGCCACCATGACCGAAGTGGTGGCCAGCGTGCGCCGCGTCACCGACATCGTGGGGGAAATCAGCTCGGCCAGCCAGGAACAGAGCGCCGGCATCGCCGAAGTCGGCCGTGCCATCACGCAGATGGATGAAGGGACGCAGCAGAACGCCGCCCTGGTGGAGCAAGCCGCGGCTGCGGCGCAATCGCTGCAGGATCAGGCGACCACCCTGGCCGGTCTGGTCGGACGTTTCCAGATTGATGGCAGCCAGGCGCGCACCGTTCCGGCTGCAGCGGCGGCGGTCAAGCCGGCCGCACGCCCGGCACCTGCCGCATCAGCGAGCGCTGCGCCGCGCAAGCCGACGGCGGCTCCGGCGGCACGTGCGACCATTCCAGCACCCAAGGCCGCCCCGGCCAAACCCGCTGCAGCAGCCGCGCCCAAGGCGGACTCTCCCGCAGCCAAGCCCGCTGGCAAACCGTCGCGCCTGCCTGCGGGCGACGATGAAGGAGATTGGGAAACCTTCTGAGCCACCCGGCTTGCGCACCACCAGCCCGCTTCATGCGGGCTTTTTTCATGGGGACGCCATTCAGGCCAGGGCGGCGCGGCTTTCCCCCACCAGCCGGCTGATCAGCCCGGAGTCGGGTGCCACCGCCAGTGCGCGCGCCGTATCCTGCTTGCCGCTGGCCAGCAGGCCCTGCTCATTGGGAGCAATGGTGTATTCGCTATGGCAGGCCGGGCAGTACAGCGTATCGCCGGCCACGGCTTCCCGGGGCCGTACGATGATCGGGCCGCATGAGAGGCAGCGCTGCAGAGGAATGCCCTCATCGCTGTGGCCCACGATGTGGGCCAGTTCCGCATCGGCCTGCAGGCCGATGAAGCGGCGTCCCAACTCGGCATCGAACTGCTTGCCGAGCTCACCCTCGATGATTTCCATGGCCCGTGCAATGGGCATCCCGCTGCGATAGGGACGCGTGCTGGTCATGGCGTCGAAGGCGTCGCAGATGCCGACGATGCGCGCAGCCAGCGGGATGTCCTCACCGCGCCGTCCGAAGGGATAGCCCCGCCCGTCCGGTGTTTCGTGATGCAGCAGCACCGCCTCTTCGGCCAGGGCTGCCAGCGGGTGGCCCGCCAGCATGCGGTGGCCGATCTCGGGATGCGTCCTGATGACCGCGTATTCCGCCTCATCCAGCCGCGATTTCTTGCCCAGTACGGCATCGGGGATGCCGATCTTGCCGAGATCATGCAGGAAGGCACCGATGGTGATGCGGGCCACCTGCTCCGTGGGCAATCCGGCGGAATGCGCCAGCAGACGCGACAACCGAGCCACCCGCCACAGATGCCCGCCGGTATAGGGATCGCGCGCCTCCACCGCCCAGGCCAGCAGGAACAGGCTCATCAGCAGTTGCTCGTCATGCGCCGCCTGGCGCGCAGCTTTGTTGCGGGTGGCGCGCTGCCACAGGGAAAGCAGATTCATCCGGCAGCTCCTTGTCGGGCAGGCTCATCGTAGACCAGGCGGATATCGACCTCGCGATCAACGAACTGCCATTCGGCACTCCGGCGCAATCGCGCGACCAACTCTTCGAATGCTTGAGCGTGTTCCGGCGCGTACTCGAACCAGGTCAGGAAATCAAAAGGCTGGCCCAGTTCGCGCGCATGGTAGAGACGGCGCGCAATCGGTGGCAGGTACTCCAGCCCGATGGCGATGTGGTGCGACTGCTCCTCCAGGATCGCGCGGCGCTCATCCTGCGCCAGCGCCCACCAGGCCGGGTTCTTGCGGATCGGGATGAGGGCTGCGCAGCGCGCCTCGGGCCGCCCCAGCCCCTGTTGCACCGCGCCCAGCGTATCGAGTTCGTGCCGCGTGGCATAACGCGCATGACCGGTGGCACCGTCCAGGCGCCACTGCACGCCGGGCGTAGCGGTGGACTGCGCCTCGCCGGGACCGGCGACGGCAAGCCTTCCCGCCATTGCCAGCGATTCGCCGACCACGGCGTCGACGCGCAAGATGCGCCAGCCTCCACTGAGACCTGCGACGAATGCGGTATGGATCACGCTCATGCTCAATCTCTCCAGGACTTACCAGCGCAACAGGCGCGGACCCAGCAGCAGGCCAAGTGCTGCCGGAATGAGGATCCCGAGGAAATACCAGATTCCCCAGAACGGCACGCCCATCTCCGGGCAATGCAGGCAATACACCATGGTCGCCGTGGCACCGGCCAGCAGGCCAGCCACCGCACCACTCAGGCGCAGCCGGGTCGGGGCCATGCCGCGCACGGCCCAGAAGATGCCGATGAAGAGTGGAATCGACAGCAGCGCGATGTTGAACGGGCAGCTGCGCCAGCTGATCCCCATCAACAGCGGCAGCCGCTGGGCTACCGGTGCACTGAGCAACACGGCTGCGCCACCGAGCCACACTGCCATGGCAGGCAGGGCGATGCCTGCCCAATTGGCACCCACGCGCAATCCCGGACGCACCAGGCGTCGCAGCACCAGCATGGCCCCCACGGCCAATGTGGTGGGAAAGGCCAGCTTGATCCAGAACAGCGGCACGCCCAGCATCACCGCCAGATCGGGACGCAGCCCGTAGATCTTCAGCATCAGCAACAGCGAACCCAAGCCGCCCAGCACCAGGGCCTGGGCCATCTGCTTGACCGGCAAACGCCGGTCCACCGGTGCCACGCCGCTGGCCATCATCGAAATAAGGTCTTCAGTCTTCATGCTTGCAGTTTCTCCCGGATCTTCAGGGCCAGGGCCTTGAGGCCACGATGGATGCCGACTTTCACGGCCGATTCCGACATCCCGGTCAGTTGTGCCGTCTCGGCCACCGACAGGCCTTCCAGCTTGACGTGAACGATCGGCAAACGCTGCTTGTCGGGCAATTCCTCCAGCAGCGCACCGACATCGCGCCGCGCCTGGGCCGGTTCATCATCACAGGTGGTGAGCAGGTCGTGCTCTTCGTCCAGCGGGTCGTTGAAGGCTTCGCGGCGCGAACGGGCGCGCAGGAAGTCCATCAGCTTGTAGCGCGCGATGGCATGCACCCAGGCCGTCAGCGGCTGATCGGGGCGATAGGTATGGCGGGCGTTGTGGATGGCCAGCAGGGTTTCCTGCACCACATCCTCGACGTCATCCTGCAGATGCACCAGGCGCTTGCGCAGGAAGGCACGCAGGCGGCCGCTCAGTTCGGCCAGAAACTGGCGATAGGCCACGGCGTCGCCGTCGAGACCGGCCAGCAGCAGCATGCGCAGGCGCTCCTCGGCGGGATGCGAGGGCTTGCCGGGACGGCCTGCCACCTCATCCGGCAAGGCCGGTCCGCCAGTCGCCAACAGGAAAGGACTTTCAGTCATGGGCACGCCACCAGATCACCAACGAAGCAGCCATGGGCCGCACAAGGCGCCGGCCCCCGTCGGCAGCGCCACCCCCAGTACATACCAGACACCCCAGAACGGCGGCGCCATCTCCACGCAATAAAGCGAATAGACTAGCACGCCCTGTGCGCCGGCCACCAATCCAGCCACCGCACCCGCCGCACGCAATTGCGTGGGCGCCATCCCGCGCAGGAACCACAGCATGCTCGCCAGCGTGGGCAAGGACAGCAAGGCCACATTGGCCGAACACACTTCCCAGCTGCTGCCCAGCAGCAGGTCCAGCCGCTGCGAGGGCGGCGCCAGCGCCAGCCAGCTGCCACCGGCCAGCCACAGCAAGGCCGGTGGCAGCAGCAGTCCTGCCGCCGGAGCCAGCCCCATGCGCATGCCCGGCAGCGCCAGGCGCGAGGCAGCCAGTTGTCCGGCCAGCAGGGCCGCCAGCGGGAACGAGACCTTCATCCAGAAGAGCGGCTGCTGCAACAGTTCACGCAGGTCGCTGCGCACCCCATAGAGTATGGCCAGCAGCAGGGCCGCACCCATCAGGCCCAAGGCCAGCGCCACCGCCATGCGCGCGGCCACGTTGCGCACCAGGCTGCGCTGGACGGGGCCGGGGGGCTCGCCCGTTCCGGTTGCCAGCATGTTGACCAGTTCCATCGTTTTCATTCACATCCCCTTTGTGCCCCTGCGGGCGGACTGCGCAATGGCGCGCTCTCTTTTGTATTCGTTCACAACAGCGCTGCGGTTACAGCAGGCGCGAAAAATATTTCTTCAAAAAATCTTCATCGCGCTGTAACCGGCCAGCCACTCCCTGCGAATTAACAAGCAGATCGGACGCAAAGCAGCAGCAAGCGAAACGCCGGTCAGTGTCATCTTCCACTTCATCCATTTTCAGGAGCACACCATGAACCACTTCGTCGCCACCGCCGCACTGACCCTCGCCACCCTCGCCTCCGGCGTCGCCATGGCCCAAGACAAGCAACCGATGAACAAGACCGCCGTCGAGAAGTGCTACGGCGTCTCCATGGCCGGCCAGAACGACTGCAAGGCAGGTGAAGGCACCACCTGCGCCGGCACCGCCAAGATGGATTACCAGGGCAATGCCTGGAAGAACGTCCCGGCCGGCACCTGCACCTCGATCAAGACTCCGCGCGGCATGGGCTCGCTCAAGCCGGTCTGATCGTTCCGGAGCCATCGGCCATGACAACGTCACCCCTCACCGCCGGCCTGGGTCTCAAACCCCAGCATTTCGATGCAGCGCTGGCCTGCAAGGCAGCGGGACTGTGGTTCGAAGTCCATCCGGAAAACTACCTGATGGACGGCGGCCCCCGCCTGGCCTGGCTGCAGGCGATCCGGGAGCATCATCCGGTGGCCCTGCACGGGGTGTCGATGTCACTGGCCGGGCCCGACGCGCCCGATCCCCTGCATCTGCGCAAACTGGCACAACTGGTGTCGCGCATCGAACCGGTGCTGGTGTCCGAACACCTCGCCTGGTCGCGCATCGGCGGTCACTACCTGCCCGACCTGCTGCCGGTGCCGCGTACCAACGACACACTGGCACGCCTGGCTGACAACATCAGCCGCACCCAGGATGTTCTGCAGCGCCGGATCGCGCTGGAGAACCCGTCGCATTACCTGCACATGGAACAGCACAGCTGGAGCGAGCCGGACTTCCTGCGTGAACTGGTGCGCCGGACCGGCTGTGGCTTGCTGGTCGACGTCAACAATGTGCACGTGAGCGCCTGCAATCTCGGCACCGACGCGCACCACTACGTGGACCAGTTGCCGTTCGATGACATTCTCGAAATCCATCTGGCCGGCCACAGTGCCGATGCCAGCCTGCCCGGCCTGCTGGTCGATTCCCATGACGCCCCGGTTGCGGCAGCGGTCTGGGAGCTCTACGCGCATCTGCTGGCACGCACCGGGGAACGTCCCACCCTGATCGAACGGGATGGCAACGTACCCGCGTTCGACGTGCTGCTGGCCGAGCGCAACATGGCCGGCACCTTGCTGCATCCGGCAGCGACCACGCACGAGGAGCAAGCCGCATGAATGCCCCCGACCATCGCTACTACGCCAGCTTCCTGCAGGCCCTGCTGAACGGGCAGAGCGACGACCCAGGCGTTGCCGCGCTGCTGGCGCAACCGGCCTTCGCGATCTATCGCAATACCGTCTTCAAGGGCTGCGTCGACGCACTGCTGGCCAACTATCCGGCGGTGCACCGGCTGGTCGGCAGCCCCTGGATGGAGTCTGCAGCGCAAGCCTTTGCGCGCGAGCACTTGCCACAAGAAGCCAGCCTCATCTGCTATGGGGCGGGCTTTGCCGATTTCCTTGCCACGCTGGAAGCAACACGGGAATTGCCCTACCTGCCGGGCGTCGCCACCCTGGACCGCTGCTGGACCGAAGCGCACCTGGCCGCCGACGACCCGCTGCTGGACGTGTCGGCCCTGCACACGGCGCTGGCCGCCGGCCAGGACATCAGGCTGGTACCGCATGCCGCCAGCCGCTGGCTTCACGATCCGCAGCATCCGGTCTACACCATCTGGAGCATCAACCGCAGCGACGCTGACGGCACCGAAATCGCCCCCGAATGGCAGGGCGAAGGAGCCCTGCTCACGCGGCCGCACGGCCAGGTGCAATGGCAGCCGCTGAGTGCGGGCGCATCAGGCTTTCTCGATGCCTGCCGCGATGGCTGCGGCATCGCCAGCGCTGCCGGCCAGGCGCTGGCCCGGGAGCCCGGCCTGGAGATCGGCACCATGCTGGGCCAGTTGATCCAGGCCGATGCCTTTACCTCGTTTCACTGAACGGAGACTTCCATGAACCAGCCCGCCACCCTGCCTGCCGACGTGCAGCCCTCTCCCTCGCTGTGGTCGCGCGCCGCCGACCTGGCCACGCGGGTGATCAGCGACAACGTGCTGACGCTGGTCGCCCGCGTGGCGATCGCAGCGATCTTCTTCCTCTCGGGCCGCACCAAGGTCAGCGGTTTCCTTGACATCAAGGACAGCACCTATGTCCTGTTCCAGGAGGAATACCACCTGCCGCTGGTACCACCCGACCTGGCCGCACACCTGGCGACCTATGCGGAACACTTCTTCCCGCTGCTGCTGATCCTCGGCCTCTGCACCCGGGGCGCGGCCCTGGCCTTGCTGGGCATGACCACCGTCATCGAGATCTTCGTCTATCCCGATGCCTGGCCCACGCACCTGTCCTGGGCCGGCTTGCTGCTGCTCCTGATAGCGCGCGGTGGCGGGGCCTGGTCGCTGGACCGGCGCCTGGGACTGCGTTGATCACGGGGAGAAAAGCATCATGTTGACCAGAATGAAGCTGCGTACCGGCCTGATGCTGGTACTGGGACTGTTGACGCTGGCGCTGTGGCTGGCTGCCGGCATGGCCTGGCAGGGTGCGCGCTCGGCCAGCCGCGCCACCGTCGCGCTGATCGAACTCTCGGACCGCCACATCCAGCCGCTGCATGACACCGAGCGCCTGTTCCTGAACACCCTGATCAACATGGACAATGCCTACATCAACCTGGTCAAGGGCGATGAAATCAAGTCCAACGACTACAGCCGGCGCGCCTCGGCAGCCCTGCAGGACGCACGCAAGGCCTTCGACGGCTATCGTCAGGGATTGACGCCATCGGCACTGGCGGAACCGGAAGCGCTACGCGTCTCGGCTGCCTACGACAGCTACATCAAGGTATTGAACCTGCGCGAGGTCGCCCTCTATGACGTATCGCTGGAGGACTACGCCGCCGCCACCGTCAGCGCCGAAGCCGCCGACCGCGAATTCGCCGCCACGCTGCGCGCCGTGATCCAGCATGCGGAACAGGTCAAGGATGGCCTGCGCCTGGCCTCCGAACGCCGCTCGGACCAGGCCACACTGCTGGCCGTGGCCATGCTGGCGGCCTCGGTCCTGCTCATCGCCATCTGCTGGCTGCTGTTTGATCGCCTGCTCTTGCAACCGCTCAAACGTGCAGCCGACCATTTCGACCGGATCGCCGATGGCGACCTGAGCCAGGCGGTGCAAGGCATCTCCGGCAATGAAATCGGCGTCCTGCTGGCGGCTCTGCAGCGCATGCAGCATGGCGTGGCCCTTACCGTGGGCGACATTCGCGAAGCGACCCGGGACCTGCATCACGGGGCCGCCGACATCGCCCAGGGCAACGGCGAACTGGCACAACGCACACAAGCCCAGGCCAGTACGCTGGAGACCACCGCCGCGACCTTGGAACGGCTCTCCGGTGCCGTGCGCAACAATGCACAAAATGCCGAGCGCACCAACGCGCTGGCCGCCGCTGCCGCCAGCGATGCCGAGCGCGGCGGACAGGTCATGAGCGGCATCGCCGGGGCGATGGCCCAGGTTACCGCCGGGGCGGGACGCATTTCCGACATCGTCAGCCTGATCGACGGCATCGCCTTCCAGACCAACATCCTGGCATTGAACGCCTCGGTCGAAGCCGCCCGTGCCGGCAGCCAGGGCCGGGGTTTCGCGGTCGTAGCATCGGAAGTGCGCTCGCTGGCACTGCGCAGCGCCGAGGCCGCTCGCGAAGTCAAGGACCTGATCGCCGCCTCGATCGGTTCAGTCGACCAGGCTGCGCAACAGGTCAAGGAGGCCGACCAGGCCATCGTGCAGATCGTGCAGTCCTTCGGCAACGTCATGACCACCGTCAACGAGATTGCGATGGCAACGCGTGAGCAGGCCGAGGGGATTTCCCAGGTCAGCCTCAGCCTGGCCGAGATGGATCGCGCGACCCAGCAGAATGCTGCCCTGGTCGAACAGACCGCTGCCGCCGCCGATGCCCTGACCGAACGGGCGGCCACACTCACGGCGTCGGTGGCGGTGTTCACGCTGACCGCACCGCAAGCCATGGCGCTGGCCGGCACGGGCGGCAGCCCCGCCTTGCCACATCATCCGCTGGCCGCGTTGAGTCAATGAATTCACCTCGCATGACCGATACCAAGAGAAGGAGCGAACCCATGCCGTCTACCGGGGTCCTGGAAGAGCTGATTGAAGAAAGCTTCACTTCGGCCTTCAACCACCATGCTGCGGGCCGCCTGCAAGCTGCCGAGGAGGACTATCGCCTGGTCCTCGCCATGGAGGAGCAATACGCCCCGGCCCAGCACTACCTGGGCGTACTGCTGCACCAGTGCGGACGGCACGAAGAAGGCCTGGCGCTGATGCACGAAGCCGCGCGCACTACACCGCCCGATGCCGACTGGTGCAATGATCTGGGCAACGTCCTGTTCGCCTGCGGGCGCTTCGACCAGGCGGAGCTGGCCTACGGACAAGCCCTGACCTTGCGCTCCGACGATGGCCAGCTGTGGACCAACCTGGCCGCCGCGCGGCGCGCGCAGCACCAGCCGCAGGCCGCCATCGCCGCCTGCGAGCAGGCCCTGTTGCGAGATCCGCATTGCCTCCCTGCCCTGTACCAGCTGGCTGACCTCTACGCTGCGCTGGGCGACCGGATGCAGAGTTCGCGTTACCAGTGCCTGGCCTTCGTGCTGCCGCCGCATGAGGGGAAGTCACGCGAGCTGCTGGCCATTTCCTTTTACTTCCTGGGACGGGTGGAAGAAGCGGCGGAAGTCTGCCACCAATGGCTGCGGGAAGAGCCGGGCCACCCCATCGCCAGCCACATGCATGCGGCGTACGCGGGTCTGCCCAGCCACAGCGTGCCGCGCGATTACATCGTGCGTCGCTTCGACGAGTATGCCGATCACTTCGACAGCAACCTGGTCAGCCACCTGGACTATCGCGGACCGGAAGTGCTGGGCATGCTGCTCAACGCCTTCCTGTCGGAGATAAAGCCAAGTATGGTGCTGGACGCCGGCTGCGGCACCGGGCTGTGTGCGCCGGTCCTCGCGCCGCACGCGCTGGCTCTGGAAGGCGTGGACCTCTCTCCCAACATGTTGCGTCATGCCGCGCAACACCCGCAGTACACGGCGCTGGAACAGGCGGACGTGGTGGAATGGATGGCGGCCCATCCGGCACGCTATGGCCTGATCGCCGCCTGTGACGTGCTGATCTACTGCGGAGAGCTGGCGTCTTTCTTCGCAGCGGCGCGACGCTCCCTGCAGCCGCAGGGCCATCTGATCTTCACGGTGGAACTGGCTGGTGAAGAACACGACGCTCCCTACACGCTCCATCCCAGCGGCCGCTTTCGCCACCAGCGCAGTTATGTCGAACACTGCCTGCAAGCCGCGGGCCTGGAGGTGCTGCTGGTGCGCGAAGAAAGCCTGCGCGTCGAAATGCAGCAAGCCGTGCCGGGACTGGTGGTCCTGGCACGGGGGTGAACGATCGCGCCGGAACGCCGGCGCGACTTGGCCGCGCTCAGCCGATCGCGCGAGCGATGGCCGGCAACATGTCCGACGGTTCCGGACGGCGGGTGTAGTCTGGATTGACTTCGGCATAAACGATCACGCCATCCGGCGCGATCACGTAGCGGGCCGGCATGGGCAGCGTCCAGCTGGCATCGCCATTGAAAGCCGGCAATTCATTCTTGAGCGAGCGATACAGCTCCACCAGATAGTCCGGCAAGGTGAAGCGCAGTCCGAAGGCGGCGGCCACCTCATTGCCCGCGTCCGAGAGGATGGGGAATTCCAGCCCGTTCTGGCGCATCGCCTTGCGGCTGTTGGCCGGCAGTTGCGGCGAGATCGCCACCAGGCTGGCTCCGGCCTGCTGCAACTGCGGCAGGACTTCCTGCAGCGCCTGCAATTCCATGTTGCAGTAAGGGCACCACACACCACGATAGAAACTCACCGCCAGCGGTCCTCGGGCCAGCAGCTCGACGGAGGAGACCGGCTTGCCATCCGGATCGGCCAGCGTGAACTGCGGTGCACGGTCACCCGCCTTGAGCGCCCGTGCGGCCGCCCCTGATGCGATCAGTTCATCGGTGGCGCGCTGCATGGTGGCAATGACCGGTGCGGGTACATTGTAGGGTGGCTTGCCGGCCACGAAGTCGGCTTTGAAGGCGTCCAGCTTGTCTTGCAGAGTCATGATGAGGCTCCTGTCATTGAGGTCGGTAAATGGGATAAGGCTGCTCGGCGGTGTTCCTCACCACCGATGCAGCGCATTCTGGTCCTCTGCTGACGGGAATGGCAGACAGGCAATGGCTATAATGCTTATTCCACTTTGGAATAAATAAGATCACTATGGATCGCTTGCTGGCCATGACGGCCTTTGTACGGGTGGTGGAAGCGGGATCGTTCTCGGCGGCGGCGCGGGTACTGGGCGTGGGACAGCCGGCAGTCTCCAAGACCGTGGCGCAGCTGGAAGACAAGCTCAAGGTCAGGCTGCTGCTGCGCTCCACCCACGGTCTCACGCCGACCGAAGCGGGGATGCGTTTCTTCGAGCGCGCCCGCGTGGCCATCCAGGAAGCGGAGGAAGCCGAACTGGCCGCACGCGGTGCCGGCGCAGGCCTGGCCGGACGCTTGCGGGTTTCGGCCGCCCCCACCTTTGCGCGGCTGTTCGTGATTCCCTTCCTGCCGCTGTTTCTGGCACGTCATCCGGCACTGGAGGTGGACGTGATCCTGGATGACCGCACCATCGATCTGGTGGCCGAAGGCATCGACGTCTCGCTGCGCATGGGGAACCTGGCCGATTCCGCCAGCGTCGCGCGCAAACTGGCCACGACGCGGCGCTCGGTGCTGGCTACCCGCGCCTATCTGGAGCGGGTTCCGGCACCACGGGTACCGGCAGATCTGGCCAGGCACGAGACCCTGGTCTTGAGCCAATTGGACAATGTCTGGACCTTCACCCGTGCCAGTACCGCAGTCTCGGTCATGGTGCAGGGGCGGGTGCGTTTCAACGCCGCCGAGGGCATCCGCGCGGCCGTGCTGGCCGACATGGGTCTGGCCATTGCCTCTGACTGGATGTTCGCCCCTGAACTGGCGGCCGGCAGCGTGGTACGCGTCCTGGAAAAATGGACGCTGCCGGACATCGCCCTGTGGGCGGTCTTTCCCACCGGCAGGCTGGCCAGTGCCAAGGCGCGTGCCTTCGCTGATTTCGTCGAGGAGATCATGCTGCAGCAGCAGATTCTGACCTGAAGCACGCGTCGATCAGGGCGCGTGGCATGGATCCTGCATCGCATCGCGGCAAGCCTGCCGATCCAAGCATGCCAGGACGGCAACGCAGGGGCACGAGCCATATCCACCGTGCAACACGGATGAAGAAAGTTTCACTTTTTGTCGCACTTTTAGACCAAGGTACAGTCGTACCGGCATCCGGCATGGCTTAAAATAGCCAAAGCTCACGACGTAATCGATTGGTACGCACCGGCTTGATGCGCGATGAATTCCCCCTTTTCGTCGCCCTGGACAGGCCGCCAAGGTGCGACATCTGAAAAGGAAACGTAATGACGCAGTCACCCAAAAACATCTCGGCCCTGATGTGTGAGCTCAGCGTGGCGCTGGCGGAATTGTCGGAGAAGATGAGCAATCTCTCGGTCACGCTGGAAAATTCCTACCTGGAATCCAACGCCCCGGAACCGGCCGCCCTCATGGAAGCGGCCCGCGAAACCATCGAGAAGGCGCGCGGCAGCTGAGTCCACAACGCGCCAGCATCTCCCTTCAACTCACCTCATCCGGCAGCCGGATTCATTCCGGCCTGCCCGGCTAACCGGCCACCCGGCCACAGCAGCGGCCTCCCTCATCAAAAGTCATATTTCAGCTCGGCAAAGACCGTGCGCTGCGGGAAGGGATGGAACAGGAAGTAATCCCGGTTGGTCAGGTTGTCCACGCCCACCGCACCGCTCCAGTGGCGGTCGATGCGATAGCGCACGCGGGCATCGAAGACGGTATAGCCATCGAAGCCCTGATAGGTGTGCGTGTTGATGTCGGTATTGTCGACGGTCGCGTAGACCCGCCCGCTGTAGCGCCCTGCCACCGTATAGGTCCAGCGGTCATCCGGCTTGTAGCTGGCCACCAGCGTGGCGCGCCATTCCGGCACGTAGGGCGTGCGCTTGCCCACCGAGGTCGCGCCCGCCGTGGTGGCGACATAGCCCTTGTTTTCCAGGATGCGGGCATCGACCCAGGTCACGCTGCCGTTCAGCGAGAAACCGCGCACCAGCAGATCGTTGCGCTCGAAGGCCGCCTCGATGCCGCGCTGGCGGGTGCGATCCACGTTCTGCGTGAAGGAGGCCACACCGCTGCCGATGGTGGAACTCTGCGAAATCAGCGCATCTGACACCCGCTCTTCGAACAGCGAAACGCGCCACTTGCCCTGCCCTTCCTGCAACTGCTTTTCGATGGCCAGTTCGGTGGACCAGACTTTCTCGGGCTTCAGGTTGGGATTGGCCTGCAGATAGACGCCATTGAGCAGCACGTTCTGGTACAGCTCGCCCACGGTCGGGAAGCGCAGCGCCCGGCCGGTGGAGAGCGTCGTCACCCAGTCGTCCGCCAGGGCCCAGGCCAGCGAGGCTTTGGGCGAGAGTCCGCTGTGGCTGACCTCCGGCTGGTTCACCGCGAAGACGGTGCTGCCTGAGGTCGAGACATTGCGGCCATCGAAGGCACGCCACCATTCGTACCGTGCACCCAGCGTGGCCTTCAGGGAAGACGACAAGCGCCACACATCCTGTGCCCACAGCGCGGAAGTCTCGGTCTTGCCGCGCGAGTCGGAGGCCAGCGTGCCGTTGCCGCCGCTGATCCAGTTGCTGGTGTTCCAGGTCGGCGTAGCCAGGGTATAGCGATCCACATGCGCACCAAAGCTGATGACCTGGGCACTGCCCTGTGGACGCCAGATGCCCTTGGCATCGACCGTGCTCCAGCCGGTGCCGCTGGCATCGGCGATGGTGCCGGCCCCGCCGCTCTGGCCCGCCGGGAAGGTGGCCGTCGAGGTGCGCGTCAGGTCACGCGACGCGGACAAGGTCGACGCCGCCAGTTGCCAGTCCCACTCGCCCCCGGTCTTGCTGCGCAATTCCAGCGATTGCATCCATTGCTGCTGGTCCACGTCGTTGCTGGAAAAGCCGCTGGTATAGGCCGTGGCGCCACTGGCGGTCTTCAGGAAACTCTGCGGATTGGCACTGGCCTGGTTCTGCCAGAAGCCCAGGGTATAGGTGGCCGTGAGCGCCGGCGTGAAGTCGTAGGAGAGCTTCAGCCGCGCCGTGTCCTGCACCGTATGGGTTAGATTGCCGGCCCCCAGCACATACAGGTTCTTGCCGGTACGATCCTGCGCCAGCACCGCGCCGGTAGTGCCGGCCGGCAGGCTGGTGGCGGTGATGTAGGTCACCGGCTGCGAGTAGCTGTCCAGATGATTGACCGAGAAGCGCCAGGCCAGCGCCCCGCTGCGATTGCCCAACCCCACGTTGTACTCCTGCGCGCGATAGGTACCGGACGCGCCGTACTGGCTGAAATCCTGCTGCGCATATTGCGCCTTGATGCTGGCCTCGAACTGCTGCGGCATGCGCGTGGTGATCTCGGTGACCGCACCGTAGGAATTGCCCGGATACTCCGCCGCAAACGGTCCATACATCACGTCGATGCGCTCGATCTCTTCCGGTGCCACCATGAACCAGCGCGGCGAGCCATTGCCATTGTTGTTGTTCACCAGCGCCGAGAGCAGGATGCCATCGGCATAGATCAGGCTGCGCGCACTGGCGTTCACGCCCGTGGTGCGAGTGGCAAGCGGGGATTGCGTATCGCCGATGTAGCGCTTGCGCACCGAGAGGCTGGGCAGATACTTCAGCGCATCCGAGCTGTCGGTGACGTTGATGCTGTTGGCAGCGGTATCGGCGGTGACGCTGGCCGTGGTCTGCGGCAGTTGCTTGCGCTCGGCGACCGAGCCACTGCTGCGCACTTCGATGGTGGGCAAGGTCGCGGCCTCGCTGCTGCCGTCACTGGCGGCGGCCTGCTGGGCCAGGGTGCTGCCGCTCCAGGCGCAGAGCACGGCCAGCAGCAAGGGATGCAGGCGAAGCGGACGGGAGACGGCAGAAGCCGGCGAAGACGGAGACAATGAGGAGCAAACAGGCAGCGTGTTCATGGCGAGGATGTCTGGCTTTTCTTGGTGTTGTGAGGGAAGCGCGCGCAGCCGCACCCGCGACCGCCGTGACGTCCGCACTCCCTGTTTTTTTCATCGGCGCAATCTATCACGCAGCCTGTGCGCTGCAATCCCGTGGCCGTGCTGCCGTCCGGCAAGAGCGGCTTGCGGATCCGAAGAAAGTCCTTTTGGCACAAGCAGTTAGCGGCAACGAGCGACAAAAAAAATGGGCTGCGACATATTGACGCAGCCCGCAAATACAACAGAGAGGAGGTGTGATTGGACCTGATTTCAGCGCCGCGCTTCTTAATCCATATCAAACCGGCGGTGCAGATCCGTCCGCTTTTTGCATCCCCGCACAACACATGGCCGGGCCATCAGGAAGGGGCAACAGACGTCACCCACCACACCATCAGCGGCAGCGCGCCGAACAGCAGCGCACGCGCCATGGCAGGCAGGCGCGCGGGCCAGTAGCTCACCGCCAGCACCAGCAGCAGGGCGGCCAGCGTCAACACGCCCAGCCCGGCTACCAGACCGACACTCCAGCCCTGCATGTGGACGTTGAGCGCCAGGCTGGCCAGCAAGCCCAGCAGGCCTGCACCTCGCAAGCGCATGCGCAGCGTGGGCGAGGGTTCGACGCCCCGTCCGTGAATATCGGCGTAATGGCGATCCATCGCCATGGCCAGCTCACTCCATGCACAGCCGGCCAACACCAGCGCCAGCAGGAAGCCCGGCGCGCTCATGTGATTTCCTTCGCGACTGCGGGATGCGCTGTGCGCCGCGCCGGGCCCTGCACCGCTCGCTCATGCCGTGCACGCTGATGCCGTGCAAGCAGGCTTGCCGCCAGCGCCAGAACCGATCCCAGCGCCAGCAGCGTGAGATCGCATCCGGCTACCGCCCACGGTCCACGCCCTTGCAGCAGCGTCACGCCCAGGTGCGAATCCGTAGTGAAGACATTGAGAAGCGGCAAACCCAGGAACAGCAACGCCCCTGCGCCCAACTGCAAGCGCCACATCCCCAGGCTGGGGCGGATCTGCGCCAGCACCGCCGCTAACGCCCAGGCGGCGAAGAACAGGTGGATCTCCATCTGCGCGCGCCCCGCCATTTCCACCGGCAGCAGGCGATTGGCCCAGAAGTAGCCGGCAAAGGCGATCGGCAATCCGGCAATGGCACCGAGGTTGAGCGCCTCTACCAGCCGCAGGCCGAACCCGGCACGGGCACCGGCCACGATGGCCTTGGCCTGTTTCTGGCGCGTCTTGACGGCCCACAGCAAGGCACCGGTGGCCACCATCAGGTAGCCACACAGTCCGCAAAGGAAGAACAGCGCACGCAGCCAGGGATCGGCGAAATGCGCCAGGTGCAGTCCAACCAAAGCACCGCGCGTGACCGCCGTCGCGCTTGGCGCCTCACCGGCCGCCGCCAGTTGACGTCCGCTCACGCCATCGAAGACCAGCGCCGGTTGCAGTGACGAGAGTGTGGCCAGTTTCTGGCGCGTGATGACCGCCGTGGCCTTGGCATCACCCGGATTGTTGACTACCACCAGCGCCAGCGGTGCGCCCTGCCAGTGCTGCCGCGCGCGTTCGGCCAGGGCCGGCAGCGACGTCAACGGTGCCGCCACGCCCGCCGCCTTGACGCGTCCGGCACCGCCCGGAAACACTTCCTCGAAGAAGGCCTTCTCGCCGCCCTGTTCGCGATAGGCGGTTTGCACGCCCCAAGGCATGATCATGAACATAAGCGTGATGAGCCCGGTGTAGGTGATCATCAGGTGGAACGGCAGCGCCAGCACTGCCGTCGCGTTGTGCGCATCCAGCCAGGAACGCTGGCCCTTGTTGCGGCGGAACGTGAAAAAATCGGCAAAGATGCGCCGGTGCGTGATCACACCGCTGACGATGGCCACCAGCATGAAGAGCGCACACACGCTCACGATCCAACGTGCCCACTGCACCGGCAGGTAATGCAGGTCGAAATGCAGGCGATAGAGGAATTCACCTCCCCGCGTGTCCCGCACCCGGGCCAGTGGCTGCCCGGTGGCGGCATCGATCCGCTCACTCTTGAACCGGCTGCGCGGAGAACTCGCTGCCTCCTTGCCGGCAGCGGCAGGCGACGCGATCCAGCCGACCCGCATGGCGACACTGCGTTGGTCGGGCAAGGTGATGAACCAGCGCTCGGCCTGCGGCGCGCGTTGCTGCAGATAAGCAGCCGCACGTTCGATGGCTTGGGCCTGCGTCACCGGTGCGGCAGCGCTGGCGTGCAGCTCGGGCATCATCCACAGGCTGATCTCTTCCTTGAAGTAACTGGCGCTGCCGCCGGCAAAGACCAGCAGCAGTACCCAGCACACCAGCAGGCCGCACCAGGTGTGCAACCAGGCCATGGACTGCCGCAATCCCTCCTTCATGGCAGCACCCGTCCGCACCAGGCCAGCAGCGCCAGCGCCAGGGCCGGCACGGCCAGCCCGCACCAGGCGCGCCAGGCACTGCGGGCCGCATAGACCCAGATCACGGCACACGTGAAGAACGCAAAGGACAACATGGTCGCCGTCATCACCGCATCGGCCCGCCCCATGGGCAGGAAGCGTGCCGCCACCATCGTCGCCAGCGCGGTCAGCACGTAGCCGCCGGCCACGGCAGCCAACGTGCGTGAGAGCACGGCCAGCCGGTAGCGCAAGCCGGACGTGGCCGCAGAAGTCATTTTGTCAGACACCATGAAAGGGAAAGCCGGAGGACGGAGCCTAGCTGCAGCCGGACTCAGCAGCAGGCAGGCCTCCAATTTATTTGAGAATGATTATCAATTATACGAAGTCCGCGACGGCAGAACAAGCCCGCTTGCTGCGCCACGCGCGCCTTGCTCCTGATGCGCGCCCTTGCGGCCCCTGTCCGATGCCTGCCCAACAAGGTATGATCGCTACCCGCCTGAACGCAGCCATGCCAATGCGAGTCCGCCGGACCGTCTGCAGCAGGCCTGCGCCATGTGAGCCATGCGGCCCCCTGGGCCGCATAAGCATCAATCGCACCATTTGCACCAATCGCACCATTTGCACCATCTGCTCTACCGGCACCACCAGGAGAAACCCGTTCATGCTTCGCCGCAACCCATCCGGCCACCGGCCCCAAGTCCACGAATCCGCTTATGTCGACCACACCGCCATCCTGTGCGGCAAGGTGATCGTGCATGAGAATGTCTTCATCGGCCCCTATGCCGTGATCCGCGCCGACGAAGTCGATGACCAAGGCGAAATGGAGCCCATCGTCATCGGCGCACATTCCAACATCCAGGATGGCGTGGTGATCCACTCCAAGTCGGGCGCCGCCGTGACCATCGGCGAGCGCACCTCGATTGCCCATCGCGCCATCGTGCATGGCCCCTGCTCGGTCGGCGACGGGGCCTTCATCGGTTTCAACAGCGTGCTTTTCAATTGCAGCATCGGTGCCGGCTGCGTGGTGCGCCACAATGCCGTGGTCGATGGCTGCGACCTGCCGCCGGGCTTTTACGTGCCCTCCACAGAACGCATCGGCCCCAAGACCGACCTCGCCACCATCCCGCGCGTGACGGTGGCGGCCTCGGAATTCTCGGAAGACGTGGCCCGCACCAACAATGAACTGGTGCGCGGCTACAAGCAGTTGCAGAATGAGTTCTGAGCGCTGATACGCTTGCGATGTCACGCTGTCACGACATCACGACATCACGACATCAGCATGAAAAAAATCCGGCTTCTCGTGAGAAGCCGGATTTTTTATTGATCGATGCAACAGATGAATCAGACCCGCATCATCAACTGCCGCGATAAGTCGAATAGGCCCACGGCGACACCACCAGCGGCACGTGATAGTTCTGCGAGGCATCAGCCACACCGAAGGCAAGCACCACTTCATCGACGAAACGCGGTTCCGGCAGGCTCACGCCCTGTTCCGCAAAATAATCACCGGCGGCAAAGACCAGTTCGTATTTGCCGGGCTGCAGGGCCTCGCCTTCCAGCAGCGGCGCATCGCAGCGGCCATCACTGTTGGTGACGGCGTGCTTGAGCAGCGTCTTGCCGCCGCCAGTCACCGCGTAGAGCGCCAGCTTGACGCCCGCGCCGGGCTTGCCCTTGGTGATATCCAGCACGTGCGTGCTCAGTTTGCCCATGTTGCTGTCCTTTCGCTGTGTAATGGATGAGTGAGGATGAGTAAGGATGAGTCATCGTGAGCGCCGATGATATACCGCCGCCCGCCGAACCCTATACGAGTGCGCTTATACCGGCCATCGATGCAGCGGACATAATGCCTTACCGCGCAGCCCCCTGCCAAACCGGAGCCGACATCCGGACCGCAGATACCAGCACGGGCCCGGCGCGGCAATCATCTAAATCATTTATATCAAACAACATCCATCACTGGAGGAGACACCATGCCCATTCCATCCCTGCGCCTGCACGGCACGCTCGCGGGCGTCCTGCTCATGGCCGGCGGCAGCGCACTGGCGGCCGACTGGGCCGACAACTCGATCGGCTACCGTTACGGCACCAAGTTTGCCGAGCCCTTCAATACGCAGGACATCAGCAAGAACATCGTCAACTTCCAGCATGCCAGCGGCTACAAGTTCGGCACCAATTTCCTCAACGTCGACCTGCTGATGTCGGACAGCAAGGATGACAATGCCCAGGAAGCCTATGTCACCTATCGCCATACGCTGGACATCGGCAAGATCAGCGGCCGTGACCTGTCCTTCGGACCGGCGCGCGGCGTCGGCCTGACGCTGGGCTTCGACTGGAACACCAAGAACGACAACAGCTATGCCTCGAAGAAGCGGATGTGGGTGGTCGGCCCGACCCTGATGATGGATGTGCCGGGCTTTCTCAACGTGAGCGTGCTGGCCCTGTTCGAGAGCAACCAGCCCAAGGGCATCAGCAGCCGCTACACCTATGACACGCATCCGATGCTGAACCTGGCCTGGGGGATCCCGCTGGGCGGCAGCGGATGGGCCTTCGAGGGCTACCTGAACTACATCGCCGCCAAGGGCAGGAACGAGTTCGGCGGGTCGACTGCGCCCGAACTGAATTTCGACGGACAGCTCATGTACGACCTCGGCACGGCCATGGGACTGGGCAAGAACACCTTGCGCCTGGGTCTGGAATACCAGTACTGGCGCAACAAGTTCGGCAACCCGAGCAACGTGCCGGGCTCGCTGGCCAAAACGCCGATGGTGCGCGCCGAATATCACTTCTGATCGCCTCCGGCAGCGGCAAGCCGCCCGTTGCGCCAAGGAGTTGGCCGCTCCTGATTGAAAAAAATCGAGCTTCCGATACAAATTTCAATCTTCAAAAACTCCTGCAAAAAATCGAAATTTGCAGGAGTTCTTTTTTTCTCCCCGCTTCCTATACTCAGCCGGATCCGCTCCCGGCACGTCGCCATCGCCGGCCGGATTTCCCCTGACATCTGACCGCCAGCCCCGTCCGGACGCGCATCCCGCTTTTTTCACAAAGCTTCATATCGTCCCGGACACCGCTCATCGCCAGCCCAGAGATTTCGCCACCCTTACTCTCGGAACCTGACATGAGCTTCATCAAGAGCAAAAAGCACCCCTCTTCCCCCCCCTCACCTGCTGCATCCAGCTGCTGCCTGTCGGCGGCGCTGGCGGGCGTCCTGCTGCTGCCGGCAGTCACCGCCCAGGCCCAGTCCGCTGGCGGAAAACTGCCTTCGGTACAGGTCGATGCCGCCAAGGAATCGCCCTACAAGGCCGAGCAATCGGCCTCCCCCAAGTACACGCAGCCGCTGGTGGATACGCCGCAGACGCTGCAGGTCTTCAAGCGTCCGCTGATGGAACAGCAGGGTGCCACCACGCTCACGGAGGTGCTGCGCAATACGCCCGGCGTGGGCACCTTCTTCCTCGGCGAGAACGGCAGCACCAGTACCGGCGACACCATCTACATGCGCGGCTTCGACATCTCCAGCGCCATCTTCGTGGACAACGTGCGCGACCTTGGCGCGATCTCGCGCGACGTCTTCAACCTGCAGCAGGTGGAGGTCCTGAAGGGAGCCGCGGGCACCGACAACGGCCGGGGTTCTCCGACCGGCTCCGTCAACCTGGTCACCAAACAGCCCGAACTGGCCGACGCGGTCAGCGCCAGCGGCACCTATGGCAGCTGGAACCAGAAGCGCGCCACCGTCGACTGGAACAAGGTACTGAACCCCGATCAGGGCCTGGCGCTGCGCCTGAACCTGATGAAACAGCACAGCGGCGTACCCGGCCGCCACCAGGTGCACAGCAGCCGCGACGGCTTCGCGCCCTCGCTGGCCTGGGGACTGAACGGCCCCACCCGCATCCTCTTCAACTACGTGCACATGCAGCAGGACAACGTCCCCGATGGCGGCGTGGTCACCCTCGGCCTGCCCGGCTATCGCTCGCCGGATCCGGCGCGTCCCTTCATTGGCGACGCGCCCAAGGTGAATCCGAGCAACTACTATGGCCACGTGGACGACTATGACCGGGTCAACGCCGACATGTACACCCTGCGGGTGCAGCACGACTTCTCGCCCACCCTGAAGCTGGAAAACAGCGCCCGCTACGCTCGCACCGACCAGGATTACCGGCTGGCCTCCTTCATCGCCACCGGCACTGATCGCGGCAAGTACAAGGCCGGCATCCGCACGCCCTCGGCCACTGACCGCACCACCTGGCTACTGGCGCGCAACATCGTCACGCGGCGCGACCAGGCCAACGAGATCCTCAGCAACCAGACCCATGCCACGGCGCAGTTCAATACCGGCGCGATCCGGCACACCCTGGTTGGGGGCCTGGAACTGACACGCGAACGCCAGCATGCGCTGGCCTTCACGGTGGACGGATTCCGTCCCCCGGCCAACCTGTACCAGCCGGATCCCCGCTTCGACGAATCGGAAGTCAGCATCCGGGCCACCGGCCGCAACGAGGGCCAGATCGATACCGTCGCGCTGTACGTGCTGGACACGCTCAAGTTCGGCGAGCGCTGGTCATTGAACCTGGGCTTGCGCGAGGACCATTACCGCACCTCCTTCGACGGCATCGCCTCCGGCACCGCCACTGCACTGAAAACCTCGGGCAACCTGCTGAGCTGGAAGCTGGCGGCCGTCTTCAAGCCCACCAGCTACAGCAGCGTCTACGCCCTGCTGGCGAGTTCGCAGCAGCCGCCGGGCGGCAACAATCTCTCCCTCAGTGCCAGCCGCAGGAATCCCTCCCACCCCGACTACGCGCCACAAAAGACCCGTACCGCCGAAATCGGCACCAAGTGGGACCTGCTCGACCGCCGCCTGGCCGTCACCGGCGCGCTCTATCGCACCGACGTGCACAATGAGATCGAGCCGGGAACGCTGGCCGACACCTGGTTCCAGATCGGGGAGAAACGTACCGAAGGGGTGGAACTGGGCGTTACCGGCGAGCTCACCCGGGACATTTCGCTCACCGCCGGCTACAGCCGCATGAACAGCCGCGTCAACAAGGGACGCGTAGTCACCGCCAACGGCGAGAACTACCTGGCCTACGCCCCGCGCCAGTCCTTTACCTCCTGGGCGACCTGGCGCGCGGCACCGGGCCTGGCGCTGGGCGGCGGCCTGCGCTATACCGACGGCCTGCTGCGCGGCACCGACAGCAATGCGCTGGGCACGCCCACCCGGACCGATGCCTACTGGCTGGTCGATGCCATGGCCAGCTATGCCATCAACAAGACGGTGGAACTGCAGTTCAACGTGACCAACCTGTTCAACAAGCAGTACGCCGCCGCGATCAACAAGAGCGGATACCGCTACACCCCGGGCGGCACGCGTGCCTTCTCGCTGACTGGCAACTTCCGCTTCTGATCCCCTCCCTGCGGTGGCGGCGCTCTGCCGCCACCGGTGAACTCTCCCTCGCCACCCTCACGGCAGCGCACTGCATCACGCAGCGCACTGCCGTGAGGCTTCGTATTTTTTATGCAACAAATGCAGTTTCGACTTTCCCCTTCCGCCTTCCCGGATGCGGTGCGGCTTTGCGCGGGATGTTCTGAATGGAAGACCAAGAGCAGACGATCAGGGAACAGAAATTTTTAGAATAAGAATCACTTTTATTTGGAACCGTGGCTATAATTGTAAAAATCTCGTAGCAAGTCGAAACATTGCGATATCAACGAGATACAAAAAACTACAATCTCGCCAGCCATTCCGGCGGAGCCTGCCAGGTCTCACCAGACCATGCGATTGCCCGTTCGACTCATAGCCAGCCAAGAGAACTCTCAACATTTTCTCTCGGAACCCTGCCATGAGTTACATCAAGAGCCGCAAGCACGCGCAGCCTGCCTTTGCTTCGACCCGTCTGTCCGCCGCCGTTGCCGGTGCCCTGCTGCTGCCGGCCGTGGGCGTGCATGCCCAGACCAGCACCGCCCTGCCCAAGGTCGAAGTGACCGCCACCCAGGAATCGGACTACAAGGCCGACAAGGCTTCCTCGGCCAAGTACAGCCAGCCGCTGGTCGACACCCCGCAGACCCTGACCGTGATCAAGAAGCAGCTGATCGACCAGCAGGGTGCCACCACGCTGACCGAAGCCCTGCGCAACAGCCCGGGCGTCGGGACTTTCTATCTCGGTGAAAACGGTTCCACCAATACCGGCGACGCCATCTACATGCGCGGCTTCGACAGCTCCAGTGCGATCTTCGTGGACAACGTGCGCGACCTCGGCTCGATCTCGCGCGACATGTTCAACATCCAGCAAGTGGAAGTCCTGAAGGGCCCGGCGGGCACCGACAATGGCCGCGGCTCGCCGACCGGCTCGATCAACATGGTCACCAAGCAGGCCGAGATGAGCAACTTCTTCAATTCCTCGGCCACCTATGGCAGCTGGAACCAGAAGCGCGCCACCGCCGACTGGAACAAGGTGATCGATGAAGAGCGCGGTATCGCCATGCGCCTGAACGTGATGAAGCAGGACAGCGGCGTCCCCGGCCGCCATGAAGTCAAGAACGACCGCTGGGGCGTGGCGCCCTCGCTGGCCTTTGGCCTGAACAGCCCGACCCGCGTGTTCCTGAACTATCTGCACATCGACCAGGACAACGTGCCCGATGGCGGCGTGCCCACCATCGGCCTGCCGGGCTATACCTCGCCGGATGCCTCGCGCTCCTTCCTGAGCGGCGCGGCGCGGGTGAACTCATCGAATTTCTACGGCCTGTCGAGCGACTACGACAAGGTGACCGCCGACATGTTCACGGCGCGTGTGGAGCATGACTTCTCGCAGAACGTCAAGCTGCAGAACACCACGCGCTATGCCAAGACCAGCCAGGATTACCTGCTGACCGCCTTCATGGGCACATCGGCCAACCTGGTCACGCCGTCGGCCAGCAATCCCTCGGCCTGGACCCTGTCGCGCTCCAACCCGACGCGCAAGGACCAGAGCAACGAAATCATCACCAACCAGACCAACATCACGGCCGATCTGCAATCCGGCAGCCTCAAGCACACGCTGGTGGGCGGTGTCGAGTTCACCCAGGAGAAGCAGCACGCGCTGTCCTTCACCCGCAGCGGCACGCTGTCGGTGGCCAACCTGTACAACCCGAATCCGAACGACGCCAAGACCTACACGATGACGGCCACCGGCTACAACGATGGCAAGACCGACACCGTCTCGGCCTATCTGTTCGACACCGTCAAGTTCAACGACCAGTGGTCGATCAACGCCGGCATCCGCGAGGACCATTACCGCACCACGTACTATTCCAACGCCGCCGGCACCATCACCAACCTGTCGACCTCGGGCAACCTGTTCAACTGGAAGCTGGCCGCAATCTACAAGCCGACCGACTACAGCAGCATCTATGCCCTGTACGCCACCTCGCAGCAGCCGCCGGGCGGCAGCAACTTTGCCCTGTCGGCCTCGGCCAACAGCGCGGCCAACAGCAACTACGCCCCGCAAAAGACCAAGACCTCCGAGCTGGGCACCAAGTGGGATCTGATGAACAAGAAGCTGGCCCTCACGGCGGCCCTGTTCCATACCGAAGTGACCAATGAAGTCGAACAGGATCCGACCTCGCTGCAGTACTTCCAGACCGGCAAGAAGACCGTGCAGGGTATCGAACTGGGCGTGACCGGTGACGTGACCAGCAACCTGTCGCTGGCAGCGGGCTACACCTGGATGGACACCAAAGTGAACAACGGTGCCATCACCACGGCCGCCGGCGAGAACAATCTTGCCTATACGCCGAAGCAGGCCTTCACCTCGTGGGCCACCTATCGCCTGCCGCAGGGCTTCACCGTCGGCGGTGGTGCACGTTACGTCAGTTCGCTGCTGCGCGGCACCGATGGTGCGGTCGGTACGCCCAAGTACGCCAACAGCTACTGGGTCTTCGATGGCATGGTTGGTTATATCGTGAACAAGAACGTTGATCTACAGCTCAATATCTACAATATTTTCGATAAAGACTACGTAGCGGCAATCAACAAGAGCGGCTATCGTTACACCCCAGGCACGCCGCGTTCGGTGGCGCTGACCGCCAACTTCAAGTTCTGATCCTGCCCCTGGCATTGAAGCCCTCACCGGGTGGGGTGCTCTGACTCGCAAGAGTTCGTGTCCCCTCCGGTGAGCCAGCGATCGGCGACTTGACGGCCCCTCCCGTGCGGAGGGGTTTTTTCATTCGCTACAGGAGAATTCCATCATGATGCTGCACATCCCCCAGGTCCTGACCCCGCAACAGGTCAGCCACATCCGCTCCGAACTGCAGCGCGCCGACTGGGTGGACGGGCGCGAGACCGTGGGTGAACAGGGGGCGCGCGTGAAGCGCAACCGGCAGTTGCCGGAACATTCGCCGCTGGGTTTCCAGCTGGGCGAGATCATCCTGGAAGCACTGCGCAGGAATCCCCTGTTCTTTGCCGCCGCGCTGCCCAAGAAGACCATGCCGCCGCTGTTCAACAGCTATGAAGGCGGCGAGCACTACGGCATGCACGTGGATGGCTCGGTGCGCATGCTGCCCAATGCGGCGGGCAGCATCCGTACCGATGTCTCGACCACGGTGTTCCTGTCGGAGCCGGACGAATACGATGGCGGCGAACTGGTGGTGGTCGATACCTATGGCACCCATGAAGTGAAACTGCCGGCGGGTGACATGATCGTCTATCCCTCCACCAGCCTGCACCGGGTCGAACCAGTCACGCGCGGGGCACGCGTGTGCTCCTTCTTCTGGACCCAGAGCATGATCCGCGACGACTGGAAGCGCAGCATGCTTTTCGAACTGGATCGCAACATCTTCGGCCTGCGGCAGAAACTGGGCGATACCGAGGAAGTGGTCGGATTGACCGGGCATTATCACAACCTGCTGCGGCAGTGGGCGGATGTATGACCACGCCAAATTGTTTATTTGTTTTATATCGTTTTTGAATTGGCGTAGCTCGATACGCCAAATACGAAGGCCGTCCGGCATTGCGCCGGACGGCCTTTTTTCATGCAAGCCAGTGCGGGATCAGACGAAACGCCCGATCGCACCGATCACCGCCTCCCGCACCGACCCGCTGACCACGAAGTCATGCGCAGCGCGTACGTCATCATGGAACCAGCGATCGCCCTCCAGGCAGGCCGGGATCTGGCGGCGAATCTCCTCATAGGCCGCCTGCGTACCTTGCCCCAGCTTGAAGTCCTTGAGCAAGTCCTCCGTCATGGTCAGCGCCTGCGCCGCCAGCAGCATTTCCACGCCGACGATGTACTGCGTGTTCTGCACCACCGTCATGGCCTTGCGGGCGCACCAGGTCGAGTTGGAGATGTGATCCTCGCTGTTGCCCTTGGAAGGGATGCTGTCCACGCTGCCCGGCATGCACAGGGTACGGTTCTCCATCACCAGCGAACTCATGGAACATTGCACCACCGGATAGCCCGTGTTGACGCCGCGCACGCCGCTCATCAGGTTGCGCGGCAATCCCCACGACAGGGTCGGATCGATCAGGCGCGCGATGCGGCGTTCGCAGATGCTGCCCAGATCGGTGATGGCCATGGCCAGCAAGTCCATCGCCTGCGCCAGATACTGGCCGTGGAAGTTGCCGCCGGAAATGATTTCGAAACCTTCGCCGTCTTCCTTGTTGAAGATCAGCGGATTGTCGGTAGCGGAGTTGGTCTCTTTATCGATGATGGTATCGATGTAGTCGAGTGCATCGAATACCGGACCATACACTTGCGGCGCGCAGCGCAGCGAATACACATCCTGAATGCGCGCAGTGTAGGGAATATCGGTACGGCGCAATTCATCGGGCAGTTGTATTGCACGCGCTTCATGCGTAGTACGCGTGGATCCCTTCAACAAGTTGCGGATGACTTCAGCCGTCTTGATCTGCCCCGCATGCGGACGCGCCTGCTGGATACGTGGATCGAAAGCCGACATCTCGGCCCGCATCGCTTCCAGCGTCAGCCCCAACGACAGGCAGGCATCGGTCAGCAGATGGCGTGCATCGTGCGCGGCGAGGATGGCGACCGCCAGCGAGGCGGTGCAGCCATTGATGAGGGCCGAGGCATCCTTGGCCTTGAGATCAAATTTGACCGGACCAATGCCGGCCTGCTCGATGGCCTGCGTGGCGCGCATGCGCTGGCCTTGATACATCACTTCCGCTTCATCAAACCCGGCAATGGCCGCCGCCAGATAAGCCAGCGGCGCCAGATCGCCGGAAGCACCCACCGATCCCTTCTGCGGCATGATGGGATGGATACCCGCATTGATGAAAGCCAGCAGGCGATCCACCACTTCCACGCGTGGCGCGGAATAATTCGATGCGAATGCATTGGCCCGCAGCAGCATGGTGGCGCGGCTGACTTCTTCCGAAAACGGCTCGCCGATGCCCGCACTGTGCGCGCGGATCAGCTGGGTCTGGAACAGCTCGATATGCTCGACCTTGATGCGGGTGTCCTTGAGCAAACCGACGCCGGTATTGAAGCTGTACATCATGGGCGCTTCATCGTGCATCCAGGTCGATTCGATGTAGTCGCGGCTTTGTTTGAGGGCGGCACGCGAAGAATCGGCCAGCGCCACTTTCAGGTGAGGCGCGCGGGCCACGCTGACGACTTGCGCGGCGGTGAGGTTGAATCCGTCGATGATAATGGTTTGCATGAGTGATCTCTGATGGAATCGGGTGCGATTACTTGGCCCCAGCCTGGAACCATGCGGCCAGCTCGGCGCGTTCCGCATCGGTCATCTGGGTCATGTTGGCCAGCGGCATGTCCTTGGTCTGGACGGCGCGCTGGAAGATCTTGGCCGCGTGCTGATGGATCAGCTCGGGCGTTTGCAGCATCATCCCGGCTGGTGCGGTGGCGAAGCCGGCCTGGGTCGGCTTGTCCGAATGGCAGCTGGCGCAACGCTGGGTGACGATGACCTGGATGCGGGCAAAGTCCGGTGCGGCAGCCGCCACCGGCGCTGCGCCCTCACCTGCGGAGGCAGCAGGTGCAGTCGATGCAGCAGGTGCGACAGGACGCGGCGCGATCGCCACGGCCACCGCCAGCAGCAAGGCCACACCGGCGATGGGATAGCCCACCGACACCTTGCCCTTGTGCCGCAGATTGAAGAAGTGACGAATCAGCACACCGGCCGCCATGATCGCCGCCAGCACCAGCCAGCTATGGGCATGCGTGTAGGTCATCGCATAGTGGTTGCTGATCATGATGAAGAGGATGGGCAGCGTGAAGTAGTTGTTGTGGACGCTGCGCTGCTTCCCCTTGCGGCCGTGGATGGGATCGGGTGAACGACCCGCCTTCATCGCCTCCACCAGCTTGCGCTGGCCGGGGATGATGACCATGAGCACATTGCCCACCATGATGGTGCCGATCATCGCGCCCACGTGGATATACGCCGCGCGGCCCGACAGCAGGTGCGTGAGCAGATAGGCCACCGCCACGATGAAGACGAACATCACCAGCCCCAGCACCCCTTCGCGCTTGCCCAGCGGCGACTTGCACAGCAGGTCGTAGACGATCCAGCCCAGCACCAGGGTGCCGATGCCCACACCGACGGCTTCCGGACCGCTCAGATTGGCCACGGATTTGTCGACCATCATGGCCGAGGCATTGAAGTAATACACGATGAACAGCATGGCCACACCGGTGATCCAGGTGGCGTAGGCCTCCCACTTGAACCAGTGCAGTTCTTCCGGCAGCTCGGCCGGGGCGACCAGATACTTTTGCGGATTGTAGAAACCGCCACCGTGCACGGCCCACAGCTCGCCGGAAACGCCCTTCTTCTCCAGGTCGCTGCCCGGCTTGGGCGGGCGGATGGAGTTGTCGAGCCAGACGAAATAGAACGAGGCACCGATCCAGGCGATGCCCGTGATCAGGTGCAGCCAGCGGACCAGCAGATTGGCCCAGTCGATGCCATATGAAACCAGGAGTGCTTCCATGTCTTCCCCACGCAGGATTGCTGTCCGCCACCGCGACCTACTCCGGACAGGCGAGGCATTGCCTCAGGAATGGGCCGCAATGGAAGTCTTCTCCCCGCCCTGCGTGTACCAAGGCTGCAACTGGATGAGTGGAGTGAAGGCTTCCCGCGCGCCGGGAAGCGCAGACGCCGTGATGGCGCCTTGGCTGGTCTCCCGTCGTGCTGCCGCTACGACCCGATGGCTGGTGCCATCTGTTTTATGACCACCACGCTGGTGCGCGACGGTTGCACGAACGATAAACGCGGGGACTGCGCAAAACATGGTCATCAACGTATATTTGACATACGAATGACGATATACAAAAATGCCCCCTGGCTGTGGGACGCTTGCGCTCGCATCACGCCAGGCCGCCGCCCGAGCCGACCTGGCACACGACAACGATAATGCGCCTGCCCCGATGCAGCCGCCCCAGAGTGAACGAAAAACCGTCACCTGCCCCGCACCACAAGACCCCGGAGACATTCCCATGTCCAGGCTGCCTGACCATCTCGACATCCACCTCATCCGCATCCTCTATCTCCTGCTCTGCGAGAAGAACGTATCGCGGGTCGCCCTGAAACTGAACCAGCCGCAGCCCTCGATTTCAGCCTCGCTGCGCAAGCTGCGCGAACTGACCGGAGACCCGCTGCTGGTACGCGGTGCGCGCGGCATGGTGCCGACCCAGCATGGCGAAAGCCTGTTGAAACCCGCCAAGCGCATCCTCGACGAGACCGAGCGCCTGTTCGTGCCCAAGACCGCCTTCGTGCCGCAGGAGGAAGAGCGCACCTTTCACATCGCCGCGCCCGATTACATGAACACGCCCTTCTTCACCGAAGTGATCGCCCGCCTGCGGCGCGAGTCGCCGCGCAGCCGCATCGTCATCCATGCGCTGGGTCCGGATACCGATTACGTCCGCCTGCTCTCGGACGGGGAACTGGACCTGGTGATTGCCAACTGGGACGAGCCGCCTGCGCATTTGCACCTGTCAAAGCTGTTTGACGATCCCATCGTCTGCCTGATGCGCGCTGACTGCGCCTACGCCAAGCGCACCGCGCGCGATGCCATGAGCATCGAGGACTATCTTTCGCTGCCGCACGCCGCGCCTTCGCAGATCCTGCCCGGCTATCACGGCACCATCGATACCTTCCTCGAAAAGCAGAACCTGCATCGCAACGTGGTGGTGGAATCGGCGCACTTCCGCATGCTGCCCTACATGGTGGCGCAGACCGACCTGGTGCTGACGGCCGGCCAGCAGTTCGCCAGCTTCTACGAAAAACTCCTGGGCCTGAAAAGCTATACGGTACCCATCAAGTTCCCGCCGCTGCGTTTTTACCAGCTGTGGCACGAGCGGGTGCACCAGGCCACCGAGCACAAATGGCTGCGCGCCCAGGTCAGCGCGGCGGCCAAGATGATGGCGCAGGGCCGCGCCTGAAGCGGTGCCAGGCCGCTCCGGCAAAGGAAACGGGCATTCCGGCATATATCGGCGGCGCGCCAGCCGGTATGCCGGGGCTTATATATCGCACTCCCCGGATTGCATTAGTATCGCCAGCATCAGACCGGCATCCGCACACAAGCCCCACCAAGACGCGGAGCACGGTACTGGGCCGGAACCACCTTCAAGCGGCAAGGCACGCCACCCTCTCAGAATGATCACGGTGGCGCGGTCACATGCCAGGTTCCATCGATAAAAAATACCAGGAGACAATCCCATGCAAGCCACTCGCCATCCGGTGGATGAACGCCTACCCGTATTCAAGCTCTTTGCCCTCGGCATGCAGCACGTGCTGGTGATGTATGCCGGTGCGATTGCCGTGCCGCTCATCATCGGTGGTGCGCTGAACCTGCCCAAGTCCGAGATCGCCTACCTCATCAGTGCCGACCTGTTCTGCTGCGGGCTGGTGACCATCATCCAGAGCGCCGGCCTCTGGAAATTCGGCATCCGCATGCCTGTCATGATGGGCGTGACCTTTGCCGCCGTGGGGCCGATGGTGGCCATGGCCAACAATCCGCAGCTGAACATTCTGCATATCTACGGGGCGGTGATCGCTTCGGGCGTATTCTGCATCCTCGCCTCGCCCTACATGAGCAAGCTCATGCGTTACTTTCCGCCGGTGGTCACCGGCACTGTCATCACGGTGATCGGCGTCTCGCTCATGGGCGTGGGCATCAACTGGGCCGCAGGTGGACAGCCGGTGATCGGCAAGCTGGTCGACGGGGTGTTCGTGAAGGTGCCCAATCCCGACTACGGCTCGCCGCTGTCGCTTTCGATTGCGGCGGTGGTGCTGGTCTCGATCCTGCTCATCACCAAGTACACGCGGGGGTTCATCTCCAACATATCGGTGTTGATGGGCATGGTGGTCGGTTTCGTGATTGCCTTTGCCTTGGGCAAGATCAGCTTTGACGGGCTGGATGCGGCGGACTGGTTCGCCTTCATCCAGCCCTTTCACTATGGGCTGCCGCAATTCGACATTGCCTCCATCATCAGCATGTGCCTGGTGATGATCGTGACGATGATCGAATCGACCGGCATGTTCATGGCCCTAGGCGACATCGTCGGCCGCCGCATCGACGACCGCACGCTGGCCAGCGGCTTGCGCGTGGATGGCCTGGGCACGGTGATCGGCGGTCTCTTCAACACCTTCCCTTACACCTCCTTCTCGCAGAACGTCGGGCTGGTGGGCGTGACCGGGATTCGCAGCCGTTTCGTCTGTGTGGCGGCCGGGGTGATCCTGATTGCGTTTGGCCTGTTCCCCAAGATGGCGCACGTGGCCGCGTCGATTCCGCAATTCGTGCTGGGCGGTGCCGGCATCGTGATGTTCGGGATGGTGGCGGCGACCGGCATCAAGATCCTGTCCAAGGTCGATTTCCACGGCAACCGGAACAATCTCTTCATCGTGGCCATCAGCATTGGCGTGGGCATGATCCCCATCGTTGCGCCGACCTTCTTCGACAAGATGCCGCATCTGCTGGGCACCATCTTCCACAGCGGCATCCTGCTGGCCTCGGCCATGGCGGTCGGATTGAACCTGTTCTTCAATGGCCGGGGCAGTGAAGAGGACGTGGCCCGCTATGCGGTGGCCGCGGCGCAGAGTTCGGATCACTGAAGCGGGTGCGGTGAGATATGCCGCTGCGCATACGGCCCAGATGAAACCGTTGATGCCATCCGGGCCAAGATGTTTTAAAGTCTCATCTGCGCTGCAGACCGCACCGGGCGGGCTTTGGCGCAGACCGTGAGACGACAGCCGCAGACAACAATCGGTGCCGACAATCCTGATTTTCATGAGGGATGTCGGCGTCGGCTTTGCGGCATCACCCATGAACACAGCGAGGGAGCCGGCGGCGAGCCGACCGGCCAGCACATGACGACGACACTGGAACACCTGAACGCAGCCGAGACTTCGGCCTTCATCGCCGCCCTGCACGGCATTTACGAGCACTCTCCCTGGATTCCCGAGCGGGCGGCGCTGCAGCGTCCGTTCCGCAATCTCACCGCCTTCAAGCTGGCCTTGCACAAGGTCGTGACCGATGCCAGCCGCGCCGAGCAACTGGGCCTGATCCGCGCCCACCCCGAACTGGCCGGCCGCGCCGCCATTGCCGGCGAGCTGACGGCCGAGTCCACGGGTGAGCAGGCCAAGGCCGGACTGAACCTGTGCAGCCCGGAAGAATTTGCCCGGCTGCAACAGCTCAATGCCGACTACAACGCGAAGTTCGGTTTTCCCTTCATCCTGGCGGTGAAGGGTCCTACTGGTGCGGGCCTGACGCGCCAGCAGATCATCGCCACGTTTGCGCGCCGCCTGCGCAACCAGCCGGAAGATGAATTGCGTGAAGCGTTGCGCCAGATCGGCCGCATTGCCGAGATGCGCATCAACGACCTGCTGGGCTATCGTCCGGCGATGGGGGCGACGGTGATGCAGTGGGCCGAAGAGATCGGCGCCCTGTCGGAAGACGAAGGCGCGCTCACCTGCACTTATCTCACCGAGACGCACCAGCGTACTGCCCAGCAGATTGCGCAGTGGATGCGCGAGGCGGGCATGCATGTGCATATCGATGCGGTGGGCAACGTGGTGGGGCGTTATCTTTCCACGGATCCGCAGGCGAAGACTTTGTTGACCGGTTCGCACTACGACACGGTGCGCAATGGCGGCAAGTACGATGGACGCGAGGGTATCTTGCTGCCCATTGCGGTGGTGAAGCATTTGCATGAACGTGGCGAGACTTTGCCTTTCCATTTCGAGGTGATTGGATTTTCGGAAGAAGAAGGCGTGCGTTTCAAGAGCACCTTCCTGGGCAGCAATGCGGTGACCGGCCATTTCGACATGAAGCTGCTGGACCTGCAGGACAAGGATGGCATCAGCATGCGCGAGGTGATCACCCAGGCGGGCCATGATGTGGCGGCCATCCCGCAGATTGCGCGTGATCCGGCCGACATCCTGGGCTATGTGGAGGTACACATCGAGCAGGGACCGGTATTGCTCAATCGTGATTTGCCGGTGGGCATTGTCACCTCGATTGCGGGCAGTTCGCGTTATCTGGTGGAGTTGAAGGGTGTGGCAAGCCATGCCGGTACCACGCCGATGGACATGCGCAAGGATGCGGCCGCAGCGGCGGCCGAGATCATCCTCTATGTGGAACAGCGTTGTTCGCAGGACCAGCATGCGGCGCTGGTGGGTACGGTGGGGCAATTGCAGGTACCGCGCGGATCGACGAATGTGATTCCGGGTGCGTGCCAGCTGTCGCTGGACATACGTGCGGCGGTGGATGAGGTGCGTATGGCGGCGGTGAAGGACATCCTGGGCAAGATCGAGGAGATCTGTGGCCGGCGCAGTATCGATTTCAAGCTGGAGGAGACCTTGAGCGCAGCGGCTGCGCCGTGTGCGCCGTGGCTGATGGATCAGTTGCGTGCCGCGACGGAGCGTGCCGGCGTGACGCCGTTTGAGCTGGCGTCGGGGGCTGGGCATGATGCGATGGCGATAGCCAAGCTGACGGATGTCTGCATGTTGTTTACGCGATGTGGCAATGGAGGCATCAGCCACAATCCGCTGGAGACGATGACGGCGGATGATGCGGAGGTATCGGGGCAGATTTTGCTGGATTTCCTGCGCAGTTTTGAGGCGAAGCGCTAATGATTTATATGATTTAGCTTTCTGCGCGTCTTCGATACGCGGCTGTGCCGCTACTCAGTCCGAACGGGAATTTGCAGCACCGGGCCGGACGAAGCCGCAGGCGAGTACGACCGAAGCCGCAGGCGAGAAAGACAAGGGCGATGCCGCAGGCGAGCCCGTGGGGGTGTCGTCCCCATAGAGCCAGCCGCCGCAGCGGAGCGAAAAGTGGATCAGAAGGATAGCCGGAGCGAAGCGACTCTATCCTTCCCACTTTTCGCTCTGCTGCGGCGGGGACCCTCCGCAGGAGGGCTGGCTCTTTGGGGTCGCCTTCTTTTGCTTA
>Ga0308171_1000356_pt1 | contig 108775 bp, 102 predicted proteins | sample PhyGR1_FD_202135 | JGI IMG/M metagenome (GOLD analysis project Ga0308171, IMG submission 202135) | Phyllosphere microbial communities from UC Gill Tract Community Farm, Albany, California, United States - DLSLSG.R1 | ecosystem: Host-associated > Plants > Phyllosphere > Unclassified | place...
GTTGAGCTTGATGTTGCGACCCAGCGACGGAACGAAGTAGGTCTTCTTCTGCACGTTCGGGTCGAAGCGGCGCTTCGTCCGGCGGTGCGAGTGCGAGATGTTGTGACCGAAGCCGGGAACCGCTCCGGTCACCTGGCACACTGCTGCCATGGTGATGTCTCCTTCTGTACCGTGACACCGGACGGTGCCACCCAAGATCCCTTGTCTGCACCCCGTCTGAGCACGACGAGAAGCCGCTTTCAGAAGGAGGGGTGCGAACTGCGTGCTGGAGTGCGCGCAGACAAGGGGTCAGTCTAGCACGGACGGCTCGCCTGCCCTGAGCCTGCCGAAGGGTCGCCGTGACGAGCAGCTGCTTCGGCGGCGCCACGCCCCCAGCGGAACGCTGAGACCGTGGCATCCCCCTCGATCCAGAAGCGCCAGGGAAAGGCCGACGTCCCGGCGATCCCGGCCACCCCGACGCGAGGCCCCGACGCGACGGTCGTCACCGGCGTATCGGGCAACGACAGCCGTGCCCGTGCGCCCGCGCGCTCGTCGCCCGTCACCGCGTCGATCCCGTCGTGCTGGGGATGCCGCAGACCCACCGCGTCACCGAGGCGCCCCGGTCCGCGGGCCAGATCCCGCGATGCCCGCACGACACCGCGACGAGCCAGGCGCCGCCGCTCGGCGATGTCCTCGCCCGCGATGATCTCGCCGCCGCGCAGCAGCACTCCGCCCGCGACGCCGGCGGGTCCGCAGACGACGTTGACGCACGAATGGATGCCATGGCTCAGGTACACGTAGAGATGGCCGGGTTCGCCCCACATCGTCGCGTTACGTGCCGTTCTCCCCATCCGCGCGTGCGACCCCGGGTCGAGCTGCTCGCCGGTGCCGCGCCCGTGGTACGCCTCGACCTCCGTAAGGCGCACGGCGACCCTCTCGCCCTCCGCCTCCGTCTCGAGGACGGCTCCCAGCAGACGCGGAGCGACCTCCAGCGGGAGTGCGCGGAGGTCTTCTCGCGTCGCGGGACGCGTCATCCCGGGGGCACCTGACACCACGACAGGTCGAAGCCCTGCAGGGCCACGATCTGATTCCCGGTGTCGAGCTCGACGATGTGCGTCTGGAGCTTGCCGGGCAGCGGCAGCTGATAGCGGTCGAAGGGGTTGTCCACGGCGTTGGGTGCCACCAGCACCGCGGCGTACCTCCCGCTCGGCGAGACGCACGTCTGCAGCACCGTGTCGGTTCCCGGGACGTCGAGAAGGGTGCGCACCGTCCCGTCGGTGTCGACGTGGCCCACGATGGTCGAGCGGAAAGCGCCGTCGGCGCCGATGTCGGCGAAAGACCGCACGGTCCCCGCTCCCGTCCCCGGCACCGGGGTCGCGCGCCCGGTGTTGCCCGGGGGGTCGACGGGTGTGACCAGAGCCTGCTCCGACCCGTCGGTCAGATCGATCTCGCGCACACCCTCGAGCCGCTCGACGATCGCCACGGACGAACCGCGCGCGATGCCGTCAATGGCCACCGCGCTGCCGAGGGGAGCCGCGTTGCCGCCCACCGCGTCCGTCAGCAGCAGACGCGAATCGAACGTGAGCACGAGCATGCTGTCGGTGTCCGGCACGAACCGCCAGTCGGCGATGCGCACGTCGCCTCCGTTGAGTCCCACCTCGACCGGCGCATCGTCCGTCGCGGCGGACGCCGTGTACAGCCTGCTCTCGCGTCCACCGGCAGCGCTGAGATCGGCATCCGAGAAGGTGAAGCCGATGCGCTCTCCCCGGTCGGCCGACTGGAGGTTGGAGACAAATCCGGGCCCCGGGAGCGTCAGCTCCCGCGGGTTCTGTCCGTCGAGGTCGGTGACGATGACGCGGGCCTGATCGTCGTCTCGCGTCGAGATGACCAGATGGTTCGCGGTCGCACGGAAATCCTCGATGTGCGCGTCGGTGAAGACCGGTAGCCCCGCCTTGCCCTCGATGTCGGTGCGGAAGATCGTGTCACCCTGGGGCGTGCCCCGCTGCATGAGGAACGCCTGCAGAGGGGGCGTGCGGAACGTCTCGGTCAACGTCGCCCCCGGTCCGGCGCCGAGACCGCGCACGTCGCGCACGGTCACGCGATAGTCGGAATCGTCTCGCAGCGGCAGGGTGAAGCGGATGCCCACACTGCGGCCGGACGTGTCCACGGTGAACGGGGTGGCCGGCTCGACCTCCACCTGCGAGGCGTCCACCTTCTCGAGCGACTGGGTCGTGGTGAGGATGACCCGGGACCCGGATGCCGAGATCCCGGCCGCGGGGTCGACCTGCACATCGGTGACGCGGGGGCCCTGGGCCACCGAGACGACGCCGCCCACGCCGCCGACGAGCACCAGGGCGAGCAGGACCGCTCCGAAGGCGCGGAGATACCCCCGGCCCTGCCGACGGCGCGCGCGCACACGCCGGGAGTCCGCGCCGCCGCGGCGACGCGTCTCAGTACTCATACGGGTCCGCCGGCTCGTCGATCGCGGCGACCTGGTCGGCGTGCACCGCGAGCTTGCCGTCGCCGCTGGAGCGGACGGTGCCCGTGACGGTGACCCACTGCCCGCTGGCGGGCGCATCGCCGGTCGCGGAGATCGGGAGCCGGGCTGTCTGTGCGTCGATGACGCAGTGCGTGATCACCAGGCGCGTGAGGTCGAATGTCGCTCCGTCTCCTCCTGGGGTGATGAATCCCGTCAGGGTGACCGGCTTTCCGTCGAACGTCTCGGGGCTCGTCGCGTGGGCGAACACCGCCGACCAGTCGCCGACACCGAACTGCGAGGTGTCGCCGGAGGTGGCGAGGGTGATGACGTCGGAGCCCGCGAACAGGGGCGCGGCCCCCACGTCCCGCGACACCGCGAGCTCGGTCGACAGCGACGCGGCCGGCGTCAGCAGCACGGCGACGACGGCCGCCGAGGCGAGCACACCACCGCTGAATGCCGCCATCCCGGCGGGCGTCAGGCGCGGACGCGCCGAGAGGTGGTCGTGCGCCGCGTGATCGTGGTCGTCGACGGGGTCCGCATGCTCGTGGTCGGCGTGCGCGAACGCCTCCCGGCGGGCGGATGCCGCTGCGGGGGCGTGCCCGTGCTCGTGGTCGTGGCCATGATCGGCCTCGGCCCCCAACGGCAGGGCGAAAGACGCGATCGCCCCGATGAGCGCGACGATCGACATGCCGACCGCGAACCACGCCGAATCGGGGTTGATGTAGAGCGCCATGCGCCCCGTAAGCCACAGGGTGATCGTGGTCACCGCCAGACAGGCCGTCAGGCCGACTCCCAGCCACCGCGTGGCGAGGGCACCGGTTCTAGACAAGGAGGTTCACCACCGTTCCGAGCGCGAAGGCGAACAGCACGACGACCACCGTCATCCCCACGAGCACACGCGTGGTGAAGGTCGTGCGCAACAGCGCCATCATCTTCAAGTCGACGATCGGCCCCACCACGAGGAAGGCGACGAGGGAGCCCGGGGTGAAGGTCGACGCGAAGGACAGCGCGAAGAACGCGTCGACGTTCGAGCACAGCGACACCACGACGGCCAGGAGCATCATCGCCGCGATGGACAGAGCCGGATCCGAGCCGATCGCGAGCAGGGCGCTGCGGGGGATGAGCACCTGCACCGCGCCGGCGAGGAGGGATCCGATGACGAGGGCAGGCATGACCGAGCGCAGCTCCACCACGAATTGGGCGAGTGAGCGGCGGCCGCGGTCGCCCCGCTCCTGCACCACGATCTCGCACGTCTCGAGGAACCGCTCCGTCAGGAGCTTGTCGGGATCGGGATGACGGCTGTACAGCCACCCGATGAGGTTGGCCACGAGGTAACCGCCGATGAGGCGCGCGATCAGGATGCCGTCGCCGAAGCCGAACGCCGCGTGCGTGCTGATGATCACGATCGGGTTCACGATGGGCGCCGCGACGAGGAACGTCAGCGTGTCCGAGACGCCGAACCCGCGCATGAGCAGCCCTCGGGCGAACGGCACGTTGCCGCACTCGCACACGGGGATGAACATGCCCAGCAGCGAGAGCACCGCTCGACGCGCCCAGGGAGCCCGCGGCATCCATCTCTCGATCGCCCCCGGCGGCACCCACACCTGCACGATGATCGACAGCACGACGCCGAGGACGACGAAGGGCAACGACTCGATGAGAACGCTCAGGGCCAGCGTGAGACCGTCCTGCGCGCGCGTGGGGAGCGGCTCGGTGAAGAAGGTCGGCGCGAACGCATCGACGAGGAACAGCACCGTGACCACGACGACACCCAGGCCGAGCGCGACGAGGGTGCGGGAGACGCCGCTCCGCGGAGGCGACGGCGTCGCGATACGACTACTCGTCGCCACGCTCACGAGCCCGTGCACGGGCGCAGTCGGCGCAGATGCCGAAGATGTCGACGACATGCTCGGCATCGGTGAAGCCGTGCTGCGCGGCGGTGCGCTGGGCCCATTCTTCGACGTCGGTCGCGGCGATCTCGACGGTGACGCCGCACGAGCGGCAGATGAGGTGGTGGTGGTGACCGCGGGTCTCGCACGCGCGGAAGAGGTTCTCGCCGTCGGGGCTCTGCAGCGAATCGGCGTCGCCCTGCGCGGCCATGCCGGCAAGGGTGCGATACACGGTGGCGAGGCCGATACCGGTGTTCTCGTCGCGCAGCGTGGCGTGCAGCGCCTGCGCGCTGACGAAGCCGCCCGCACCGGACAGGGCTTCGCGCACGCGTTCGCGCTGCCACGTATTGCGCTGGACCATGCGCGGGATTCTACCGGTGGCATCGGTGAATCGGCTGGGCGTGCTACACCGCGCGGGTGGTCCGTTCCCGCCGCGCGCCGATCACTCGGCAGACCAGGTAGATGAGGAACGAGATCGTCGTGATGTAGGGGCTGACCGGCAGCGTTCCCGCGACGGCGAGCAAGACGCCGCCGACGGCCGACACGAACCCGAAGAGGGCGGCGAGCACAGGGACCGAGAGAGGACCGGATGCCACACGCATCGCGGCCGCGGCCGGCGTGACGAGCAGCGCCATCACGAGCAGGGCACCGATGATGTGCACCGCCACCGCGACGATCAGCCCCAGCAGGAGCATGAACGCCAGCGACACCGCGGTCGTCGGGACGCCGCGGGCGGCGGCGGACTGCGGGTCGAGCGAGTCGAAGCGCAGCGGCCGCCAGATGAGCAGGAGCGCCACGAGGACGGCCACGCCGATCACGACGAGCCAGCCCAGCTGCGCGCTCTGCACCGACACGATCTGCCCGGTGAGCAGGCTGAACCGGGTGGCGCTGCGCCCGTTGTACAGCGACAGGCACAGGATGCCGACACCCAGGCCGAACGGCATGAGCACGCCGATGATCGAGTTGCGATCGCGCGCGCGGGCGCCGAGCAGACCGATCAGAGCCGCAGCGATGAGGGAACCGACGATCGAGCCCGACACGACGTCGACGCCGATCAGAAGGGCGACCGCCGCGCCGGCGAAGGACAGCTCGCTGATGCCATGGACGGCGAAGGCCATGTCGCGCTGCATCACGAAGACGCCGATCAGCCCGCCGACCAGGCCCAGGACGGCTCCGGCGTAGACCGAGTTCTGCACCAGCTCGAGGATCGCGCCGTACTGGCTCACGCCGCCGAAGAGCGCGTCACCGACATCGGACCAGTTCATGCGTCGTCCTCGTCGTGGTGATGGTGGTGGGCCTCATCGGCATCCGGTGCTCCGACCACGATGAGCTGGCCGCCGGCGCGGACGACGTACACCGGGGCGCCGTAGAGCGCACTGAGCGTCTCGGTGGTGAGGACCTCGTCCGGGGTGCCCAAGGTGAAGCGTCCGTGCGCGATGTAGAGGATGCGATCCACGCGGGACAGGACGGGATTGATGTCGTGCGTGACCAGCAGCACCGCGGCGTCGCGTTCGCGACGGTGACGATCGATCAGCCGCACGACCGCCTGCTGGTTGGCCAGGTCGAGGCTCGTGAGAGGCTCGTCGCAGAGCAACAGCGCAGGGTCGTCGGCGAGCGCCTGCCCCACGCGCAGCCGCTGCTGCTCGCCGCCGGACAGCAGTCCGACCGGCCGGTCGCCGAAAGCCGTTGCGCCGACGGCCTCCAAAAGCTCGTCGATGCGTTGCCGATCCTTCTTGCGTGACAGCGGCAGGCCCAGGCGATGTCCGTCCACGCCGAGACCGACGATGTCGCGGCCACGCAGGGGGGTCTCCCGAGGGAGCGGGCGCTGCTGCGGGATGTACCCGATCCGGCGGTTGCCGGCGCGACGCACGGGAGCGCCCAGAGCCTCGATCGACCCCGCGCTCAGTCGCTCGAGTCCGAGGATCGCGCGCAGCAGGGTCGTCTTGCCCGAGCCGCTGGGACCGAGCACCGCGACGAGTTCGCCGGGCTCGACCTCGAGGTCGAGCCCGGCCCAGAGCTCGCGGCCGCCCCGCTCGAGGGCGGCGCCGCGGATGCGCAGCGGTGCGGCCGCGCTCACGCCGCCAGCGCGTTGGACAGCGCCGTGATGTTGCTCTGCATCCACGAGATGTACGTCTGACCCTCGGGGAGCGTCTCCGTGAACTCGATCACGGGGATGTTCTTGGCCTTCGCCTCGTCTTCCACCTGGGTGACCTCGGCGCCGCCGGTCTGCGGGTTGACGATCATGACCTTGATCTCGCCGGAATCCAGCAGCTGCAGAGACTCGAGCAGGGTCGCGGGCGGGACGTCCTGACCCTCCTCGACCGACTCGCTGAACTCGTTGGGGGTCGCGTTGTCGAGGCCGGCCGCGGTCGTCAGGTACACCGGCACCGGCTCGGTCACGAAGATCTTGGCTCCGGCATCCTTCGCCTTGATCTGGTCGAGGGAGCCCTCCAGGCCCGCGACCTGCTGGGTGAACGCCTCGGCGTTGGCCGTGAAGTCGGCGGCGTGGTCGGGAGCGATCTCGCCGAGCTTCTTGGCGATCGCCTCAGCCAGGTCTTCGACCGTGTGCGGGTCGTACCAGACGTGCTCGTTGAAGCCCTCGATGTGGTCGTGCCCGTCGTCCTCGGCGTGCGTGTCGTCGCCGGCGTGGGCGTCGCCGCTCTCACTCGGCGCGGGCGTGGAATCACCCGCGTGGGCGTCCTCGTGCGACTCGGCGCCCGGGTAGTCGTGGTTGTATTCGACCGCCGTCAGCACGGGGGCGGAGGTGCCGCTCGCCTCGACGAGCGCCTCCATGAACGAGTCATAGCCCGCGCCGTTCTCGATCACGAGCTGCGCGCCCTTAAGCGTGAGCTGGTCCTGCGCGCTCGCCTCGTACTCGTGCGGATCCTGCGTCGGCGAGGTGATGATCGACGTCACGTCGACGAAATCGCCGCCGACGTCCTGCGCGATGGAGCCGTAGACGTCGGTGGACGCCACGACGGAGACCTTGCCGGAATCGGCGGGTGCCGACGAGCCGTCGGCACCCGGGGCACCGCCCGCGCATCCGGCGAGAGCAAGGACAGAGACTGCCCCGAGAACGACGGGGGAGAGGAAGCGTCGGGTCATGAGTCAACGGTAACGCCGATGATAATCGTTCTCAAACTCAGAGACCGGCTCGCGCCGACCTCTCAGCGAACTCATCGACGGCGGGAGGAGTTCTCCATCTCGCCGCCGCCAACGCGAGAACGAGCGCCGCGGGGGGGCGGTCAACACGTCGCGGGAGGCACCCAGTCCACGAAGGTCGTCGGAACCCATCCGCCGCTCTCCCAATGACCGTAGAACCAGCCCGCCGCCGACCCCACTCCTGAGGTCAGTGCGGAGTCCCCTCGATAGAGCGTCCCTCCGTCGGTGAGGAAGTACTGGACCCCCACCGCCCGCGCGCCGTCGGGGAGGGAGCCGTAGGACGGTCCCGTTACCCCGTTCTGCAGCGATCCCCCACCGCCCCCGGTGAGCGCGTAGTCGGCGACGAACCCGGGGCTCAGGGTGGTGGACGACGAACCCGTCGGCATGTAGCTCCCGCGGACCGACGACACCTCACTCGCCACCACAGCGTTCTGGTAATAGACGAGCGCGTCGCTGGTCGAGAAGTACTTCGCCCCCACCGCCACAGCATTCGAGGGCACGTTCGCCCATGTCGCGTCGACGGAACCGTTCGTCAGCGTCGCCGCACCCCCAGAGGACGAAACCATGTCGCAGCGAGAGCTGACCACCCACCCGGAGCCGTCATTGGCGTAGTACTGCCAGCCCGCCGCAGAGGCGACACCCGTAGCGACCACCGTCGTATCCCACAGGAGGTCCCCGCCCGACGTGAGGGCATAGTTGGCACCGACCGCGACGGCGCTGACGGGCATCGAGGATCGCGTCGCCTCGACGGTCTGCCGGCGAAGGCGTCCCCCTCCGCCCGCCGTCAGGACGTAGTCGCAGTAGTAGTCGAAACTCTGGGCGCTCGACATCGAGAACCACCCGCTCGCCGAGGCCACCCCCGTCATGGCCCGCGATCCCGCGAAATACAGGTCGCCGTTCGGTCGCAGGAAGTAGTCGGCGCCCGCCGGGACCGCTGCCGCAGGGATGCTGCCGAAGTTTCCGCGCGTGGGGTTGCCGTCCTGTCCGCGGTACGCCGTGACGTTCTTCGCCGCCACCGACATCGTCGCCGACGCTGCGGGCACTCCGGAGGACACCGCCGTCAGCGATGCCGTTCCTCCGAGGACCGGCGTGACGATCCCGGGCAGGGTCACCGCACCGGAGGTGTTCGTGACCCCCGTGAAGGTGGTGGTCGAATCCGTGTACGTATAGCCGGAGGGCAAGGTCACCGAGATGGAGACACCGGCGACGCCCGTGCCGCCGGAGGTCGCGGTGACCTTGGGCGACGCGATCGTGGCGCACCCCGTTCCCGAGTACGACGACCTGTCGAAGGTGAGCACGATGCCCGATGCCGCGGCGGCTGCCGCGTCGACGGTCACCAGCACCGCCGGCACGGACCACGCCGCTCCGACGAGAACAGCGCGTCGGTCGAGAGGATGCTTGGATAACGTGCTCACGCGATCTCCAGAGGGGTGAGGGAATCGCGACGCGGCTGCGTCGCGCAGGGAGCCCGTCGTGGCACCCCGGTCCCATCCATGGTTCTGGACGTTGGAGGGGCTCCCCCGACAACGGGGGGCCTACTCATCCGACCTCTCGCCCTTTCGGGCTATCTCCCTCACCCGCTACCGACCCGGCGCCCCGCCTGCACGCGCCCCCGCGCCTCCCCAGCCCGAAAAGCGGGGCGAATGTCCAAAACACCCGGACAATTTCTCGTGCGCTCCGGGTGTTCTGGACGCTCAGCACGGCAGTGGGACCACCTTCGACGCGGGGGCGGGCGCGCCGCCCCGGTCAGCGGCGCAGAATGCGATGCGCCAGCGCGTTTCCGAGGAGCTGCCCGGCCTGCACGATCACGACGATGATCGCGACCGTCACCCAGGTGGCCTGCTGGTTGAACTGCTGGTAGCCGTAGATGATCGCGAAGTTTCCGAGCCCGCCGCCGCCGATGTACCCCGCCATCGCCGACATGTCGACCACCGCTATGAACATGAACGTGTAGCCGAGGATCAGCGGTGCCAGAGCCTCGGGGATGACGACGCCGAACAGCACACCGATGCGGCGCGCCCCCACGGCTCGGGCCGCCTCGACCGTGCCCGGATCGACGGCGACGAGGTTCTGCTCGACGACGCGGGCGATCACGACCGTGGCCATGATCGTGATCGGCACGATCGCGGCATCCGTCCCCAGCGTCGTCCCCGTCACCGCGCGCGTGACCGGGGCCACGGCGGTGAGGAAGATGATGAACGGGATCGGCCGGATGACGTTGATCACGAGGTTCGCGACGGCGAAGACGACACGGTTCTCGAACAGGTTGCCCGGCCGCGTGGCGTAGAGCAGCGCGCCGATGACCAGCCCCGCGACGCCCGAGATGAGCAGCGACACGGCCACCATATAGACCGTCTCACCGATGGACTGCAGCAGCACCGGGGTGAGGGTGTCCCACTTGTTCATGCGCGGGCCTCCTCGGCGTTCGGCAGCACGACGTCGGTGTGGGCGCGCAGCTCGGCGACCACGGCATCCACGTCGTCGGCGTGCACGCGGTACGTGAGGGTGCCGAGCTGCTTGCCGAGCACGTCGGTGACGCCGCCGTAGACGACGGAGTGGCGGGCGCCGTGGCGGTGAAACACCTCGGACACGTCTTCGCTCGTGAACTCGTTCACCTCGACACTGACGAGGTCGCCGCCGCCCGCGGCGAGCGCCGTCAGTGCCTCGCCCGACGGCACGCCCTGGGTCACGGCCGCGACGAAACGCTTGGTCAGCTCGGCGCGCGGGTGTGCGAAGACGCGGTACGTGTCGCCGCTGTCGACGACGCGGCCGCCCTCCATGACGATGACCTGGTCGCACAGCTCGTGCACGATCGAGATCTGGTGCGTGATCACGACGATGGTGATCCCCAGGCGCCGGTTGATCTCGCGCAGCAGGTCGAGCACCTCGGCCGTGGTCTGCGGATCAAGGGCGCTCGTCGCCTCGTCGGCGAGCAGGATGCGGGGGTCGGTCGCGATCGCGCGGGCGATGCCGACGCGCTGCTTCTGGCCGCCCGACAGGCGCCGCGGGTACTGCTTCGCCTTGTCGCCGATGCCGACGAAGTCAAGCAGTTCGGCGACACGCTTGTCGCGGTCGGCCTTCTTCCAGCCCGCCACCTTGAGCGGGTAGGCGACGTTGGCCGCGACCGTGCGCGAGGTGAAGAGGTTGAACTGCTGGAAGATCATGCCGACTCGCCGACGCAGGTCGCGCAGCTTCGCCTCGGATGCCGCGCCCACGTCGACGCCGAGCACCTCGACGGTGCCCGACGTCGGCTGCTCGAGGCCGTTCAGCAGCCGCACGAGGGTGGACTTGCCGGCGCCGGAGTAACCGATGACCCCGACGATCGACCCCTCCTCCACGGTCAGCGACACATCGTCGACCGCGGTGGTGCTGGTGCGGCGATCGGCGCGGAAGCTCTTGGTGACGCCCCGCAGCTCGATGACCGCGGTCATCCCTTCTGGGCCTTGAGGGCGTCTTCGAGGCTCGTCAGCTCGTCCTGCAGCTGGGCTGCGGTCCACTCGGTCTTGAACTGCAGGTTGCCCTGGTTCAGCTCGGTGACCGCGGCCTCGACCTCGGGCGAGTGGTACGCGGCGACGAGCTTCTCCCAGCGCGGGTCGTCCTTCTTGTCGTCGCGCGTGACGAAGGCGTTGATGTAGGGCGCGAGCTGCGGGTTGTCCAGGTCTTCCTTGAAGATGATGAGCTCGTCGCCGAGCCCGCCCTTCTGCGCCTGGGTGTTGTTGACGATGGCGGCCTGGGCGCTGCCGTCCTTGAGGGCGGTGACGGTCTGGTTGGTGTCGACGGGGAGCAGTTCGACCTTGGTGGTCTCGATGTCGGCCGGGGTCGACAGGGCGTTGCCGCCGTCCTTGAGCGTCAGAAGCCCCGCGGTCTGCAGGTTGAGGAGGCCCCGGGCGAGGTTGGTGGGGTTGTTCGGGATCGCGACGGTCGCGCCCTCGGGCAGGTCCTTCACGTCGGTGTACTGCTCCGAGTACAGCGCGAGCGGGTACACCGCGGTCGCGCCGACGGGCACGAGCGTGCCGTTGTTCTCGACGTTGAACTGCGACAGGTAGATGAGGTGCTGGAAGAGGTTCACGTCGAGCTCGCCGTCCTGCACACCCTGGTTGAGCTGCACGCCGTCGTTGATCGTGCGCACCTCGAGGTCGATGCCCTCGTCGGCGAGCTTCTGCTTCAGCACCGTCCAGTGCGCCTCGTTGCCGTCGTCGGCGCCGATGACGATGCGCGAGGAGTCGTCTCCCGCGCCGGATCCACCGGCGCAGCCGGTGAGGGTGAACAGGAGGGCTGCGGCGGATGCACTGAGGATCGTGGCCAGGCGTGCGGTGGTGCGTGAAGTCATAGCTCTACGTCATCACGGGGATAGCGGATGCCAAAGTCGAGGCGTTACGGGTGGTCACGCGGTGTCACACGGGGTAACCGATTGGACACACTGCTTCCGCCCCTCCAGCATGCACGGTGTGTCACCTGGAGCGCGGTGGTACACTGCAAGAATGCCGACCACGAAGAAGCGCACCCAGGTGACGCATACCCGTGAGGTCGAAGAGGCTTTGCGAGTCGCACACAAGATCTGGCCGAACGAGAAGCCGGCCGTGCTCATCGCACGCCTCGCTGCCGAGGGCGCGAAGAGCTTGAAAGCGTCGGATGACACCGCCTCTTCCGCTCGCCGACGAGAGGTGGACGCGGCCGTCGATGAGTTCGCCGGGATCTATCCCCCGGGCTACCTCGATGACCTCCGCGACGAATGGCCCGCGTGATCTGCCTCGACGCCGGCGTGGTGATCGCCCTCTTCAGCCCTGACGACGCACACCATGCAGCAGCGAAGAACCTCCTGGCCGTCGAGCCGGGGCCGTTCCTCATGCACCCTCTCACCGCAGCCGAGACCCTCGTCGGCGCCGCGAAGTCAGGTCGGGACGCAGCGATGTGGGCGCGACTGCAGGCGCTCGGAGTCGAACTCGTGGCCATCGGCGCGGCGGAGCCGCTGCTCCTCGCGCGGCTTCGCGCCGATCACGGACTCAAAATGCCCGACACGTGCGTCCTCGCCGCGGCCGTGCACCGCGGCGTTCCCCTCGCGACCTTCGACCAACGGCTGAGCAACGTTGCCGACAGCCTCTCGCTCCGGTATGCCATTCCCGAGGTGGGATGACGCCGGTCGCCTCGATCAGTCGAGCAGCAGCGCCGGCTCCTCCAGCACGGATGCCACGTCGGCGATGAACCGCGAGATGCCGTCGCCGTCGACCACGCGGTGATCGAACGACCCCGACACCGTGGTCACCCAGCGGGGGCGCACCTCGCCGTCGACCACCCACGGCTTCTGGCGGATCGCGCCGAGCGCGATGATGCCGGCCTCACCGGGATTGATGATCGGGGTTCCGGCATCCACGCCGAACACGCCGATGTTCGTGATCGTGAACGTGCCGCCGGTCTGGTCGGCGGGGCTCGTCTTGCCCTCGCGCGCGGTGAGCGTGAGGCTCTCGAGCGCCTTCGCGAGCTCGCGCGTGTTCATGCTCTGCGCGTCTTTGATGTTGGGGACGAGCAGGCCGCGCGGGGTGGCGGCGGCGATGCCGAGATTCACGTAGTGGCGCACGCTGATCTGCGCGCCGTCCTCGGTGTCGACCCAGGTTGCGTTGATCATGGGGGTGCGGCGCAGCGCCCAGATCACCGCGCGCGCCATGATCAGTAGCGGCGAGATCTTGACGTCAGCGAAGTCGGGCGAGGCCTTGAGGCGCTTGACGAGCTCCATCGTGCGCGAGGCGTCGACGTCGACCCACACCGACACGTGCGGGGCCGAGTAGGCGCTCGAGGTCATCGCGTTCGCGGTGGCCTTGCGGACACCGCGGACGGGGATGGACTCCTCGCGGGCATCGTCGACCGGGGCCGCGGCGGCGGGCGCGGGCACCGGGATCGTCTCCTCGCGCACGGCGCCCCACGCGGGCGTCTCGATGTTGCGGAAGACGCTCGCCTGCTCGGCGTGCTTCACGACGTCGTCGCGGGTGACCTCTCCGGCAGGGCCGCTCGGCGTCACGGCCGACAGGTCGACACCGAGGTCGCGCGCGAGCTTGCGGATCGGGGGCTTCGCGACGACACCGACGGATGCCTTGACCGGACGCTCGGCGGGCTTGCGACGCCGCGACGACACCGCACCGCCCGTGCCGTAGCCGACGAGCACGGCCCCGCCGGGGTCGCTGGGCTCGGGAACCGTGACGGGTTCCGCGGGCGCCGGGGCGGCGGCATCCGAAGATCCGATCGTGATGATCGGTGCGCCGACCTCGACGGTCGACCCCTCGGATGCCAGCAGCTCGCCGACCGTTCCGGCGTAGGGCGAGGGCAGCTCGACGAGCGACTTGGCCGTCTCGATCTCGACGATCACGTCGTTGACGGCGACGCTGTCACCGGGCGCGACGCGCCACTGCACGATCTCGGCCTCGGTGAGGCCTTCCCCGACGTCGGGGAGCACGAAGGTCTGGTCGGTCACGGTGTGTCCTTTGCTCGCGACCAGCATCTCACCGACGCCGCTCGCGGTCACGAAAGCAGGTCAGTAGGCGAGAGAGCGGTCGACGGCCTCGAGGATGCGGTCGGCGTCGGGAAGGTAGGTGCCCTCGAGCTTCGCGGGCGGGAAGGGCACGTCGAAGCCCGACACGCGCAGCACCGGCGCCTCGAGCGCGAAGAACGCCTTCTCCATGACGGTCGCGGCGATCTCGGAGCCGAGCGAGGTGAAGCCCGGCGCCTCCTGCGCGTAGACCATGCGGCCGGTGCGGCGCACCGAGTCGAGTAGCGGGCCGTAGTCGACCGGCGACAGCGAGCGCAGGTCGATGACCTCGCAGCTCGTCCCCTCGCTCTCGGCGAGAGCTGCGGCCTGCAGCAGGGTCGTCACCATGGCCCCGTGGCCGACGAGGGTCACGTCGGTGCCGCGGCGGATGACACGGCTCGCGTGCAGCGGCAGCGCGGGGGCCTCGAGGTCGACCTCGCCCTTCTGCCAGTACTTCGCCTTCGGCTCGAGGAAGACCACCGGGTCGGGGGAGTCGATCGCCTGCTGGATCATCCAGTACGCGTCGTTGGCGTTCGACGGGCTGACGACCCGGAGCCCTGCGGTGTGCGTGAAGTACGCCTCGGGGCTCTCCTGGTGGTGCTCGACGGCGCCGATGTGCCCGCCGTAGGGGATGCGGATGACCACGGGCATCTGCACCGCGCCCTCGTGCCGGTTCGTGATCTTGGCCAGCTGCGAGGTGATCTGGTCGAACGCGGGGAAGACGAAGCCGTCGAACTGGATCTCGAGCACGGGGCGGAACCCGCCCATCGCCAGGCCGATCGCGGTGCCGACGATGCCCGACTCCGCCAGCGGCGAGTCGATCACGCGGCGGGGCCCGAAGTCCTTCTGCAGGCCCTCGGTCACGCGGAACACGCCGCCGAGCGGGCCGATGTCCTCACCCATGAGCAGGACGCGGTCATTCGTCTCGAGCGCGCGGCGGAGCCCGGCGTTCAGAGCACGGCTGATCGGAAGGTTCTCGCTCACTGGGCGCCCCCTTCCATCGACGCCTCGTAGTCGTCGAGCCAGCGCTGCTCCTCCTGGATCAGCGCATGCGCCTCGGAGTACACGCTCTCGAACATGTGCGCGCGCGGGATCGAGCCCAGCTCGTTCGTGCGCACGCGCACGTCGTCGGCGAGCGCCCGGCCCTCGGCATCCGCGTCGTCGAAGAACTGCTGCGACGCCCCGCGGGCCTCGAGGAACGCGCGCATGCGGGCGATCGGGTCGCGCCCGGCCCACACCTTCTCCTCGTCGGAGGTGCGGTACTTCGTGGGGTCGTCGCTCGTGGTGTGCGCGCCCATGCGGTACGTCATCGCCTCGATCGCGCGGGGGCCGCCGCCGGCACGCGCCTCATCGAGGGCGACCTTCGACACGGCGTAGCTGGCGAGCACGTCGTTGCCGTCGACCTGGGTGCTCGGGATGCCGTACCCCTCGCCGCGCTTGTACAGCGGCGAGCGCGACTGCGTGGCGACGGGGACCGAGATGGCCCACTGGTTGTTCTGCAGGAAGAAGACCTCGGGGGTCTGGAAGCTCGCGGCGAAGACCATGGCCTCGTGCACGTCGCCCTGGCTGGACGCGCCGTCGCCGTAGTAGACGATGACGGCCTCGTCGCGCTCGGGGTCGCCCGTGCCGCACTTGCCGTCGAAGACGAGTCCCATGCCGAGGCCCGTGGCGTGCAGCGTCTGCGCGCCGAGCACGAGCGTGTAGATGTGCGTGTTGCCGTTCTTCGGGTCGGTCGGATCCCACCCGCCGTGCGTGAGCCCGCGCATGAGGCGGATGATGTCGAGCGGGTCGACACCGCGGATGCGGGTGACCACGTGCTCGCGGTACGAGGGGAAGATGTGGTCCTGCGCGCGAGCCGCGCGAGCGGAGCCGACCTGGGCCGCCTCCTGGCCGAACGACGGCGGCCACAGGGCCAGCTGGCCCTGGCGCTGGAGGTTGGTTGCCTGCACGTCGAACGCGCGGATCGAGACCATGTCGCGGTAGAAGGTCTCGAGTTCGGCGTCGGTGAGAGCGTCGATGAGCGGCAGGTAGCGCTCGGCCGCGGGCGTGGGCGCCATCGTGCCGTCGGCTGCCAGAACGCGCACGAGAGCGGGGTCGTCGAGCGGGGTCATGCTTCCACGCTAATGCTCCCCCTATGCCGGGGACCGCATGAGGTGCACAACGGATGCCGCGAACCAGGGTCGATATGCGATAAACGCGGTGGGGGTCACGGTCCCTTCGACAGGCTCAGGGACCTCGGTGGAGCGGGTCGGCGGCCGGGGCGAAGGTGGCTGAGCCTGTCGAAGCCACCGGACCCTTCGACAAGCTCAGGGACCTGGGGCGAGGCACGGACCCTTCGACAAGCTCAGGGACCGGGAGCGCGTCAGCGCTGCGCGGCGGCCACCTCGACGATGCGGGCGAGCGACTCCTCCTCGCCGACCGAGACACGCACGCCGTCGCCGGCGAACGGACGCACGACGAGTCCCGCCTCCTCGAAGGCCGCGGCGACCTCCGCGGTGCGCGCCTCGGCGGGAAGCCACACGAAGTTACCCTGGGCATCGGGCACCGCCCACCCGGCATCCCGCAGCCGCGCGACGAGACGATCACGGCGCTCGGCGATGACCGTGACGCGCTCGAGCAGTTCCGACTCGGCATCCAGGCTCGCCAGCGCCGCCTCCTCGGCCGCAGCCGTGACCGACAGCGGGATCGCGGTGCTGCGCGCGGCGTCGAGGACCCGCGTGTGCCCGATGGCATAGCCGACACGCAGACCCGCGAGACCGTACGCCTTGCTGAAGGTGCGAAGCACGACGATGTTCGGCCGCGCGATGATGGCGCGCACGCGGCCGCCCTCGACCGAGGAGCGGTCGGTGACGAACTCGGCGTAGGCCTCGTCGAGCACGATCAGCACGTCGGCGGGGACGGCGTCGACGAAAGCGGCGAAATCGTCGTGGGTGACGGTCGTGCCGGTCGGGTTGTTCGGGCTGCAGACGATGATGAGGCGCGTGCGCTCGGTGACGGCGGCGGCCATCGCGGGCAGGTCGTGGCGGAAGTCCGCCGTCAGCGGCACCTGCACACTGGTGGCGCCGCCCACGGCGACGAGCGAGGGGTAGGCCTCGAACGAACGCCAGGCGTAGACGACCTCATCGCCCGGGCCCGAGGTGGCGAGGATGAGTTGCGCGAGCAGCGAGACGCTCCCGGCGCCGACGTGCACGTCGTCGGCCGAGACGCCGTGCCGCGCGGCGAGGCGTTCGCGCAGCCGGGCGGCCGTGGCATCCGGGTATCTGTTGATGCCGGTCGCACCCTGGATGGCTTCGAGCACCCCGGGGAGCGGGTCGAAGGGGTTCTCATTGCTCGACAGCTTGAAGGCGTCGGCCGCGGCGGGCCGCCCCTGACGGTACGCCGGCAGGGCGGCGATCTCGGGGCGGATACGGGGCAGGACCGGCTCTTCACTCACCCCGCGAGCCTAACCGCGCGTGGCCCGTCGATGTCAGAAGTGATTCGTCAGAGGTGATTCGCGATGCGACCCCCGTGGCAGCCCACCGCGTGCCAAGGTGGACGCATGCGCTTCGTCGTCCGCGTCGCCGTCAACGCCTTCGCCATCTGGATCGTCACGCTGCTGCCCGCGCTCCAGGTGCAGCTGATCCCGTTCGCGCCCGGGGAGTGGCTGCAGGTCGCTCTGACACTCCTGCTGGTGGGCCTCATCTTCGCCCTCGTCAACACGATCGTCGGAACGGTCGTCAAGATCGTCGCGATCCCCCTCTACATCCTCACGCTCGGGCTCATCTCGCTCGTGATCAACGGGTTCCTCCTGTGGCTCACCGCCGTGATCACGTCGAACTGGGACTGGGGCCTGCGCACCGGCGAGTTCTGGCTGACGGTCGTGGCGGCGCTACTGATCGGCATCATCAACGCCGTACTCGGCGGCCTGCTGCGTCCGCGGCGCGAGGAGCGCGCACGCCACTGATGCGGCGAGAGCGCTTCCCCGCCATGATGGAGGGATGACCGCGAGTGCCGACGCTCCCTTCCGCGTCGTGTTCGTGTGCAGCGGCAACATCTGTCGTTCCCCCATGGCCGACGTCGTGTTCCGACGACTCGTGGATGCCGCCGGCCTCGGCGCGCGCGTCGCATCGAGCTCCGCCGGCACGGGCGACTGGCACGTCGGTGAACGCGCCGACCACCGCACGCTCGAAGCCCTCGAACGCCTCGGCTACGACGGCTCCGCGCACCGTGCCCGGCAGTTCCAGTACGCCGACTTCGAGCGCAACGATCTCGTCGTCGCCCTCGACCGCAGCCACGAGCGCGTCCTGCGGGGCTGGGCGCGCGATGACGACGCGGCCGACAAGATCGCCCTGCTGCAGTCGTTCGTCCGGGATGCCGACACCCTCGACGTCCCCGACCCGTACTACGCCGGTCCCCCGATGTTCGACGAGGTGCTCGGTATGATCGAAGGCGCCAGCCGCGCCCTGTTCCGGCAGCTCGAGCCCGCCATCCGTTCTGCGGGCTGACCTTTTCGCGCGACCCTCGGGAGACCCGTGTCCTCTCTGCCTCCGCAGCCCCTCAGCCCGCTCGACGGTCGGTACTTCGCCACCGTGTCCGAGATCGGCGACTACCTGTCGGAGGCGGGTCTGAACCGCGCCCGCGTCGAGGTCGAGGTCGAGTGGCTGCTCGCGCTGACCGACCGGTCGCTGTTCGGCACCTCGCCGGTGTCCGACGCCGACCGCGCGAAGCTGCGCGCGCTGTACGAGGACTTCGGCGCCGACGAGATCGCCTGGCTCGCCGCCAAAGAAGCGGTCACCCGCCACGACGTGAAGGCCGTCGAGTACCTCGTGCGCGACCGCCTCGACACCCTCGGCCTCACCGCCCTCGCCGAACTGACGCACTTCGCCTGTACGAGCGAGGACATCAACTCCACCGCCTACGCCCTCACCGTCAAGCGCGCGGTCGAGCGCGTGTGGCTGCCGAAGCTCCGCGCGGTGATGGCGGCCCTGGCCGAGCTCGCGGTGCAGCACCGCGACGCCGCGATGCTCTCGCGCACCCACGGCCAGCCCGCCACTCCCACGACGATGGGCAAGGAGATCGGGGTCTTCGCGTGGCGCCTCGAGCGCGTCATCCGTCAGCTGGATGCCGGCGAGTACCTCGCGAAGTTCTCGGGCGCGACCGGCACCTGGTCGGCGCACGTCGCCGCCGAGCCCGACGTCGACTGGCCGGAGCTCACCCGCGCCTTCATCGAGTCGCTCGGCCTCGGCTTCAACGAGGTCACGACGCAGATCGAGTCGCACGACTGGCAGGTCGAGCTGTACGACCGGGCGCGGCACGCGGGCGGCATCCTGCACAACCTCGCCACCGATATCTGGACGTACATCTCGCTCGGGTACTTCACGCAGATTCCCGTCGCCGGGGCCACCGGGTCGTCGACGATGCCGCACAAGATCAACCCGATCCGGTTCGAGAACGCCGAGGCGAACCTCGAGATCGCGGGCGGACTGTTCAGCACCCTGGCATCCACCCTCGTCACCAGCCGCCTGCAGCGCGACCTCACCGACTCCACGACGCAACGCAACATCGGCGTCGCGTTCGGCCACTCGCTGCTCGCGCTCGACAACCTGCAGCGCGGGCTCACCGAGATCTCGCTGGCCGAGGACGTGCTGCTGGCCGACCTCGATGTCAACTGGGAGGTGCTCGCCGAGGCCATCCAGACCGTGGTGCGCGCCGAGATCGCCGCGGGCCGCTCGCAGATCACCGACCCCTACGCCCTGCTGAAGGACCTCACCCGCGGCCGCCGCGTCGGCGCCCCCGAGCTGGCCGAGTTCGTGCGCGGCCTCGACATCGGAGACGCCGCGAAGGAGCGCCTGCTCGCACTCACGCCCGCGGCCTACGCGGGTCTGGCGTCGCGGGTGGTCGACGCGCTGTAAGCGTCGGCCTGTCCCGCGCGGGGACGCTCAGCGAGAGGAAAACCCTGGACGGCATGCACCACGCCCTCTAGTGTTGACGTCAACATCCCTCGGCCTCCCCCGGCCCCGTGCGCCGCACCGTCGCGGCGCAGATCGGAATTGACGCGATGACGCCTCGACGCCCGCTCGCCCCTCGCCTGCTGGCCGCAGCCACGGCTGCCGTGCTCGCCGGAGCCCTGGCATCCCCCCTCGCCGCCTCCGCGGCCACCGGGGTGCCGACCGACCCGAACGACGGGGTGCCGCGCGTCGACCCGCCGGTGACGTACGACGCCTTCGAGCCGATCGCCGATCCGGGACGGGGAGCCGCCGACTACTTCCAGCCGAAGTGGTACGACACCGACGGCCGACACATCCAGGCGCACGGCGGCCAGGTCGTGACCACCGAGGAGAACGGCGAGACCGTCTACTACTGGTACGGCGAAGACCGCACGAACGGTTACTGGAACAGCCCCGGCGTCTCGGTCTACCGCTCCACGGATGCCATGAACTGGACGAACCTCGGCAACGCCCTTCGCAGCATCTCGACGCGTGACGAGCTGCTGACGCCGTACTTCGACGATCTCTACGACACCGTCGACGACGACGGCGCCGAGCGCACCGAGAAGGTCGATGCCCTCGCGTACCACTTGAACTCCACGCGCGAGTCCGACGACACGGCGATCTTCGAACGCCCCAAGGTCATGCACAACGACAAGACCGGCAAATGGGTGATGTGGTGGCACGCCGACGGCCGCATCGAACCGGGCGGCAGCACCTACGCACGCTCGATGGCCGCCGTGGCCGTCGCGGACTCCCCGACCGGTCCGTTCCGCATGACCGGGGCGTTCCGGATGCCCAACCGCACCGACTACCAGGCGTGCTCGCAGTACGCCGTGCCGGGGCAGGCGCGTGACATGACGGTGTTCCAGGACGACGACGGCACGGGATACATCGCCTACTCGTCGGAGGAGAACTCCTCGCTGTACATCGCCGAGCTGAACGACGATTACACCAACGTGGTCAAGACAACGGGCACGGACACCCTCGCCGTGAACCAGTACTCCGAGGACGGGCGCTACCCCTACGTCTTCGCCGACGGCACCGCCGACGCCCCCGTGCGCGGCGAGGACTTCCAGATCGTCAAGGAGTGCGGCTACCTCGAGGCGCCCGCGATCTTCGAGCGCGACGGGATCTACACCGCGACCGCCTCGGGAGCGACGGGCTGGGCCCCCAACCCCCAGACGTACTACACCGCGACGGATCTGATGGGGTCGTGGATGCGCGGGATCGAGCCGGACGACGCCAACGAGAACACCTGGTACGCCAGCATGCCCGACGGCTCCGACGGCCTGCTCTCGGTCGGCGACACCAACCGCTCCACCTTCGGCTCGCAGTCCACCAACGTCTTCGAGATCGAGCCCGGCAAATTCGTCTACATGGGCGACCGCTGGAACGAGGGCGAGGCCGACTCGACCTACGTCTGGCTGCCGCTGACCGTCGGCGAGAACGGTCGCCTGGAGATGCACAACCCCGCAGCGGAAGACCCCGAGCGCTACGGCGACGGCTGGGACCGTTCGTACTGGGATGACAAGGGCTTCGGCCACGGCACCTGGTCGGTCACCCCGAACGCCGTGCCCGACACGGTGCGCCGCGGAGCGCAGGCGAGTCTGCCCGCCACCGTCGGGGTCGACAGCAACGGCGTGGTCTCGCAGATCGCGGTGACCTGGTCGGCGCTCGACACGAGCGTGCTCGGGCCGCAGACCGTCACCGGCACGCTCGCCGGTGACGCGGACTTCACCCCCGGCCGCAGCTTCCAGCGCACCATCACCGTGGCAGAGCCCGGCATCGCCGACATCGCCCCCGAAGCGACCGTCTCCGCGTCGAGCCGCAACGATCTCGTTGCGACGATCGTCGACGGCAACAACACCGGCAAGGGCTGGGACGACTGGACCGGCAACGGCTACCCGCGCGACAGCTGGCTGCAGTTCGACTGGGGGGTGGACCGCACCTTCGACTCCGTCGTCGTGCACACGTACAAGGACGGCCCCACCGCGACCTGGCCGTCGCGCATCCAGGTGCAGTACCGCGACGCCGCCGGCGCGTGGGTCGACACCGAGGTCACCGCGACCCTCGCGCAGGATGCCGCGTCGGCGGCGCCCGTGGCCGTGATCGACGCCCGAAGCCTCCCGGCATCCAGTGCCCTGCGTCTGCGTCTGACGAGCGAGGCGAACACGTGGCAGTCGATCGCGGAGGTCGACATCTGGGGCAACGCCCAGGCGGCGAATGTCTGCCGCGGCGGTGACGCGACCGTTACGGCGTCGTTCCACCAGACGAAGTACGCGAACATGCCGGCGGGCAACGCCTGCGACGGGCGACCGAACACGCAGTGGTCGACGTGGACCGATGCCGGCTTCCAGGACTCCGCGACGTTCACGCTCGAGACGAGCGAGATCCACCGCCTGAACGAGGTGCGCTTCACCACCATCGAGGGCACCGTCGCCGGGGTCTCGGCCGAGTACCGCGCGCCGTCGGGCGAGTGGATGCCGGTCACCCTCACCGGGGACGCGCCCGTGGTGACGAACGACGTCGAGACGACGCTGTCGTTCGAGAAGGTGCTCGCCACGGGCCTGCGCCTGACCTTCTCGACGCCGGGTTCGTACCTGAAGGTCCCCGAGATCGTCGTGCCCGAGGCCGGCGGTATCGCGGCCATCACCCCGGTGATCCGGAGCGAGGCCAACGCCGCCGGGTGGTACCGCGGTCCGGTCTCGGTGCTGCTCTCACACGACGGCACCGACGACGTGACCGTCGAGCAGCGCGTCGACCAGGGCGCGTGGAGCACGGACCTGGAGCTCGAGGTCACCGGCGACGGCCGCCACACGGTCGACTACCGCGCCTGGTGGAACGGCGAGGAGGTGTCCGAGGTCGCCGGATCGTTCGGCGTCGACATCGACACCGTCGCCCCCGTGACCGAGGTCGAGACGGCGGCACGAGCCGGTCTGCAGGGCCTGCCCGACCTGACCGCGACCGTCGACGCCCTCGCGGCGAACCCCGCGACGCTGATGTTCACCGCCACCGACGCCACCTCGGGTGTCGCCTCGACCGCGTACTCGCTCGACGGCGGTGCCACCTGGACCGAGGGCACGAGCGTGACGGTCACGGCCGCCGGCGACACCGAGGTGCAGTACCGCTCGACCGACGTCGCGGGCAACGTGGAGCAGACACGATCGACGACGGTCACGATCGGCGGCGGGACGGGCCCCGGCCCGACGCCGACACCGGAGCCGACCTCGTCGCAGGCCCCCACCGCGGCTCCGAGCAGCCCGACGCCCTCCGGGCCCGCGAGCTCCGGCGCCGGCACCGGCACCTGGGCGAGCGGCACCGGTGCGGCGACCGGGAACCGCGGGCTCGCGACGACCGGCACGGACGCCCCCGTCGCCCTCGGCGTCGTCGCCCTCCTGCTCGTCGCCGCGGGAACGGGAGTGCTGATCCAGCGCCGACGCCGCGCCTGACGACGCCGCGCCGCGGTTCGAGACGCGCGGGTGACCCTCGCCGGCACCCGCGCGTCTCTGACGTGTCTGCGCGGGCACAGCGGAGGAACCCACCCGGGGAGAATGGATGCCATGCGCGCGATGATCATGGACGCCCTCGCCGAGCCGCTCGAGGTACGCGAGGTCGACGCCCCGACGGCGCCCGACGGCGGGGTCGTCGTGGAGGTGCACGCGACCGGGCTATGCAAGAGCGACTGGCACGCGTGGGTCGGGCACGACGACGTCGCCCTCCCCCACGTGCCGGGCCACGAACTGGCGGGCATCGTCGTCGAGGTGGGCGCAGGCGTGCAGCGCTGGCACGTCGGCGACCGCGTCACGGTGCCGTTCGTGATGGGCTGCGGCGCGTGCTCGTGGTGTCTGAGCGGCAACGCGCAGGTGTGCCCCGACCAGCAGCAGCCCGGGTTCACGCAGTGGGGATCCTTCGCCGAGCGGGTGGTGCTGCGCGCCGCGGACACGAACGTCGTCCGCATCCCGGACGGGGTCTCGTTCGAGGCGGCCGCGGCCCTCGGATGCCGCTTCGCCACCGCCTACCGCGCGCTCACCGGCCGCGCCCGCGTACAGGCCGGCGAATGGATCACGGTCATGGGTGCGGGGGGCGTGGGACTCAGCGCCGTCATGATCGGCGTCGCCCTCGGGGCGCGCGTGGTCGTCGTGGACCGCACGGCCGCGGCCCTCGACGCGGCTCGCGCCCTCGGCGCCGAGCACACCCTCGTCGCCGACGGCTCCGACATCGCGGCCGCCGTCCACGGACTCACCGAGGGGGGCAGCCACGTCTCGGTCGACGCGGTCGGCAGCGCGCAGACCGCGCGCGATGCCGTGCTGAGCCTGCGCCGCCGCGGGCGTCACGTGCAGATCGGACTCCTGCCCACCGCCGACGGACTCACTGCGATGCCCATGGCACGGGTGATCGCGTGGGAGCTCGATCTGCTCGGCAGCCACGGCATGGCGGCGGCGGACTACCCCGAGATGCTGTCGCTCATCGAGAGCGGCGCCCTGCGCCCGCAGGACCTCATCGAGCGGGTCATCGGCCTCGGCGAAGCCGCGACGCTCCTGCCCGGGATGGACACCGCGTCACCGGCAGGCATGACGATGATCGACCCGCGGCGCGCCTGAGGGCGCACGAGCACCTTCCGGGCCCGGAAGGGCCCGAACGGCCACCGCGCGAGCAGAGCGGCTAGACGCCGGGCTTGTCGGGATCGTCGTCGGCGCGCGGCGACGCGGGCTTGTCCGCGGCATCGGGCGCGGCGGCATCCGGAGCTTCCTTCGGCAGCAGCAGGGGCCGATCGACGGTCGCGGTGACCTTCGACGGGTCGACGGCGAGGAGCATGAGCGCGACGCTCACGAGCACGACGATGAAGGTCACGCCGGCGGCGACGAGTCCGACCACGAGGGCACGCTGGATCTGGTCGGCGGGGCGCGTCTGGAAGAAACCCATCGACATGAGCGTGACGAAACCGGCGAACACGGCGGCGCCGAAAGCGAGCCCCAGGAGCTGGATGGGCTTCATCAGGTCACGGCGGGTGGGCTTGTCGGCAGGCTTGTCGGTCACGATGCGACCTCCTCGGTGGGTGCGGCCGGGCTCGGCTCGGTGCGGCGCGGCGAGAATCCCGCGATCGCGAGGAAGACCGCCACGACCGCCGCGTATCCGCCGAAGAGTCCCACGGCGATGACGATCCCGGTCAGGGTGAACGAGCCCGCGCCCTCGATGGCATAGCCGAGGGAGAACTGCGGACTCGTGAAGATGAGAGCGGCGCCGAGCACCAGCGTCAGGATGCCGATGAGCAGACCGTCGCGCGGAGCGGCGGTCGTGCGACCGGCCCGGCGGTCACGGACGGCGGAGAGCACCTCGATGAGGCCGCTCACGAGCGCCCAGGCGATGACGATGCCGAAGAAGGCGCCGGTGACCCGCCAGGAGGGCACGCTCGCCGCCATCCCGGCGACGGCCGAGACCACCGCGAGAGCGATGACCGTCGCGCGCTGCCCGCGCGGGAAGACCAGCCATGCCGACAACGCGAACGTCAGCGCCGTGGCGAGGGCGAAACCACTGAACACCGACAGACCGACGACCGCGGAGTGGTCGGAGGAGAAGGTGACCATCACGGCAGCGATGGCGGCGAAGAGAGCGCGCGCGAGCTGCAGGTGACGCACGTCGAAAGCGCGCGGAGAAGCGGAAGTGGCCACGGAAGATCCCGGAAGAACGGTGTCGATGGCATCCAGTCTATTCCTCGCCGCACCTCGACCCTCCGGAGAGCCTCGGTGCCGAACTACCCACGCGATCCGCCCCCGCACACCGGCTCAGCCGGCGACGCGCTGGACGAACCACACGAGGCCGGCCGCCGTGACGACGACGGCGAGGGCGGCGCTCGTCCACATCGCCACGCGCGGGGTGCGGCGGCGCAGCAGCGTGAGGAGGGGGAAGACGAGCACGATGAGGCCGAGCTGCACCGCCTCGATCCCGATGTTGAACACGAGCAGCGACCACAGCAGGCGCCACGACCAGGGCTCGTCGATTCCGAGCGCGGAAGCGAAGCCGAGACCGTGCACGAGCCCGAAGACGAAGACGACGGCGACCCGCAGCCACCCGGAGCGGTCGAGGCCGAGCGGTCCGCGCGGCGCCTCGCTGGCAGAGGAGCCGGGTCGCGCGAGCCGCCAGAGGTACCACGCCCCGACCACGGCGATCGAGAGCGCGATGATGGGTTCGACGAGGGCCGGCGGCGCCGCCACGAGACCGGTGGCCGCGAGGATGAACGTCACCGAATGGGCGATCGTGAAGGTCGTCGCCGCGATCACGACCTCGCGCAAGCGCCGGGAGCCGATGATCAGCGCGAGAAGGAAGAGGATGTGGTCGATGCCGGTGAGCAGGTGCTCGGCACCGAGTCGGAAGAACTGACCGAAGCGCTCGAGGGGCGTCTGGACGGTCGAGAACGTCGGGTGCTCGGCATCCAGGACCGTGCTGCCGCTGGCGAGGTCGAGGTCGTAGGTGAGGATCGTCGTCGTCCCGGTGACATACCCCTCGGAATCGGGGAAGAGAGCGCTCGTGACGGTGTGGCCGTCGGAGCCGGGCGAGCATGTGTAACGCAGCGACAGGGCTGCGTAGGGTGCGGCGTCGCGTTCGGTCGCGGTGACGTCGTCGTCAAGGGTCGCCGCGCACGGCTGCCCATCGGCCGTGATCCGCCATCGCGGAACGATGTAGGCCTCGATGTCGGCGAGGTGGGCCCGGAGGACCCTCTGCTGTTCGACAGGATCCGTGACCGAGTACGCCGGCGTCTGCTTCTGGAACGCGGGGTCGGCGCTGTCCGCCGGCGCGGCCGAGACGACGAGCAGGTCGTACTCGAGTTCCAGGTCGACCTGCACGACGCCGGGGGTATCGGAGGACAGGTCGGCGTAGACCACGGACGTGAACCCGTGAGCGGATGCCAGGGCAGCGGGGCCGACGACGAGGGCGAGGACGAGGGCGATCCAGGCGACGGAGGGAGCACGGCGAGTGCGAGGCATCGGGACCTTCTTGTCGGAAACGCGGGGCGAAAGCAAGTCTGGCGCGATGTCGGGAGGACCGAGCTACGCTCCCTGATACCGTGAACGTCGCCGCCACCGCCCTCAGCGTCGGAATCGCCATCGCCACGATGGCGGGGAGTCGCTGATGCCGGCGGGTGGGAAGAAGAAGCCGCGCGGCGAGGTCGCCGTCTTCTTCTCGTTCTTGTGCGTCGCCCTCTCCTTCGCTGTCCTCGTGTTCGCGTTCTTCATCGGACCACCCCTCGAGAACAGCGTGCTGACGACGTAGCGGTGCACCGTGACCTCCGCCGCCCCGCCGATCCTCCGGCGGGTTCACGGGGTCGAGCGGTGCGTCACCACCCCGGGAAGGGGATCTGCGCGGCGGCCGTCGGCGTCACGGGGTTCGCCCCCGGGCGTCGCGCGGCCGCCGCGACGAGCGCGGGATCGAGCCGGAACGCGCCCAGCGGCAGCGGGATCGCGGCGGGGATCAGGGCGCGCACGACACCACCATCCGGGACGAGATCGACCGTCCAGGTCTCGGGGGCGACGCTCACCGCGGGACGGCCGGGACGGAGGTCGTCGAGCCGTTCGCGCAGGGCGATCCGCACTCGCGGGTCGAGAGCGAGCTGCACGTGCGCGAGGGGATCGAGCAGCCGGCGGCGCCCACCCGGCTCCTCGGGCGCATATCGACGGTCGGCGCGGTGCGCGAGAACGCCCGGGACACCGAGAGCGTGCAGATCGGAGCCCGGATCATCGAGCGAGCGCGCGATCACGCGCTGCCACAGAGCCCGCGCGATCGCGGCGCGCTGGCCGACCGCGTCGAGTCCGTAGCCACCGCCGACGGCGAGCAGGCGCCCGTCGTCGACCGCGGCCAGGGTGACGGGCCCGAGCACCCCGCGATCGAGGCGGCGGAGCGTCAGGTCGAGGTCGGCGTCGGCCCACAGCTTCCGCACCTCGGACGAGAGATCGAGGGATGCCGCCGGCGCGAGGCCCGTCCACCAGCACCACAGCGCGTCGTCTACGACGGTCGCCCGCTCCGCCTGCGCGCGCGCGTCGTGGGAGTCGGTTCCCGCTCCGAACCCACCCAGCAGCGGCGGGTGCGTGAGGGGCTCGTCGGGTCGCGCGTCACCGGGACGAGCGACGGCGGCGGTGTACGGCATCCATCCCTCGGCACCCGCGCGGCGAGCGCGTACCCACCGGCGTTCGACGACGTCGTCGTCGGGGGCGAGCGGGAACCCCGGCATCGCGCGCTCGGTCGGATCCACCCAGCCGAGCTCCGACGCGCGCAGCACGAGCGCACCGTCGGCGACGAGCTCACGGGCCGAAGCGCGACGCACCTCGAGCTGTCCGTGGTCCGCCGACCACCAGTGCCGGCGCACCGCGGCGTCGATCGCGGCGGGATCGGCCTCGGGGGCGAGGTCGACGACGACCGCGTGCGCATCGACCCCGGCGGCCGCGGGCATCGCGACCTGAAGGTGCTGGAACGCGGCGGGGAACGGGGCGGGATGCCGGACCCGCACCGGGCGGGCGGTCAGACCCGGGTCACGCATGCGGCAGCGGGAAGAGGTTGATCTCGCTCTCGGCGAGCGGGGTCTCGCGCCAGCCCAGCTCGACCGCGATGCGCTGGACGCGGCCGTGACCGAGGAACGGGAACGCCGCGGGGGCGTTGCCGATGGTCCCCGGCGCGATGACGCGCACGACCGTCAGCCCGGCGCTGCGGATGTCGGGAGTCGTGATGTCGACGACGATGGGTTCGATGTCGGCGCGCTCGAGCGCGGCGATCATCGCGGCGCGGGAACGCTCCGGCATCCGCGGCACGTCGACGATCGGCCGCGCCGAGGCGGGACGCAGGAGGTGCCGCGTGCGCTCCCCCGCCCGCGGGTCGAGGTACACCTGCTGCTGGACCATGAGGTCGTCGCAGTCGTGCATGTCGGCGCGGAAGTCGTCGAGGTATCGGCGGTCGGCCCGCCAGGGTTTGAACGCGCGACCGTTGAGCTCACCCTCGGTCATGACGCGCCAGTGCAGCCCGTCGGCGTGCAGGAGGTCGCGCGAGCCCTCCTGGAGCGTGTACGCCTCGGTCAGGGCCTTGGAGGCCGCGGACGCGAAGTCGGGACGAGCGGAGAAACCGACATTGACCAGGTGGTCCTCGTCGTCGTGGAGGATCGCGGCGGCGACCGGGACGGCGAACTCGTTGTCGAGCTGGACGAACGACACCCGTGAGCCCGGTGCGACCGGAGGGGAGGCCACCCCCTCGATCCGGGGCAGGGGCTGCGCGTTCAGCCACCACACCATCGTCGCGTGGCGCTCGACGATCTCTTCGATCGCGCTGGTGACGGCGAACTCCTCGCTGGGCCCGGCCGCGATGCCCGCGAAGGCGCAGAAGTTCGTCGGCGGGGCTGCCGCCACGTCGGCGGAGTACCAGTTGACGTAGACGAGGGATGCCGGCACCCAGACCTCACGTCCGGTCGCCGCCGAGCGTCCGGGCACCCAGTGCACGGGCAGATCGGCGTCGAGCGGTACGAAGGGGAACCCCGGCGCGGCGTACTGCGCGGCGCTGTAGAGCACGAGCCGGCGGGGGTCGAGCGCGGGAACGCCCGCCCGGCGCAGCTGCGCGAAGGACCCGTGCCGCACGGGCAGGGTGTCGAGGATGTTGCCGCAGTACCGCTCGACCGACTCGCCGATCGCGGCTGCCTGCGCGGACGCCGGGTCGTCGAAGGCCGAGCCCTGGCACAGCACGTTGTTGGCCCACGATGTGACCGCGCGGATGTCGGCGACATCGGTCTGACGGGTGACCAGCCCCCGGGGCACGCGCGCGTGGTGACGCACGTCGCGCACGCGGGTGATCACGCCCGAGCGCTCGTCGACGAGATCACCCACCGTGTGCGGGCGGTGCTGCGTGCGTCGATGCGGCAGCGGCAGGACCGGGTGCGCGACGTGGCGCACCTCCCCGTCGTCGAGCCACAGCTCGTGCAGGACGTCGCCCGGAGCCTGCGCGAGCCCCTCGCGCGCGACGGTCTCGGCGGCGACGGCGACCACCCGCCACATCGCGTCGAGCAGATCGGGCAGGTCCGCGGCATCCGGGCCCTGATCCCCACCGACGGCGGGGCCCCGCAGGGCCCGGTGGACGGTGGCATTGCGAGCGGATGCCAGGCGACGCGCCGCCGCGTCCTCGTACGACGCTCCGATCCCGGGTGTCACGAGAGGACCGATCCACAGGCGTCCGCGGGAGAGCTCGACGGCGAGCCACGGCACGCGCAGGTCATGGCAGATGCGGTCGAGGTCGACGAACTCCCGCTCTCGCCCGCCGCGCAGAGCGACCACGAGAAGACGGTCTGCGGAGAAGGCCGCGGTGGCGACAGTCCGCTGAGGCCCGTCCGGAGCCGGGAGCACGTCGTCGTCGGCGCGCAGGCGCGCCCGGGCCGCGGCGACCACGTCGTCGTCGCCGGAGAGGATTGCGCGCACCGCGGGGCCGGCCTCGGGCCGCGCGCCCGGCCGGGACGGCGGGGACGCCACGGCCACGGCGGATGCCAGGAGCGGTCTCAGCGCCGCCGCGGCCGCGGCGAACTCGGCGCCGATGAGGTCGTCACGGCCCTCGTGCCATGCCCAGACCAGGACCTGCACGACGGCCGCGGGCACATCGACGATGTGGTGCTGCTCGCCGACGGTGAGGAGGCTGCGGCGCTCATCGAGCGGACGGATCTCGACGCCGGTGCGGGCGGGGCGGGCGTCGAGGACGAGCGGGGTGGGGGTCATCGGGGGTCTCCTGGCGACATCGGTGAGAGAGCGGAACGCGCGGGCCCGGCCGAAGCCGAGCCCGCGCGCGGCGGGGGTCAGGACCAGGCGAACGCGGTCGCCACGTGACCGTGGTGGTTGGAGTTGGGAGCGAGCACCGTTTCGGCGGCGCGCTGCTCCTCGACGGCAACGATCGTGATCTGCGACATGGACATCACCTCCTCTCGAGGTCGGGGTGGGCGGACGAAGCTTCGGCAACAGGACCGGCGCCCTCGACGACCGTGCGATAGCGGGCCGCGCGCGCGATCAACTCGTCGTGCGGCCCGGTCTCGACGATGCGCCCGCGCTCGACGAAGACCACACGGTCCATCGCACGCATGAGGGTGGGGCGGTGCGTGATGGCCACTGTCGTGCGCCCCTCCCGCGCGGCGGCGAGAGCGGCGAGGAACTCCGCCTCGGTGCGGGTGTCGAGGCTCGCGGTCGGCTCGTCGAGCACCAGCACGGAGGGGTCGCGCAGCAGCGCGCGCGCGAGGCCGAGACGCTGGCGCTCCCCTCCCGACCAGGTCGCGCCGCGCTCGGCGAGCACGGTGTCGATGCCGTCGGGGAGTGCGCGCACGTGGTCGGCGAGCCGCGCGCGCTCGAGGGCGGTCCAGAGAGCATCGTCATCGGCATCCGGTGCAAGGAGGTTGTCGCGGACGGTGGCCCGGAAGACGTGCGGCTGCTGCGGCACGAGCACGACACGTCGGCGCGTCTCGGCCCCCGACTCACCCGCGCTCTCCACACCGTCGACCGCCAGGGAGCCGTCCGCGGCGAGGAGCCGGGCCAGGGCGAGCGCCAGGGTCGTCTTGCCCGCGCCGCTCTCACCGACCACGGCGACGTGCTCGCCCGGCACGACGTCGAGATCGACGCCGTCGAGCGCGGCGGCCTCCCCCGCGGGGTAGGCGGCACGCAGCTCCCGCGCCGTGACCGCACCCGGGACGGGACTCGTCGAGGGGCCGCGGACCCCCACCGGATCAGCGGGACGCACTCCCGGCGCGCGCAGCACGTCATCGACGCGCCGAGCGGCTTCCGCGGTCTCGCCGACGCGCCCGAGCGCCCCCGCGGCGATCGCCGCGGGCGACAGCGCAGCCGCCGCGAGCACGACGAGCGTCGGAGCGATGACGGCATCCATCCCTTGCGCGACGGCGGCGGAGGCGAGCAGGAGGGTGGTGAGCAGCACGACCACGGTCAGCGCCTCGGTCAGCGCCTGCTCGAGGCCCGCCCGCAGCGACAGCCCCCGCCGGGCGCGCTGGACGGCGCTGGTCTCGTCCGCGACGGCACGCGCCTCGTCGGCGACCCGGCCGAGCAGCACGACATCACGCGCGCTCGAGCGCGCCGCGAGCACTCGGGCCGACAGCCGCGCGAGGGCGGATCGCAGAGTCCGACCCTGCCCCGCCGCACGACCCGCGAACAGCAGGGGCACGGCCACGAGCACCGCCTGCGCGGGCACGAGGAGAAGCCACACGGGCCCGAGGAGCACGACCGCGGTGAGGTCGATCACGAGGCACGCCAGGGCACCCGCCGCGACCTGCGCCACGGTGTGCGCCGCGAACCACTCCAGCGACTCCACATCGCCCATCGCCGCCGCCACCGTGTCACCCGAGCGGCGCCGGGCCAGCCCCACCGGGGCCAGACGAGCGATCGCGCGGTGGACGTCGATGCGCAGCGCGTCGATCACCCGGTACGCCAGCACGTGCGCGAACCACTGCTCTCCCCAGGCCGCGAGTCCCGCCGCCCCCACCGCGGCGACGACGGCCAGCACGAGAGCGGGCGCCCCCGCCGACACGACGAGCGCGGATGCCGCGCTGACCGACAGCACCGAGACGGCCACCGTGGCGAGCATGCCGACGGTCACGACAGCGAGGACGCCGACGAAGAGCCCGCGCCGCCGGCGCAGGTACGGGGAGAGCAGGCCGAGGGGCCGCAGGACGCTCACGCGTGACCTCCCCGCTCGGCGCCGACCACACGCGCCTCGGCCGCGAGCAGGGTGGCGTAGACGCCGGCCGCCTCCCGCAGCTCGGCGGGCGTTCCGACCTCGATCACCTGTCCGCCCTCGACGAGGATCACGCGGTCGGCGCTTTCGGCCACCGCGAGCCGATGGGTGATCGCGATGATCGCGTCGTGGGGGTGCGCGGCGCGCAGCGCGCGGACCACCCGGGCCTCCGCCCCGGGGTCGAGAGCGGACGTGGCCTCGTCGAGGACCAGCACCCGGCGTCCCTGCATGTCGCCGCGAGCGATCGCGACGCGCTGGCGCTGACCGCCCGAGAGCACCGCGCCCCCGTCGCCGAGGGGCGTGTCGAGGGTGAAGCTACTCTCGCCGGTGCCGATGCCGGCTCGCGCGGCGACCTCCGCGACGGGGGCGGCGTCGGCGGGAGCCCCGAGCAGGATCTCGGAGCGGACATCGCTCGTGAACAGGGCCGGGTCCTGGGCGACCAGACTCACGCGCGCGCGCAGCTCGTCGGCCGTCATCGCGCGCCCACCGAGCGAGATCGTGCCGGCCTCGGGATCGAGCAGACCCGCCAGCGCGGCCGCGATCGACGACTTGCCGGCACCGGTGGGTCCCACGACGGCGGTGAGTCCGGCATCCACCCGGAAGCTCGCACCCCGCACGACCGGCGCCGAGGACGTCGGATGCCGCAGACTCACCCCCGCGACCTCCAGCGGCAGCGCGACCTCGCTGCGGGCGACGGCCACCGGGTCGCGCCGTCCGCGATCCGCCTCGACCAGGTCGAGCACGCGCGGGCCGGAGAAGGTGCCCAGGTACCCCGCGTGCCAGGCCGCGGCGAGCTCCCGGAGCGGACGGACGAGTTCGATGGACAGCAGTACCGCGGCGAACATCTCGAACGGGCTCAATTCGCCCCCGCGGACGGCGACGAGGACGAGCACCAGGGCGGGAACGGCGAGCAGCGCGAACTGCGACAGCCCCGACTCCACCAGCGACACGCTCAGTTGACGCAGGGTCCGGCGCAACAGCGTGTCGGAGGCCGCGGCCAGCTCGCGCTCACGGCGCTCCTCCTGTCCGAAGGCGACGAGCGTGGTCATCCCGTGCATCGAGTCGACGAACTCGGCGTGCAGGTGCTGGTACGCGTCCCAGTGATCGCTCCCCCGCGCGGCGAGTGCGCGGTCCCAGAGGCGCGGGACGAGCGGGAGGAGCGCCGCCGCGACGATCGCCACGACCCCGATCAGGGGGTCGACCACCGCGAGCGCGGCCCCGACGGCGACGAAGACGACGCCCGTCACCACCAGTTGCGGAACGTAGGCGGACAGATAAGCGTCGAGGTTCTCGACGCCGTCGGTCACGGTGGCCTGGTCCGCGCCGCTGCGTCCCTCGCCGGGGGTGCGCGCGGTGCGCGGGATCAGCGCCGCGACGGCGCGCTCGCGCAGGTCGCGCTTGACGGCATCCATCGTCCGATGCGCGATCGCGGCGCGCGCGAGGGTGAGCGCGGGGCGCACGAGCAGCACCGCGCCGACGGCGACGAGCGCCGGCAGCAGCACGGGGTCCAGGAGCGGACGACCCCCCAGCAGACCCGCGAACAGCTGCGACATCAGCACCGCCTGGACCGCCCACGTGGCCGAGATCGACACGCCGACGGCCACGAGCGCGAGAAGCGCCCCCGCGTGGCCGCGCCACAGGCGCAGAAGTCGAAGATGGGTCATGTCAGAGCGCCTTAATGAGAACCGTTATCATTAAGCCATGACCGTAGAAGAGCGCGTCGGCGACGTCAAATCGCCGCGGACCGCGTGGCGCCACCGACGAGCGGTCGCCGTCATCGCGCTGCTGTGCGCAGCCGTGCCGGTCGTCGCGGTGCTCGGCATCGCCGCCGGGCAGGTCGCGCTCGCCCCCGGCGACGTCGTCGCCGCGACCTGGCGCGCGGTCACGGGCGAGGCGGGGACCACGGATGCCGCCCGCCTCGCCGACACCGTCGTCGGGCAGTTGCGCGCCCCTCGCGTGCTGCTCGGGTTCTGCGTCGGCGCCATCCTGGCTGCCAGCGGCGCCGCTCTGCAGGCGGTGGTGCGCAACGACCTCGCCGACCCCTACCTGCTGGGCATCACCTCGGGCGCCTCCCTCGGCGCCGCGGCCGTGATCGCCCTCGGCGTCGGGGCCTTCGCGGGCGCGCTCTCGACCTCGGGAGGAGCATTCGTCGGGGCGCTGCTCGCACTCGTGATCGTGCTCGCGCTCGTCGGACCGCGCCGGCGCCTCGGATCCGGCCGGCTCGTGCTGGCCGGCCTCGCGGTCGGGTACGCGCTCTCGGCCGTGACGAACCTGGTCGTCGTGCTCTCGGACAACCGCGACGCGATCCGCGCGATCACGTTCTGGATGCTCGGGTCACTGGGGCAGGCGTCGTGGCCCGACCTCCCGCTCGTCGCACTCGCGCTCGTCGCGACGGTGGGGATCTTGACGGTCTGGGGACGCCGTCTGGATGCCATCGGGCTCGGCGACGATGTCGCCCGCAGCCTCGGGAGTGACCCCGACCGCCTCCGCCGCAACGTCGCGGTCGTCACGGCCGTCGCCATCGCCGCCGCCGTCGCGGTGAGCGGCTCCATCGGATTCGTCGGTCTGGTCGTCCCCCATCTGGCGCGCGGACTCGTCGGGGCCACGCACCGTCTGCTCCTGCCCACGAGCGCCCTGCTCGGCGGCATCCTGCTCGTCGCCGCCGACACCCTCGCCCGCACCGTGCTGGCGCCGCGCGAGATCCCGCTCGGCATCCTGACCGCTCTGCTCGGCACTCCCCTGCTCCTCCTGCTGATCGCCCGTCGCAGCCGCGACGCGTGACGGCCCCACCCGAAAGGAAATCGATGCGCACGCGTCCCACCCTGGCCACCACCCTCCTCCTGGTCGGTGCCACCGCCCTCGCCGGGTGCTCGTCGCCCGGCACCGCCCCCGCAACGGACGCTGCCGGGGCCTACCCCGTCACCGTGACGGACTGCGGCACCGACGTGCAGATCGACGCGCGCCCCGAACGCGTGCTGACCGTCGGGACCGCCGCCGTCGAGCTGCTCGATGCGGCGGGGGCGAGCTCGGCGATCTCCGCCCGGACGGCCGAGTTCGGAGCGGCCCTGTCGTCCTCGATCACCGACCCGCCGTCGGACGACCTCATCGTCGATCCCGCCGACCCCACGACCGAGACCATCGTGGGGGCCACGCCCGACCTGGTGTTCGGCTACGGGCTCTTCTCGGCGGATCCCGCGCAGGTGAAGGCGACCGGCATCCCGATCCTCACGGTGCAGGGCGAGTGCGGACACGACGCCACGACCGACAGCGAGGCGGTGGACCTGCACACCATCAGCGACGACGTCCGACGACTCGGGACGGTCTTCGACACGAGCGCCACCGCCGACGCCGCCGCCGACGCTCTGGACGAGCGCATCGCCGCGGCCACGCGTCCGGCGACCGGCGACTCGGCGGCGTGGGTGTACTACTTCTCGTCGGAGGACCCGATCTCGGCCTACGGCGGAGCGGGCATGCCCGCAGCGGTCCTCACGGCCGCGGGCCTCGACAACGTCTACGGCGACCAGAGCGACGTCTACCTCACGGTCTCGACCGAGAGCCTGCTCGCGGCCCAGCCGACCTGGATCGTCCTGACGCACGGCCTGTACGGCGAGACCGCGGACGAGGCGCGGGCGAAGCTGCTCGCCGAACCCGGCATCGGTGAGCTGGATGCCGTCAAGGCCGGCCGCATCGTCATGGTCGGGGCCGACACGTCGAGCCCGTCGCCCGCGGCCGTCGCGGGCCTCGAGACCATCGCCGCCGGCACCGATGGCTGATCGACCCGCGCTGCTGGACGCCGAGGACGTCGTCGTCGCGCACGGCCGGCACCGGGTGATCGAGGACCTCTCGTTCGCCCTGCGCTCCGGCGAGCGCGTCGGCGTCGTCGGCCCCAACGGCGCGGGCAAGACGTCTCTCCTGCGCGCGCTGGCCGGGCTCACCCGCCCGGCCGGCGGGCGGGTCCGCTTGCACGGCCGCGACCTCCATCGGTTGCGCGAGCGTGAGCGCGCGCGGCACATCGCCTTCGTCGCCCAGGACGAGCACACCGACCTGCCTTACCGCGCGCGCGATGTGCTCCTGCTCGGACGCTCGGCGGGCCGCGGCGACTGGCACCGCTACGACGCCGACGATCACGAGGTCGTGTCCGAGGTGGCCGAGCGCTGGGAGCTCACGCATCTGCTCGACCGCACGCTCGACGCGCTATCGGGCGGCGAGCGGCGACGCGTGCTCCTCGCCCGCGCCTTCGCGCAGCACGCGGAGGCCGTGCTGCTCGACGAGCCGACGAACCACCTCGACCTCCGCCACCAGCACGCGCTGCTGGCGCACCTGCGCGACACGGGCGCCACGGCGGTGCTGACGCTGCACGATCTCGACCTCGCCGCGACGTACTGCACCCGGGTGCTGCTGCTGCATCGTGGGCGCGTCCTCGCCGACGGCGATCCCGCCAACGCGTTGACGGCGGCACGCGTGTCGGAGGTCTACGGGGTGCCGGTCGCGGCGGTGCAGGTCGGCGGGCGCGCGCGCATCCTGGTGGGGTAGCCCCGACCGCGCCCGACTCCGGCTCCGTCGCGCTCTCGCCCCCGAACACGGAACCGATCGAACCGGTCGGCGTGTCCGAGGGCGAGTCCGCGCGGGGGTGCCCTCTACTGTCGCGCCCCGGCCGTTAACCTCGCGCGGCGCCGGTGCGGTCCGCCGTCGCTCCCGCGGTCGCCACGGGGCTGTTGCGCGTCGGCGGCGGCTTCGGCATCCGTCACCGCCGGACGCCGCGGCCACCAGAACCGGTCGCCCGCGATGAAGGCCATCGCGGGGACGATCACGGTGCGCACGAGGAGGGTGTCGATCAGCACACCGATACAGACGATGACGCCGATCTGCGTGAGCGTGATGAGGGGCAGGACCCCCAGCACCGCGAAGACGGCCGCCAGCAGGATGCCGGCACTGGTGATCACCGCGCCGGTGGCCGCGAGGGCGCGCACCATCCCTCGGGTGGTGCCGAGAGTGCGACTCTCCTCCTGCGCGCGAGTGACGAGGAAGATGCTGTAGTCCACGCCGAGGGCGACGAGGAACAGGAAGCTGAAGAGCAGCACGTTCGTGTCGATGGCGGGGAAGGCGAACAGCGGTGTCTGGAACAGCCACCACGCGGCACCCACGGCCGAGAAGAAGCTCGCGACCACGGCCAGGAGCAGCAGCACCGGCGCCAGCAGCGAGCGCAGCAGGACCACCAGCACGACGAAGACCAGCACGAGGATCAGCGGAATGATCAGGTTCTGATCGCGCTGCTGCGCCCCGGCGACGTCGAGTGCCTGCGCGTCGAGACCGCCGACGAGCGTCTGCCCGGAGCCGACCCCGTCGAGGTCGACGCGCAGCCGCTCGATCGTGGAGAACGCCTCGGGCGTCTCGGCGGAAGACGACAGCGTCACGTCGATGCGAGCCCACTGGTCGGTCTGCTCGACGAGTCGCACCCCGTCGACGCCCTCGATGCCGGAGGCGGCCGCGACCACGGCGTCGGCGTCGGCCACCGGAGCCACCACCGTCGCCGGCGAGGTCGCGCCCGCCGAGAACGCCTCGGCGAGCACCTCCTGCCCCTTCACCGCGTCGGGCTTCTGCAGGAAGCGGTCGTTTTGCGACAGCCCGGTCTGCACGAAGAACAGGCCGCTGGCCAGGGCGCCGAGCACGACAACGCCCGACAGCGCCACGATGACGGGGCGGCGCGACACGGCGCGACCGAGCTTTCCCCACGGACTGCGGGCAATCGCGTCGGGCGATCCGAAACGCGGGACGTAGGGCCAGAAGAGCCACCGGCCGAACAGCAGGAGCGCGGCGGGCAGCACGATCAACGCGAAGGCCATCGCCACCACGACGCCGACCGCGCATGCCAGACCCAGAGCGCGGTTGCCGGAGAGCTCGCCGAGGAGCAGGGTGGCCAGGGCCAGGGCCACGGTCGATCCGCTCACGATGACGGCGGGCCCCGCACCGCGCACCGCCCGGCGCATCGCCTCACGGCGATCCTCGGCGAGGCGCAGCTCGTCGCGGTAGCGGGCGATCAGCAGCAGGGCGTAGTTCGTTCCAGCGCCGAACACGAGGACCGACAGGATGCCGGTGATCGAGGCGTCCAGTTGCACGCCGACCGCCGCCGCCACCCGGCGAGCGACGATGCCGGCCGAGGCGTCGGCGGTACCGATGACGACGAGGGGGACGAGCCAGAGCCAGGGGCTGCGGTAGGTCACCAGCAGCAGCACGGCCACGACGATGACGGTGGTCAGCAGCAGCGTGATGTCGGCACCGCTGAAGACCGCGGCGATGTCGACCGTGAATCCCTCGGGTCCGGTGAAGTAGGTACGCACGCCGTCGAGACCATCCCCGGCCAGCGCGCGGATTTCGTTCGCCCGGTCGGCCTGCGCCTCGACGTTCTCTTCCGGTGTCAGCGGGACCACCATCAGCGCGACCGTACCGTCCTCCGACATCTGGGCCGGCGGGATGAAGCCGTCGGGCGTGAACGCGACGAGGTCGCCGAAGGCCTTCTGCTGGATCTCGGCGACGGTCCCGGCGGGCAGCGCCTCGCCACTTTCGGACGCGAAGACGAGCAGGGCGGAGGTGGTGTCGGCATCCGGAAAGGTGTCGAGCACTTTCTGCACCTGCACGGACTCCGCGGAGTCGGGCAGACCCGTGGCAGGAGCGGCGTCGGTCTCCGAGGCCGAGCCGAGGGTGAACAGCGCCGCGACGCCGGCGAACGCCACGACGAGGATGATCCACGACGTGCGTGCGGAGGTGAGGAAGCGGAGCAAACCATCCATCGGCATGCCTTTCACTAGAAAACAGAGAATCTCGAAAATCGAGATGCAAGAAAGCTATGCCAAAACGACGTATGATGCCAATCATGGAGGCGCACGCATCTTCCACCCCTCCGCCCGGTGTCGACGTCGAGGCCGGCGGCTTCCCCATGCCCGCCGCGCGCCCGCCCACCGCCCTCGTGCGCGCCCTGTTCGTCGCCGGAGCCGAGTTCGAGAAGTCGCTGCAGCATGAGCTGGCGGTCAACCCCACCGGCCTTGACGCCATGGCTCACCTGGTCATGTCGGGCCCCCTCTCGCCCGGCGAACTGTCTCGTCGCCTCGACCTGACGACGGCGGCCACCACCGCCGCGATCGACCGTCTCGTCGGTCTCGGACACGTCACGCGGGCGCCCCACCCCACCGATCGGCGCAGCGTGCTGGTCGTGCCCACCGAGGCGTCGATGCGACGCGCCATGAGCCACCTCGCGCCCATGATCGGCCGCGTCGACGACGTGCTCGACGACTTCACCGACGATGAGCAGCGCGTCATCGAGCGCTACCTCGGGCGCGTGGTCGCCACGTACGGCGCGATCCCCGACGACGGCACCGCGAAGCCGCGATAACGCGCCGTACATGTGGCCGGGCGGGGCCCGGGGACGCGACCCTCGTCCCTCCCGCGGTGGATACGGATACCTCCGCGGGCGGACGACACCGGTGGCGCGCGCCGCTGGGATGGAAGCATGACTTCCTCTCCTGTCCTCACCGCCACCGGCCTCGTGAAGCGCTACGGCGAGCTGACGGCGCTCGACGACGTCTCCCTCACCATCCGTGCCGGCGAGTCGGTCGCCGTCATGGGCGCCTCGGGTTCGGGCAAGACGACGCTGCTGCACACCCTCGCGGCCGTGATCGCGCCCGACGCCGGCTCCGTCGTGCTGTCGCCGCCCGGCGCCGAGGCGACCGAGCTCGTCGGCCTCAGCGAGGGTGCCCGTGCGCGCGTGCGGCGGACGCTGCTGGGCTTCGTCTTCCAGGAGCACCTGCTGCTGCCCGAGCTCACGGCCGTCGAGAACGCGGCCCTGCCGCTGTTGCTGACCGGGATGAGACGACCGGATGCCGAGCGGCACGCCGCCGGGTGGCTCGCGGCCCTGGGGCTCGCGGGCATGGAGGACCGCCGCATCGGACAGCTCTCGGGCGGGCAGGCGCAGCGCGTCGCGATCGCGCGCGCGCAGGTCACGGGCGCGCCCGTCGTCTTCGCCGACGAGCCCACCGGCGCTCTGGACTCGGCCACCTCGGCGGACGTCCTCAGCGCGCTCCTGCACGCCACGACCGGCCAGGGGCGGACGCTCGTCATGGTGACGCACGACCCCGAGGTCGCTCGGCGGTGCTCGCGCATCGTCCGCGTGCGCGACGGCCGCGTGATCGATGACACCGCGGGGGTCCTGCGATGAGTGCCGTCCTTCCCCTCGCCCGTCTGCTGTCCCGGCCCCGCCGACAGGGCCGCGCGGCGATCGTCCTGCCCGCGGTCGCGTTCACCGTGACCACCGCCCTACTGCTCGTCGTCGCCGGCGGTGCGCGAATGTTCATCACCGACCCGCGTGCGGCGAGCGGCGGCGGCTTCTACGGCATCCTGGCCTCGCTCGCCCTGCTGCTGCTCGCCGTCCCGCTCGTGACGCTGGGCGCCGCGGCCGCGCGGCTGTCGAGCCGCCGCCGCAACGACCGCCTCGCAACCCTGCGCCTGCTCGGCGCGAGCGGGCACGAGATCTGGTCGCTCACCGTGCTCGAGGCCACGCTGATCGCCGCCGCGGGTGCCGTCGCCGGGGTGGGGCTGTACGTCGTCCTGCTGCCCGCGGTCGGCCTCCTGCCCTTCTTCGGCGGGCCGGTCGGCATGGGCGCAGTCGCGATCGACCCGGTGCTCGGAACCGGCGTGGTCCTCGCCGTCGTCGCGATCGCCGCCGTGAGCGCGGCGGCGAGCCTGCGCAAGGTCGCGGTCACGCCGCTGGGCGTCCGCACGCGCAGCGTGGCGCCGCCGTCGCGACGGGCAGCGTTGATCGTCGGTGTGGTCATGCTCGCCGGGGTCGCCCTCGTCGTCGCGAACTTCTCCGTCGTCGGCGAGCTGCTGGGTCCCGGGATCGCGCTGGCCGTGCTGCTCGGTGTGTTCGCGGGCGGGATGGCGCTGCTGAACCTCATCGGCGCGCCCCTCGTCGCCGCGCGCGGCCGGGCGATGGCCCGTCACGCCAAGACCGCATCGCACCTCATCGCGGGACGCGAGCTGGCCGCGCACGCCGGACCCGCGTGGCGCCGCGTGTCGGGCATGGCGATCGTGTCCTTCATCGCCGTCGTCGCCGGATGCGGCCTCGCGATCGCCGATCTGGCACAGGCCGCCTCCGAGACGGATGCCACGCTGATGGCGGACATCCGCACGGGCGTGCTCCTGACGCTGGGGATCGCCTTCGTGCTCCTCGCCTGCGCGGTCGGGGTGACGCAGGCGGCGTCGGTGCTCGAGGAACGCGACCTCATCGTGGGCCTCGACCGTCTCGGCATCCCGGATGCCGAACTCCGACGCGCCCGCCGCCTCACGGTCATGGTGCCCCTGCGGTGGGCCGCCGTCGGCGGAGCGGCGCTGGGCGGGGTGCTGTCGTTCCCGATCGTCGGGATGAGCCTGCTGGTCGCGCCGCTGTCGGTCGCGACGATCGCCGCGACGTTCGCCGCCGGCTTCGCACTGGTGGCCGTGGCCCTGGCCTCGACCCGGCCGATCGTGGCGGGGATTCGTTGCGGGACGGTGTGACGGGACGTCGAGTGCTAGCGTGCGGGGGTGACCTCGGATGCCATGACCCCGCGCCGGATCCGCGTCTCTGCCGCGGTGATCACTGACGCCGAGGGGCGCCTGCTGCTCGTGCGCAAGGCGGGCACCACCGCCTTCATGCAGCCGGGCGGCAAGCCCGAGGCCGGCGAGACGGCCGCCGAGACCCTCACCCGTGAGCTGGGCGAAGAACTGGGACTCGCCCTCGCGGTCGACGACGTCGAGTCGCTGGGTGAGTTCCGCGCCGCGGCGGCGAACGAGCCCGGCTTCGAGGTGGTCGCCGACGTGTTCCGCGTCGACATCGGCGACCAGCAGCCGACCCCGGATGCCGAGATCGCCGAGCTGCGCTGGGTCACCGGCGCGACGGCATCCGGAATCGAGATCGCCCCGCTCGCGCGGGAGTACTTCCTGCCTGCGTAACGCCCGAGCCCGGCTGCGATCCGTCCCGCGGACCCAGCCCCGGCACGCCGCACCCCGCGCGGGGGACGCCTCACTCCGCGTCGGTCCCGACGAGCGCGCGCACGGCCATCGCGCCCAGGATGCCAGCGGCCCGGTCTCCCGTGGCGACGGCGCTGTGCGGGGTCGAGTTGAGCAGGCCGAACGTCGCGAGCAGGCGGGTCTCGCGCTCGGCGGCATCCAGCTCGGGCCGGAGCTCGGCGAGCACGCGGTCCCACTCCTGCACGTATTGCCGCTGCAGGCTGCGCACCGTGTGGTTCGCCTCGGCGGGCAGCTGGGCGAGCTCGCGGTCCTGGATGCGGATCGTGTCGGGGTCGGCGGTGGCGAAGTCGAGGTGAAAACGCACCAGCTGCGTGAGCACGTGGTCGGGGGTCCCGGGCTCGGCGATGAGGGCGCGGCATCCCTCCAGCAGGCGGCGGCTGGCGTCGATGAGCACCTCCGCGAGCAGCGCCTCTTTGCTCGGGAAGTAGTTGTAGAGGGCGGGGCCGCTCATTCCCACGGCCTCCCCCAGCTCCACCGTCGACACCGCCGCGAACCCCCGCTCGGCGAAGAGCGCCGCCGCCGAGCGCATCAGGGACGCGCGCCGATGGGCCTTCTGCGTCGCGCGCCAGGTCTGCGGCGTACCCGTCGTCTCGCTCACCGCAGCATCTCGCGCGCCTGCCGGAGCACCGGCTCGTCGATCATCCGCCCGCGGAAGCGGAAGACGCCGGCCTGCCCCTCCGCCGCGGCGAGCACGGCTCGCGCCCACTCGCGTTCCTCGTCGGTGCTGGCATACGCGGCGCGGATCGTCTCGACCTGCGTCGGGTGAATGCACGCCGTGGCCGTGAAGCCGGAGGCGGCGGCATCCTCGCACTCGGCGCGGAGACCCTCGATGTCGGCGATGTCGAGGTGTACCGCGTCGATCGCGACCTTGCCGTGCGCGCGTGCGGCGAGCAGCACGGTCGCGCGGGCGGTGCGGGCGACGTCACGGTACCGCCCGTCGGCGACGCGGCTGGAGCGGCCGTTCATGCTCGCGATGAGGTCTTCGGCGCCCCACATCAACCCGACGGTGGCGGGGTGCGCGGCGATCTCGGCGGCGTTGACGACGCCGCGCGCGGTCTCGCACAGGGCGAGCACCCGCAGGCCGGGAGTCGCCTCGACGTCGGCGGCCGACTCGGCCTTCGCGAGCATCACCGTCGTGTACCCGCCGGCGCGCACGGCGGCGAGGTCGAGCGCGTGTTCGGGCGTTCCGGCGGGGTTCAGCCGCACGATCACGCGCTCGCGGTCGAGCTCGCCCGCGACGAGCGCCTCGCGCGCACGGGCCTTGTCGGCGGGCGCGACGGCGTCTTCGAGGTCGAGGATCACGGTGTCCGCCGCCGCGGCCGCCTTGGCGTACCGGTCGGGGCGGTCGGCGGGGCAGAACAGCAGCGCGGGGCCGTGCATCAGGGCGCTTCCTCCGGGGGCGTCGCGGGGGCGGACAGCATGAGCGTCGAGCGGCGCGCTTCGGCGACCACCACTCCATTCTGGTTGCGCATCGTGTGGGCGAGCTCCACGACGCCCTGTCCCGGACGCGATGCCGAGGCGCGCTTGCCCGCGATCAGCGTCTCGGCATACAGCGTGTCGCCGACCCGCACCGGCGCCGGGAAGCGGACGTCGCTGAAGCCGAGGTTCGCGACGATCGTGCCCTGCGTGAGCTGCGCGACCGAGAGCCCGACCATCGTCGACAGGGTGAACATGCTGTTGACGAGGCGGTCGCCGAACTCGCTCGACGCCGCCCATGCGGCATCCAGGTGCAGCGACTGCGTGTTCATGGTGAGGGTCGTGAACAGGACGTTGTCGGCCTCGGTCACCGTGCGGCCGGGGCTGTGCACGTAGACCGCACCCTCCTGCAGCTCGTCGAAGTACAGCCCTCGCTGGATGATCCGGATGCCGCTCACGCGCCACCCCTTTCCTCGTCGGGGTCGGAGGGGTCGGCGCCCGCCGCGCCCGCCCTCCCGTCGTCCGCGTCGCGGGACGCGGCGCCTGCCGCACCCGGCACCGTCGCGCCCGCGCTCGGCAGCGCCGCGCCCCCGCCCGCGGCGCCCGCGACCGGCGCGCCCGCCCCCGCGCCGGCCATGTCCGCCGCCGCCCCACCCGGCGCCACCACCGCGAGTGCCTGCCCGCGCGCCACGACGTCACCGACCCGCGCGTGCAGCGACACCGTCCCCGCGACGCTCGACCGCACCACGTGCTCCATCTTCATCGCCTCCACGGCCAAGACGGCATCCCCCACCTCGACCCGCGCGCCATCGACGACGTGGACGGCCACCACGGTCCCGGGCATCGGTGAAACGAGCCGGGGATCGGCATCCGCCGTCGCGTCAGCGCGGTGCACGGCATGCACCCTCTCCACGCGAACGACGTCGCCATCGCGCGAGAGCCACACGCCGTCGCCGTCGACCTCCGCAGCGAACGTGCGCGTGCGGCCGTCGACCGTGACCGAGACCGAGCCGTCGTCGCGTGGCGCGATCCGCGCGGAGTCCGCTCCCGTCACCTCGACCGTGCGCTGCTCGCCCGCGCACGCGAGGCGGTATCTCCGCGGTGCGGGCGGGCCCAGTCGCCAGCCGTCGCGGCGTCGCCACGGGTCACGGGGCTGAGGGGCCGCGGCATCCAGAACCAGAGCCGCCTCGGTGAACACCCGCTCGTCGACCCCGGCGACCGTGAGCCCCTCGAGCTCGCGCGCGATGAGCCCCGTGTCGAGCGCTCCGGCGACCACGTCCGGAGCCTCGAGCAATCTCCGCAGGAACCCGATATTGGTCGCGAAGCCGAACACCGTCGTGTCCTCGAGGGCCGCGACCAGCCGCCGCCGCGCCTGTTCGCGGTCGCTCCCCCACGCGATGACCTTCGCGAGCATCGGGTCGTAGTCGACCGAGACGTCGAGGCCGTCCTCGAGCGCCGAATCGACGCGGATCCCCTCGCCGCGCGGGTGCCGTACGCGCGTGACGTGCCCGCCCGTCGGAAGGAACCCGGATGCCGGGTCCTCGGCGTACACGCGCGCCTCGATCGCGTGGCCAGTGAGGGTGACGGCATCCTGATCGAAGCCGAGTGGCTCGCCGGCCGCGATCCGCAGTTGCTGCGCGACGAGGTCGATCCCGGTGATCTCCTCGGTGACCGGGTGCTCGACCTGCAGGCGCGTGTTCATCTCCATGAAGAAGAACTCGTTCGGGGCGTCGGCCGACACGATGAACTCGACGGTGCCCGCCCCGCGATAGGCGACACTGCGGGCGGTCTCGCACGCGGCTGCGCCGATGCGGGCCCGGGTCTCGGCGTCGAGCAGGGGCGACGGCGCCTCTTCGATGACCTTCTGATGGCGCCGCTGCAGCGAGCACTCGCGCTCCCCCAGATGCACGACGGTGCCGTACGCGTCGGCGAGCACCTGCACCTCGATGTGGCGTGGGCGGTGCACGTAGCGCTCGAGGAAAAGGGTGTCGTCGCCGAAGCTCGCCGCCGCCTCGCGCCGGGCCGCGACGATCGCGGCGGGGAGCGCGTCCGAGGCCTCGACGACGTGCATACCCTTGCCGCCACCTCCCGCGGACGGCTTGATGAGGAGCGGGTAGCCCACCTCCTCACCCCCCGCAATCAGCTCGTCGTCCGTCAGCCCCGCCCGCGCGACGCCGGGGACGGTGGGGACCCCACGCTGCGCGACCGCGTGCTTCGCCGTGATCTTGTCCCCCATGACCCGGATGGCCTCGGCCCCGGGACCGATGAAGACGATGCCCGCCTCCTCGCAGGCGCGCGCGAAAGCGGCGTTCTCGGCGAGGAAGCCGTACCCGGGGTGAATCGCCTCGGCACCGGTGTCGCGTGCCGCACGGATCACGGCGTCGACGTCGAGATAGCTCCGCGCCGCCGGCGCCGGTCCCAGGCGCAGCGCGACATCGGCGAGATGGACGTGCCGGGCCCCGGCATCCGCATCGCTGTAGACGGCGACGGAGCGGATGCCGAGGGAGCGGAGGGTGCGGATGATGCGGCAGGCGATCTCACCGCGGTTCGCGATCAGCACGGTAGTGAACATGCGGGTCACATCCGGAAGACGCCGTAGCCCGGCGCGTCGAGGGGAGAGCGGGTGACGACGTCGAGCGCGAGGGCGAGCACGTCGCGCGTCTGGCTCGGCTCGATGATCCCGTCGTCCCACAGACGTGCCGTCGAGTAGTACGGGCTTCCCTGCCGCTCGTACTGCTCGCGGATCGGCGCCTCGAAGGCGGCCTGCTCGTCGGCCGACCATTCGCCGCCGTCGGCCTCGATCTGGTCGCGGCGGACGGTGGAGAGCACGGATGCCGCCTGCGGACCGCCCATGACCGAGACGCGGGCGCCCGGCCAGAGCCAGAGGAAGCGGGGCGAGTAGGCACGCCCGCACATCGAGTAGGTGCCGGCGCCGAAGGATCCGCCGACCACGACGGTGAGCTTGGGGACGGAGGCGCACGCGACGGCGTTGACCATCTTGGCGCCGTGCTTGGCGATGCCGCCCGCCTCGTACTCGCGGCCGACCATGAAGCCGGCGATGTTCTGCAGGAACACCAGCGGGATGCCGCGCTGATCGCACAGCTCGATGAAGTGCGCGCCCTTGAGCGCGGACTCGCCGAACAGCACACCGTTGTTCGCGACGATGCCGACGCGATGCCCCTCGATGCGGGCGAAGGCGGTGACCAGCGTCTCGCCGTACTCGCGCTTGAACTCGTGGATGCTGGCGGCGTCGACGATCCGCGTGAGGATCTCACGGGCGTCGTAGGGGGTGGTCAGCTCGACGGGGACGACATCCTCGAGCTCGCGCGGCGGACGCTCGGGGTCGGCGGCGGGTGCCGGCATCCGCTGTTCGGCGGGAGGAAGGGTCTCGATGATGTCGCGGACGATCCGCAGCGCGTGCTCGTCGTTCTCGGCGAGGTGATCGGCGACACCCGAGACGCGGGTGTGCACGGCGCCGCCGCCGAGGTCTTCGGCGGTGACGACCTCGCCGGTGGCGGCCTTCACCAGGGGCGGCCCGCCGAGGAAGATGGTGCCCTGGTTCCGCACGATCACGGTCTCATCGCTCATCGCCGGGACGTAGGCGCCGCCCGCCGTCGACGAACCGAGCACGGCCGCGATCTGCGGGATGCCGTCGCGCGACATGCGCGCCTGGTTGAAGAAGATGCGACCGAAGTGGTCGCGGTCGGGGAAGACCTCGTCCTGCATCGGCAGGAACGCCCCGCCGGAGTCGACGAGGTACACGCACGGGAGGCGGTTCTCGGCCGCGATCTCCTGGGCACGGAGGTGCTTCTTCACGGTCATCGGGAAGTAGCTCCCGCCCTTCACCGTCGCGTCGTTGGCGACCACCATGACGTGCCGGTCGTGGACCAGTCCGATGCCGGCGATCACGCCACCGCCCGGGCAGTCGCCGCCGTACAGGTCGTACGCCGCGAGCGGCGCGATCTCGAGGAACGGGCTCCCGACGTCGAGCAGCGCGTCGATGCGGTCGCGGGCGAGCAGCTTGCCGCGCGCCGTGTGGCGCTCGCGGGCGGGGGCGGGTCCGCCTCTCGCGATCGTCTCTCGCCGCTCGCGCAGCTCGGCGACGAGCTCGCGGTAGCCCTGCGTCATGACAACTCCTCGTTGAGTTACCGATCAGTAATGGAGCTAGGTTACGACTCAATAACCGAGTTGTACACGGGTCGGCGTCCCCCCTCCCCCGTTGAGTGTCCAAGACACGCCGTATCGGCCCCACGAGTAACGGCGTGTTCTGGACACTCAACAATGGGGCACCGCCCGTAGGCTCGACGCCATGCGCAGCGACTGGATCACGCATCGACGCCCCGACGGCGAGGTGCTCGGGTGGATGGAGCCTCAGGGCGACGGCTTCGTCGTCATCGACCTGCTCGGCCGGCGCTCGTCCGAGGCGGTCGACTGGCTCAGCGCCGAAGAGACACTCGACGAGCGCGGGATCGGCTACCTCGCCGACATGTACGAACTGCGCCTCGACGACGGTTCGTGGCTGCGGGTGCGTATCGCCGAGGTCTCGGCATCCGGCATCCGGGTCAAGAAGGACGACTGGGGCGCCGTCGGCGCACCGCAACTGTTCTACGACCTGCCGTTCCCGGTGGACGAAGCGGTGCTGCGCCCGCTCGCGTAGCCCCGGGCGGTTCCGCTCGCCGCGCGAGCGTGCCCGAGGTCACACGATCGGCGCGACATCACACGTTCCCGCCGGGCCGCACCGTGTCACCTCGCGCGGATCGTGTGATGTCGGCGTCAGCGGCGCCGAGCGCCGCCGCCGCGCCGGCTCACCAGCTGCTCTTGCGGTAGTCCTTCAAGAAGATGCCGAACAGGTCCTCGCCGGCCTCACCGCGCACGATCGGGTCGTACACGCGTGCCGCGCCGTCGACGAGGTCGAGCGGGGCGTGGAAGCCCTCCTCGGCCAGGCGCACCTTGGTGAAATGCGGGCGCTCGTCGGTGATCCAGCCGGTGTCCACGGCGGTCATCAGGATGCCGTCCGACTCGAACATCTCGCGCGCGCTCGTGCGCGTCAGCATGTTCAGCGCGGCCTTGGCCATGTTCGTGTGCGGGTGGCCGGGACCTTTGTATCCACGGCCGAACACGCCCTCCATGGCGGAGACGTTGACGATGTACTTCCGCTTCGCGGTGGATGCCGCCATCGCGGGACGCAGGCGACTCACGAGCAGGAACGGCGCCGTCATGTTCGCCAGCTGCACCTCGAGCATCTCGAGCGGCTCCACCTGGTCGACGTGCTGCGTCCAGCTGTTGATGCGGTCCTCGTCGGGGATCAGGCCGCCGGCGTCGATCGCGGTTCCGGTCATGAGACGCTCGAGCGACGACGAGCCCGCCGCCATCGCCTCGGCAGTCAGTTCCTCGGCCGTGCGCGCCGCAGACGCGAGGATCGGGTGCGACGACACCGACTGCGCGAGGGCGAGCGGGTGCGCGTCGTTCGTGTGGCCGAACGTGACCAGCTCGGGCAGCGGTCCGTCCGGAAGCGGTGCGAGTTCGGCATCCACCAGGGGTTTGTAGGCCCCCGGCGAGCGCCGCACGGTTTGGGCGGCGTTGTTGATGAGGATGTCGAGCGGACCATCGGATGCCACGGACTCGGCGAGTCCGATCACCTGGGCGGGGTCGCGCAGGTCGATGCCGACCACCTTGAGGCGGTGGAGCCAGTCGGCACTGTCGGGGAGCGATGAGAAGCGCCGCACCGCGTCGCGCGGGAAGCGCGTGGTGATCGTCGTGTGCGCGCCGTCGCGCAGCAGGCGCAGCGCGATGTACATGCCGATCTTCGCGCGGCCACCGGTCAGCAGTGCACGGCGCCCGGTGAGGTCGGTGCGGGCGTCGCGCTTGGCGTGGCTCATCGCGGCGCAGTCGGGGCAGAGCTGGTGGTAGAACGCGTCGACGAGGGTGTAGTCCTCTTTGCAGATGTAGCAGGCGCGGGCCTTGATCAGCTCTCCGGCGTACGGGGTCTCGACCCGCGTCGCCAGCGGGATGCCGCGCGTCTCGTCGTCGATGCGGTCGGCGGCACCGGTCGCGGTCGCGGCGACGACCGCGCGGTCGGCGTCCGCGATGCGCTGCCGCTTCTCCTTGCGCGACTGTCGCTTGACATCCTTGTAGAGCTTGCCGGTCTGACGGCGCAGCGCGATGTAGGCGGGGTCTTCGCGGTCGAGCGCGGAGGCAGCGTCGATGACGCGCAACGCGATCTCGAGCTCGGCGGGATCGATGGATGCCACGGCCTTGGCCTCACGATCGGGATTCAGCAGCGTTTCGGGCACGGGGCAGTGTACCGGGGGCTGGCTGAACGGGCGATGGGCTGAGCGTGTGCGGCACCTCACTTCGCGCGAGCGATCGTCGCTCGATCCCTCGACAGCGGCGTCAGCGCATGGTGGTGCGCGCGAGGCCGATCGTGACGGCGTCGGTCGGGTCGGTCTCGTGCCGACGGGTGACCGTGTGCCAGATGACGAGGCACAGTCCGACGGTGGGAGTCACGAGGTCCATGGCCAACAGGAGACCGGTGTTGTTGACGGCGTCGTCCCCGTTCACCATCATTTGGTAGACGTGCCCGGCCTCGGCGCCATACGCGAAGATCGCCGTCGCGATGACCAGCGCCGCCTTGCCGCGCAGCTGGCCGCGTCTGCTGTACAGGATGAATGCCATCACTCCGACGCCCAAGCTCGTGAATGCGAGCTCGAGCTGGAAGGGGCTTTGCGCCCAACCGATGGTCTTCGCCGCGTGATCGCCGAAGACGGAGTGCATCACGAAGTTGATGACCTGCGCCACGCCGATCGCCCAGAACACGTAGGTGTTGAGGAGCATCCCGGTCACCATCGACGCGGACCGGTGTCGGCGGTAACGCAGGATGTGGACTCCGCCGACGATCAGCCCGACGACGAAGCAGGTGGTCATGTAGTTACCGATCAGGGCGGACAGGACAGCGGCGATCATGCTGACACGGCGAGCAGACGGTCGAGCCAGTTGAACATGCGCTCCTCCGTCAACGCACGCGCCATCGGCTGACAGTGGTAGCTCGCCCCCTCGGACGCGCGGAAGGGCTCGAGCGTCGACCCGGGGACGAGGGCGGCGAGCTCGGGTGGCTGCCCCGGGTAGAACTGCTCCTTGTCGCAATCGGTGATGTAGAGCGGTGTGGTGATGTTCTGGGCCAGCTCCGCAGTGATGACGTAGGAGGAGACCTCGTTCAAGGTCTGCCAGTACCCCTGCGTGCCGTAGGGGCGGGCGCGAAACGCCCAGAGCTGCGCCGCTTCCTCGGCGTGCGGGTCGGCCGATGCTCCCTGCTCGATGGCACGGTCGAAAGCTTCCGCGTCACCGCTGCGGTACAGGGCGAGCAGTTCATCGGGGATGTGGCGAAACCACGCCCGAGACACGTCTACGACGCCGCCGTCGGCGATGGCGGCGCGGAACCGGTGCTCGAACGCCAAGGCACGAGGCACCCAGTATCCGGCCTGGCTGACGCCATACAGGGCGAGGGCATCACCGTCGACCTCGGGGCGTTGGACGAGGAAATCGAGCACGGGTGTGAGGACGGCTTCCCAGTCGTGGCGGAAGGGGACACCGTGCTCGAACAGCATGGACTGTTGGCCCGGGCCGTCGAACATCAGCACGTTGTAGCCGCGTTCGAGGGCTGCCTCGGCGCCTTCACACCACAACCCGCTGATCGAGCCGTCGCTGCCGTTGTTCATCACGAGGGTGGGCCGCTGGGCACCAGACGCGTCCGGAGCGAAGAACCATCCCGGCAAGGACATGTTCTCGTAAGGGATGTCGACCTCCTCGCAGAACCACGCGGTCGTTCTGACGAAGTTGTCCCACGCATCCCGATGCTCACGGAACACGGGCAGGAGAGCGGAGGGGTCCGAGAAGCCGTCGATGGAGCTCACACAGACGGCGTAGTAGTTCGCCGCGCGGAGGGAAGCCGTCGACGCACTGACCCGGTGTCCCGCTGCCCGTGAGGCGTGTGCCTCCCGTGCGAGGCGCTCGCCCAGACTCTTCCACGCCAGAAACCAGGCGTCACCATCGCCCTCGTCGAGGGTGCTGATGGTCGCAAGGACCTCGCCCGGGTCCGCTCCGCGGCGGTGCGTCTTCCCGAGAAGCGACCGGACGGTGAAATCCCACCCGCCGGAGTAGAAACCTTCGTCGTAAACCGCGTGAAACCGATCAGAAGCCGACATTGTGCACTCTCTTCCCTTCACGTCCGCTGCGAACCGCTCCTTCGGGCATGGTCAGCCCGCCGTTTCGGGGCTCGGGCTTTCCGCTTCCGCCCGTTTGCCGACGGCGGTCTTGGTGTACCGGACCGTCAAGATGATCGCCGCGATGGGGAGTCCCCAATCGATCAGAACGAGGACGATCGGATGGACCTCGAGGTCTGCCGCCTGGAGGCTCGACGCGACGAGGTTGCATAACCCGATGAACAGAATCGCTGCGCCCCACACGGCGCTCAGCTTCCTGTTGATGCTCAGGAAAGAAGGGCTGTGCCATTTCTCGCGGGGGACGTGGGTCCGAGCGAACTGCGCAGTGAACGGCGCGAACGCACTCGTGGCGAGGACGTAGAGGCCCAGCAAGGCCGTCGCTGCTCCGCGGGCGTGCACAGCGAGGAAACCTTGCGCATCAGGGCCTGTCACCAGGCCCGCAAGGGCGAGGAGACCGAGGATGACGACGCCGGCCACGGGCAGGATCTTCAGCCCGCCCCTCAGATCCAGCAGGGCGACGACGACAGCCACCGCCGCTGACGTCACCCCGGCCCAGAACACGCCCATTCCCTGTGCGAGAAATCCGAACAGGACGAACGGGACCAGGCCCGCGATGATCTTTCCTGCCTCCATTGCGCTTCCCTCTTTCTGTGTGGGGTCGATGGGAACGACGAAGCCGGGCGAGGTGCACGACCACCGGCGCTGCGGTGATCACCAGCAGCACCCCGGGAAGTGCGTCCGCCGAAGGGACGTCTGTTCGACGTCAGGCCTCACCGGCAGCAGAGCGTTGGCGTCGCGCTGCCATGACGACCTTCCCGAAAGCTGTCGGAATATGCCCGATTTGTCGCTGACAAACCGGCTGAACGGCCCGAAGCTAACAGCCGGAAGGACTCGGAATACAGCTCACTACGGTTCGACCGTAATGAGGGGGCTAAAGCGCTCTCCCCGGGTCGGCGAGAAGACGAGTCACTCTCTCCTCGAGGTGGGAAGCGAACATTTCCGGCGTGTAGCCGAATTCGGCGCGAAGCAGGAGGTAGACCTCGTGCGAGGCGATGAGGAAGAATTCCTGCACGAGGGCCGCGACCCTTTCCTCGGCGACGATGCCTTGATCGGATAGCCACTGTGCGGTGCGGTGGAATTCGCTCCGGCGGACGTGCCGGACCTCCTCGAAGAGGATTGCCGCCTGAGGGTCGACATCCGCTGCGGCCTGGAACGCGGCCCATATCCCCGCAGTGCGGGCAATGGCGTGGGCCAACAACCGCGAGTACTCCCTGATCGCTGCCTCGAAGCCCCGCGCCTGCGTCATCGCGATATACGCCGGCTCGCCCGAGGCGGGAAACGAGGCGCGGTTGCCCGCGAAGGCCATGTCGAACGCGGCCCGAAGCAGACGCCGTTTCGGGCCCGCCAGCCCGACCGTCTCCGCGGATACTCCGGCCTTCTCGGCGATTCCTCTCAGCGTCGTCGCACCGTAGCCGTACTCATCGAAGAGCACCGCGGCAGCCTTCACGATCGCCGTCTGGGTGCGCTGCGCAGAGGCAGCCCGAGAAGAAAGACGGGTCGATCCTCCGCCCGGTGCGTCGCGCGTCATCACAGAAGGATCGCATGAGCGCAGGGGCCTGCAGATGTCATCCGAGGTCCGTGCCCCAGCTCCGGCCGCCTCGAGGACCGATCACCGGCAGGTGCCGGCGCGCTGGAGCGAAGATTCTCGTGGCGCGTCAGCTCTTGCCACCGTCGACCCAGCGCGTGTGGGCCTTCAACGCGTGCAGCACCGCGAGGCGCACAGCGATGTAGACCGCGCCGCCGATCAGAGCGAGCCCGATGGCCCACGTCAGAAGCAGGATGAGCACGTGCGGACCTGCGAGGGAGAACATCGGGCGAGCCTACGCGCGCGTGCGATTCGGAACCAGGGGGGTCGCGGGCCGGACGGCCGCGCGCGACCGGTCGTAGCGAAGCAGCCACCGCTGCGCCGGGACCTCGACGATCCGGTGCAGAGCCCAAGCGAGGGCGAGCGCGATGCCGAACGCGGCGAGCGCGAGCAGCGCGGCCTGCCGCCAGGGCAGCTGGGGGTGACCGTCGGGCCACGCGGACGACACCGACGCGATGACGAGGAGGTGCACGAGATAGAAGGCGAACGACACCCGGCCGAGCTCCTGCCAGAGCGGCCGTGCGAGGAACGTCGAGCGCCCGCGGGCATCGGCGTTCGCCAGCGAAGCGACCAGCAGCGCGAAGCCCCCGACGGTCACCGCGAGACCGGGGTGCACGTCGGTACCGGGGATCGTGGGCGCCTCCGACAGCGCGTACCCCGCGATGGCGAGCGGGAGCGCGAAGCGCAGCCGCATCGGCATCCACGCTCCGCTCTTCATCAGCAGCGCGAGGGTCACGCCGAGCACGAACTCGGGCAGGCGGAGAAGAGGCGTGGATGCCGACGACATAGGCACGGGTGAGACGGCGGCGATCTGCGGCGCGAGGGCGACGAGCACGAGGGATGCCACGACGACGACGCCGAGCGCCCGGCTCGACATCCGCACGAGCGGGCGGATGAGGAACGGGAACGCGAGGTAGAAGAACGCCTCGCACACGAGGGACCAGCTGGCGGGGTTGCCGGCCTGCCACCAGTCGGGCACCCAGCCGTTGACGAGGAGGACGTTCGCCACGACCGGCGCGGCGCCGTTGCTGCGGATCTCGGGCACCAGCGTCGCCGCGGCGAGCAGGGCGAGGCCGACGCCCACGAGGTGCAACGGGTAGATGCGTGCGATGCGGTGCCACCAGAACGACCGGGCTGACTGCTGCGGCTTGAAGCCCCAGGCGAGGACGAAGCCCGAGAGGATGAAGAACAGCGTCACCCCCGTCTTGCCGGCTTCAAAGAGGAAGCCCCAGATGTCACCGGCCGTCCCGCCGAAGTAGTTCACGGCCATGAGGTGGTGGCCGAAGATCAGCATCGCGGTCGCCCAGCGCAGGCCCGTCAGCGAGGGCAGCGTGCGGACCCGGTCGAGGGGTCCCGGGGTCTTCGCCGTGGGCGGCGAGAGGGGGACGGTCATCGTGCTGATGGTCATCGCCTCCCCTGTCGTTTCGCGCGCGCCCACCCGCTCGTCGACGACGCCGCCCTGGAGTCGACCTGAGCACGTGGAGTCGCGCAGACCGGAGGCGACGGTACACGGTGAGAGTGAGGGATCGCCTGAAAGGGCCGGAGGGTTGACGGCCCGGGGGCGGCGGTGGCAGGTTTCGCCGATGGCGGCGTCCTCGCCACGACGTCGCGTGTTCGGCGTCCGCCGGATCCCGGGACGAGAGGATACGGCCCGCGCGAGAGGGCGCGAACGGCAGTGTCCGAGATCTGAGACAGCTTCCACCCGGACACCCCTCGAGACGCACGCCGACGAGGCACGCTGGAGCCATGATCATCCCCCGCCTCATCCGCCTCGATGACCTCCCGGCTGTTCCGTGGGCGAACGGACGCGGCCAGACGGTCGAACTGGCGCGCCGCCCCCTCACCGGACCGTTCGCCTGGCGCCTGTCGCTGGCGACGATCAGCACGGCTTCACCGTTCTCGGCGTTCCCGGGTGTCTCTCGCGCGGTGCTCGCTGTCGACGACGCACTGTCCCTCGTCATCGACGGGCACCCGCACGAACTGGACCGCCACGAGACGGTGGTCTTCTCGGGCGACGCGTCGGTCTCGGTCGCCGCCCCGGCGTCTCGGCAGCGAGCCCTCAACCTCATGGTGCGCGGCGCCGCCGCACCCGCGCTCGACGCGGTCGCGATCGAGGGCCGGGTCACGACGACCGCGGACGTCATCGCCGTCGTCGCGCTCGACGGCGACGTGACGGCACTGGGATCCCGGCTGCTCCCCGGCGACACCGTCGTCACCGAGGGAACGGAAACCGCCCTCCGCGGCCGCGGTACGGTCGCCGTCGTCGCGCTGCACTGAGCGCCCCTCGATGCCGGCCCCGCAGCACCGGCAGCCCGGCGCGGCGATGTCAGCCGGCCACGCCCCCGCCGCAGGCGGGCGGACGCGGGATCAGGATGCCGCGAACCGCGGCAGCACCTCCGCCAGGGCCTCGAGAAGTCCCGGTTCGCCGAGCGAGAGGCGCAGCCCCTCCCCCTCGAAGACGCGCGTCGAGATGCCCGCGTCGGCGCACAGCGCGCCGAGCTCGGCGCTGCGGAAGCCGAGCGGCATCCAGACGAAGTTCGCTCGGGTGGGCGCGGCGGGGATTCCGGCCGCCGCGAGCATGTCGAGAACGCTCGCGCGCTGCGCGCGGACCCGCGCCACGATCGCCTCGCGATGCGCGTCGTCATCGAGAGCGGCGATGGCCGCCGCGACCGAGAGCGCGCTGACGGGGAACGGGGGGAGGATCTTGCGGGTGGCGGCGATCACATCGGGATGGCCGAGGCCGTAGCCGACCCGGAGCCCCGCCAAGCCGTACGCCTTCGAGAAGGTGCGCAGCAGCACCACGTTCGCGTGCGCGGCGACGAGGTCGCGTCCGCGGGGACGATCCGGGCGGTCGTCGAAGTCGAGGTACGCCTCGTCGAGGACGACGAGCACGTGCCTCGGCACGCGCGAGAGCACGTCGAGGACGTCGGCGTGCGTGAGTGCGGCCCCGGTCGGGTTGTTCGGGGAGCACAGGATCATCGCGGCGGTGCGGTGGTCGACGGCCGCGATCATCGCCGCGAGATCGTGCGAGCCGTCGGCGCGGTTGTGCACCCGGACCGGCTCGCCACCGGCCGTCAGCACGCAGATCGGGTACGCCTCGTAGCTCCGCCAGGGCATCACGACCCGAGCCCCGGGCGCGACGTGCGCGAGCAGCAGGTAGTTCAGCAGCGAGAGCGAGCCGTCGGCGACCGCGATCTCGGCGGGGTCGGCGCCCAGCCGGTCCGCGAGCGCGCGGATGAGGTCGGTCCCCCCGAGCACCGGGTAGCGGTTGGGGCGGGTGAGGCGGTTGAGAACGGCATCCCGCACCGCCGTCGACAGCCCGTCGGGCGCTTCGTTCGACGACGCGCGCAGGCGCACGGGCACGGCACTCGCCAGCGCCGACGAGTACACCGGGACCCCGTCGAGCTGCGGGCGGGCGGGCACGGTCCCGGCGGGAGAGGTCGACCAGCTCACCGGATGCCGCCGGCCGCCGTGCGAGCCGCAGCAAGCGCGCGACCGGACTGGACGAACGCGACGGCCGCGGCGATCTCGGGCGCGAGGTAGCGATCGGTGCCGGGGCCGGCGACCTCTTCGCGGAGCGCGGCGACCACCGCCGCAGCGACCGGCCCCGGGGAGGAGGCACGGATGTCGAGGGCGCGCGCCGCCGTGAGGATCTCGACCGCGACGACCCGCTGCGCCCCGTCGACGGCGCGACGGAGCTTTCGCGCGGCCGCCCAGCCCATCGACACGTGGTCTTCCTGCATCGCCGAGGTGGGAATCGAATCGACGGATGCCGGGACGGCGAGCCGCTTGAGCTCGGAGACGATGCCGGCCTGGGTGTACTGCGCGATCATGTGCCCCGAATCCACGCCGGGGTCGTCCGCCAGGAAGGGCGGGAGGCCGTGGCTGCGGGCGGGGTCGAGCATGCGGTCGGTGCGCCGCTCCGAGATGGAGGCGAGGTCGGCTACCGCGATCGCGAGGAAGTCGAGCACGTACCCGACCGGGGCGCCGTGGAAGTTGCCGTTGGATTCGACGCGTCCGTCGAGGGTCACGACGGGGTTGTCGACGGCGCTGGCGAGCTCGCGTCCGGCGACGAGCGCGGCGTGAGCCACGGTGTCGCGCACCGCGCCATGCACCTGCGGTGCGCAGCGCAGCGAGTAGGCGTCTTGGACGCGGGTGAAGGCCGTGGGGGCGGCGTGCTCCGCGACGATGTCGCTCCCCTGCAGGACCGCCCGGATCACCGCGGCACTGTCCGCCTGCCCGGGGTGCGGGCGCAGCGCCTGGAGGTCGGCGGCGAACACCGCATCGGTGCCGCGCAGGGCTTCGACGGTGAGGGCAGCGGCGATGTCGGCGGTCGGGAGGAGCTCGTGCAGGTCGTGGATGGCCATCACGAGCATGCCGAGCATGCCGTCGGTGCCGTTGATGAGCGCGAGTCCCTCCTTCTCCCGGAGAGCCACGGGCGTGAGTCCGGCGGCGGCGAGCGCATCGCTCGCGGGGTGGACGATGCCCTCGGCGTCGCGGACGTGCCCCTCGCCCATCACCGCGAGCGCGCAGTGCGCGAGAGGAGCGAGGTCACCGGAGCAGCCGAGGCTGCCGTACTCGCCGACGAGAGGCGTGAGATCGGCGTTGAGCAGTCCCGCGTACGCCTCGGCCACCTCGGGACGCACGCCGGTGCGACCGGTGGCCAGGGTCGACAGGCGCAGGAGCATGAGGGCGCGCACGACCTCGCGCTCGACCTCGGCGCCGCTGGAGGCGGCGTGACTGCGCACGAGCGATGCCTGCAACTGGGCGCGCAGAGCACCGGGGATGGACTTCGACGCGAGCGCACCGAACCCCGTCGAGACCCCGTAGTGCGGCCGGGTGTCCTCGGCGAGCGCGTCGATGACGGCGCGCGACGCCTCCATCGCAGCCTGGGCGTCGTCGGAGAGCACGACGTGCGCGCGGTCACGGGCGACTGCGACGACCTCGTCCGGCGAGAGGGCGCCGACCCCGACGGTGACGATTCGTGTGCGCATGCGGATGCCTTTCTGTCCGTGAGACGACCCGCGCTCCGTGCGGGAGCAAGGCCGATTCCCATCGTGCGGCCGGGGCGCGGCGGCATCCGGGGGTACGCCCGCGCTTGTGTCTGACGGGTCAGATCGGCGCCGACAGTCCCCGATCTCAGACACCGGAAAGCGCGCGGATGCCGAAAAACTCCGGGAGGGGGTCTTTCATGGAGGCATGCCCCGCACGATCCGAGCCCTTCGGCTGCACCGCGACCTCGTCGCGGATGTGGCCGATGTCGCCGTGCCCGACCTCAGCCACGGTGAAGTGCGCGTGCGCACCGGCGCCGCCGGCATCTGCGGTTCGGACGTGCACGCCGCGCAAACGGGCGACTGGATCGCCTACTGGCCCGCCACCACCGGGCACGAGGTCGCCGGTGTCGTCATCGAAAGTCGTGCATCGACGGTCGCGGTCGGAACGCGCGTCGTCGTGGACTCCCGCGTCCCCTGCCGCGCGTGCGAGGACTGCGCGGTCTCCCCACGCCTCTGCGCCGAGCTGACCTGGCTGGGCGAGTCCCGCCCGGGCGGTTTCGCCGAAGAACTCGCGGTCCCCGCCACCCAGACGTACCCGATCCTCGATGCGGCACTGCCGCTCGAAACCGCCGTACTGGCCGAACCGCTCGCCGTCGTGCTCACCGCTCTGCGCGGCATCCCCGACGGCACACGCACGGTGCTCGTCCAGGGGTACGGCCCCATCGGCGCCCTCGCCCACCTCGTGCTCCGCGGACGCGGGGTCGCGGTCTCGGTGGACGAGCCCGACCCCGGTCGCCGGGCGCAGGCACTCGCGCGCGGCGCCCATCCCGCCGGAGGTCGCGTGGATGCCGTCCTCGACGCCGCCGGGTACCCCGGCTCGGTGCGCGCGGCATTCGAGACCGTGCGCCGCGGCGGCACCGTCGTGATCGTCGCGATCGGCGATCACCCGCTCGACATCTCGGCTCAGGCCCTCGTCGAGAAGGGCGTGAGCATCGTCACGTCGATCGGATTCGACGACGACGGCATCCCCGCCGCCCTCCGGCTCCTCGGCGATGACCCGGACGCCTTCGCCGACGTCGTGAGCGACCGCATCCGCCTCGATCAGCTCCCCGCTCGACTGGTCGCCCCGGCGCCCACCCTCGGAAAGGTCGTGGTGAGCTTCCCATGAGCCGCAGATACCTCATCACCGGCGGCACGAGCGGCATCGGCGCCGCGGTCGCGCGGCACCTCACGGACCGCGGCCACCGCGTCCTGATCACGGGGACCTCGCGCGCGACGGTGGACGCCGCCCTCGCCGAGGGAATCGCGGCGCACGGCGCGGTGGCGGACGTGACGGATGCCACGGCCGTCGAGGCCGCGTTCGGCGCGGCCGTCGCCGCGTTCGGCGGGCTGGACGGGGTGTTCGCGAACGCCGGCATCGACGGTGAGGGCAAGCCCGCGCAGGAACTCGACGCCACCGTGTTCCGCCGGGTGCTCGAGGTCAACACGGTCGGCGTCCTCCTCGTCGCCCAGGCCGCCCACCGTCACCTCGACCGGCCGGGGACGCTCGTCGTCAACGCCTCGGTCAACGCTCTGCGCCCGGAGGCGCACTTCGCCGACTACAACGCCAGCAAGGCCGCGACCCTGTCGCTCGCGAAGACCCTGGCCCTGGAGTGGAGCGCCGAGAACCTGTCGGTGACCTCGATCTGCCCGGGCTACTTCCCGTCGAGGATGACGAAGGACTGGCTCACCGACTCCGAGGTCGCTCCGCAGCTCCTCGGACTCATCCCCGCCGGTCGCTTCGGCCGCCTCGACGAGGTCGGAGCCCTCGTCGAATTCCTCCTCGGACCCGAAGCCCCCTTCCTCACCGGCGCCGCCATCACCATCGATGGCGGACGGAACATCTGACACCCGAGAGAAAGAGCACTCCCATGACGACTCCGTCCATCCGCGAGCGCGGGCGTTGGGCCGACATGTCGGTCGCCGACCGCGCCGATCTGACCACCCGCGGCATCGGTCGCATCTTCGATCCCGAACTGCGCGCCTCGGTGCTCACGATTCTCGAGGACGTGCGCGACCACGGCGATGCCGGCCTGCTGCGGGCGCTCTCGACGTTCGACAAGGTGGAGGTGGATGCCGACGGCATCCGCGTCTCCCGTGAGGAGTTCGCCGCCGCGCGGGCCGAGATCGACGCCGACATGCTCACCGCGATCCGCGAGTCCATCGCGTCCGTGCGCCGCTACAACGAGCGACTGATCGCCGAGGACGCGGACTGGAGCTTCGAGACGGCACCCGGAGTCGTCGTCGGCGAGCGGACCAGCCCGATCGAGAGCGTCGGGCTGTTCGTGCCGGCGGGCAAGGGGTCCTTCCCCTCGGTGCTGGTGCAGCTGGGAACCCCCGCGGTCGTGGCCGGCGTCCCGCGCATCGCGGTCGTGACCCCGCCCGTTCCGGGCTCCGGCGGCAAGGTCGACCCGGCGATCCTCGTCGTGGCCGACGAGCTCGGCATCACCGACGTGTTCCGGGTGAACGGCCCGGCCGGCATCGGCGCCCTCGCGTTCGGCACCGAGACCGTGCCCGCCGTCCGCAAGGTCGTCGGCCCCGGGAGCCCCCCGGTCGCCGTCGCGCAAATCGAGGTCCAGCGCTTCGGTGTCGTGAGCAACATGCTCCTCGGACCGAGCGAGAGCCTCATCCTCGCCGACGACTCCGCCGACCCGCGTTTGCTCGCCGCCGATCTGCTGAACGAGGCCGAGCACGGCCCCGACTCCTCCAGCGTGCTCGTGACCACCTCGGCCGAGCTTCTGGCCGCGGTGCAGGTCGAGCTCGCCGCGCAGCTCGCGCAGTTGCCCGCGCCCCGCGACGAGTACGCCCGGCTCGCACTGCACAACGGCGGGGCGGTGCTCGTGGACTCGATCGAGGAAGGCGCGGAGGTGGCCAATGCCTACGCCCCGGAGCACATGCAGCTCGTCGCACGCGACGAGGACTACGTGCTCGACCTCATCGTCGACGCGGCCGAGATCCTGGTCGGTCAGCACACGACGGTGTCGATGGCGAACTTCGCCCTCGGCTGCCCCGCGGCCCTGCCTACGAGCGGGTACGCGAAGGTGTCCAGCGGCATCACGGCGCACACGTTCCGCAAGAAGCGCGCCGTCGCCCGCTCGACGCCCGAGGGCTTGCGCGCCCTGGCTCCGACGGTGCTCGCCTACACGGCGCACGAGGGGTTCCCGGCGCACGGCAACGCCGTCGCGATCCGGCTCTGACCGATGAAGCTCAGCGAAGCGCTCGAGTTCGTCGGGCTCACCCGGGGACGGCCTGCGGGGCGGTTCGCCCACCTCTACACGGTCGGTGACGTCCATCGCGCCGCTCGCCGGGCCCTCCCCCGCGGCATCTCCGACTACGTCGACGGCGGCGCCGACGGAGAGGTCTCGGTCGTGGCGAACGAGAGCGCGTTCGACGAGTTCCGGTGGCATCCGGATGCCCTCGTGCCCGCCGACGCCATCGACACGGCGACGACGATCGCGGGCGAACGCTGGACCGTGCCCATCGGGCTCGCGCCCACGGGGTACACGCGCATGATCCACCCGGCAGGCGAGATCGCCGTCGCCGAAGCGGCCGCCGCGGCAGGCGCGCCCTACGTGCTGTCGACGGTGGCCACCACCACGATCGAGGACGTGACCGTGGCGACGCGCGCTCCCTGGTCGCAGCTGTACGCGATGCGCGAACGCGAGGTGACCGACGACCTCGTCCGCCGTGCCGCCGCGGCCGGCTCGCCGGTGCTCGAGCTCGCCGTGGACACGGCGGTCGCGGGCAACCGGGTGCGCGACCGCCGCAACGGTCTCGTCATCCCGCCGCGCATGACACCGTCGACCATTCTCGGCATCGCGATCAAGCCGCGGTACTGGATGGGCATGCTCACGAGCGACTCGATCGACTTCGCGCAGGTCAAGGCGAGCGACGTCGGCGGGCGGCTTCCCGGCGGCTCGATCTCCGACATCACCGCCGGGTTCGACGCGGCGCTGGACTGGGACGAGATCGCCCGCATCCGCGACCTCTGGCCGCGCACGTTCCTGCTGAAGGGTCCGATCAGTCCGCGCGACGCCGAGCGCGCGCGCGACCTGGGGATCGACGGCGTGCACCTCTCAAACCACGGCGGCCGTCAACTCGATCGCACCGTCGCTCCGATCGACCTCGTCGCCCCGGTGCGCGCGGCGATGGGGTCCGACGCCCTCGTGGTCGTCGATTCGGGCGTCCGCAGCGGCGGTGACGTGGCGATCGCGCTCGCCCTGGGGGCGGATGCCGCCTTCCTTGGCCGGCCCTACCTCTGGGGTCTGGCCGCGGGCGGACGCGAGGGTGTGGCGCGCGTGCTCGAGATCGTGCGCGGCGAGCTCGCCCGCACCATGGCGCTCGTGGGCGCACCATCGGTGGCGTCCCTGCGGGAACGCGGACCCCGCCTCCTCGCGCAGCCCCGTACGCTGGGCGGTGCCTGAGCAGCACGGGCACAAGAGATCCAGGATGCCGAGATGACCGCCGATCCCGCCGATGACGTCGCCGCCACCATCGCCGCTCCTCCCGAGCGTCCGACCGGCCCGCGTATGCCCGCCCTCCGTCACGGCGTGGCCGTGCTCCGTTTCCTCGCGAGCAAGCCCGGACCGGTCGGCGCGGTGGCGATCGCCCGGAGCCTGGATCTGCCGCGCAGCTCGACCTACCAGATCCTCCAGGTGCTGGTCGATGAGGGACTCGTGGTGCACATCCCCGACGCGCAGGGCTACACCCTCGCCGTCGGGGTGTTCGAGCTGGGGTCGGCGTACCTCCGCCACCAGCCGCTCGAGCTCCTCGCGCGTCCCCTGCTCAACCGGCTCATGCTGGCGCTGGGGCTCACCGCCCATGTCGGCATCCTGTACGGGCACGAGACGCTCTACCTGCTCAAAGAACAGCCCGCGCGCGCGACCACGCTCGTCACCGACGTCGGGGTGCGCCTCCCGGCGCACCTGACCGCGACGGGCCGGGCGATGCTCGCGATGCTGCCGGCCAGCCAGATCATGGCCATCTACGCCGCGCAGGGCGCGTTCGTGCAGCGCACCGAGCGCGGTCCGCGAAGCCTGCGCGAGCTGCGGTCGCTGCTGGCCGCCGACCGACAGCGCGGGTGGAGCCTCGAGGACGGGCACACCACCGACGGAGTGACGTGCATCGCCGCAGCCGCCGTCGACCACAGTGGCCACCCCGTCGCCAGTTTCTCGGTGTCGTTCGCAAGCGATCAGCTCGTCGACCTCGAGGCGCACGAGCGGGTGGGAACCGCCGTCCGTGAGGCCGCCGCCCAGCTGACGCGACGGCTGCACGGCGACCCTGCGGCCCTCGTCCCCCGACGCGTCGGCGGCTGAGCGCGAGACCCGACGCTCGCCGGTCGGCGCGCTTCGTCCGCGCCGACCGGCCTGGCATCCGCAGCCGCTACTCCGGCGAGACCGCAGCGAAGAACTCCGTGAACACGTCGTCTCCGGCGACCGGCTCCGCGCCCGCCGCGACGGCGATGCCCCAACCGATGGCGGCGCTGACCGGCGTGTGCCCGGTCGGGCCACCTGCCCGCAGTTCGTGCACGAGCGTCGGGCAGCACATCAGTGCGAGGCGTACGAGACGCCGCCAGTCCGCAGGCAGCCACCCCCGCCCGTGCAACTCGGCCAGCAGCGGGCGCCAGACCAGCTCGGCCTTCGTGTCGAGGAAGGCTCCGCGCAAAGTCCCGAGGTCGTGGTCGTGGTCGACGACGAGGCGACCGTCGGCGTACGAGACGCAGGCCGCGTACCGTTCGGTCGCGATCGCCGGCTCGTAGAGCCAGAAGGGATGCGCGAAGACGTTGTGGAAGGTCGTCTTCACCTCGGCGAGCAGCGCCGGGACGTGGCGCCCCGCGAAGGCGGGGTCGAACTGGGTGAGCAGGGCGCGGCCGTCGTCGTCGCGCTCGAACCAGACATTGGCGTTGTGGGCGTCGCCGTGCGCGATCACGGCCGCGGGCCCATAGCGCTCGGGGACGAGCGCGGCGAGCGCTTCGGCGAAGAGCTCCCCGACGGTGCGGTCGTACTCGACGCCGTTGACGACCCACCGCGCGGCGAAGAACTCCGCGTCGTCCAGGACGATCGTGTTCCCACCGCCCAGGCGGTGCTCCTTCCCCTGATAGAACCGCTCGACGCGTCCGGCGACGGTGGTGCCGGTCGGGTCGACCGCGGGGTCGAACAACCGGTCGCGGAACAGACGGTTCACCGGTTCGGCGGCGAGCTGCGCACCCGTCGCCGCGTGCAGCGTCTCGCGCATCCGGGCCCACGACACGGCATCCAGGTCGCGCTGCGCCTGAACGGCCTCCCGCACCTTGGGGGCGTCGGCGGCGGCGCGGTCGACCTCGAGCCCGCGGCAGAGGTCTGAGAAGCGGGGGTCGCGGCGCAGTCGGTAGAGCAGGATCTGGCGGCCTGGCTCGCCGTTCGCGAGCGCCGGCACGTCGACGGGGTACCCCGCCGCCTGCAGCAGCTCGGCGTTGTAGTACTCCTGGATCGTGTCGTCCTCGCCCTCCTCGGCGTGGAACTTGAAGAAGAACCGCTCGCCGTCGAGCTCGACGGTGCCGTTCAGGGAATTGAGGCTGTACACGTCACGGTTGATCGCGACCCCGGCGACCTCGCGATCGGAGATGTCGCGGATCAGCTCGGCGAGACTGCGCGTGGCCGACAGCTCGTCGCCCGCGAGGTACTGATCGCGTGCGAGACGCGCGAGGGGCGGGGCGCTCATGCGACGTTCTCGTGCACGAGCTCGAGGATCTCGGCGAACATCTCGCGGAACTCCGGCGACGTCGTCATCTCTGCGGCGCGGGGGCGAGCCAGCGGCACGCGCAGGTCGGCGCGCACGCGTCCCGGACGCGGGGTCATCACGATGACCCGATCGGAGGTGAAGATCGCCTCCTCGATGTCGTGCGTGATCATCAGGACCGTGAGCTTGTGCTGCTCCCAGATGCGGGTGAGCAGCGCCTGCATGTCGCGGCGCGTGAGAGCGTCGAGCGCGCCGAAAGGCTCGTCCATGAGCAGGATGCGCGGGCGGTAGCTGAGCGAGCGAGCGATCGCGACGCGCTGCTGCATCCCGCCGGACAGCTGGGCGGGGAAATGGTCTTCGAACCCCGTCAGGCCCACGAGGGCGAGATGCTCGCGCGCAGAGGCGGCGCGCTCCTTCTTCGACATGCGCTGGTTCTCGAGGGCGAACTCCACGTTGCCCTGCGCGGTGAGCCACGGGAACAGCGTGAAGCCCTGGAACACGACCCCCCGATCGCGCCCGGGACCGTCGATCGCGGCACCGTCGACGCTCACGTCGCCGGTCGTGGCCTCGGTGAGCCCGGCGATGATGCTGAGCAGGGTCGACTTGCCGCACCCCGATGCCCCGACCACCGAGACGAACTCGTTCTCGGTGAGGGCCAGATCGATGGGGCCGAGGGCGTCGACGGAGCCGAAACTTTTCGTGAGGGAGTCGACGTGGACGAGACCGCTCATCGGCGGATCCTTTCGTAGCGGAACAGCGCACGACCGATCAGGCGCATGAGCACGTCGGTGACGAGACCCAGGATGCCGAGGACGATGAGGTACGCGAAGATCAGGTCGGTCTGCAGGAACCGCTGTGCCAGCACGATGCGGTACCCGAGGCCGGTGGTGGCGGCGACGAGCTCGGCCAGCACGATCCACGTCCAGGCCCAGCCCAGCGTGATGCGCAGGGCGTCCCAGATGCGCGGGGCGGACGCCCGCAGCACGATGCGCGAGAGGATGCGCTCGTTCGACAGCCCGAGGGTCTCGCCGACGTCGATGAACGACCGCGGCACGGACCGCACCGCGTCGGCCACCATGAGCACCTGCTGGAAGAACGTGCCGAGGAAGATGATGAGCCATTTCTGCTCCTCGCCCACGCCGATCCACAGGATCGTCAGAGGCACGAAGGCGACCACGGGCATGTAGCGGATGAAGTCGACGAGCGGCTGCACCGCCGCTTCGACGCGCGCGCTGATGCCGACGACGGCTCCGATGGGCACGGCCAGCACGGTTGCGAGCAAGAACCCGACGAGGATGCGGAAGGTCGAGGCGCCGAGGTCGGCGAGGAGCTGTCCGTTGGCGATCTGCTCGCCCAGGGTCACGGCGACCTGGACGGGTGACGGGAGGAAGCGGGGGTTGGTAACCCCCGTCGCGCTCACCAGGGCCCACAGGCCCAGCAGCACGACGAACGAGACGATCGCGGTCGTCACGTAGCGGCGCCGGGTCATGGTCTGCCCGATGCGGTAACGGCGACGCCGCGGGCGGCGCGGCGCCGATGGGCTCGTGGCCGGCGCGGTGGCGTCGGCGCGGGTGGAGTGGAGCGTCATGAGTACCTTCTCTCGCGGTGCGCCGGCCCCGCCCGGAGGCGGAGCCGGCGAACCGCGCGGGTCCTTTCGTCAGTTCGTGACGAACTGGCTGTCGTAGAGGGCGGTCAGATCGACAGGCTGCGTGAGCAGACCCGCCTCGGTGGCGACGCGCTCGGCCATCGGCAGGGCGTCGGAGACATACTCACCCGAGAATGCCGCGGCGTTCTGCGCCTTGTCGAAGTACCGGACCCCGTCGAACGCGCTCGACAGCGCCGCCGCGTCTTCGCCGACCTGCTTCGCGATGACTCCGCGCGCCGCATCGGTGTCGGAGTTGTAGTAGTCGACGGCCTCGCCCCACGAGTTCACGAGCGCCTGCACCGTCTCGGGGCTGTCCGCGAGGAGCTTCCCGCTCACCACGAGCGCGTCGCTGATGAGACCCGGAGCGTCGGAGCCCGAGAAGATCGCTTTGAGCCCCGAATCCTGCTCGAGCGCCGTGGTGATGTAGGGCTCGTAGGTGATCGCGACGTCGACCTGCTTCGAGATGAGGGCGGCGGCGGCATCCGAGGCGGCCATCGGTACGGGCTGGATGTCGTTCATCGTGAGCTTCGCCTTGTCGAGGGCCGCGTGCAGGAGCAGGTCGCTCGTCGACCCCTGCTCGTAGGCGACCTTCTTGCCTTTGAGCTGCGAGATCGAGGTCACGTCCGGTCCCGCGAGCATCGCGTCGGCGGTCTCGGAGTAATCCTCGATCAGCACGATCTTGAGGTCGACGCCCGCCTCCTTCATCATCATGGCGGTGTGGGTCGCGACGTTCGCGGCGTTGATCTGACCCGAGGCGAAGGCGCTGATCTTGTCGGCGTCGGTGTTCAACTGCACCATGTTGACGTCGACGCCGTTCTTCTCCAGGATCCCCTGGTCCTGGGCGACGTACCACTGGCCGTAGCCGATCCAGGGCTGGGTGCCGAGGGAGACGGCGACATTGCCTCCGTCTCCTCCGGCGCTGGAGGAGGAGGTGCCGGAGCAGCCGGCGAGCAGGAGGGCGGCCGCCGCGACGGCGGCGACGGCGAGACGACGCGCACGGCGCGGCATCCCGGAGAGCGGAGTACGTCGGGTCGTGTTCATGGCTTCACCGTAGGAGCGCCGTGTTTCCAACACGAGTCCCACGGGGCCGCGCGCGAGAGGTTGTGTGTGGGATCTCAGATTGCGGGGCAGTCAGCCGCGATGAACCCGCCCGCCACGCCGGCCCGGCGCTGTCACTCCCCCGGCACCGCCCGCCGCGCGACCACGCGACGCGCCTCGACCACAGCCTCGGCGAAGTCGGCATCCGGGTCGTCCATGACGATCGCGGTGGCACGGGCGTGCGCGCTGACGACGTCGTACGGAGAGACGGCCGCGCGTTCGATGGCCGCCTGGGCGCGGAAACCGATGGCCGCGAAGGCTCGGCTCAGGCTCCGCTGGGTGTCGTGGTCGCCGCGTCCGAACTGCGTCGCGAGCTCGTCGGCGAGCTCTTCCTGGGCGCCCTCGGGGACGAGACCGGATGCCGTGCGCCAGGCGGCCCGGGCCACCTCGGGGTGGCGATCCCGCAGCACCGCCGGGGTGATGACCGCGAACGCGGCGGGGTCGCCGATCTTCGAGAGCGTGTGCAGCGCTTGGCTCCGGGCCTGCGGGACGTCGGCGGACACCTCGGGCAGGAGGGCGGGCACGACCTGGTCCGGGTCGTGGCGCGTGAGGGCCCAGGTCAGCATGTCGCGGACGAAGAAATCGGTCTCGACGGCGCACCGGGCCACGAGCTCGGCGATGTAGCTGTCGTCGGGGCGGGTGCCCGCGGCGAGCGCCGCCTGCAGGCGCGCGGACGCATCGGGGTGCTCGAGCGCGGCGCGGAGCCGGTCGGCGGGGGTGGTGGGGTCGGTCATCGTGCTCTCCAACGTTTCACGCCGCGCGGCGGGGCGGCTGCCCGCTACGTCCTGCCTACCCGCCGCTCGATGAGCTTGCGCGCGACGTCCAGGAAGCTCGGCGCGTGTTTCGCCCACTCCTGGTCGAGCTTTCGTACGTCGATCTTCCCCGTGTGCAGCAGCTCGCAGATCTTCATCCAGCTCTCGCCGGTCGCCGCGGTGAGCGCCCCCGCCACCGCGGCGTTCACGACGACGCCGGCGCCCGGGATGAGCTTGAGGAAGCTGGTCGCCAGAGCCCGCCCCGCGACCTGGACGCCGAACTGGGCGAGGGCTCCCGCGGACAGCATCGTCTTGACCTCGAGGTCGTAGATGGCCGCGATCCGCCCCATCATCGTGAGCTGGATCGGCGCAAGAGTGAGAGCATCCGAGACAGGAAGCGGAACGGTCGCCGCTCCCGCGGCTGCCGCGGCCGCCGTCGCGATGATCGGCCGCGCCATCTCCCGCTTCCACGGGAGGTTGAGGCGCTGCGCGATGCGAAAGGCGTCCTTGTCGCGCTCGGGGGCGAGGCTCAACGTCTCCGTGACAAGGTCACCGAGACCGTGTCCCTTGCCCTTCCCGTGCCTGTCGCGGGTGGATGTCAGGATGACGCGGCGATACGGCACGTGCAGCCGCTGGCCGGTGGCCGTGTCCACCGGGTCGTTCAGCCAGTCGACGAAAGCCTGCACGTCTTTCGCGACGCCGCGTTGCCCGGTGACGGGGTTCTTGATCCAGTCGACCTTGGTGAGCACGAGGATGACGGGGAGCCCCCGCGCGTCCAGCTCGCGGATCATCGCGATGTCGGCGGGGGTGAGGCGGTCGTCGTTGGCCTTCACGCAGTACCAGACCACGGAGATCTGCTGGTCGCCGGACTGCGCGGCGATGGCGTCGAGGTGGTTCCGCAGCTGCTGGTCCGGAGGAACGGGTGATCCGATCTCGAAGCCCTCGACGTCCCAGATCCCGAGGGAGTCGTCGCTGTAGAACTGCACGCCGCGCGTGACGGGCAGGCCCCTGCCGACCTTCGCCCAGTCCCGCCCGAACACGGCGTTCACGAGGGAGGACTTCCCCACCCCCGAGCTGCCGACGATGGCCAGGTTGAAGCGGCCGTACCGCGAGCGCGCCTCGGAGGTCGCGTCGACGAACGCCTTCTCGTCGATCGCGGGATTCTTCGCGTCTTTCTTCGCCATCGCGCCCCCTCGTTTCACCTCGCTCCGTCAGTGTCGCATTCGTGGCGGCCGCGGAGCCGCCCCTGGACAACGGGGGGCTCACGCCCCGAGGATCTCGCGCAACAGCTCGTACTCGGCATCCATCCCCTCGTTCGCCCGCCGCGGGTCGTCCGACTGGCCGGTTCGGCGCATCTCCGCGAGGTAGCGCCGGTCGGCGTCGAGGCGGGCGCGCGCGTCGGCGCCGACGTTCCCGTGCCCCGGGATCACGACGTGCGCCGCGTCGGCGTACGGCTCGAGCAGATCGAGCGCGCGCTCGTACGCGGCGACGTCATGGGGCCAGAACGGCAGCGGAAGCTCGACGTCGCTGAGCATGTCGCCCGCGACCAGCACGCGCGACTCGGGCAGCCACACCGCCGTGTGCCCCGGTGCGTGTCCGTCGTGGACGATGAGCTCGACGTCGAACGCCGGGGTGCCGGCATCCGCTCTCCCCATGAGGTCGATGAGGTCGGGGGTGAACTCTGGCCCGAGCTCCGCGACGAGGTCGTCCCGCTCGTTGCGGGCGAGCTCGGCGGTGCGAGGCGAGGCCCAGCGTGGCACGTTTCCGAACTCCGGATGCCACAGCACATGGTCGTAATGAGCGTGGGTCGCGAACCCCTCGGCGACGGTGATCCCGCGCTCCCGCAGTTCGTCGGCGAGCGCGGCGAGTTCGTCGGGCAGCCACGCGGGGTCGACGAGCAGGGCACGTCCGGATGCCACGACCACCGTCGTGTTCGTCTGCATGATTCGGCTCGTGCGGACCAGCACGCCGGGAGCGACCTCGCGGAGGGTGGTCATGCGGTGAGCCTATGAGGGTGAAGCCCCGGCCACACCTCGCGCGAGTACCGCGATGCCCGCGCGACCTGATCGGACGTCGGGGTGACGCCCGTGTACGCGACGAACTGCCGGGCTGCCTGCAGGGCGATCACGGCGTCGCCTCCGACCACCGTCGCGCCGGCGTCGCGCGCGGCGGCGAGCAGGGGAGTCTCCGCCGGGAAGGCGACCACGTCCATCACCGCCGGCGCCGCCCGGATGTGCTCCAGCGGGAACGACAGGTCGTTCGCCTGCGGCCCTCGCATGCCGATGGGCGTGGCGTTGATGAGGACCGCCCCGGTGGGGGCGGGGATTTCGGATGCCGCGGTGAAGCCGTACTGATCGGCGAGCGCCGCACCGGTGGCGGTGTTCCGTGAGAGGACGGTCACGTCGGTCGCCCCGCGAGCGTGGAGGACGGCCGCGATGGCCTTGGCCATGCCGCCGGACCCGTGCAGGATCACCGGGCACGTGAGGTCGATCCCCCGCTCGCCGATGAGCTCGTCGATGGCGAGGTAGTCGGTGTTGGAGGCGGTGAGCACTCCGTCGTCGTTGACGATCGTGTTGACGCTCCCGATCGCCGCCGCCGACGGCTCGAGCGCGTCGACCAGGGGGATGACGGACTCTTTGTGGGGCATCGAGACGGAGCAGCCGCGGATGCCGAGCGCCCGCACCCCCGCGATGGCCCCCGCGATGTCGTTCGTGCGGAACGACTTGTAGACGAAGTTCAGGCCGAGTTCCGCGTAGAGGTAGTTGTGGAAGCGGGTGCCGATGCTCGTGGGGCGGGCCGCGACGGAGATGCAGACCGTGGTGTCGACATCGATGCGGTGGGCTGTGCTGTTCATCGGGCCGGCGGAGTCCACACCCGCGCCTCGGCGGTCTCGTCGTACCAGTGCCCGTTCGGGATCGACTGCAGCTCGAACAGGGTTCCCCACGGCGCGCGGACGTAGACGCTCGCGTTGCCCTCCGTGTCTTCGTGCGGAGAGTTCTCGTGCGGCTCCGAGAGGGCCTCGCCGCCGGCCGCGATCGCCCTCTTCAGGGCGCTGTCGATGTCGTCGACGTACACGGACACGTGGTTCAGGCCGAGGTCGCTCAGTTTCGCCGGGGGCTGCTGGGCGGAGTCCACGATCTCGAACACCTCGAGTCCCGGACCGACACCGATCTGCACCATGCGCTGACGAACGATCTTCGCTCCCGACGGCAGACCGAGCTGCCGCTCGGTGTCCGGCCCTTCACGAGGGGGATCGGACGGAGTGAGTCCGTCGTAGGCGACCCTGCCGTCGAACGCCGCCCGCAGGAAGATCGTGGCCGCGTCCACATCCGGCACCGTGATGCCGATGTGGTTGATTCCGCGTGGCAGCGGACCGTAGCCGTCACGCTCGGGCGCGAGCGGTAGCTCCGGGCTCGCATCCTCGGTCCGTCGTAGGGACGTCGTGTCCTTGCTCATCGGTCTCTCCTCGTCATGGATCGGGCGCATCGCTTCCCATCCTCGAGCCGCTCGCGGGAGCGGACGCCGGAAGGCGGGGTCCTCCGACGCAATCCAAGAGTCAAACGATTTACTACCCTGGACAGGTGTCCCGCTCGCGCATCACGATGGCGCGACTCGCCGCCGAGGCGGGTGTGTCCGTCTCAACGGTTTCGAACGCCTACAACCGCCCCGAGAAGCTGTCTGCTGCGGTGCGGGAGCGAGTGCTGGCGCTCGCCGATGAGCTCGGCTACGCCGGCCCCGACCCGCTCGCGCGGAGCCTGCGCCGCCAGCGCACGGGCGGGATCGGCGTCGTGTTCACCGACGACCTTCCGTTCGTCTTCACCGACCCCGCCTCTGCGGGCTTCCTCGCGGGAGTCGCCGAAACCCTGTCCGAGACCGGCAGCCATCTCGTCCTCCTCCCCGCCGGCACGCCCGAGAAGCGACAGCGAGCACCGATCGATCACGCTGCGGTCGACGGGATCGTGTTCCACTCCCTCCCGCTCGGCGAGCGCACGCTCGGTCTTCTCCAGCGGCGGGGCACGCCGGCGGTGCTGGTCGATCAACCCGGCCCCGTTTCGTCGGTCCCCTGGATCGGGCTCGACGAGAGTGCGGCCATGCGCCTCATCGGCTCTCACCTGGCCGAGCTCGGCCACGTCCACGTGGGTTTCATCACGTCTCGGCTCGGCACCGCGCCTCACAACGGTCCCGCATCGCCGGATCGCGTCCTCCGCTCACGGTTCACGATCCCCCGCGATCGCATTCGGGGCCTCGAACAGGGGCTCGGGCATCCTGTCACCGTCGAGGAGAGATGGGAGACGACCAGCGCCTCCGGAGCAGACGCCGCCGCCGAGCTTCTCCACCGCGACCCGCGCATCACGGCCATCGCGTGCATCGCCGACACCTACGCGCTCGGCGCCCTCGAGTGGGCGAAGCGGCACCACATCCAAGTTCCGCGCCACCTCTCGATCACCGGCTTCGACGACGTCGCCAGCGCACACACCGCCGGACTCACGACGATCCGGCAACCGTTCACCCTCAAGGGGCGAACCGCCGCCCAGGTCCTGCTCCGCATGCTCGACGGCGACGACCCGCCGCTGACCCACTACCTCGACACCACGCTCGTTCGTCGGTCGTCGAGCGGGCCGCGACTCATCTGAGGAGCGACCGCGGTCGCCCGGCTCGCTACGGCTGCCGCCGCACCCCCGCCCACCCGTCCCCGTCGCGCTGGAACACGATCCGGTCGTGCAACCGCGACGGACGCCCCTGCCAGAACTCGAACTCCGTGGCATCCACCCGGTATCCGCCCCAGTGCGGCGGCCTCGGCACCGGCTGGTCGTCAGGAAAGCGCGCGGTGACCTCGGCCATCTGCGCCTCGAGGGCGGCTCGGGATGCCACGGCCTCCGACTGGTGACTCGCCCAGGCCGACAGCTGCGAACCGCGCGGACGCGAGGCGAAGTACGCATCGTCGCGCTCGGGCGGAAGCGGCGTCGCGGTCCCGAGCACGATCACCTGCCGCTGCAGCGCGTACCAGGGGAACAGGATCGAGACGCGCGGATTCTCCGCGAGCGCCCGGCCCTTGCGCGACAGGCGGTTGGTGAAGAACGAGAGGGCGCCGTCATCGTCGATTCCGCGCAGCAGCACAGTGCGAGAGGTCGGCGACCCCGTGGCATCCACCGTCGAGACGACCATCGCGTTCGGCTCGGGCAGGTCGGCCGCGTCGGCCACCCACCGCTGGAAGAGGGAGAGAGGGGATGCCGCGAGCGCGGCGTCGTCGAGCTCGTCGAGCGTGTAGTCGAGCCGGTGGGCGAGGGGGTTCTCGGTCATCGCGCGGGTCTCCGGTCGGTCGCGGGAGGCACCATCGTACGACCGGACGCCCTGACCCGCCCGGGCGAGAACCTCGCAGCGGCCGAACTTCGCGAATGCGCACGGGGGTGGCCCCCTCACCGATGCGGGAACATCATCGAGAGGACGACCGCGCTGACGATTCCGAGAACGGTGCCGATCGCCCCGAACACCTGCCCGTAAAGCGGCAGGCGACGCGGAAGCTGCGCGTTGCGCAGGTGCGCCCACGCGGTGTTGGACAGGACGAAGCCCAGCAGGCCCACGGCGATACCCGCCGGAGTCGGCACGAGAGAGATCACCGAACAGACGAACCCGATGATCCGGCCCGGCCCGACGGCCCAGGGCTGGATCACGGGTTTCCCATTCAGGCCGCGCGGAGCCGATTGGCCCGACAGCGCGCGGGCCACGTCTTCCCGGAATGTCAGCGGCCGTGGCTCCTCCCGCGGCGGTGCGGCGGCTTTCTTCGGGGGTCTTTGCGGGCGCTTCCCGTATGCGACGTATCCTGCCACGAGGAGAGCGACCACGGCGGCGCCCAGAACGACGGCCCGCGGCATTCCAGACAAAAAGGTGCCGACGAGGAGCAGAAGGAAGGCCGCGACCATCAATCCCGCGATCCGAAGCTGCACGACCGCGTCTCGACGCAGCAAGGCGACGAGCGGCCCGAGCCCGTAGCGGAATCGGGCGGTGAACAGCGTGAGCCCGACGGCGGCCAGAGCGGGCAGCGTCAGGGCGTACACGAGCGCGAGCACAGGTGACACCCCGTCCGCCGACGGTTCAGGCGGAGGAAACTTCAGGCCGATCATCGCCCACCAGATGCTCACGACGAGCAGAATGGCCACCCATCGGCCGAACGTCGCGACGATGTTCTTCGTGTGGGCGGGGTTTGCGGGCTGTTCGGCAGTGAGGCCCGCGAAGAGGTTCATCGCTGCGGCGACCTTGCCCCGCCGGTCCAGCGCCACACCGAGATTCTGACGAGCGCGGAGATCGTTCGGATCGATCTCGAGCGCGGCTCGCAGCGCCGCTTCGGCCTGCCGATGGCGTCCGAGCAGAAGGAGAACGGTTCCGAGAGCCTCGTGCGCAGAGGCCACGTCGGGTGCCAGTTCGACAGCCCGCTTCGCGGCCGCGATCGCTCCGTCACCGCCCGTGCCCCCGTGGGCGTGCACCTCCGCGAAGGCGACGATGGCATGGCTCTGCCACGCCGAGGGCTCTAACCGCGCCGCGGCCCTCGCGGCTTCCAGTCCGCGACGGGGCCGTCCTGTTCCTTCAGCGACGATCGCCAGGAGACGCAGCGCCGTGGCGTTCTCGGGTTCATCCGCGACAAGTGCGGTCAACTCGTCGAAAGCCGCGTCATGCTGGCCGAGCCCGTTGAGCGCTCCGGCGAGGGTCAGGCGCGCTGATCCGTTGCGCGGATCGGCACGCAGGGCTTGCGCGGCGGCGTCTCGCGCCTCGCCCCACCGCCCCGAGTCGAACAACGCGGCTGCGCGGGCGGCATCCTGGTCGCTCACAGCCGCTTCGTCTTCTTGAGGTACGCCTTCAACTCGTCGTACTGACCGTCCGTGTTGCCGAACAGGGCGACGTTGCGGGCCGAGGCCAGCCAGTCGCCGATGGACGGCTGAACGTCATCGATCGCCCCCAGGAGGTCGGCCATCTGAATGAGCCTCGCGTCGCCGGATCGCACACTGTCCAGCAGCGCGATCTCTGAGGCGCTCTCACAGATGTGGGCGATGTCCGCCCCGCTGTACCCCTCGGTGCGGCGGGCGAGTTCGACCACATCGACCCCTTCGATCGGACGGTCACGGAGATGGGTGCGGAAGATCGCGGCACGCGCCTCGCGGTCGGGTGGGAGCACAAGAACGGTGCGGTCGAGGCGCCCGGGCCTGCGCAGGGCGGCGTCGACGTCCCACGGCTGATTCGTCGCGGCGAGCACGTAGACGCCCTCGTTTCCGGTCTGCGCGGCCAAGCCGTCGAGTTCTTCGAGCAGTTGCGACACCACCCCGCGCATTGCCGCGGAGCCCATGCCCGTTCGGCGCTGGCCGAGCGCATCGACCTCGTCGAGGAAGATCACGCACGGGGCGTGGCGCCGAGCCTCATCGAACAGGGCGTGGAGATTGTGCTCGCTCTGCCCCAGGTAGGGATCGAGCACGTCGTTCAGCCGCACCGTCACGAACGATGCGCCGAGCTCTCCCGCCAGCGCGCGAGCGAGGTGGGTCTTGCCACAGCCCGGGGGCCCGTACAGCAGAAGCCCGCCCCGGAGACGCTTCCCGTAGAGGCGTCGCAGCTCGGGATTGCGCAGCGGAGCGAGGAACGACGCCATCAACCGCTCCTTGACCTGCTCCATCCCGCCCACGTCGGCGAGAGTCAGAGCCGGGGACTCCGCGTGCACGGCCCGCTCGTCCTCAGCCGACGGCTCGGCCTCGACGAAAGCGGGCGCCACGATCTCACCGACGTCGCCCTCGGCGGCATCCCAGCCGAAAGAGGCGCCGGTCTCCTGCCGCGGGGTCTCCGGACGTTCCGCCGAGGGCGCCCCGGAGAGAGCGGATGCCATGAGCACAGCGGCGCGGGGATGCCGGGGGTCAGCGGCGAGCAGCATTCCCAGGTGCATGATCGCCTCGGACGTTCGGCCGCTCTGCATCAGAAGCTCAGCTGCATGGAGGCGCAGCGCATCGTCGTCGGGCGCGCGTTCCAGCGCGCGAAGCAACGCGGACACCACATCGTCGGTCACGCGGTCATCGTACGACCTCCGTGTGACACGGCCGCTTCAGCCATGCATGCGTCACGAGCGCGCGGCGAACACCCGCCCGCGACGACGCGCGGTCTCGTTGCGCCCCACTATGAGTGCGGTGAGAAGACGTGCACCCCCGGAATGCACACCCCGCACCCCGAGTTGCATCCGCGTGGCACTGCCCCTCCACGAAAGGACTCCCGTGAGCCTGTTCAGCCCCACCACCGTCGGCAGCATCGGTGTGCGCAACCGCGTGTCGCTCGCCCCCATGACCCGCCTGCGCGCGAGCGCCGACGGCGTTCCCGGCCCGATCGTCGCGAAGTACTACGAGCAGCGCGCCGGCATCGGCCTGCTGGTCACCGAGGGTGTGTTCCCGAGCGCCGAGTCGAAGGCATACCCCGGCCAGCCCGGAATCGTCACCGACGAGCAGGCCGCCGGCTGGGCGAAGGTCGCGGACGCCGTGCACGCCGAAGGCGGAGTGGTGTTCATGCAGCTCATGAACGGGGGACGCGTCACCCACCCCGAGATCACCGGCACCGACCGCATCGTCGCCCCCTCGGCGATCGCGATCGAGGGCGACACCCGCCTCGCCGACGGCTCGAAGGTCGCCTACCCCGTGCCCCACGCCCTCGAGACGTCGGAGCTGGAGACGGTTCGCGACGAGTTCGTCAAGGCTGCCCGTCGGGCTGTGGATGCCGGAATCGACGGCGTCGAGCTGCACTCGGCGAACGGATACCTGCTGCACGAGTTCCTCTCCCCCGCCTCCAACCAGCGCACCGACGCCTACGGCGGCTCGCCCGAGGCCCGCGCCCGCTTCGTCATCGAGGTCGCGCGAGCCGTGGCCGAGGAGGTCGGCGCGGAGCGCGTCGGCATCCGGATCTCTCCGGCCCACAACATCCAGGACGTGCTCGAGACGGATGACGCCGAGACCCGCGCCACCTACGAAGCGCTCATCGCCGGTCTCGCTCCCCTGGGTCTGGCGTATCTGAGCGTGCTGCACGCCGACCCCGCCGGCGAGCTCATCCAAGACCTCCGCCGCGCGTTCGGCGGCACCTTCATCATTAACACAGGCTTCTCGAGCGTCACCACGCGCGACGAGGCGGTGTCGGTCGTGGAGGACGACATCGCCGACCTCGTGGCCGTGGGCCGTCCCGCGATCGCCAACCCCGACCTGGTCGAGCGGTGGGAGAAGGGCGCCGACGAGAACACGGTGGACCAGGCCACGGTCTACGGCGGCGGCGAGCGCGGCTACACGGACTACCCGGTGCTGCAGGGCTGAGCGGGGTGCCGGACGCTCGCTGACGGGCGGGGCCGCCGTCGCGCCGCGCCCGAGGGACCGCGCGCCCGGGGGCGACCCCCGCTCACCGGCGCTCGCGCACCGTCAGGGTCACCGCTGTCCGCCGGGCCGCGCCCGGACCGAGCGCGACCTCGCCCAGCACGTCGGTGGGGTGATCGTGCCGCTGCGACGCCGGTTCGACGGCGACCGCGTCGACGAGACCATGCCAGGGGAAGCCGAGCACCGCACCGCGCTCCTGCCACACGTAGGTGCGGGCGAAGAGCGTGGCATCCCACTCCAGTGCGATCTCGTAGCCCGTCGACGCACTGGTCATCACCGCGGATCCCGTGAGGTTGTCGAGGTCGTCGAACCGACCGGAACCGCGGTCCACGATCGGGACCGGACCTCCGGCCAGCGCCACGCAGGAGTCCGAGAACAGCGTCGCGTCGAATGCCGGGTGCTCGGCCCACCCGAAGCGCACGGCACGCCCCCCGATGTTCGTCACCGTCGTGGTCACGACGACCCGCGAGGCTCCCCCCGTGGCTTCGAGGCGGACGTCTCGCTCGATACGGAGAGGAACCGAGCGCAGCGTCACCGACAGCGCACACGCCTCGTCGCCGCGGGAGGCCAGGCTCCACCGCCGCCACGCCGCCTCGCCGTGGAAGGGCTGCTCGACGCCGTCCACCGTCGCCGGTCCCAGCGGTCGCGGAAGCAGCAGGTGCCACCCTCCGGGGTAGCGCCTGTGCCATTCATCGGCGGAGCCCGGCATCGTCCACGCGCCGGCGGGGTCGTCGGCCCAGGGCGTGCGCAGCAGCAGCTCGACGGCCCGCGTCCCCCGTCCGACGCGGATGGACGAGATGCGGCCCCCGTCCTCCTCCACCCGCGCCTGAAGCCCACCCGCCCGCAGCACGCGGAACGACGAGCGCTCACTCATAGTGAAAGATCGCGGCATCCGGACCCGCCGGCACGTCGATGACGGCACCCTCGCGCCCGAGCGACACCGCCCACGCCGGGCCGGTCGGGAAGATCTGCATCGGCCGCGTCTCGGCTGGAACGTCGACACGGCCGGCCGCGCCGCGGCTCCACACGGCCAGGTACCGGATGCCGTCGTCGGCGACGAACCCCAGTGCGAGCACGGGGTCGTCCCAGCCGGGCACGCCGAGCGGCCAGAACGGCGTGCTCTCCGCGAAGACGTGGCGCAGCTCCTTGTGCAGGTCGACGGCCTCGCGCACGAGCGCGAACTGCTCCTCGTCGAGCCGGTCGAGGTGGCCCGACAGGTACAGGCGCCCCATGATGCCGTTGACCATCGACAGGGTCAGCTCCCCCCGAGACATCCCGGCCGCGGGATAGGCCCAGTTGCCCGCCTGCTCGGGCAGCACGCTCAGCGGCGCCGCGGCGGTGACGGCGGCCGAACGCGTCGGATCCTGCTGATCGCTGGTGGACTGCAGATGCGCCACCGACAGCAGCGCGTAGTCCATCCGCATCGCGCCCGACGCGCAGTTCTCGAACAACACCTCGGGGTGGCGGCGCTGCGCGTCTCGCAGCCAGGCGCGTAGCGCCCGCCCGTGCTCGAGCAGCCCGAGTCCCGGCGCCCCCGTGCGGTCGGTTCCCGCCCCCGGCTCGATGTTGTAGTCGATCTTGATGAACCCGACGCCGAACGTCGACACGAGGTGGTCGACGGCATCATCCATGTGCGCGCGTGCCGCGGGATGCCGGAGGTCGAGGTGGCGGCGATCGGCCTCCACCACCGGTGCGCCGTGCCGCTGGAACCACGCGTCGTCGGGCAGAGCGGCCAGCGCCGGGGACGCGACACCGACGATCTCGGGCTCGATCCACAGACCGGGCACCATCCCGGCATCCCGGATGCGGCGGATCACGCTCGCGAGACCACCGGTGAAGCGGGAGGATGCCTCTCGCCACACGCCGATCGCGTCCCAGTATTCCGTGGCATCCGTGAACCACCCGGCGTCGATGCAGAAGTACTCAGCACCCGCTGCGGCAGCGGCGGCGATGAGCGGTTCGAGAGCCTCGGTCGACGGCTGCCCCATCAGGGTGTTCATGAAGTCGTTGTAGACGAGGGGAAGCCCGGCGTCGATCGGACGCCGCTCGCGGATCGCGCGCCGATACCTCGTCAGCGCCGCGATCGCTGCATCGCGGTCGGCTCCCACCGCCAGCCCCGCCGGCGCCGTGACGAACTCGTCGCCGGGGGCGAGCGTGATCGCGAACTGGTGCTCGAGGTCGGTGGGGCCGCAGACGTTCACGACGACACCGTCCTGCCGCTGCGACAGCTCCCACAGCCACCCGGCGGTCACCTCGACCTGCCACGCGAGCGCGTCGCCCTCGGCATCCACGAGCACCCCCGTGGGAAGCACCGAGCCGGTCGACCAGCCCCCGGTGCTGCTGACGAGGTGCCGGCCGCGGGCGTCCTGCGCGGTCACGTCCAGCGCGAGACCGCGCAGCACCGACGTCAGGGGCCGTTCGCTCCAGTCGCCCTCGCCCAGCCACTCGCTCCGGCCCTCGACGAGGCGGTAGCGGCGCGAGGTCGCGGGTGCCGGGGTTCTCAGCGACAGCGTGGAGACGGCCGTCACGGTGACCGGCTCATCGCCGGTGTTACGCAGCCGGTGCGAGACGCGCAGCGCGCCCTCGCCGCGGCGGGCGAGCGTAGAGGCGACCTCGAGTCCGGTGACCGGGTCGAGCTGGGTGAGGCGAAGGGTGTCGTCGTCGGCCTCGTGGCCGACGTACCGCAGCCGCGATCCCAGGCGGGAGCCGGTGTACCCGGCTGCGGACCGAACGCGCCCCTCGGCGGCGAGGAACACCTCGATCAGCGGGTGCGCGGCGAGCACGCTGGCCGCCCCCGGGCGGCGGAGCCCGAGAAGGCGGACGGGACCGGGGCCGAGGGCGACCTCGAGGTGCAGGGAGGGGGTCTTCCAGTGGACGGTCGTGGGAGGCGCGGAGGTGAAGGTCATATGAGGTCCTGGGGATCGGTGCTCACCACTCGGCGTACGAGCCGTCGGGGAGAGCGAGGAGGGGCGAGTTCTCGAGGGCGGGCTGTCGGGCGGCGGCGCGGATCGCGTCCTCGTCGAGGTCGATCCCGAGGCCGGGGCCGCGCGGGGCGTGGACGTACCCGCTGTCGAAGAAGAAGGGCGTGCCCACGACGAACCGCCACCACGGGTGCGAACCCGGATCGTGCAGCCGCAGGTGGCACTCCTGGATGAGGAAGTTCTGGATCGCGAGGTCGACCTGCAGGCACGCGGCGAACGCCACCGGCCCGGTCGCGCAGTGGGGAGCGAGGTGCACCCCGTGCACGTCGGCGAGAGCGGCGATGCGCATCACCTCGCTGATGCCGTAGGCGTGCGACAGGTCGGGCTGGATGACGGCGATCCCCTGGCCGATGACGTCGCCGACCTCCCACCGGTCGTAGAGCCGCTCGCCCGTCGCGATCGGCAGGGGCGTCGACGCGCAGATGCGCCCGATCTCGCGCTGCAGCTCCGGGGGCTGCGGTTCCTCGACGAACAGCGGGGCGATCCGACTCATGCCCTCCAACAGGATTCGGGATGCCGGAAGCGAGACGCGACCGTGGAAGTCGAACGCGAGGTCGACCCGCGGCCCGACGAGATCGCGCAGCGCCCCCCACCGGTCCAGGAGCTCGTCGTACACCGCGGGGGTGTCGAGATAGCCGAGGGTGAGGTCGGGCGCGGTCTTCAACGCGGTGTACCCCGCCGCGACGAGGGCACGCGCCTCGGTCGCCATCGCCGCGGCATCCGCACTGGGAACTCCCGTGTACACGCGCGCCCGATCGCGGGTCGGCCCGCCCAGCAGTTCGTGGACCGGGGCGCCGAGGGCCTTGCCCTTCAGGTCCCAGAGCGCCTGATCGATGCCGGCCACGGCGGAGCCGAGCACGGGACCGCCCCGGTAGAAGCCGCCCTTGCGCAGGCGCTGCCACAACCGCTCGATCGCTCGGGGGTCCTGCCCGACGACGATCTCGCTGAGCTCGGCGATCGCCGTCTCGACGGTGGCGGAGCGGCTCTCGAGCGTGGCCTCCCCCCCACCCGACGAGACGGGTGTCGGTGCCGAGGCGCACCAGGCAGAACCGCTGCGAGACGCGGAACGTCTCGACCGTGGTGACGCGCACGCGATCAGCCCTTCAGCGCCCCGGCGTTGCCGGCCGCGCTGAGGAACTGCCGCTGGAACACCAGGAACAGCAGGACCGGCACGATGACCGAGATGAACAGTGCGGCCATGAACAGGCCGTAGTCGACGGTGCTCTCCAGCCGCGGCAGCACGACCGAGATCGGCTGATCCTTCGGGTTCGGCAGCACGAGCATGGGCCACAGGAACTCCTTGTAGGCGCCCACGAGGGTCAACAGGCTCACGACGCCGAGGATGGGCTTGGACATCGGCAGCACCATCGAGAAGAACACCCGGAACGGCCCCGCCCCGTCGATGCGCGCCGCCTCGAAGATCTCGGCGGGGATCGCGGCGAAGAAACGCTGCATGAGCAGCACGTTGATCGCGCTGGCGGCCGAGGGCAGCCACACGGCCCAGAAGGTGTTGATGAGGCTGACATTGAAGATCGGCACGTTCACGACGGTCAGGTAGAGCGACACGAGCGAGATGACCCCGGGGATGAACAGTGTCGCCAGAACCGCCGCCGACACGATGGGGGCGTACTTCGGCTTCAGCACCGCCAAGCCGTACCCGCCGGTGGTGGCGACCAGGAGCCCGAAGAAGAGGCATCCGGCCATGATCCAGATCGTGTTGAGAAAGTAGGTGCCGAAGTCGACGCGGATCCACACGTCGGCGAAGTTCTCCCAGTGGATGCCGGACGGCCACAGCGAGAACGGCTCGGCGAGCGTCTCCTGCGACGTCGAGGTCGCAGCCTTCAGGAGCCAGAACAGCGGGCCGGCGCAGGTGACCGCGAGGAGCACGACGAGGAGCCCGCCGATCGCGCTCACCGTCACCCGAACGCGCGGGTCGCGGCGGTCGAGCGGCGAGACGATGCTGCGCTCCCCCTCGACGCTCGCCGGGCGACGGCGGGGGCGGCGCGGCTGGACGATCGCGGCGGTGTTGTCGGTGGCGTTCTCGGTGGCGTTCTGGTCGGGGGCGATGCCGATGCTCATGAGGTGCTCCACTTCCGGGTCAGCCAGAGGTACAGGGCCGAGAGCACGCACAGCACGGCGGCCAGCATGAGGCTGAGGGCGGTCGCTCGGCCGTAGTCGCCCGAGATGAACGCGTACCGGTAGATGAGCAGGAGGATCGTGACGGTGCGGTTCTCGGGACCGCCGCCGGTCATGATGTAGGGCTCGGTGAACACCTGGAACGTCCCGATGACCTGCAGCAGCAGGAGCACGAGGATCACCCCGCGCATCTGGGGCAGCGTGATGTGCCAGAACCGGCGGAACACCCCGGCGCCGTCGGTCTCGGCCGCCTCGTAGAGATCGGTCTGGATGCTCATGAGCGTCGCGAGGTAGATGATCGTCGCCGTGCCGAAGGACGCCCAGGTCGCCTGCAGCACGATCGAGGGCATCGCGAGGTTGCCGTCGTTGAGCCAGGCCAGGGGTCCCAGGCCGACCCATCCGAGGAGGGTGTTGAACAGCCCGTCGGGGCCGGGCTGGAAGAACGCCTTCCACAGCAGCACCGCCACGACGGGCGGGAAGATCACCGGCAGGTAGACGAGTCCGGATGCCAGCCCCCGGGTCTTGCGCAGTTCGGCGATGAACACGGCGAGGAGGATCGGCACGGGGAAGCCGATCACCAGGGCCAGGATCGTGAACCAGGTGGTGTTCCACGCGGCCGTGGCCAGGAGGGGGTCGGCGAGCACCCGGCCGAAGTTGGCCAGCCCCACCCATTCGCTGGTGAGGAAGTTGGTCTTCTGGATGCTCAGCGGCAGCGAGCGGAGAATCGGCCACCACGAGAAGAACCCGAAGCAGACCAGCATGGGCAGGAAGAACACGAGGGTCGACAGACCGCCGCCGCGTACCCACCCGACGACTTTCCCCCGGGCGCGGGGGCGGGCCCGGCCGTCGTGTCGTCGCGAGGTCTCGCTCGTCGACGCCGCCGGCGGCATCTCCTGCCGGGGCGTTGTCTCGGTCACGCTGCTCATCTCGTTCACCTCCGTTGTGTCGAGTGTGTCCCGCCGCGCCGACGCGGAGTGGCCGGCGCGGCGGGATCGAGGGGTCGGGCGGGCTCAGCCGGCGTCGATCGCGGCTTGCGCGCTCTTCTGCGCGTCGCTGAGCAGGGAGTCGATGTCGGCGTCCTCCCGGGTCAGCACCGCCTGCACGACGGTGTCGAGGATGCCGTAGACCTCCTGCGCCTTCGTCGCCGGCTCCGGCACGAGGGTGATGTCATTCACGCTCGTGAGGTACGCCTCGTAGTTCTCACGCGGGACGTTGATGTAGTCCTTGATCCACTCGAGGTGCCGGTCCGTGACCTCGGCGTTGAACAGCGGCAGCGCGGGAGCGCCGACGGCGAGTCCGTCCTCCGACGACGCCTTGGCGGTGGCCACGGCGGTGTCCTGATCGGTGAACCCTCGGAAATTGACGAACTCGATCCACTCCAGCGCCGCGGCCCGCTGGGCCTCGGTCGCCGTCGGGTTCACGATCGCGGCCGTTCCGCCGCCGAGCGTGCCGAGCCCGTTGGGCTGCTGCGGAAGCGGCCCGACGCCGAACGCGTCCGGGTTCATACCGAGGTTCACCACGACTGAGGCGTACGCGTCGGCGCCCTGCACGAACATCCCGATGGACCCGGCGGCGAAGGCGTTCATGGCGTCGCCGTAGCCGAGGAGGAAGTTCGATCCGAACGAGTTGTCCTCCCAGCGCAGGTCGCGGTAGAACTCCAGAGCCTCCTTGGTGCCCTCGTTGTCGACCGTCGCCGTGGTGCCGTCCTCCGACTCGAGGGTGTCGCCGAAGGCGTACGAGGTGGTGGTGAGCACCCAGCCGCCGGTGTTCTCGATCGTCATGCTGGCGAAGCCCTGGGCGTCGGTCTTGTCTTCGATGGCCTTGGCGGCCGCGCGCACCTCGTCCCAGGTCGTGGGGGGACTGTTCGGGTCGAGTCCGGCCTGCGCGAACAGGTCGCGGTTGTACAGCAGGCCCATGCTGTAGGCGTTGATCGGGATGCCGTAGGTGGCACCGTCGGCATCCTGGACGATGTCGAGGATGCTCGGGTTGATCTCGTTGACGATGGAGTCCGCGGGGATGCTCGCCGACAGGTCGGCGACCTGCTGGCGGGCGATGAGTCCCTGCATCTCGGTGAACGGTACGTAGAACACCGTCGGCAGCTGCCCGCCGGCGAGCTGCGCCTGGAAGGTCTGGACGTCGAACTGCGACTCGTCGGCCTCGATGGTGATCTCGGGGTGCAGCTCGCTGAACTCCTGCAGGTTCCGCTCGAAGGCGGCGAGCTCTTCGGGGCGTTCGCTGGTGGGCTTGCCGGCGACCGTGATGGTCACCTTCCCGTCGGCGGAGTCGCCGCCGCCTGCGGCGCTGCAGCCGGCGAGCAGGACCAGGCCCGCGATCGCGGCGCCGACCGGCAGGGTTCTCCTCAGCTGTGTGGCGTTCATATCTCTTCCTCAGTACTTCCTCGTGCTGGTGGATAGGGGTGGTGGGGCAGGTCAGGGCCGGTCGAGAGAGCGTCAGGGGGCGATGAGGGCTCCATCGATCCCGCGGACGCGGGCGGCCCATGCGTCGTGCGCGGAGACGTCGGCGGGAAAGCGGGCGGCGGCCGCCTCGTCGAGGTCGATGCCCCAGCCGGGGGTGTCGTTCGGCGTCAGCCATCCGTCGACGATCCGCAGCGTGCCCGGGAAGACCTCGTGCACCGCCTCGGGGTAGACGTGGCCCTCCTGGATGCCGAACGCCGGGCTCGTGACGTCGAGCGCGACGTTCGCGGCGGCGCCGATCGGCGAGGTGTCGCCGGGGCCGTGCCAGGCGGTGCGTACGCCGACCAGTTCGGCGGCGGCCGCGATCTTGCGAGCGGCGGTGAGCCCGCCGATGTCGGACACGTGGGAGCGGATGTAGTCCACGCCCCCGTGCAGGACGAGCCGCGCGGCATCCGTCACCGACGTCGTGAGCTCGCCGACCGCGAGGGGCACCGGCGAGGCCGCCCGCACCTCGGGGAGGCGGTCCCAGTGCTCGGGCGCCACCACGTCCTCCAGGAAGAAGAGGCGGTACGGCTCCAGCGAGCGGGCGAGCGCGACCGCCTGCTTCGGCGTCAGCCGGGAGTGCACGTCGTGGAGCAGCTCGATGTCGCCCCCGAGACGCTCGCGGGCGGCGGCGAACAGCTCCGGCGTGCGTCTGAGGTACTCCCCGACCCGCCAGCCCGACGGGTAGGGGGCGCGGGGGTCGGTGACGTCCGAGGTCCAGGGCGCACCGTAGTGGCCGAGTCCCGACTGGCCCACCTGGAGGCGGATGTGACGCAGGCCCTCGTCGCGGAGCTGCTCGGCCTGGTCGAGCGTCTCCTCGATCGTGCGCCCGGCCGCGTGCAGGTACGTGTCCGCGGCGGCGCGTGCCTTTCCGCCGAGCAGTTCGTGGACCGGCATCCCGGCGCGCTTGGCGGCGATGTCCCACAGGGCCTGATCCAGACCCGACAACGCGTTGTTGCCGATGGGCCCTTCGCGCCAGTAGGAGCTGTACCGCACCAGACGGGCCAGGTCTTCGATGTCGCCGGGATAGCGTCCGACGACCAGTCGCGCGAGGTGTTCCTCGACGTACGTGACGACGGCGCGCCAGCGTTGGGTGAAGGTCGCGCAGCCCAGGCCGTACAGGCCCGCGTCGCTGGTCTCCACCTTGACCACGACGAGCGGGATGCCGCCGGGGGCGGTGACGATGGCACGCACGGCCGTGATGCGGACGTCTTCCCGCGCGGGCCACGGCTGCGCGAACGCGGGATCGAGGGCGAGCACGCTCATGCGGTCACCTCCGTCTCCTGGGACGCGGCGGCATAGTCGGGGTCGATCGCGTGGCGCGGTCGCCAGCCGATCAGGCGTTCGGCGGCCGAGACGTCGAGCGGGCTGCTCCGTCCCTCGAACCGGCGGCGGCGGGGGACGCCGGGGGCGTGCGCGTCGAGCAGGTCTTCGGTGGCGTCGGGGAGCAGCGTGTCGGCGGCGGCGAGGAGCAGGGTGTGCGCGCCGGTGAGCCGGGCGGACAGCGACTGCTCGATGGCGTCGACCGCATCGGTGAGCTCGAGGTAGGCCCACCCCTCGCGGGCGAGGCGCGTCTGCTCGGCCGGGTTTTCGCGCAGCGTCCGGGCCCACGCCTGCAGGTCGGGGAGCGAGCGGACGAGCGGGAACCTCAGGGCGACGACATCCATCCCCCACCGGCTGTGCGCCAGCCGCGCGGCGTGCTCGTCCACCCACTTCGACAGCGAGTACGCATCGTCGTGAGCGACCGGCATGAGCTCGTCGAGCGGGTAGTACGCCGGGGAGAGGGCGTGCCGGTTCATCGGGATGCCGAAGGCGTTGATCGAGCTGGCGATCACGGCACGACGGATGCCACGCTCCCCCGCCGCGGCGAGGAGGGTGAAGGTGGCCGACGTGTTGCCGACGAACACGGCACGCGGCGTGTCGATGTCGGGGTGCGGGATCGCGGCCATGTGCACGACGGCGGTGACGTCGTCGAGGGCTTCGTGCACGCGCTTCTCGTCCGCGACGTCGGCGGTGACGATCCGGTCGGCCGCGATCGGCGCGGACCACGAGCGTGAGAGGGCGGTGACGGCGATCCCCCGCCCCCGGAGTCGATCGACGGTGGCCCGGCCGATGAGACCGTCCGCTCCGGTGACGAGGATCCGCGGCGGCACTGTGCCGTCACGGGTCGAACTCTCTTGCACGTCGGGCTCCCTTGACCTGAATGCGAAACTGCTTTCGCTGAAGAGAACCACACAAGGGCGGGCGATGTCAACCAGGGACCGCGGGCGACGGCCGATACGGCCGACCACCCCGGGTGCACCCGGCCTTCGCGACAGCCGGCCTTCGCGACAGCCGGCCTCAGCTCACGACGACGGGCCGAGCACCAGCGTCGGGGGCTGGAACCGCTCGCCGCTTCGCCGATCCGCCCCGATGACGTCGGCGGCTGCGAGTCGGCCGAGCCGCATCAGCTCGAGGTCGATGGTCGTCAACCGGCGCACGTCCTGGTCGTAGACGATGCCCTCCCAGTTGTCGACGCCCACCACCGCGACATCGCCGGGCACGCCGACTCCCCGCGCCTCGCACACGTCGATCGCCCCGAACCCGATGTGGTCGTTGCCACAGAAGACCGCGTCGAAGTCGATGCGCTCATCGAGCACCGCCTCCATCGCCGCGGCCCCCCACTCGCGACTCCACGCCCCGTACCTCACGGCACCCGCGAGCGGGAGGCCGGCCTCACTCAGCGCGCGTCGCATGCCGCGCTCCCGTCGCTGCACCGCGAGGCTCGTCGCATCCGCGGTCAGGTGGAGGATGCGGGTGCGGCCGGTGTCGATCAGGTGGCGCGTCGCGAGGTACCCGGCCTGCTCGTTGTCGGGCAGGTACACCGAGTCTTCGGGGCTGTCCGGCGCCGTGAACACGTAGGTGACGGGCACGTCGAAGTGGTGCGTGAGAGAGGGCGAGACGTGCTCGTGCCCGTCGCCCACCACCAGCAGACCGTCGACCCGACGATCGCGCAGCGTGCGGATGCTGTTGCTCATCTCGCGGTGCGCCTGGATCTCGCCGTCCAGGACCAGCACCGCCTGGCCCCGCTCGCCGAACTCCAGCACGGCCCCCATGACGACCGGTCGCGAGAAGGTCGCCGCGGCACGGTGGGTGAGCACGCCGATCGTACGACTGCGCCCCGACGCGAACGACTGCGCGAGGGCGTTGGGGCGGAAGTCGAGCCGGTCGGCGGCCGCGCGCACGCGCGCCCTTGTCGCCTCGGACACCCGGTCGTTGCCACTGAGTGCCTTGGACGCGGTGGCCAGCGAAACCCCGGCCACCGCGGCGACGTCTGCCAGTCGCACATCACGGTTGATCGGCATCCCGCGAGCATAGCGCCGACCGGAGCTCCGCCGACGGCGCGCTGACTTGACACTCCTCATCCCCGCGCCCACAATGGGGCCACCGTGCGAAAGCGCTTTCTTCGGACGGCCGCTCGATGAGGAGACCCGGATGGCACCCGACGCGACACCCCCGCACGATCGCACGCGTCCTCGGCGGCCCGAGGTCCTGTGTATCGGTGAGGCGATGGTGCTCGGCGCGGCCGCAGACGGAGCCTCCCTCGCGACCGCCGAGAACGTCCGGCTGCACGTCGCCGGGGCCGAGGCGAACGTCGCGCGGGGGCTCGCCGCCCGCGGCGTCGCCGTCGAGTGGTGGTCCCGCCTCGGCGACGATCCCTTCGGCGAGCGCGTTCTCGCCGATCTCACCCGTCACGGCGTGGATCACCCGGCCGTCGTGCGCGACGAGCGCCGCCCGACCGGCGTGTACTTCAAGGAACGCCGGGGCGACACGACGGCCGTGCACTACTACCGCGCGGGGTCCGCGGCATCCGTCATGTCGGTCGACGACCTCGACGGACTACGCCTCGGCGAGCGCCGACTGATCCACCTCAGCGGGATCTCGCCCGCCCTCTCCCCGCGATGCGACGCGCTCGTCGAGCACATCCTCCGCACCCCGCGGACCGCGGCCGTCAGCTTCGACGTCAACCACCGCCCTGCGCTGTGGCCCGACCCGGCGACCGCGACCGAGCGCCTGAGGGTGCTCGCCGACGCCGCCGACGTCGTGTTCGTCGGCCGCGACGAGGCGGAACGCCTCTGGGGCTGCTCCGACGCACGGGGCGTGCGCGCGGTTCTGCCCTCGCCGCGCACGCTGGTCGTGAAGGACGCCGACGTCGACGCCGTCGCGCTCGTGGTCTCGGCAGACGGAACGGATGCCGTGCACCGCGTGCCCGCACTCGCGGTCGACGTCGTCGAGCCGGTCGGTGCGGGCGACGCGTTCGCGGCGGGATACCTCGCGGGGTGGCTCGCGGAAGAACACCCGCGGCTGTCTCTGCGGTCCGGTCACCTCATGGCCGCGCACGCTCTGCGCAGTTCCGCCGACGTCGCTCTCGCCCCCGTGGAGGCGGAGTTCGAGCGCCTGCGCCGCCTCGACGACGACGGGTGGAGCGCCCTCCGATTCGCCGACGAATCCCGCCCCGAGAAAGCGATCGCCCGATGACCCCGCCCTCCCCCTTCCGCGATCACACCGTGATGGCCGTGCTGCGCAATCACTCGGTCGCCGAGACCGTCCGTCTCACCCACGCCGCTCTCGACCTCGGCATCTTTCTCATCGAGGTGCCGATTCAGACCCCGGATGCCGTGCCCGCCCTCGAAGCGGCGATCGCCGCCGCGCGAGAGCGAGGTGTGGGCTGCGGGGCCGGCACCGTGACCACGCGCGAGCAGGTCGACCTGTGCGCGCGGGCGGGAGCGTCGTTCACCGTCGCTCCGGGCCTGGATCGCGGGGTCGTCGAACGCAGCCGCGAGGTCGGCGTTCCCCACCTTCCCGGGGTGGCGACGGCGAGTGAGATCCAGGCGGCGATCGCGGGGGGAAGCGAGTGGGTCAAGGCGTTCCCCGCGACGGTGCTGACCCCGGCGTGGTTCGCGGCGATGACGACCGGCCCCTTCCCGCGCCTGAACGTCGTGGCATCCGGTGGCATCTCCGCGCGCAACGCCGACGCGTTCCTGTCCGCCGGCGCGACAGCGGTCGCCGTCGGGTCGGCCCTGGAAGATCCGAGCCAGTTCGAGAAGCTGTCGCAGCTGGTGGCCTCGCGCGGGTGACGTCGGCGCGTCATCCGCGCAACGATGTCGTCGCCCGTCGCGGCGCGATCCTCCCGAGGCCCTCCCCGACGAGCAGCAAGACGGTGGCGAGGCCCGTCACGGCCTCGCTCGGCCGGGTCCGCCCTGCCGCTCGTCGGGGAGGGGGCGTCACGGAGTCGGCTCCGGGGTCAGAGGAGCGGGTGCGCCGCCGAGCAGCAACGGTTGGTAGAGGGCGGCGTTCTTGGTCTCTGCGACGCCTTTGCCCCACGTGAGCCAGCCGTCGCGGCCCCCTCCGTCGTTGTCGTTGACGACGACCGTGGTGCTGTAGAGCCGCGTCGACGGATCGGCCTCGAGCGTGCTCCACGGCACCGCGAGCTCGTACGTGGTCACGCCCGCGGCGTCGTCGCGGACGATCCCCGACTGTACGCCCTCGGGTTCCGAGGCGCGGTCGGTGGGCGCCCACCGGTACACGTCGACGCCGGCGGAGGTGAGCGCGGCCCCGAGTTCGTGCACGCGCGGCGACTCCCCCGGTGCGCCCGTGGTGAAGCCCCACTGCAGGCCGTCACCCTGCCAGATGTCGCCGCCCGTCGCGGGCTGGGCGTGGGCATCGTCGGTGATCCGCGCGGTGAGGTAGAGGTTCTCCTCGTCGTGGGTGAGCCACAGCGACCCCGAGGCATCCGCCGGTCCCGACCAGCCGGTGATGGGCGGGTCGCCGGCGGCGAGGAAGTCCTGCGCGGGCAGAGCCTGCACGGCCGCGTCCACCACCCCGTCCACCACGATCGCCTGCAGCGGAACCTCCGTCGTCGCGGCGACCGGGACGAGTTTCCCCGAACTCGTCAGCGGGGCGAGGCCGTCTCGGCGCACCGCGGCCGACCAGTCGACGGCCGCGGTGACGTCGACGGCGACGGGGAGCACGAGGCTTTGCCCGGCGGCGACGTTCTGGCCCTCCAGGCCGGTGCCGGTCTGGTCGCCGACGCTCCAGTCGACGCCCGCGACCGTCACGTCGCGGGTGGAGGAGTTGTGCACCGCGAGCGAGAGCTGCTCCTGCCCGTCGGGGGCGATCGCGTGCGTGCCGACCACGCTCAGCGGCGCCGCGGCAGTGCCCGCCGCCGTCACCCGCGCGACCGTGGCACCGGCGACGGCGACCGTCGCGGCGTACGTCCTCGCGCCCTCCCGCGGTTGAGCCGCGAAGCTCACCTGCGCTTCGCCCTCCCCGCCGGCCGCGGCCGTTCCCGAGGTGGTCTGCGACTGGGCCGTCGCCTCGAAGGCGAGGGCGGCGCTGCCCGCGGTGTTGTCCGCGATGACGCGTCCCGCGGTCGCGTCTCCCGCGACCTCCGCGTCGACCTCGAGGCGGAAGGGCGACCCGGCGGTCACGTCCGTGATGGAGCCCTCGACGTAGACCGGGTCCTCCCCGACCGACACGTACACGTGGCCGGCGGCATCCGGGGTCAGCGTCGTCGTGCCCCCGTAGAGGTCGGTGACCGTCACCTGCCCGGTCGCGGCGAAGGTGAGGGATCCGCCGACCGTCGACCAGGCGGCGTGCAGCTCGGAGCCGCTGCCGGCGTCGAACACGACGTCGTAGAGTCCGGTCCCGAGGTCCTCGGAGCGCAGCACGGGGCGCTCGTGGATCTGACGGGCGAGCACGGCATTGCTGACGTACGCGGGTTTCGGTGTGAACGACCCGCGCGGATCGTTCGTGTTGCGGACGATCCCGAAACGGTGCTCCATCTCGGCGGCATCCAGTCCGTCATCCATGAAGTCGTAGATCGTGTACTGCGCGATGCCGTCTTCGAGGGCGAGCAGTTCGGCGCGCGTGGTGAGTCGGGCCTGTACCAACTCGCTCACGCCCTGGGAGTTGGTGCTCGTGGGCCAGCCGACCTCGGTGAGGTACATCGGCAGGTCGGCACCGAACTCGGTCATGAGGCTGCGGAGCGTGGCGATGTGACCCTCGTAGCGGGTCGAGCCCTCCGGCGCCTGAGGGAACGTGTACGGGTGCGTGGAGAGGCCGTCGACGAGGTCGAAGCCCCCTGCCTCCGCGAAGTCGCGCATCCATCCGGCCCAGTCGTTCATGGGCGCCAGCGCCGGACCGATCAGCGTCACGTCGGGGTACTCGGCCCGGACGACGTCGTTCACGACCTTCAGCAGTTCGACGTACTGCTCCGCCGACCCGCCCGCGGCGCCGTCGAGGTCGCGCCAGTTCCACTCGTTCCAGACCTCGTAGATGGTGTCGTCCGTGCCGAACTTCTCGACCGACTTCAGGGCGTAGTTGGCGAACGCCAGGCGATCGGCGGGCGTGCTCGGAGCCTCGTCGGCGAAGTACAGGGGGTTTCCGTACGAGAGCACGTGCAGTTGGTCGACGTCGAGCTGCTCCAGTTCCGCCTGGTAGGCGTTCACCTTCTCCTGCCACACGAACTGACCGGCTGTGGTCTCCTGACCCGACCAGTAGGCCTCATCGCGCGCCGTCGAGAATCCCGCACGGCTGAGCAGCGGGGCCAGGTCGAGAGGCCAGGTACCGCCGAAGTGCGTGGCCGCGGCCAGGCGGTTGTCGTCCGAGCCGGTGAAGTCGAAGGGTTCGAGGATCGAGAAGTCGGTTCCTCCCTCGTGGGCCGTGCCGTCGGCGTCGGTGGCGAGGATCTGCGCCTGGTACCAGCCGGGCGCGGTGGCATCGACCGGGATCACCCCGTCGAGGTCGGCGACCTGTCCCGAACCGCTGTCGACGACCGTGCCGCTCGCGTCGCGGACCGTCCACGCGAGGTCTTGCGCGCTCGAGACGAACCCGAGCGTGACGGGCTGGCCGACGTCGAAGGCGTTGCCCACCGTGGTCGGGACCACCGCGAACGGGGGAACGGGGAGGAGCGCCTGCAGCGCGTCGATGTGGAGTGAGCCGGTGGTCGCCCCGTCGAGCGTGCCCCACTTGTCGACCACGAACGCCACTCGCGTGACCGGTCCGCGCCAGACACCGTCGGCGGGTCCACCCCACGAGACGTAGTTCGCCCCCGAGTCGAAGGACTCCAGAACGATGGTCTGCCATCCCGCCGCTGCAGGGTCGAGCTCGACCCGCTGCTGATGCACCTGACCGGTGCTGTCGACGAGACGCACCGCCACGCTGTCGATCGTCGTCGAGCGCACCGAGAACCGCAGCGCCGAGAGATCGGTCGCCGGCACATCGGCCGCGATCTCGACCGTGCCGCTCGGAATGCTCATGTCGAGCAGCCCCGACGAGTCACCGGTGACGGATGCCAACGGGTCGATCCGGAAGGTCCCCTGCGCCCCGTCGTTGGTGTAGACCTGCCACTGCGCCGGGTCTTTGAACTCGCTCAGCACCACCGGGATCGGTGAATAGCCGTCTCCCGGCGCGGCGACGGCGGCGGTGACGGCACCCGCACCCAGGAGGGGTGCGACGAGCAGCGCCGCTGCGGCGAGCACCCCCCATCGCGCGCGGCGTCTGGGGCGGACGGCGGTCGTCGTTGACACGTCATTCATCGTTGTCTCCTCTGTGAGCAGCGCGCGTGTAAAGCGCTTTCGCAACGTGCTTAACATGACTCAGGGGCGTCGGTCTGTCAACCTTTGCGAGGAAACATCCCGACCAAAAATCCGCCGGACAAAGGCGTAAGAATGATGCAACACGGGCGACGGCCGATGACGACTTTCCGCGTACCCCATCGTTGCGAAATTGATTTCGCGTCGAAGGCGACGGTGATGGCGTAGCGGGGGGCCGCGTTATGCCGCTAGCTTCGTCGTCGTTCCCGTCCCCACCTACGCCGATTTCGGGATGCCGGCCAAAATCCCCGGATCCGACGGAGTCGTCTTCGGCCTCGTCGCCGCCGAGCATGGCTTCCGCCTCATGGGCTACGACATCCCCGGCCGCACCGAGGGCGGCATCGCCGGCGCCGGCGCCACCCGCCGTGAGAACAACACGACGGTCACCGACCAGGCGGTGTTCGTCTCGATCAGCGCGCCCACGCTCGACGAGCTGCAGGGCTACTGGGACGCCCTCGCTATGGATGCCACGATCGTCGAACCGCTGACGGCTTCGGCGTGGAGCGCCGGCTTCGGCATGCTGACCGACCGGTTCGGCGTGACGTGGAGCTGCAGCGTCGACGCGTCGTAGGCACCGCGCGGGCCTCGCGCCGGGGTGCGCGGGGCCCTGCCTCATCGCTGCGAGATCCCGCCCACCATGCCGCTGATGAACCGCTTCTGCAGGGCGAAGTACAGCACCGCGATCGGCAAGGCCACCATGACGCCCGCGGCTGCCAGCAGCGAGTAGTCGGTGACGTGCTGGCCCTGGAAGAACGCCAGTCCCAGCGGGGCGGTGCGCAGGTTGTTGGACACGATCATCACGAGCGGGATGAGGAATTCGTTCCACGTCCACATCGTGATGAGCACGGCCATCGTCATGATCGGCGCGATCGTGGGCGGCACGACGATCTGCCAGAGCACCCGGATGTCGCGGGCTCCATCGAGCCGGGCGGCTTCGAGGATGTCCCCCGGGAACGAGCGGAACTGGTTGCGCATCCAGAAGGTGGCGAACGCGAGGGACTGCGCCGTCTGCGGCAGGATGAGCGCCCAGTACGAGTCGGTCAGGCCCGTCGAGCGCATGTTGAAGTACAGCGGGATGATGAACGCCTCCGCCGGCAGCGTCAGACCGAGCAGCAGCACGTAGAACAGCACCGACGAGCCGATGAAGTTCATGCGTGCGAAGGCGAAGCCGGCGAACACGCTCAGCACGACGGTCAGGATGACGACGGACACCGTCACGATGAGGCTCGAGACGACGTAGACGCCGAAGTTTCCGCGGGTCCAGGCCTCGCCGTAGTTCTCCAGGGCGATGCGGCTCGGTATCGCGAAGCCGCCGGTGTTCTCGTCGGACGGGGTCACCGACGACAGCAGCACACCGAGCAGGGGCACGATCGCGAAGACCGCGAACATCGCCAGGATGACCTGGTTGACGATCTTCTCGCGCAGCGACAGCTTCATTCGACGTCCTTCGGTTCGATGCGGCTGATCGCGATCGTGAGCAGCACGATCACGATGGTGAGCACGACGGCCACGGCGGAGGCGAGCCCCACCTGTCCGGTGTTGAAGGCCCGGTTGTAGGCCTCGAAGGCGGGGACGGTCGTGCTGTTGCCGGGGCCGCCGCGCGTGGTGATGTAGACGAGGTCGAAGGTCTTCAGGGCCGAGACGACCGTCAGGGTCAGCGCGACCGCGATCTGTCCGCGCAGCGCCGGCAGGGTGATGGCCGTGAACTCGCGGACGCGTCCCGCGCCGTCCAGGCGAACCGCCTCGAACAGCTCCGGGGGGATGTTGCCGACGCCGGAGAGGAAGAGCACGAGGCACAGGCCGATGTTGAGCCACGTGCCGACGAGGCCGATGGCGAACAGCGCCGTGTCGTAGTCCCCGAGCCACACGCGAGCGAGGTCGGCGAGACCGACGGCGCGGAGCACCTCGTTCACGAGGCCGTTCTGCGAGTAGATCGCCACCCAGATCGTCGCGACGACCACCGAGGCGATGACCTGCGGGAGGAAGAGCACCGTGCGGTAGAACGACATCGACCGCATCTGATGCGAACGTGAGATGAGCGCGGTCAGGAACAGTCCGATCGCGACCGGCAGCGCCGCGTAGAAGAACATCAACACGACCGCGTGCCCGAACGAGTCGCGCAGCTGCGGGTCCTGGAAGACGCGCAGGTAGTTGTCGATGCCCGCCCAGGTGGCGGCCCCGAGACCGTTCCAGTCGTAGAACGAGTACTGGACCGTCTGAGCGATCGGGACCCCGAGGAAGATCGCGAACACGAGGAACGCGGGGGCGACGTACAGGTAGGCGACGCGCGAGCGGCGCGCCCGACGGTGCCCGGAGGCCCGTCGGGCGCGCGCGGTCTGCGCGTGGTCGTCACCGCGGGTGAGAGTCGCCGTGGCGGTCTCTTCGCGGGGAGCGACCGAAAGCAGTGTGGTCATGATGACGCGTCCGTAACTCCGGTCACTTGCTCGACTGGAAGGTGGAGTAGTCCGCCTGCAGTGTCTCGGTGAACTGCTCGGGCGTGGCCTTTCCGGCGACCAGGTCCTGCACCGCGGCGGTCAGGGTGTCGTAGAAGGTCGGGGTCGAGTAGTCGAGGTAGGGCACCAGGCCGTTCGCCCCCTGCACGGCGCGGTACTGCGTCGCGATGTCGGCGGCGAGGGTGCCGTCCTTCGGCGCGTAGTCCGCGGGCAGGACGGTCGGCAGGTTGCCGGTGTCGAGCAGCACCTGGGCGGCCTTGGCGTTGGTGATGAAGTCGATGTAGGCGGCGGCGACGTCGGGGTGGGCCGACTTCGAGGTGATGGCCCAGGCGAGACCCTGACCACCGGTGGTCGCCGGCGTTCCCTCGGTGGAGTCGAGGGCGACGAAGCCCACGTCATCACCCATCGCGGTCGCCAGCGTCTGCTGCTGCCACGTGCCGTTGATGTCGAACAGGGCACCGCCCGAGCTGAACGACGTCAGGGCATCGTCGCGCGAGATGCCGTTGGCGCCGGCCGTCAGGTAGCCCTTCGAGGCCCAGTCGGCGACGTCCTGCGCGGCCTCGACGGTGGGGGCATCGGTCCACGCACCGGACGTGCCGGCGACGAGGTCGTTCACGGCGGTCGAGCCGGCGGCGGCGGCCTGCGTCACACCGAAGAGGTGGATGCCGGGGCTCTTCTCGAGGTTGCCGAAGGCGAGGGGCAGGATGCCGGCGGCCTTGGCCTTCTCCATGTCGCTCTCGAGGTCGGCCAGGGTGGCGGGCACGGCGAGGCCGAGCTGGGCGAGGAGCTTCTTGCTGTAGTAGACACCGACGAGCTCACCCGTCTGCGAGACGCCGTAGAGGGTGTCGCCCTGCCACTGCTTTCCGTCGCTGCTGAAGCTGTTCTGCTTGAGCAGGCCCTCCGGGTAGTACGAGTTCCAGTCGTAGAGGTCGGCGTAGTCGCCCATCGGGCGGAGCATGCCGGCCTCGACGAACGCGCCCATGTCGGGGTAGCCCTGGTTGGCCTGCACCACGTCGGGCGGCGTGTTCGACGACAGCGCGAGCTTGAGGGTCGTCTTGAGGTCGGCGAACGACTGCGCGGTGCGCTCGATCTTCACGTTCGGGTACTGCTTCATGAACGCTTCGTTGAGCTGGGTCTGCGCGTCGGCGATGCCGCCGTCGGTGTTCTGGTCCCAGACGGTGAGGGTGACGTCACCGGCCGCGGCGACGTCCTTCGAGACCGGACCGAGCGAGGCCGAGGTGGCCGGCCCAGATCCGCCGGGGGCGCAGGCGGTGAGTGCGAAGACGGCGCCCAGGGCCGCGACGGCGGCACCCCGGACGAAGACGGTGCGAGTGGAGGTCATGCGAGGGTTCCTTGTCTGCTGTCGGGTAGGGCGGAACGGTTCTGGTGGCGCGCCCAGTCGCGCACGGCGCCCCAGGCGGGGTCGTCGTGCGCGGCGAGGAGATCTCCCACCTCGGCGGGGGTGGGGGTGCTGCGCGCGCCGCCGGCACCGCGGACGGTGCAGGCGGCGGTGGCGACGGCGAGGCGGGTCCGGTCGGCGAGCGACCATCCCCAAGCGGTGGATGCCATGAAGGCACCGGTGAAGGCATCACCGGCGCCGGTGGGGTCGACGGCGGTGACCCGCGGGGCCGAGACGCGGACGCGGTCCGAGCCGTCGGCGGCGATCGCTCCGTCGGCGCCGAGCGTGACGACGACGACGCTCACGTGGCCGGCCAGCACCTCCAGCGCGTCCTCGGCGGTCGCGGCGCGCGTATACGACAGCGCCTCGATCTCGTTGAAGACGATCGCGTCGACGCCGGCCAGGCGGGTGAGGAGGTCGTCGGACCACAGGCCGGTGGCATCCCATCCCACTCCCCCGAAGAGGAGGCAGCCGCGCTCGCGCAGCTCGCGCGCCCAGGCGGGCACCTCTTCGCCCACCCCGACGTGCGCGGTGCGGGGCACGTCGCCGTGCCAGGCGAGCTCGGTCGCGGGCAGCTCGTAGGTGACGAAGGAGCGCTCGGGGCCGTCGGTGATGGCGACCGAGATCGGGCTCTGGTGGGCGGTGAGGCGGCGACATCCCGCGAGGTCGAGGTCGGGTTCGGCGCGGAGCATGTCCTCGACGATGCGGCCGATGGGGTCGTCGCCGAACTCGCTGAGCAGGCTGGTCGTGGCACCGAGGCGGGATGCCGCGACCGCACGGTTGGCTGCACCCCCGGGCGAGATGGTGAAGGCGTCGGCGTAGACCTCCGCGCCCGGAGCCGGGATCTGCACGCCCGAGAAGACCAGGTCGCTGTACACGCGTCCGGAGATCAGAACGTCGGTGGCGGACATGGCTCCTCCTTTCGGGTATGGAAGCTTTCGGCGAGGTCTGACGCTCTCGCTTGACTAACTTTGCGCATCTTGCGTTTCTTTCATGTTTCGCGCGGGCGGCGGTGACGTAAATCTCGCGAACTTCGTCACAAACTTCGTCAACTTCGATCAAAGTCCGTCAAAGTCCGTACTAGAGTGGCGGCATGCTCCTCGCTCAACGTCACGAACTGATCCTTCAGTCGCTGCTCGACGGCGGTCGTACCGTCGGCCAGCTCGCCGACACCCTCGGTGTCAGCGAGTCGACGATCCGCCGCGACCTCGAGATCCTCGCGAAGGCGGGTCGCCTCGAACGCAAATACGGCGGGGCCATGCTCACGACGGGAAGCCGCGCGAACATCACCGACTCCGGCGACCTCGAGGAGCCCATCGACGACCGCGCGGGCGACATCGCGCTGCGCCAGCGCATCGCGGCGGCCGCGGCCGAGCTCGTCTCCGACGGCGACGTCGTCGTCCTCGACATCGGCTCCACCACACCGCTCATCGCCCGGGCGCTGCGCGGCCGCGCCATCACGGTCATCACCTCGAACCTCGCCGTTCTCGATGAGCTGCGCGACGACGACACCGCCGAGGTGGTGCTGCTGGGCGGCGTGCTGCGGCGCAACTACCAGTCGCTCGTCGGGCCCCTGGCCGAGCAGGCGATCGGGCAGCTCAGCGCCGACGTCATGTTCCTCAGCTGCACGGGTGTGCGCGGGCGGCGGGTCGTGGACAACATGGCGATCGAGGCACCCATCAAGCAGGCCCTCATCGCGGCATCCGAACGACTGGTCCTGCTGGCCAGCGAGATCAAATTCCCCGGCACCGGAGCGATGAAGCTCTGCACGCTCGACGAGGTCGACGTCCTCATCACCACTTCCGGAACACCAGAAGAAGAACTCGCATACAGCCGCGAAGCCGGCAGAAGGGTCATCGTCGCATGAAGCTCACGATTCTCGGAGGCGGCGGGTTCCGCACGCCCTATGTCTGGCAGGCGCTGGTGCGCGACAACGGCACGCCCCGCGTCACCGAGGTCGCTCTCTACGACGTCGACGCCGAGCGCCTCTCCACGATGGAGGCGATCCTCGACCAGCTGTCGGAGGGCTTCTCCGACGTGCCCCGCCTGACCACGCACACCGAGCTCGAGCCGGCCCTCGTCGGCGCCGACTTCGTCTTCGCCGCGATCCGCGTCGGCGGTGTCGAGGCCCGCTGCTGCGACGAGCACGTCGCGCTCGACCTCGACGTCATCGGCCAGGAGACCACCGGCCCCGGCGGTCTGGCTTACGCCCTGCGCACCATCCCGGTCATGGTCCACATCGCCGAGATCGTCAAGCGCGTCGCCCCCACCGCGTACTTCCTCAACTTCACCAACCCGGCGGGCATCATCACCGAGGCGCTGCAGTCGGTGCTCGGCGACCGCGCCCTCGGCATCTGCGACACGCCCTCGGGCCTCGGCCGTCGCGTCGCGTCGTCGCTCGGCTTCGACCACACGCGCGTGCAGATGGACTATGTCGGCCTCAACCACCTCGGCTGGATGCGCCGGGTCCTCGTCGACGGCGTCGACGTGCTCCCCGCGCTGCTGGAGGACGACGAGCGCCTCGGCCGCATGGAGGAGGCACTCGTCTTCGGCACCGAGTGGATCCGCGAGCTCGGCGCCATCCCCAACGAGTACCTGTACTACTACTACTTCAACCGCGACGCGGTCAGCCGCATCCAGGAGTCCCCGCAGACCCGCGGCGACTTCCTTCTCGAGACGCAGACGCGCTTCTTCCAGGATGCCGCGGCCGCAGGCTCCCGTGCCGCCGCCGTCTGGGAGGCCGCCGTCGACGAGCGCGGCGCGAGCTACATGGCCGAGGCGAAGGGCGGCGTGCAGGGTGCGCCGACCACCGACCGCGAGCACGAGGACGACCCCGCGCACCTCGGCTACGCCGGCGTCGCGCTCGGTGTCATGGCATCCATCAGCCGGAACGAGAAGCGCACGATGATCCTCAACGTCCGCAACCGCGGCACGATCGCGGGCCTGCCCGAGGACGCCGTCGTCGAGGTGCCGACCATGGTCGACGCCAACGGCGTGCACCCCCTCGCGCTCGAGACGCAGCCCGACCTGCACCAGCTCGGTCTCATGCAGCAGGTCAAGGCGGTCGAGCGGCACACCATCGCGGCGGCCCTCACCGGTTCGCGCAGCGAGGCCCTCAAGGCGTTCGCCCTGCACCCGCTGGTGGACTCCGTCACGGTCGCGCACAAGCTGCTCGACGGCTACATCGCCGAGAACCCGCTCGTCGCCGAGGTGTTCGCGGGCGAGCTCGCGACGGCATGAGCATCGATGTCCTGACCACGATCGACGCGGAGGCGGCCGGCAAGGTCGTCGCCGCGTCGATCGCGGACCTCGTGCGCGACAAGCCCGACGCCGTCATCGGCGTGGCCACCGGCAGCTCGCCCGAGCCCGTGTACACCGCCCTGGCCCGCCTCGCGCGGGTGGGCGCCGACTTCTCGCGGGTGCGCTGGTTCGCCCTCGACGAGTACCTGGGGCTTCCCGCCGGGCACCCGCAGTCGTATCGCGCGTTCCTGGAGCGCTGGCTGATCGAGCCCCTCGGCCTGGATGCCGCGCAGCTCTTCGTGCCGGACGGCACGTCGTCGGATCCGGATGCCGCCGCCGCGGCGTACGAGCGCCAGATCGCCGCCGCGGGTGTCGATCTGCAGCTGCTCGGGATCGGTGAGAACGGCCACATCGGCTTCAACGAGCCGGGCACCCCGTTCGAGGCGGTGACGCACCGCGCGTCGCTGACCGCGTCGACCCGCGAGGCCAACGCCCGCTTCTTCGCCGACGTCGAGGACGTGCCCCGGGAGTGCCTGACGCAGGGACTCGCGACGATCCTCCGCGCGCGCCGCATCGAGCTCATCGCGTGCGGTCCGCGCAAGGCGTCGGCCGTCGCGGCCGCCGTTCGCGGGCCCGTGACGACCGACTGCCCCGCGAGCATCCTGGCGACCCATCCGCGCGTCCGCTTCACGCTCGACCCGGCCGCCGCCGAGATGCTTCTCGACGCCCCTGTCCTCGGGTGAGCGCGGCGGCGAGCGCGAGAGGGGCCCGTCTCGGCCTCCTCGTCATCTGGGGCGTGGGCGTCCTCGCCTACATCGTGTCGATCACGAACCGCACGTCGCTCTCGGCCCTGGGGATCGACGCGGCGCAGCACTTCGGCATCGACCCGGTCACGCTGTCGTTGTTCGCGGTCATGCAGCTCGCCGTCTACGGCGCGCTGCAGATCCCGGTCGGCCTGCTGCTGGACCGCTTCGGTCCGCGCGCGGTGCTGACCTGCGGCATGCTCCTGCTCGCCGTCTCGCAGGTCGTGCTGGCGCTCGCCCCGTCGGTGTCGGTCGCGATCGTCGCGCGCCTGCTCCTCGGGGCGGGCGACGCGGCGATTTTCCCGAGCTTGCTGCGGGTCATCGGCATCCGTTTCCCTCGCCGGCTCGCGCCCGTCGCCGTGCAGGTGACGGGGCTGCTGGGACAGTTCGGGCAGATCGTCAGCGTCATCCCTTTCGCGGCCCTCGTGCACGCCGAAGGGTGGATGCGCGGCTTCCTGCTACTCGCGGCGACGACCGCGCTGAGCGGCGTGCTCACCTGGGTGGTCGTCCGCGAACGCGGCGAGCGCCTGGGCGGCCGCGGCAACGTCCTCGCCAACATCCGCACCGCGTGGCGCGAGCCGGGAACACGGCTGGGATTCTGGACGCACTTCACCACCCCCTTTGCCGGCAACGCGTTCGCGGTGCTGTGGGGCTACCCGTTCCTCATCAACGCCCAGGGCATCCCCCGCGGCACCGCCGACATGCTGTTCACGATCTACGTGCTGTTCGGCCTCGTCGCTGGCCCCGCGATCGGCGCCCTCTCGGCCCGCTTCGCCGCCCACCGCACGACGCTGGTCGTCGCGCTCGTCGGCGTGCAGATCGCCGCATGGGGTGCCGTCCTCGCGTTCCCCGGACCCGCACCGTTGGCGTTCCTGGTCATCCTGGCCGTGGCGATGTGCATCGGCGGCCCCTCGTCGATGCTCGCCTTCGACTTCGCCCGCGAGCACAACCCACCCGCCCGCCTCAGCACCGCGACCGGCATCGTGAACTCGGCCGGCTTCCTCTCGAGCGTGCTCGCGCTGCTCGCGATCGGGGCCGTGCTGACCGTCGCCGACCCGGCTGCGACGTATGGCCTGGATGCCTTCCGGCTCGCGGAGCTGACCCAGGTTCCGGTGTGGGGCGTGGGGTTGTTCATGGTGTGGCGGAGTTCGCGGGCTTTGCGGCGGCGGCATCTCGGTCCGGTCAAGCCGTCGGTCGATACGGATGCGGTGCGGGTTCCGGTCTGAGATCGGGTGCGGTCGGGCGTCATCCGCTATCAAGCCCTGGCGGGCGAGGACTAACCCTCGCCCGCCATGTATCTTTCAGGCGTCCGGCGCGCGGTCCGCACCCTCATCGATGTGCAGCCGACGGCGTGTGGTTGGTGCTGCACGCCGCTCCTTCGGCGGCGTCGAATCAGCGCGGGCGACGTGGTGGTGACGGTCGAAGAAGCGTGGCCGCTCGAGGTCGTCGACGTCATGACACCGTCTTCACCGTGACGCCCCGCGAGCGCGAGCGACTTCTGCTGAGAGGTGCGCCCGAAGCGCCGGGTCACAGACGTACACGTAGGTGCCGCGCATCCCCCGCGTAAGGAGAACTCCATAGATGTTGCGGATGAACTCCAGTAGGTCGTCATCAGAGTAGGCGATCCCGCGCTGCTTGTTGTTCTCTTTACCCTTCACATCCTGATAGGAGGCGCGGTCGATGTAGAGCCTGCGGGAGTCGGGATCGAAGCGAAGGTCGTTCCCGATGATGACGCCCGCGTAGTTGAGGTCGTAACCCTGAACGGTGTGGATGGACCCTACTTCATGGAGGGATCCAGCACTGTTGATCCAGTCCTTGACTTGGCTGTTCCAGCGAAGGTGGACACCATCAAGCTCGATATCGAAAGCGTTCTGGTCTCGCTTGCTCTTCCATTCCCACGCGTAGCCAGCGATCAGGCGGGCGAGACCATGCTCCTTGTTGCGATCGAGGACCTCACGTTGCATCGCACCGAGGTCGTTGAAGAACCTGAGGTCGTAGTCACCAAGGTCCACGCTTTCCGCCGCGAGGGATTCCCCTCGCAAAACGCTCCGAATGAAACGCACGTAGTCGGAGCCGGCACGCACTCGCATCTGAGTGGATAGCGGGTAGCGACGATGCACCGAAGTCGCCTGGTCGACGAGCGCGCGAAGATCCCTCTGTGGCAGGTCAGCAGGCCGGACGGTCTGCTCAACGTCCAATAGGTAGATTTGGTGCCGGCTCTGCGCGCGGATCCAGTCCAGCTGGGTCTTCGACGCGTCGTCGGCGCCGAAGAGCTTCTCGTTGATGGTGATGAATCGTCTATTGTTCACACCTGACGATTGGTTTGCACGCTGGTTCAGGCGATGGGTCTCATCGATAACCAGGAGGTCCCACGGCTGGTCCGACGTCCCAACGTCGAAGGGCGTCAGTATCTGGGCCTCCTTCAGCTTCGGTGTCTTTTTGAAGACACGTTTGATCGACTCGCGGAGCGACTGCTGAGGCACGACGAAGCCGATTCGAAGGCCGGCGAGCACCTCCCGATTTCCGGGGACGAAGAAGTCGGCGAACATGGAGTCCGGCTCGATCTCTTCTGCATCATCGTGGTCGCGGATGTCAGCGAGGAGCTTCATCAAGAAGATTCCGACGATGGTCTTGCCCGTGCCGGGGTGCCCTTCTATCACGGCAGCGGATGTCGCGCCCGTTCTGAGGTCCGCGAGTAGGCCTTCCACGATGTCTTCGACAGCTATCGCTTGCTCCGGAGTCAAAACTTTGAAAGGCGACAGTTTGAACAGGTCACTGTTCTCAATTTCAGGAATGGTGCGCCGGAAGATTCCCTCCGACCGCAGCTTCTCGAAGATGTCGCGAAAACTCGCTCGGTAGCGGTCACGCTCGAAGTAGCGCGAGTCGATGATGCCCTCGTTGCCGTTCATGACCGTGAACTGTCCATCACCCGCAAGCCAGCGGATCAGGTGTGACTCGAGATCCAGGCACGCTGACTTGTTGAAGGTGTCATCAATGACCACGCGGGCCCTTCGAAACGCCCTCTTGGCGGGATTCGCGAGGTGCTGCCGCATGCGCGCAGCGGCGTTCACTGTCTCGCCCACGTAGACAGTCCCTGCCCCCGACCGGTCCGCCCCATCAAGCACGTACACAACCGGCCAGTTTCTGCGACGCTCGTCACCAGCCACCCAGCCGGAGATGCCGTCCGAGGTGAAACCCAGTCGCTCAATCTCAGAGGGCGTCATACTTCGCACTCCGCCCGCGGGCCCGATCGACGGGGTACTTCTCAGCGGTCACAGTCAGCTTGTCGAGAACGATTTCATCGAGGTCGACCCCGATTCGCGCAGCGAGCAGCATGCAATAGGTCACCACGTCAGCAAGCTCGGCTCTTACGCGCGCCGCGTCTGCTTCGTCGCCCCACTGAAAGCATTCGAGTAGCTCCCCCGCCTCGATGGCAATGCTCTTAGCGAGGTTGGCCGGAGTGTGAAACTGAGCCCAGTCCCGCTCGCGAACAAACTCTTCCAGCGCCTTGCGAACCCGCTCACTCGTCACGAGTGCGACCGTAGCAGGGGCCCCGCCGGGAACCAGACCGTGGTGAGCTCATCCACGAGGACTGGACGACGTTCTTGCGGTCTACCGCTCAGCGCTGCGAGGCGCCGAGACGCAGTCCTCACGTCGGCTAAGCATGTGAAAGGTGTGTGTCGTGAGTCGGGCGCTGCTCAGGCGAAGGAGGCGCATGAAAACCCGCTGACGGCCCTGGCGGGTTACGGTCGTGGCATGGTGAGGGCTCTCCACGTTGTCGCAGCCGTGATTCACGACGGGAATCGAATCCTTGCGTGCCGACGCCGACCGGACAAGTCGGCCGGCGGCCGATGGGAATTCCCAGGAGGGAAGGTGGAACCCTCTGAGAGCGCAGCCGCAGCCTTGCGACGCGAAATTCTGGAAGAGCTCGCGACTGAGATACGGGTAATCGGGGAGCTCACCACCGACGAAACACTGGTCGGTAGCGTCGTCATCCGGCTCACTTGTTTCCGAGCAGAGCTCACGGGGTCGCCACCCACCACGAGCACCGATCACGATGAGCTGAAATGGCTGTCCGCGAGAGACCTCGAGCAATTACATTGGGCGGAGCCCGACCTCCCCGCCGTTAGACTGCTTGTAGCCCAAGCTGGCTAGGGCGAGGAGACATCGAAACCGCCGCTCGAGCGCGTAACGAGGGTGATGCCCACACTGTGTGCCAGCTCGCGGAGATCCTCTTGGGGCGATCCCGGCAGGAGGATGACCGGGACGGCGTCGAGGCCCGCCTTTTTCGCCACGTGCGCATAGTCGAGCACCTGCCCGATGGCTGTCCGGAGATGGCCTCGAGCAGTCGATTTCTTCGCCTCTACGATCCACAGACGCTCGGGGACGAACATGTCGGGCTCGATGAGAGAGCTACCTGCCCTGAGTGGAAGGCGTCTAGGCGAGAGTCCTTGACTGATCAACCAATCACCGAAAGCTGCCTGCAACTCGAACTCGACGCGGGACACAACGCGGTCCGCGGGCGCCGACTCTGCTGCAGAGATGACGACGTCTTCGTACTCAGGAGGAGTCCAGTTCCGCGGCGTCGCCGAGTAGATCTCACTGGAGAGTTCGAGCTCGCCTCCATACGCCGGCAGCAGCTCCACGCGCGCATCAGTCGGCAGAAGGTTGAAGATAATCCCGTTCCTGGGATTGCCGTCGGCGTCAGGAATGGTCTCTATGACATACGTCGGGGTGCCTGTGGTGAAGGACCCGACATATGTTGCTGAAGTTCCCTTCGTGCGGAAGAGCCGAATGGTCTTCCCATCCCTGGCGCAATCGCGTAGCGAGCGATTGCCGCGCACGAACTGTTGGGCGCCGTACTGGCCCTCTCCGGTGTAGGAGTACGAGCCATCCTCACGCAAGCCCTCGAACCTGTCGTAGCCGTACCTGGCACCGGACGCGGGGTCCGTGAAGATAAAGATGTCGTTCCGACCGCGCGGGGTAGAGATTCCTCCCTGCTGTTGACCACCGTAGGCGTCGTGTACAGATCGCCGAAGCACAATGTCTCCGGACTCAAGCAGCCAGTCGCCAGCCGCCACCGGTGGCGCCCCTCGAAAATGTGCTCGAACATTCTCCGCCTGCTTTTCAGACAAGGGCCCGCGCAGGTCGTCTTGAACAGGCGCGCCGTCGGCGGAGCGGAGGTAGTTGCGAATTAGCCTCTGTGGAACTTTGAGCTCAAGGGCTAATTGTGCCGGCATCATCACGCCCATACTGAAAGCTATCGCGTCAGTTCTAGCTTCGGGGCGCATTTCTAGAGCAAACTTTTTAGTCGATCGCGTACTCCACAGCGCACGACGATCTTCGCCGACCACTACCGGCCAAGCCGGCCGCGAAACTCCCGCCAGTTAGTAGCCGAAGCAGGTCGATTCTCAAGGGTCCTGGCCCATGTCCGCACCCCGAAGTACCATCACCGCTGTGAAACTGGACGAACCCTTGCTCCACGCCTACGCCGACCTGCTGGGCGACAACCCCGTCGCGTCCTACGACACCCTCGACGACACGGCGACGGCAGCCGTGCGGGCAGGCGACTTCGCCGAAACGTTCCGCTTCACGTACGGCGACTACTCGCTGGCGAGGGCTTCGCGCACATAGCGATGTATCGCGGGCGCCAGGCATGGATGATCGGGAAGCACTTCGGCATTCCGTTCCACCTGTCCCGCAACCTGACCTACGGGCTCAACGAGCACGTCACCCCGCACGCGGACGAGTGGCGACAGTTCGGCGTCTTCCCGCCGGCCATCGAACCGCCGGCCGACACCGATGACGAGACGCGGCTGCTCCGCACGCTGGGGTTATGGGTGCCCTAGGTGTGCTGTCCGGGGACGTTGGTTGAGGTGTGACGCGATAGACGGGTGAGGACCTCCCGGTCGAGAGTGGAGCTGTCTAGTTCCCGCACTCGATGACCTAGGAGGTCCTCGTGTCCCACGCT